>Ga0190275_10003399_pt1 | contig 11352 bp, 12 predicted proteins | sample Popmic550T_FD_133745 | JGI IMG/M metagenome (GOLD analysis project Ga0190275, IMG submission 133745) | Populus adjacent soil microbial communities from riparian zone of Yellowstone River, Montana, USA - 550 T | ecosystem: Environmental > Terrestrial > Soil > Riparian zone > Trees stand | place... | reverse complement strand
CCGCCTGGCCGAGTCGTGGCGGGTCCATCTCGAGGCAGCCAACCTCTCTCCGAACACCATCAAGCTATATCTGTCTGGGGTCCGAGACCTTAGGGGTTTCCTCGCCACCGCCGGCATGCCAACTACAGTTGCTGATCTCAATCGCGAGCACATCGAAGCCTATCTAGTTCAGTTACGTGAGCGTACGAGCTCATCGACGGCCGCCACGCGCTATCGCGGTCTCCGACAAATGTTCAAGTGGCTCGTAGAGGAAGGCGAGATCAATCTCGAGGGGGACTGGTTGTCCGGCGCCCCAGCCGTCTGGATGACCCAACCGTTACAGAGAAGTGACCGCCTCGTTGTTTCCTCCACTCAGTCTTAGCGATAGGTGAGGTCTTTGGACGATCGTCACTCACGTTACAGCCGGAGGGACGGCACCACACAACTCAAGAGGAGGACACCATGGGTCTCATATCCTGGTTGATCGTCGGTCTCGTGATCGGAGTTCTGGCGCGCCTGTTCACGCCGGGCCGCGACCCGATGGGAGTAGTCACCACGCTGCTCATCGGGATTGCCGGCGCATTCGTTGGAGGCTGGGTGTGGGCCTCGCTTTTCGGGGCGCAACAGCGAATCGCCTGGATCGGTTCGATCATCGCAGCCACCGCACTGCTCTGGATCTACCGACGGATGATGTCCCGACGTCAAAGCACCGTCTGGTAATCCGAACTTGCTCGCCGGGCGGAGGCACCCAACGACAAGCCCGGGGGGACTCCCCCCTCACCACTACCCGCCGAGGGCCTCCGCCTGGTGGGCATTGCGGCCTGGTCGATCATCGGCCGAGAGGAAGTGGAGACCGCCGCAATGAGTAACGAAACGCGCCCGCCAAGGGCCGTAGGCGAGATTGCCGAAGGGGCTTGGAGCCTCTACCTCTCCGTCGATGACCGCGTCGTCGGTCTCTTGAGCAGAGTCGGGCCGCCGCTACTACGGAGCTCGCTTGGGACAATGTTCGCGTGGTTCGGGGCCCTCAAGATCGCGGGCACGACTCCAGTGGCCGACCTCGTCGCTGACACCGTGTACTGGTTCGACCCGGGCTGGTTCGTGCCGCTACTGGGAGGCTTTGAGGTTTTCGTGGGCGTCTTCCTCGTTCTCGGAAAGCTCATGCGGCTGGTGCTGCTGCTTTTCGTGCTACAGATGGTCGGGACCTTCCTCGTGTTCGTGGTTCAACCCGAGGTCGCGTTCGAGCGTGGCAATCCCTTGCTTCTGACGGTCGAAGGTGAGTTCGTGGCCAAGAACCTGGTTCTGTTGGCTGCAGGGCTCGTGGTCGGCTCCAGGCTGCAGGCCCCGCGCGGATGGTCGTGATGAGAGGCAGAGACACCACATCCTCAACCGGCCCACGACATCGGACATGCTCTGGTCCACACCCCTGCCGCCTCCCCGACCTGGTGAATCGCTGCCTACCCGCAGGCCGGCATGCACCCGCTAATCTCTGTGACGTGGATGAGCGGCTGCTCCTGGTGGAGGACGATACGGATATAAGGGACATAGTCGCCCACGCCCTCGAGCAGTCCGGATTCCAAGTGACAAGCGAGGTCGATGGCCGTCAGGCGCTCATCCGGTTTCGCCAGAACCCTTTCGACGTGGTCGTTCTCGACATAATGCTGCCCTCGCTCGACGGCCTCGAGGTCTGCCGGAAAATCCGCAGCGAGAGCGAGGTCCCGATCGTGATGCTCACGGCGAAGACCGACACGATCGACGTTGTGCTCGGCTTGGAAGCGGGTGCCGACGACTACGTCACGAAACCCTTCGAGATGCCCGAGTTGTTCGCGAGAATCCGAGCGGTGCTGAGACGGGTGATAGAGAGCCCGATGGGGCCCGCGTTCTCGATTCGGGGTCTTCAGATCGACCCCTCGGCCTTCAGAGTCCTGAAGGAAGGGAGACCGATCTCACTCACGCCCACCGAGTTCCGGCTGCTCTTAGAGCTCGCCCGCCGCTCAGGGCAGGTGCTTACGCGCGACATCCTCTTGGAGCAGGTGTGGAACTACGAGTACTCGGGTGACTCCCGGCTGGTTGACATGGCGATCAAGCGTCTGCGCCAAAAGGTCGAGGATGATCCGAGTAATCCGCAACTCATCCAAACGGTCCGGGGCATCGGATACACGCTACAGCGAGGCTGAGCAGTGCGGCATCCGATCCGACGCGGTGGCTTTCGCTGGCGCCTCACCATCGCCTTCATCCTCGTGGCGGGGGTCTCCGCCGGGGTTGTTGCGATCGGGGCTTTTCTCATGATTCGTGCGGAGCGAGAAAACACCTTCTTGGAGCGCACGCTCCGAGAATCTCGATTGAGCCTCTCTCTTGCCGAGGAGACCATCGCCCAACCTCAAGAACCCGGAGATGTGCGCAGGTTCGTCTCGCGATTCAAACGCCAGGAAGACTTCGAGGCGGTCGTGATTACAGATGACGACAGCTTTTCCTCCACCACGGCGATCGGCCCTTCTCACGTACCTTCCGAGCTAACCCCGGCAACCGGCCCCGCGGAGCTCCCGACCACGGACATCGACATCGAGGGGAAGCCCCATCTCGTCGTTGGATCCACGCTCGCAAACTCGGATTCCGAGTTCTATTTCTTCTTCTCGAAGCGGCACCTGTCCGAGGAATCATCGAAATTGCAAACGATCCTCTTGCGCGACTGGATCGCAGTCGTCGTCCTCTCCGGCCTACTCGGGTCCACACTGGCTCGCAGGACGCTTCGTCCCGTCTCGCGCGCCAGTCGGGCGGCGCAGGCACTCGCGGAAGGCCTTCTTGACACTCGATTAAGAGTCGATACCGACGACGAGTTCGGAGTATGGGCGACATCGTTCAACGAGATGGCCGACGCCCTTCAGGAAATGATCGACGCTCTGTCTGCATCTCACGAAAGGGAAAAGAGATTCACTTCGGATGTCTCGCACGAGTTGCGGACTCCCTTGACCGCTCTCATGACCTCCGCATCGATGGCGAAGCAGCACCTAGATGAGATGGGCCCCGGAGGCCGCTGGTACGCCGAACAAATGATCAGACAAGCCACCCGCCTGCGTTACCTGGTCGAGGAGCTCATGGAAATATCGCGGCTGGACGCCGGCCGTGAGAGCATAACGAGGGAGCCGGTGGACGTTGGCGAACTCGTCGACTCGGTGATCTCGAGCCGCGGCTGGAAGGGCCACGTCAGCCTGCACGCGGACGAGGTCGCCGTCTCCACGGACGCCCGCCGCCTCGAGAGGATCATTGCAAACCTGGTGGCCAACGCGATCGACCACGCCAAGGAGAACGCACGAGTCCATGCAGGCAAAGATGATGCTCACGTCTTTATCGAGGTCGCAGATGATGGGCCCGGCATCCCGTCCGAGCATCTCCCGCATGTCTTCGATCGCTTCTACAAGGTCGATCCGGCGCGTTCCGGAGGCACCGGGCTCGGTCTCTCCATCGCCGCAGAGAACGCCAAGCTCCTGGGAGGGACCATAGACGTGACCAGTGATCCGGGGAACGGTACTCGTTTCGTTCTCCGGCTCCCCGTGACGGGGCCGTTACCCGACGGTGACCATGGCGTTGCTTCGACGCGTCACTCTTCGCAAGTGGATACGACCCGAAGCCAACCGCGTCAATAGAGCCCCCGCGTCGGGGCGATCGGAACAGACCCGAGAGAGGGATGCGATGGACAAGATCGACTTTCTGAGTATGGGCGCGCTCACCTCCCTGATCAATGCAAGCTCCAACCCCTGCGTATCTATCTACCTGCCAACTCATCGCCGGGCTCCCGAGGGCCGCCAAGACCCGCTCCGGTTCAAGAACCTCCTTCGCGCAGCCGAGCGCCGTCTAATCGACAGTGGGCTCAGAGCAAAAGAGGCGGCGCTGCTGTTGGAACCGGCGTCCTCCCGACTGCCGGATGCCGAGTTCTGGCGACACCAGTCCGACGGTCTCGCGGTGTTTCTTTCCTCAGAAGTTCAGCGGCTCCATCGCCTTCCGCTGAGCTTTCCTGAGATGGCCGTCGTCGCCAATCGATTCCACATTCGACCCCTTCTCCCTCTCTTCGTGAGCGATGGTCACTTCTACGTGCTTGCCCTGAGCCAGAGCCAGGTGAGATTGCTCGAGGGATCTCGGCACTCGGTCGCAGAGATCGAACTGGCAAACGCGCCGAACAGCCTCGCTCAGACCCTGTCTAACCGCAAGCTCGAAAAGCAGTTGCAGTACCACGTCGGCACTCCCGAGCGGAGGAGCGGCCGGGACCCTCTCTTTCACGGACACGGCCCTGACGCCGGATGGCGTAAGGACCTGATTCTCCGGTACTTCCGAGAGATCGATGAATCCCTGCGGGATGTTCTGGAGGTGAGCGGCGCTCCTCTCGTCCTGGCCGGCGTCGCCTACTACTTTCCGATCTACCGTGCGGCCAACTCCTATCCGTACCTTTTGGGCGAAGGCATTCCGGGAAATCCAGAGAACCAGCGTCCCGAAGAGTTGCATGAGCAGGCCTGGAAGCTGGTCGAGCATCACTTCGCAGAGGAGCAGATGAACGCCGCCTCGAGGTATCGGGCGCTCACGGGCACAGGGCGAACAACCGACGATCTCAGCGAGACAATTGAGGCGGCTAGGAGCGGCCGAGTCGACGTCCTGTTCGTGACGCAAGAGTCCTCTCTGCAGACAAACCGCGAGCGAACAGATGAGCGCCTGCCGCGCGCCAACCGGGCCCAGCCCCGGGCAGATGGAGAGGGCGGGATCCTAGAGCAAGAAGAACTCTTAGACATTTGCACGACTGAGACGTTGCTGAACGGAGGGAAGGTCCACGCGGGCGATCTGGGAGGACTGGCCGGAGCCGACTCTTCGCCTGTTGCCGCGATCCTGCGGTACTGACCAAGCGCTTTTCTCGTAGCTCAGCGCGTGCGTCGCCAGGTCGCGGGGCACACCCTGACCATGACGGAAGCGTTACGCGGGGGTGACCTGAGCGTTGACTGCCTGTATCAACATGAGCACGGCGGGGAGGACGATTAGAGACCCTGGCTTTCACCGCGTCCTCACCACCCGCACCTGGGGCACTGAGGAGGTAGATGCAGGTAGGTGGTCATGGGCGTCGACATGCCGTCCCCCTTGTGCTTCGTTGAGACACCCGATGAAGGGGAGCCAGCATCCCCGACATTCTGTCCCTGTCCAGGTGAAGTGGGCTGGCCCCCTCATCCCTTACGTCGATGGTGAAGGCTGAGAGTGACGCGGACGTGACGAACGCGTACCGCCACCGATACAATCGTGAGCCGTCAACGAGCCCACGCAGTCCACGTGACGGGGTACGCGTAAATTCGGAATTGCGCCCGAGCCGCTCACCGGCGCAAACCAGAAGCAATGGCGCGGGGGAAACCCCGCCGCCAACCTCCGATGTCCTCGTAGCAGAGCTGGATCGTGACGCCCTCCATCGCCACCGGTGCTCGTGTCGGGTGGACGACGCCTTACCCGCCGACTGCAGCAAAATACCGCATGCCCCTCGGTTGCGCACAAGCGTCGGGTGAAATCAACAGCGCGATTTCCCACGTCGCCGGCATCTTCGTCTTGCCCCTAACCGACCGCTCGGAGTGTAAGGATGAGCCCGGCGAGGACGGTCCCAAGGAAAAGAACTGCTGCGAGAATCAGCGGGAGCGCCGCGAGGCTGAAATCGCCGTGCTCGGGGTCCTCGCTGCTCCTGTGGAACCTGTGGACGTAGACCGCGCTTGCGGCGCTTGCCACGAGGCCCACAAGCAGCATGCCCAAAACAACACCCATCCGTTGATCCCTCCTCTTTGGTGGAGCCACTCGCCGAACCCCGACTTAAGCTGGGTCGTGCAACCGACAGGTTGTAACGAGCGGCTCGCGCCTCCGTTAGGGACGCCATACCTCGCCCAAAAAGGACAGCTCGTCGTATGGGCAGACCTAGCTCTGAGCGGGCTGTAGTCGTTGATTGAGGGTGTCCACCAACCGCAGCACTTCCATGGGCAGCGGGAAGACCAGTGTCGAGTTCTTGTCGGAGGTCATCTCGCTCATGGTCGACAGGACCCTCAGCTGCATGGCAGCCGGGTGCACCTCGAGCACTTCGGCTGCCCGACCAAGGGTCTCGGCCGCCTCCAGCTCTCCGAGCGCGTGGATCCTCTTCGCGCGGCGCTCGCGCTCGGCTTCTGCCTGACGGGCCATGGCCCGGCGCATGAGCTCGGGAAGCTCGACGTCTTTCACCTCCACAAGCGTCACCTTGACCCCCCACGGGTTCGTGAGCTCGTCGATGATCTTCTGGAGCCGCTGGTTGATCTCGTCACGGTTGACGAGCAGTTCGTCGAGTTCGACCTGGCCCAGGATGCTGCGCAGCGTGGTCTGGGCGACCTCAGAAGTACCGAACATGTATTTCTGGATGGCCACCACGGCCTTGACAGGATCAACGACGTTGAAGTACGTGACCGCGTTCACCCGGACGGTGACGTTGTCCCGGGTGATGACGTCCTGCGGAGGTATGTCCATGGTCACAGTCTGCAGATTGACCTTTCTCATGCGGTCGACGATCGGGATGATGAAGAACAGACCCGGTCCCTTCGCCCCGATGACCCTTCCCAGGCGTAGGATGACGCCTCGTTCGTATTCGGTCACGATCCGCACCGCCGACACGAAGATTGCAAGCAGCAGAAATGCCGCTGCTCCTATTCCGTATACGAGTTCCAGATTCATTTACGTCTCCTCCTCGGGCTCGACGATCAGATCCAGTCCCTGCATGTCCACGACCCGCGTCCTCCCGCCGACCTTCAACGGATGACCTCGGCTCCGTGCCTGCCACCACACCCCTTCGACGGTGACCTGTCCGGAACTTCCCTGGGCGGCGCGCACCGTCGCGAGTTGGCCGACGAGGGCGTCCTTGCCGCTGGTCGACAGAAGCCGGCGGGACCGTGCCACCAGGCGCCCTGCCAGCACGGCGCCGCCGCCTGCGACGAACCCGGTGGGAAGAAGCACGACCGGACTGACCTCGACGCCGCCGCTGAACAGAAAGGCGCCGCCGAGAACCAGCGCCGCGACGCCGCCGGCGGCGAACACGCCGATCCCCGGAGCGAACAGCTCGGCGACGAACAGTCCAGCGGCAAGCACCAGCAGGATCGCGCCCACAGCGTTGACCGGCAGCACAGAAAGTGCGGCCAGGCCGAGTATGAGCAGGATCACCCCGACGATGCCCCCGAGCCCCATCCCGGGATTGGCGAGCTCGTAGATGATGGCCAGTGTGCCGAGGGACATGAACAGGAAGGCGAGGTTGGGATCCGCGATCAACTGGAGGAGCTGTCGGAGCACGCCGAGCTCGTGTGCGACGATGCCGGCCCCCTTGGTATGAAGAGTCGCCTCGCGGCCGTCTGTCAGCGCGACCTGCATTCCGTGAACCGACCGCAGGAGTTCCGTCCGGCTTGAGGCGAGAAGATCCACCGCGCCAATCTCGACCGCCTCACGGGCCGTCGCGGAGCGTGCTTCGCGCACGGCGTCTATCGCGAATTCGACGTCGCGGCCGCGCGCCTCGGCGATGGACTCTGCGTAGGCGGCGGCATCATTGATGATCTTTTGGGAGACGTCACTCCCTTCGAGGTCCACGGGTGTGGCTGCTCCGATCGCCGTGCCAGGAGCCATCGCTGCGGCGTGGGACGCGAGGGTGATGATGGCGCCCGCCGAAGCGGCGCGTGCCCCGTCCGGGGCAACGTAGACGACGACCGGCACCCGTGAGGTGAGAAAGGCCTGGACGATGTCCCGCATGGAGGCGTCCAGGCCCCCTGGCGTGTCGAGTTCCACGACGAAGGCGGCGTGGCCTTCGCTCTCGGCTCGGGCAACGCCGTCGCGGATATGGTCGGCGATCACCGGCGTGATGGGCCCCTCTACTCTGCTCAGGAGCACGGTGCCCGTCTGGGCACCGGAGAGCGAAGCTGCGGAGAGAACCCACGCGATAGACATCACGGCAGTCACGATGAACCTCCTGAACCCGACGCCGTCTGGAAGTGCGGCACAACGCAGCCACAACAGCCTGAGTCGCAACGGACTCTCACCCATCGGTCGCTCAGCGCCGGTCCTTCGTCGCCAAGGGACCGGCCTCAATCCGAACATCACTCAGCCCCGAGGAGCCGGCCGAAGTGAAGCGCCCTGGCTCCCTGCGTCGATGGAAATCTGGTGGGTGGTTCCCGCCTCGTCACAGCGCCGAGCCGCGTACGACAGCGCCTCCAGGCCCTCCTTTGTGAGGGACTCGAGGTTGCGGCCGTCGACGTGGATAAACACCGGTCGCCGAGAGAGGCAGTGCTCAAGGTTGCCCCGGAGCTCGTCTGCAGCAGCAACCCAAGCCGGCCGGAGCAGCTGATGACGAACCCGTATGCGTAGTAGTGAATACTCACGTCCCAGTCGTTGCCCGGGACGTGCCTGACCGCGTTAGCGAGTCCTTGGGGCATCGGGTCCGATTTGTCCGACCCACGTGCGGCTTCTGTCAGCGCGTCGGCATGCAGCGCCAAGTCCAGGATGTCTACCGTCGCCGCGGCTTCCTCTGCCCGGATCACGAAGAGGCTCCGAACTTGGTTGCGTGCCATAGCGCGCTGCACGTCCTCGGCGCCGGCGTTCGTAATTGCGTACACGGCGTGTCTCGGCGGATCCCATGGGCCCAGATCTTGCTGAGGTCGGTGCCCTCCTCATGGAGGAGCCGGACCAGCCATCTGATCGTCCCAGGATCCAGCTCCAACCAACGGTTCGAAACGATGTCGGCGATGATCATGGAGCGCATCCTGTGCCACCGATGCAACGCGGCGGTCACTCCTACGTAACGACGTCGTCACCCGATGACGACCCGGTGACCCCTAAACGAGCGAGGCCGTCGTCGCAAGCCCCACCCGCGAGAAGACTTCCTTCTGCCTGAGACCGCGCTCTCGCCACGAGGGCGGCCGGAGCCGGTTGCCCTTCTCGACGAACGGTCGGGCTGGCGCTTGGCGTGATGGTGTACGCGCTGATCGAGCTTGCCACGCTCACCGTCGCTCCCGTCGTGGGGTTCGATCATCCGGGGGGCCTGCAGTTCATGAGCATCAAATATGTTGGGTGGGGTCATGGCGTCTCTCGTGGCCGGGCTGATCGGCTACGACGCCGCCATCGTCCACGTTCGGACTCGGCCCCGACAACCACACGGTTCCGCTGGTCAGAAGCGCCATGGACCTGCTCGGGAGCGTCAGCCTCGTTGTCGCCATGTCCGTGCTCGGGGTCGCCTGAGGCCAAATGTCAGCGGGCCTAGGTGGGGGCGCTCTGGGCGCTTCGACTCTCGCCGGCACTCCCCATCCCGGGGCGTGCCCGGTGCCGCTCGGATGACCGAGCTGTTACCCGGCGGTGACTGGCCGGTTGCACAGGGCGCCGACGATGGGTCCATTGGCCGTTTGGGCCCCCTGGAAGTCGAGTGTCGTGTCCCGGCTTCGATGCGCCATGACGAGTGAGTGAGGAGGGCAGTGATGGAAGAGATCGTCATCCACCGGATCGATCAGGACGTCGAGGGATTCACGTTCCGTGTGAGCGTGATCGACAACACGGACCGCACCGTGCACAACGTGTCTCTTGGTCACGACGACTACGAGAGGTTCGGACTCCTGTCGGAATCACCCGAGAGATTCGTGGAGCACTGCTTTGAGTTCTTACTACGCACCTTCCCAAGGAGTCGATACCTTCCCAGTTCGAAATCCGCACGATCGCCGAGTACTTCCCAGACCTCCTGGAAGAGCTTCGCCTGCGAATGATGACCAGTCTCCGCCCGATACCTGCCTTCGGCGAAGAATACATCCCTTCGACCACCGACCGGCGTTACCAAGAGGAGTGGGGAGGAGTCCGGCAGCGACGGGACTAGCGTCGACGAGCGGTTACGAATGGAGCACAGAGGGCTCCCCAACTATTGCAGTCTTTGCGACAGCCAAGCGAGCGAGAGGATGCGACCATGCAACACGTCTTGCAGTGCCACCATTGCGAACTCCGCTTCAGGACGGAGTCGGAGCTCGAGCAACACAGGATGGTGGATCATCCTCTTGCCGAGGAAGAGATGAGCGGGCTTGAGCAGAGAATGCCAATCCGCGACGAAGGCAGCTCCGGAACTCGACTGGACAACGCATACGAGCGCGAGGCGCCATCGCGAGACGGCCTCGACAAACTGCCGTCCCCATTCAGGCGGCTCGTCAACAGGATGATGGGCGGCGGACGCAGCAAAGACACGACAGAACGAATCCAGTAGAGGTTGGAAGGGAGATATGGATACAGATCACAGCGGTTCGAGGGCGATGGGAAAGGCTCCGTCCAAAGCCACAGTCGGGAGCTCGCTCCTTATTTCGCTGTGGCTTTTGGTGCTCGTGATCAAGGGCCTCGGAGGACATGGGCAATCCTGAGGCATCAAGGAACGAGGGGTGGTGGACCGTGAAGGTCCGAGACATCATGACACCCAGAGTCGTAGCGTTCAGACCAGGGGATACGGTCGAGAGCGCAGCCCGGCGCCTCGCCCAGAGTCACATCAGCGGGGCACCGGTCGTAGAAAGAGGAGAGGTCGTCGGCGTGGTTTCCGAGGCCGACATTATCAGCGCGTTCTTGCCCGCTCCGTCACGCGGTGGCGGCCCGGTGTCGATCCTCGAGGTGATGAAGGTACTAGGCAAGGCTCTGCCGCACCGCAGCAGGCAAGCGTCCACCGTCAGGGACCTCATGAGCCATCTCGTAGTCCTCGTTTCCCCGGATGAGGACGCCGCGAGGGCGGCCGACATCATGCGGCGACGCGGGGTGAACCGCCTTCCCGTCGTGGACGGCGACGACAAGCTCCTCGGGATCGTCACGCGCGCGGACCTCGTACGATCCATCGCCCTGCACGGCAGCGCCTTGCGATGACGACGCGCATGGCAGCCGAACAAGATGGACTGGCTCCAGTAGAGACCATCGAAGGCTACCTTCCCCTCGAAGACTGCGGCCTCATAGGTGACGGCGCGACCGCTGCGCTGGTGGGCCGGGACGGTTCCATACCCTGGTTGTGCGTTCCTCGCTTCGACTCCCCGGCCTTGTTCTGCGGCATTCTCGACGGGGGCCGGGGCGGATCTTTCGTGGTCGCTCCAGAAAGAGTCGTTACCTCGCGCCAGCGATACGAGCCCGACAGCGGCGTGCTCGTGACTGAGATGCGAGGGGAGTCGGGGCTGGTCCGATTAACCGACGCGCTGACGTTGCGCGTAGGCGCGGACCTCCGGGAAGACCTGCCGGCGGAACGCGGTGAGCTGCTTCGGTCTCTCGAAGTACTCAAAGGACCGGTGCGCGTGCGGATCAGCCTCGAGCCGAGGGGCGGGGCAGACGCAGAAGCAAGGGGAAGTGGTCTCTGTGTCAAATGCT
>Ga0190275_10003398_pt1 | contig 11355 bp, 9 predicted proteins | sample Popmic550T_FD_133745 | JGI IMG/M metagenome (GOLD analysis project Ga0190275, IMG submission 133745) | Populus adjacent soil microbial communities from riparian zone of Yellowstone River, Montana, USA - 550 T | ecosystem: Environmental > Terrestrial > Soil > Riparian zone > Trees stand | place... | reverse complement strand
GCAGCAGCGGCGCCTCGTCCTGCGTCTCGTACGCCACGATCCGCAGCCCCACTCCACGGTTGTTGCCCGGGCGCCCGTCCTGCCTCCCGTACGCCAGCGCCACCTGGTAGCGGACCTCGCACAGGCACGTCATCTCCGTTCCGTCCTCCCCCGCAAAGGTGATCTTCAGCTTCTCTCCCAGCGGCAGCGGCTCGCGCGTCTCCACGAACAACCCCCGTGCGCTGATGTTCCGCCCGATACCCCGTGTCATCCCATCCCGCGTGCTCAGGTACACGGTGAAGACCTTGTCGAAGCGAAGGTGTGCTCGGCGCTCATTCACTCGGTGGTGCCTCCCAAAGGTGAGGCCCGTAAACTACATGGTGGTTTCATGTAGTCAAAATATCTACCCTGAGCTACATGCACGTACCAGTGCCTTGGGGGTGTCGGAAGTGATCGGGAGTGGCACGATGCGCGGCCCACCCTTGCCTGGGAGCCCAGCCCCGTGAACCGCTGCCTTGTCACCGTTGCCCTGCTGCTGCCCGCGCTCGCCCTGGCGGACGTGGATCAACGCTTCGCCCGGATGCGGGACGCCTCCGAGCCCCTGGGAAGCCTGAGCGGCTTCCTCAACCGCTACATCGGCGAGTGCGGGGACATGTTCGCCAGCGCCAACTGCCGCACCAAGGCGGACGAGTTCCGGAAGATCTACCGGGGCAAGAAGATGTACATGATCGTCACCGAGGACGTGGCGACGATGGTGTCTCCGGGGGCCTACCAGCCGCACACGGGGGCCTACGTCATCAACATCCTGCCCTTCTTCGCGGGGGGGAAGTACGCGCTGACGCACGGCACGCCCAAGAAGACGGACGCGCAGGGCAACCCCATCCTCCCGCTGCTGACCGTGTCGGGCACCACCCCGGAGGGGTGGAATGGTGGCATGTTCCAGCGGATGTTCGACTCGCGGGGCATTCGCGTCCAGGTCGTCTTCACCCCGCTGGACATCTGGAGCGTGACCAAGCCCTCGGGTGGGAAGACCTTCGGCGTGTCCGCGCGCGTGGAGGCCATCCTGGTGACGGAGGGGCGCACCGGCGAGGAGCTGGGGCTCTGGCTGGACGGCAAGGACGCCAACAAGAAGAAGTGAGGGCAGCCCCTCAGGGCCTCAGGCCCCTCAGGGCTGGCCGACCAGGATGTCCCCCACGTCCACCGTCTGGCCCTCCACCAGCGTCACCCTCACCCGCTTGAAGTCATTGCGGCCCAGGACGATCAGGATGTGCTCCCCCAGGGGCACACCCTCCAGGGTGAAGCGTCCATCGGCTCCCGTGGAGTGCTCTGGGTTCAGGGGCCGATCCTCAGCGATGAAGAAGAGGGCCCCGGACACCGGCTCCTGGGTCGCCACATCCAGCACCCGGCCCCGGACACTTGCCGTGCCCTGGAGGGGGATCTCCACCTCGGCCACCGCTCCAGAGGCGGGAGTCACGAGGGCTGTTCCTCCCAGGCCCTCCGGTGTGCGGACCGTCAGCCTCACGGGCTCCGCGGGGACTTCGTGCAGCTCGAAGCGATCGCCCGGGAACTCCCGCGTGCTGTGGTCCATCAGGAAGCTGCGGAGATCCTGAGACTCGACGGAGAGGGTGAAGCCCTTCACGGGAGCGCCCCCGCCGGTGCGGATGACGCGGCCTCGCACCGACACCGCGGGCCGGAGCCTCACGACGACGTGTTGCTCCCCCGGTTTCACGCCCCGGAGCTCGCCAATGCGCCCCCCACTGCGGGCGATGAGCTTCAGACGGTTCGGTGTGGTGGCATCCTCCTCGGTCAGCGAGAACGCGAACCGCCCCTCCTCGTCCGTGGGCGTGTTCATGCGCGGCCCTCGCACGCCCTCATCAGGGAGCAAGGTGACGAACGCCTCCGGGCAGGGATGGCCGTCCGGCTCGACGACGGTGCCCCGGAGGCTGTCCCTCTCGCTCGTCTTGCTCTGCCAGGTCAGCTCCACCTGGACGGTCTTCCCCGCCTCGATCTCCACCTCCGTCGACTCACTCTCGCCAAAGGGCCAGCGCTCCGCGAGCGCCACGCGCAGATCGTAGGTTCCCGGCGGCAGCGTCATCCGAAAGGCCCCCGTGGCATCCACATCCCTCGGGCGGAACTCTGTGGTGCTCGTGCCACTGCCGGCCTTCGGGAAGGCCAGCGCGATCAACGACTCAGTGGGCAGAGAGCCGCTGGCGGGGCGGACCCTGCCTTCCACCGTGCCCAGCTCCCCCAGGATGAAGTCCAGCTGGGCCGTGTCGCCCTCGACGACGTCCACCACCTGCCTCACTCCAATCGTCGCCCCCTCTCCGCGGGCCGTGAGGCTCACGGGGCCCGCAGGCAGGCCCTCGAGACGGTAGAGCCCCTCGACGTCGGTGCGAGCCTCGACAGGTGTGCCGTCCAACACGCCTCCCCAGCGGTTGCTGCTGACCACCTGCGCACCAGCCACGGGCTGACCGGCTGCGTCCCGGACCTGACCCTCCACCGCCCCGGTGCCCATGAGCTGGAGCTCGAGGGGAAAGCTCTCGCCCGCGGACACCGTCAGTGCGCGCCGGCTGAGGGAAGCAAAGCCCGTCGCGTTCACCACCAGGTCATAGCTGCCGGGCGCCAGGCCTCCCACGGAAAAGCGGCCCGTGCCATCCGTCACGGCGCGGCCCGAGTCCCCGCTGTTGCCGTAGGGGCTCACGTCCACCTTGGCACCTTCGATCGGCGCGCCCGTGGCACGAGCCATCACGCGCCCCTCCAGCACCGCGCTCTTCCCCAGCTGGATGCGGAGCTCTCTCACGGTCTTCCCCGCACTAACGATGACGGGGCTGCGCAGCGAGCCCGCCTCGTCGCCCCGCCGCGCCGACACGATGTGGGTTCCTGGATCCACCTCGACGGAGAAGCCTCCGCCCTGACCCGTGGTGACCACCTCGGGGACGCGCCCGCCCACGTGGACCTCGGCCCCCGCGGCTGGGGCTCCGTGTGCGTCCACGACGAAGCCCTCGATGACACCGGCCGCATGGAGCGCCACCGTGAGAGGACTGGCCGCCGGCACCATCACCCGCCGCAGCACGGCCCGGACATGCCCCACCGCCCGTGCCTCCAGCAGGTAGTTGCCTGGAGCCAGCCCCTCCACGCGGAAGTTCCCCCGCTCGTCGCTCGCGGCGTACACCCGCTCCTCCGCGGGCGCCTCGGCGCTCTGCCAGACCTCCGGCTCGCGGCCGTATGCGGTGAGGACGAGCTCCACCAGCGGCAGCGGCTCTCGCGTGCCCTCCTCCACCGTGCGGCCCGTGAGAATCTGGCCGGACTCCAGCGAGATGCGCAGGAACGTGCGCGACTCGCCATACGGACGCACCACGTCTCGCAGCACCAGCCCATAGCCCTGCGCCCTCACCGCGACCAGATAGCTCCCAGGCCTCGAGGCCAGCCGGGCCAGCCCTTGGCCGTCCGTGCCGCGGGCGCTCGCCAGTCGCCAGGACACCTCGTTGAGGTTCGGATCTCGGGTGCCGCGCCAATACAGCCGCACGCTGGCACCGGGCACCGGCTGCTCCTCCGCGAGCACCTCGACTTCCAGCACCCCGTCCTCTTCGGAGGGAACCTGGGCCAGGGAGGGTGTGCTGCCCGCATCCGCGGAGCCTCGCACGCCCATGTCCTCGGGGCTCTCCGGCTGCGGCACTGCGCCCGCCCGCCCCGCCGCCGCCTGGGTATGTCCCACGGCAGCGGAGGCCTCCTCAGTGCCCGGGACCGGTTCCGGCCCTGGCGTGCGCAGCAGGAAGAAGAGCGCGAGTCCTACACCTCCAAGGACCGCTCCCCCGATGATGGGTCTGCGCATGGTTCTGATGGCCCTCAATCAGAGGTGATGAGGGCCGACATTACTCGCCTTCTTCGGCTCAGGGTGAGAGCGCCACGTACTGCTGAACATCCCCGCGCTGCACGCGCAGCAGGACATTGGAGCCCGCCTCACCCTTCTCCAACGTCGCGCGGATGGCCGCCATGTCTTTCACGCGGCGGCGATTCACCTCGATGATGAGATCCCCTGCACTCAAGCCCGACCGAGCGGCCGGGCTGCGCGGGACGACGCCCGTCACCAGCACCCCTGCATAGGGCTCGTGTCCCAGCTGCGAGGCCACCTCCGGCGAGAGCTCCTTCAGCACCATGCCCAGCTCATCCATGTTGCCAGGGCTGTCCAGCGCCTCCAGCGTCTCCGGGGCCGGGCGCTCCGACAGCGTCACCGTCACCTCTCGCGTCTCGGCGCCGCTCAGCAGCGTCAGCTTCGTCTCGGTGCCGGGCGCCAGCAGCGCCACCTTGCGCAGCATCTGCAGGTACGAGCCGATGGGCTTGCCGTTGACGGCCACCACGCGATCGCCCGGGCGGATGCCCGCCTTGGCGGCCGGGCTGCGGCGATAGACGCCCTTCACCACCAGGAAGCTCTTCTCGTCCGTGGGCCGCGCGTCATCGATGTTCACCCCGAGCCACCCGCGCTCCAGCCGACCGTTCTCGCGCAGGTTGGGCAGCAGATCCTTCACCATGTTGATGGGCACCGCGAAGCCGATGCCCTGCCCCTGGCTCATGATGGCGGTGTTCACCCCCACCACCTCGCCGCGCATGTTGAAGAGCGGACCGCCGGAGTTGCCCGGGTTGATCAGCGCGTCCGTCTGGATGAAGTCGTCGAAGGCGCCCACGCCCAGCACGCGCTCCTTGGCGGAGATCATCCCGTGGGCCACCGAGTGATCCAGCCCGAACGGGTTGCCAATGGCGACCACCCAGTCCCCCACCTCGAGCCGGTCCGAGTCCCCCAGATAGACGGCCGGGAGCTCCTCGGGGCTCACGTCGCGCACGCGCAGCAGCGCCACGTCCGTGGACGCATCGCGCCCCACCACCTCGGCGGAGAACTCGCGGCCGTCCGCCAGGCGCACGACGATCTGCTGCGCCTTGGCCACCACGTGGTTGTTCGTCACCACCAGCCCGTCCGGGGTGAGCACGAAGCCCGAGCCCGAGGAGCGCCTCGCCACGCCCAGCTGATCTCGCACGTTCACCGTGGTGATGTTGACGACGCCCGCCTCCACCGCGCGGATCAGCGGCGCCAGCGAGGTGGGCGGGACGAAGCTCGGAATGCCCGGGTCGTCGGCCACGCGCTCACGCCACAGCCCCAGGTGCCCCGCGGCGCTGGGGTTCCGCTCCGCCGAAGCGGCGAGCCACACGGCGTGCTCGCGGGCCCGGGCCTGGAGCCAGGCATCCACGCCCGGCTCGGCGCTCGCGGCCGTGGCAAGCCCCAGGAGGAACAGAAGCAAAGAGCGAGGTAGAGAGAGAGCGACCATCAATCGGGCCATGGAGACGGAGGCAACAACCACCCCCCCCGCCTATTTCCCGCTGGGGGGCCGGTCAAGCCTGCGCTGGAGCCACGTACTTTGCCACTTTCACTCTGGCTGGACGGATGACCCGATCCTTCAGCCGGTAGCCTGCCCGCACCTCGGCCACCACCCGCTGATCCTCCTCCGGCTGGGGGGTGAGCTCCATGTCGGCGGCCTCGGCGGTGTTGGGATCAAACGGCTGCCCCACCACCTGGATGCGCTCGATCCCCATGCCCTGTACCTTGGAGAGCAGCCCGTCGCGGATCATCTTCACGCCCTGGCCCAGCGCGGAGCTGGCCTCGGGCCCGCTCATGGCGAGGGAGCGATCCAGCTCGTCGATGGCCTCCAGCAGCGTCACCGCCACGTTGCCGCGCTCCACGTCCATCATCCGCTCGCGCTCGCGGGTGAGCCGCTGCTTGAACTCCTCGCGGTCCTTGTTGACCGCCTGGTACGCCCGCGCCAGCTCATCCACGCGGCGGCGGGCTGCCTCCAGCTCGGCCTCCAGCCGCTGGAGCTCTGCCTCCGCAGCGGGGAGGACTTCCTGCCGAGCCTCTGTCTGCTCGGACGCAGGGCCGTCGGACGACTGCGCCTGCTGCGCGGCCACCGGCTCAGCGCCGTTCTGCTCCTGCGTGCTTGCCTGGGTACGGGGATTGTCGTCCATGTCGAACCTGCGTCGATCGTTGACGCGGGATTGCGCGCCGTTGTGGGTGTCGCTCATCTCCTACATCCCTGAACAGCCCGAACGTAACCGCCTGCCCGGGTCTGTCAACGCGCGATGTAAGCCGAACGGTCGATCGGACTAGTGCTCCTGGGGAGCCGGCTCCTGGTCTTCGAGCAGGAAGCCGTGGTCCACCTGGCCCGTCACCTCGTCGATGATCTCCACCTGCGCGGCTCGCAGCGAGTAGTACAGCAGCCAGCGCTCGGCCGCGGTCAGCGTCCCCGGAGGCAGTGCGCTCTCGATCTCCTGCACCGTCAGCCGGCCCTCGCGCAACCCCTTCGCGAAGAGCTCCTTCCGGGCCACGTAGCTCTTGCCGATCCTGTTCTCCACGAGCGCCGCCTCCTTTCGCCACAACGTAATTCTCCTTTTGGACGCTGCAGGCGAGCCAACGGTGCACGGACGCCCGCAGCCCAGGCGATCAAGCATCCCGGAGAGACTCGGAATGCTGGGTAGGAGGATTCCCTTCCTGCTCCGCCGCGGGGTGCGCAGAGACCACCTGACGGGCCTCGGGGTGAATCAGGCCGCGCTCGGGGACGACCTTGGGCCCGAGGATGGGGATCATGGCCTCCTCCTCGATGACCTCGGTGGCGAGCAGGCGCGCGGCCAGGGCCTGCACCTTGTCGCGGTGGGCGTGGAGCACCTGGCGGGCGCGCTCGAGCGCCTCCGTGACGAGCTTGCGGACCTCCTCGTCCACCATGCGCGCCGTCTGCTCCGAGTAGGTGCGCGCCTCGGGGACGCCCGCGGAGCGCAGGAAGGGCGACGTATGCTCCGCGCCGAGCGACACCGGCCCCAGCGAGCTCATGCCGTAGTCCTTCACCATCATCCGGGCGATCTCCGAGGCCTGCTTGAGATCGTTGGAGGCGCCCGTGGAGATCTCTCCGATGAAGATCTCCTCCGCGGCACGGCCGCCCATCATCCCGGCCATCTTGTCGCGCAGCTCCTCCAGCGACATGAGGTAGCGATCCTCGAGCGGCAGCGACATGGTGTAGCCCAGCGCCGCCAGGCCACGGGGGATGATGGAGACCTTCGTCACCCGCTCCGTGTGGGGCAGCATCCAGCCCACCACGGCATGACCGGCCTCGTGGTGCGCGACGATCTCCTTCTCGCGCTCGTTCATGCGACGGTTCTTCTTCTCCAGGCCCGCCACCACGCGCTCGATGGCCTCCTCGAAGTCCGCCCGCATCACGGCGTCCCGGTTGCGCCGGGCGGCCAGCAGCGCCGCCTCGTTCACCACGTTGGCCAGATCCGCGCCGACGAAGCCCGGCGTGCGCGCGGCGATGGCCTTGAGGTCCACATCCGGCCCCAGCTTCACGTTGCGCGAGTGGATCTCCAGCACGCGCTCTCGGCCCCGCTTGTCCGGCCGATCCACCAGCACCTGCCGATCGAAGCGGCCCGGGCGCATGAGCGCGCTGTCGAGGATCTCCGGGCGGTTGGTGGCCGCCAGGATGATGAGGCCCGTGCGGCCGTCGAAGCCGTCCATCTCCGCCAGCAGCTGGTTGAGCGTCTGCTCGCGCTCGTCATGGCCGCCGGCGATGCCCGCGTTGCGGCTCTTGCCGATGGCGTCCAGCTCGTCAATGAAGATGATGCACGGGGCCTTGGCGCCGGCCTGGGCGAACAAGTCCCTCACTCGCGCGGCACCCACGCCGACGAACATCTCCACGAACTCGGAACCGGAGAGGCTGAAGAAGGGGACACCCGCCTCGCCCGCCACGGCCCGGGCCAGCAGCGTCTTGCCGGTGCCCGGAGGGCCCACCAGCAGCACCCCCTTGGGGATGCGGCCGCCCAGGCGACGGAACTTCTCCGGCGTCTTGAGGAACTCGACGATCTCGCGCAGCTCGTCCACGGCCTCGTCCACGCCGGCCACGTCCTTGAAGCCCACGCCGGTGTCGACCTCGGCCTGCACCTTCGCGCGCGTCTTGCCAAAGCTCATCACGCTCTGTGGCCCCTGGCCCATGCCCCCGGTCACCCGCCGCATCATGAAGCTCCAGAAGAGCAGCACGAGCCCCATGGGGATCAGCCAGATCCACAACACCTCGGAGAAGCCGGACTGCGGCACCGCCTCGTACTGGATCCCCTTCTCATCCAGCAGCTCCACGAGCGCGTCGTCCCCAGAGACCCGGTAGGCCATCCACGGCAGCGCGTTGAGCTCGCCACGCAGCGCCCGATCCTGCCCAGGCTGCGGCGGAGGCGGCGCGGCATTGTCCTTGAGGAAACCCTTCACCCACTCAGGGGAGATCTGGACACGGGTAAACTGATCCGACTCCACCGCCTCCCGGAACTGGCTGTAGCTGACCCGGCGGACCCCCGCGTCCTGAAAGACATTGCGGAACAACAGGAAGCCCAGCACGAGCAGGAGGATGTAGCCCAGCGGTGAGCCGAACCTGAAGCCCTTGCCCGGTGTCGTTGGCTTCTCCGGCTTACGGCCCTTGAGGCCTGGCCCACCCAGAGGTGTTGGATCCTGCTGCTTCATCGTCGGCACGCTCGCCCCTCCCCACGGCCTCGCGCGCAATGTGGCGAGGCGTCACACCTGCCGGGCAAAGATGGTCACCAGCGCCAGCCCGTCAACCCGACGTGCCTCTTGGGTTGTTGTCATGAGAACGTCAGGTCAACGGCAGTCCGTGCGGTACAACGGTTGACCCGCGAACTCAGAGCCGAGCAGGTAGCCACGCGCACCCTCTGTCAGCGCGATGGCCTCGGCCTGGGCCTGGCTGGCGCCGGGCACCTCGGCCACCTGTCCCGCAATCAGCTCCTCCAGGCTCTGGGCCTGGGGGCGTCGCACCTCCCAGACGCGGGTATAGGTGCGCAGCAGCAACCGCTCGCCCGAGGGGTGGAGATCGGCTCCCGTCGTCAACCGATCGACATCCTGCGGTGCGCGCAGTGTCCCCAGCTTCACGGCCTTCACCGTCTGCTGGGGACTCAGGCCATCCAGCGCGTACATGTCTCCCAGCGAGTCCGGCGTCTTGGTGATGACGGCCAGGCGGCCCGAGCGCGCGTCGATGAGGAGGGACTCCGCGTTGTGGGGACCGTCCGGGTAGGTGAACGCCAGCGTCTCCACGGGGAGGGTGGCATCCTCCAGCAGCTCCGGCTCCGGCACCCGGTAGAGGCGCACCGCCGGCCTGCGCTGGAAGTTGTCTCCAGTGTCCGCCAGGTACAGGCACCAGGGGCCCTCTGCCCGGGCCTCACACGGGCCCACGGCGATGTCCTCGAGATCCCTGGGTGTGGCGCCCGTCAGCGTGAGGGTGACGCGGATCTTCCCGCTGTCCTCGAGGCCATACACACGGAAGGCATTGTCCGAGTCGTTGTGGGCCCAGAACAAGCCCGGGTGCCGGGCGCTGGCGGCCAGCCCTGACAGCTCGCCCAGCTCGGGGGGCACGGTGCCCGTCTGCCGGGGCTCGCTATAGAGGAGGCAGCCAGGCACTCCGACGGCGGGCGCGTAGGCCATGCCCGCATCCGGGGCCACCTCCGGCTGAGGTGACACCGGCTTGGGGCTCGAGCAGGCACACAGCAGGAAAGCGAGCAGCAACACCGGGGCCAGGCGTCGCAGCACGTCAGGCTTCCAGATCGAGCAGCTTCGCCAGCGTCTTCGCGTCCGCGTCCGGGAACTGGTACTGCGACATCTGTTCGAGCGTCACCCAGCGGTGATCGTTGACGCGCAGGTGCTGGAGGGTGGCCGTCGGGTCGCTCAGGCGGCAGCGGAAGACCCGGAAGTCGATGTCATATTTCGGGTACTCGTGGTGCGTGTGCATCGCCTGCTCGAGCACGATGACGTCCACCCCCATCTCCTCGCGGATCTCCCGCGCGAGCGCCTGGGGATCGGTCTCTCCCTCTTCCACCCTCCCGCCTGGAAACTCCCACAGCAGCGGCAGCGTGGCCTTGGGCGGGCGCTGGGTGATGAGGTAGCGCCCTTCGTCGTTCTGGAGCATCGCTCCGACGACCCGGATCTGACGGCGACCCATACGTTCTCCTGTCTCCTCGACACCTCGGAGGGGGGAGGGGCGGCCTAACACAGCGTCCGCCCGCCGCCAATCACCGTCAAAGCCTGCGCACGCTCCTCGGGGAGTGCTACCCCGCCTGCCTCCCGCTCACCGGGGAGGTGTCTCCCGCTTGCGACGCCCCTCCGCCGAGGAAGCACCCCGCCGCCCGGAGGCAGCGCCTCCCGCCCGGCGCGCCGCTGGAGCGGAGGCGGCCCTGGCGGAGGCGCTGCGGGCCCGGCCACGCCGACTCAAGGCCGCCACCTCGCGCTCCGCCTCCCGCCGGCCGTAGAGCTGTCCGATGCGCCACAGGTGCAGGCGCAGCTCGCGGCCGAAGTCTTCACACGAGGGGTAGCGGTCCGTCTTGTTTGGGGCCAGGGCCTTGCGGAGGATGGGGCGCAGCCCCGTGGACAGGGTGCGTGTGGCCTCGGCGACATCCCGCGAGCTCAACGCGCGGATCTGCTCGATGAATGCCCACGTGAGCTTGCGGATCCGCCCCCGGAGCTCCACCACGAGCGCGACCGCGGCCCGATCCCCACTCCCCAGCGCCACGGCCTCCTCCATGCGCTGCCGCAGCTCGCGCAGCTCCTGGGTGACGCGATCGGAGCCCTCGATGAGCGGCCGGCCCGTGAGCAGGTGCAGGAGCACGGCGGCCAGGGAGAACTGATCGGCGCGCCCGTCGATCGCCGCCTTGCGCGTCAGCTCGGGCGAGGCGTACGCGAGGTTGCCGGGCATCGCGTCATCCTCCGTGGGCTGGCGCTCCGGCTGCGAGGACCAGACGGCCCCGAAGTCGGTGAGCTTCACCTGCCCCTGGCTGCCGACAATGATGGTGCTCGGCGCCACGTTGCGGTGGACCAGACGCAGCCAGCGCCCCTGCTCGGAGGTGAGCAGGTGGGCGTGGTGAAGCGCGTCAGCCACCTCGGCCCCCACGTAGCAGGCGAACGCCTCGGTGAGCGGCTTGCCCGCCTGCGTCGCGAGCTCGAGGATCGTGTCGAGCCGGTTCCCCTCCACGTACTCCAGCACGAGGTAGGGGTCTCCCGCCGAGCCCTCCAGATCGTGCATCCCCGCGATACTGGGGTGCCGCAGCCGGGCGGTGATGGCCACCTCCTCCATGAGGCGCCGGTAGTCCTCCTCCCGGCAGTCCCGGCTCAGCCGCTTGAGCACGACGTAGTCGCCCGTGTTCGCGTCGAAGTGACGCCGGGCCAGCAGCAGCTCACCGTGCCAGGTGTGCTCCAGCGGACGAATGAGCTCATACGTCGTGCGACCGGACTGCAGGAGCACGGGGCCTGGGACGGGGGGGGTGACCGAGGGGGTGCTCGGCATGGAGGGGCTCCTC
>Ga0190275_10003397_pt1 | contig 11355 bp, 5 predicted proteins | sample Popmic550T_FD_133745 | JGI IMG/M metagenome (GOLD analysis project Ga0190275, IMG submission 133745) | Populus adjacent soil microbial communities from riparian zone of Yellowstone River, Montana, USA - 550 T | ecosystem: Environmental > Terrestrial > Soil > Riparian zone > Trees stand | place... | reverse complement strand
CGTCGGACCGGTCACGAGAATCGCGGTGATCGCGCCTTCGGCATCCGTGTCGTTCGCCAGGACGCCCGTGGCTGCCGTCTCCGTCAGCGTCCCGCCTTCGTTGAGGCTGTACGCGTCGGCCACTGCCACCGGAGCATCGTTGACCGCGGTCACTGTGATCGTGACCGTGACGGTGTTCGAGTCGAGGCTGCCGTCGTTTGCCTTGTAGGTGAACGAGTCGCTGGTCGTCTCGCCGCCGTCGTGGGTGTAGGTGAAGCTGCCGTCCGCGTTCAGCGTGAACGCCGACTCGTTCGCCGGGCCGCTCACCAGAACCGCGGTGAACGTGCTGTCGGCATCCGTGTCGTTCGCCAGCACACCCGTGGCAGCGGTCTCGTTGAGCGTGCCACCTTCGTTGACCGCGTAGGCATCCGGGTTCGCCTCCGGCGCGTCGGGGACCGCGTTGACCGTGACGGCGATCGTCTCGGTGTCGGTCTTCGTGCCGCCGTTGCCGGTGTTGCCGAAGTCGCTGACGATGATGGTGATCGTGTCGCCACCGTTGTAGTTCGGCACGCCCTGGAAAGTGAAGCCGTTGATGGCCGCGTTGATGTCGGCGATCGTGCCGGTGGCGACGATCGAGGCGTCGTTGGTGCCGTCGCCGGTGGTGATGTTCAGGCCGACCGTAGACGCCAGCGTGATACCGCAGGCGCCGCAGCCCATCTGGAGCTCGGCGGTACCGCTGCCGGCGTCGGAGTCAGTCACGGCCGCGTTGAGGACCAGCGGCTCGTCTTCGTTAACCGACTGCGGGCTCGGCGGGACCGTGAGGACCGGGGCGTCGTTCTCGGCGTTGATGGTGATGCTCACCGTCACGACGTTCGAGTTGAGCGCACCATCGTTGGCCCGGTAGGTGAACGAGTCGCTGGTGGTCTCCGAACCGTCGTGGGTGTAGTCGAAGGAACCGTTGGCGTTGAGCGTGAACGACGAGGCGTTCGCCGGACCGCTGACCAGAACCGCGTTCAGCGTGGCGCCCTCGGCGTCGCTGTCGTTGCCGAGCACCGTCGCGCCGTTGAGCGTGCCGCCTTCGGCGACCGAGTAGCCGCCGTCGGCTATCGCGATCGGGGCGTCGTTGACCGGGTTCACTGTGATCGAGACCGTCACCGTGTTCGAGTTGAGCCCACCGTCGTTCGCCCGGTAGGTGAACGAGTCGCTGGTGGTCTCGCCGCCGTTGTGGGTGTAATCGAAGGTGCCGTCGCCGTGCAGCGTGAACGAGGACGCGTTCGACGGGCCGCTGACCAGAACCGCGTTCAGCGTGGCGCCCTCGGCGTCCGTGTCATTGGCCAGCACCGTAGCCGCGCCGGTGACCGTGCCGCCCTCGTCGACCGTGTAGCCGGTGTCGGCCACCGCCACCGGGGCGTCGTTGACCGGGCTGATGTCGATCGTCACCGTCACGGTGTTCGAATCGGCCGTGCCGTCGTTTGCCCGGTAGGTGAACGAGTCGGTCGTCGTCTCGCTGCCGTCGTGCGTGTAGCTGAAGCTGCCGTCCCCGTTGAGCGTGAACGACGCTTCATTCGACGGACCGCTGACCAGAACCGCGGTCAGGCCGCCGATGTCGTCCGGATCGGTGTCGTTGTCGAGGACACCCGACGCGATATCGACGTTGAGGGTCCCGCCTTCAACCACCACGTAACCGTCGGGATTCGCAACCGGGATGTCGTTCACCGGGTTGATGTTGATCGTGACCGTAGTCTCGTCCGAGTCGTCGCTGCCGTCGTTCGCCCGGTAGGTGAACATGTCGGCGGACACGTCGTCGTCGCCGTCGTGGACGTACGTGAACGTGCCGTCGGCGTTGAAGGTGAACGACGCGTCGTGTTCCGGGCCCTGGACCAGCGTTGCGGTCAGCGTGTCGTTCTCGGCGTCGGTGTCATTGTCGAGGACCGAAGTGGCGTTGAGCGTTCCGGCCTCGTCGACGGAGTAGTCATCGATGATCCCCGCCGGACGATCGTTCACCGGCGTGATCGCGATCGTGACCGTCACGGTGTTCGAATTGAGCGAACCGTCGTTCGCCCGATAGGTGAACGAGTCCGCGGTCGCCTCCGAGGCGTCGTGCACATAATTGAAGGTACCGTCGGTGTTGAGGAGGAAGCTGGATGCGTTCGACGGGCCGCTGACCAGGACCGCTGTCAGCGTGTCGTTCTCCGGATCGGTGTCGTTGGCGAGCACCGAGGTGGCGCCGGAGATCGTGCCGCCCTCAGGCACCGAGTAGCCGCCGTCATCCACGGCCACCGGCGGGTCGTTGACGCCGGTGATGGTGATGCTGACCGTGGTCGTGTTCGAGTCGAGTGTGCCGTCGTTCGCCCGGTAGGTGAACGAGTCGGAGGTCGTCTCCGAACCGTTGTGCGTGTAAGTGAACGTGCCGTCCACGTTGAGCGTGAACGACGAGGCGTTGGACGGACCGCTGACCAGGGCCGCCGTCAGCGGGGCTCCCTCGGGGTCGCTGTCGTTCGCCAGGACCGTCGTGCCGTTCAGCGTGCCGCCCTCGTTGACTCCGTAGCCGCTGTCGGCCACCGCCGTCGGAGCGTCGTTCACCGGAGTGATGCCGATCGTCACCGTGACCGTGTTCGAGTTCTGCGTGCCGTCGTTCGCCTGATAGGTGAACGAGTCGGTCAGCGTCTCCGAACCGTTGTGCACGTAGTTGAACGTGCCGTCCGCGTTCAGCGTGAACGACAAGGCGTTGGACGGACCGCTGACCAGAACCGCCGTCAGGGGGTCGCCGTCGCCGTCGGTGTCGTTGGCGAGCACCGAGCTGCCGTTGAGCGTCGCGCCCTCGGCGACGATATAACCGGCGTCGGGGACCGCGACCGGCGCATCGTTCGTCAGAGTCACCGAGATCGTGACCGTGACCGTATTCGAGTCGAGCGAGCCGTCGCTCGCCCGGTAGGTGAACGAGTCGCTGGCCGTCTCCGAGCCGTCGTGGACGTACGTGAAGGTGCCGTCCGGATTCAGCGTGAACGACGTGGCGTTGGCCGGGCCGGTCACGAGGACCGCCGTCAGCGGGTCGCCCTCCGGGTCGGTGTCGTTGGCCAGCACCGTGGTGCCGTTGAGCGTGCCGCCCTCGTTCACCGTGCCGCTGTCCGCCACCGCCACCGGCGCGTCATTCACCGCAGTGACCTTGATCGTAACCGTGACGACGTCCGAATCGGACGAGCCGTCATTCGCGCGGTAGGTGAACGAGTCCGAAGTCGTCTCGCCGCCGTTGTGCGTGTAGGTGAAGGTGCCGTCCGGGTTCAGCGTGAAGGAGGAGGCGTTGGCCGGGCCGCCGACCAGCAGGGCCGTCAGCGGGTCGCCGTCCGGGTCGCTGTCGTTGGCGAGCACCGACGTGCCGTTGAGCGTGCCGCCCTCGGCGACCGGGTAGGGGCCGTCGGGCTCCGCGTCCGGCGGGTCGTTCCCGTCGGTGACGTTGATGGTGATGGTCGCCTCGTCCGAGCGCGACGGCGTGCCGCTGTCGACCACGCGGACGATCAGGAAGAACTGCGTCGACGACTCGAAGTCGATCGCCGCCGGGTTATTCACCGTGATCTCGCCCGTGTTGGCGTCGATGGCGAACGCGTTGCCGTTGTTGCCGCCCTCGATCGAGAAGGTGAGCGTGTCACCCTCGACGTCGGAGGCGCTGACCGTGCCGACCACCGTGCCGGCGAAGCTGTTCTCGACGACCGGGAAGGTATCCGGCTCCACCGTCGGGGCGTCGTTTTCGGCGGTGACGGTGATGGTCACGAGCGCCGTGTCGGTGTCGGTGCCGTCATCCACCGTATAAGTAAAGGTGTCGCTGCCGAAGAAGTTGGCGTTCGGGGTGTAGGTGAAACCGCCGTCGGCGGCCAGGACGACCGCGCCGTTGGTCGGCGCCACGAGGAGCGTCGCCGTCAGGGCGTCGCCGTTCGCGTCGGTGTCGTTCGCCAGGACGCCGGTCGCGGCCGGCCGGTTGAGCTGCTCGTCTTCCGGAGTGTTGTAGTTGTCGTCGACCGCGTTCGGCGCGGTGTTGTTCAAGGTGTTGACGGTGATGCGGACGCGGGCCGCGTTCGAGGTCTTCGTGCCGTTGGAGGCGCGGTACTCGAAGGCGTCGCTCTGCGTCGAGGCCGGATTGTCCGGCGTATAGGTGAAGCTGCCGTCCGGGTTGAGGGTGACGTTGCCGTGCGACGGGGAGCTGACCGGCTGAGCGGTCAGCGGGTTGCCGGCCGGGTCGCCGTCGTTGGCGAGCACGCCCGGAGCCGGGACGCTCAGCCCCTGCCCTTCCTCGCGCTGGTAGTTGTCGTCGTTCGCGAACGGCGCGTCGGCCGAGAGGTTCGCGTCGAAACGGAAGTAGAAGAAGTCGTCGTCCACGTTCGCGAACGCGAAGAACTTGATGATGCGCAGCCCCTGCGTGCCGCTGGAGGCGATGCCGTCGACCAGGGCGTTCAGCGCCTGCCAGTCGGCGCCGTCGCCGTCGAGAGTGATGACGCGGGGGGCGCCCGGCGAGCCGACCGAGCGGCGCTTGCCGCGCGTCGGGGTCGGGAAGAGGATCATCGAGCCGTCGGGGTTGACGATGGCGGTGTGCGACACCGTTCCTTCGCCCGCGGAGACTCCGAGGCGCATGTTCGGCTGCAGGCCGGTGGGGAAGGTCGAAAAGGGGATGCGGGTCTCGACGAGGACATTGCCGCTGGCGGGCTGGAACCCGGCCGGCCAGCCGGTGGTCACCGGATCGAGCTCGGCGCCGAGGGCACCGGCCGTGCAGACCTGGCGAAACGTTCTGGTGATGTTGCCCGTCGTAGCATCAGTGACGAGGCGAGTGGTGAGGACCTGATCCACGCCGGCCATGCCGGCCACGCTGCACCCGGTAGTTGCGTCGTTGTCCCAGTCGAACAAGACCCGGAAATCCGTCGTCGCGGCTGATGCGTAGAGCGGAAAGACAAGAGAGCAAATCGCAAAAACAAGCACAGCAAGACCGCGTGGACGCGTCATCGCAACCTCTTCTTTATTCAGGACACCGGCGGACAGGACCAGCCCGAGGTCTGACCAGACCTTGAGTTGGGTGATGATAACAGTTTCCAGAACAATTTGTTTCGTGTGTAAGCGGTTTCACATAAGAGGCTTAGAGGTGTCAATAAAAAGGAGACCGGCGATCGCTCGCCGGTCTCCAGCCACCCTGCCCGCGCCCCGGGGGAAGCGCGCGCCACATCCACGAGCCCCGTCCGGCCCGTATGCCTGATCTCGTTTCTATCTGACCTCGGTCTTTACCCGGCTGCCGGCGCCGATATCGATGAGAGGGACCACCGGCGCTTCTTCTCGGTCTCTGACCGGAAGCGGCGCGTCGGCGGGGATGCCGCTGAGGGCGAAGCAGCCATCCCTGCCGAGAGTCATCGCCTGCCCGGCGCCCGGCACCGGGACTTCGACACCCTGTGGACTGCCGGCCGTTGCCATCCCCGCCTCACCCGACACCACGGCCGCACCGTACCCGCCCGTCACCGGCACCCGCTCGCATTCCGATCGCCAACGAGCGCCAGTCCCACCATCATCACCACCACGGTCCACTCTTGCTGCCCAAAATAAAAGGGGGGGCGTGCGGTACGCCCCCCTTGTGAAACCGATGTTGTTTGCAGGCGGGAGTGTCCCACGGCCCTTGCCGAACGCGTGTGATCTGCATCACGGTCCCGGAAAAAAGCAAGGGGACCGATGGGACTGATGGGACTGATGGGGACTTAAGGGAGTTGCATCGTTGCGGCACTTCCACCCATCGACTCTGCCGGAATTTATGGGGGTCGGCGTGGACCCATCGATGAGTCGCGCCGACCCGTCGATCAGTCGGGGCGAACCCGTCGATCAGTCGCGCCGAACCCGTCGATCAGTCGAGACGAACCCGTCGATCAGTCGCGGCGAACCCGTCGATGAGTCGGGGCGAACCCGTCGATCGGTCGGGGCGAACCCGTCGATGAGTCAGGGCGAACCCGTCGATCGGTCGGGGCGAACCCGTCGATCAGTCGCGGCGAACCCGTGGTCAGTCGGGGCGAACCCGTCGATGAGTCGGGGTCGACCCATTGGCCACTCCCAGGTGAGCCATCGATCCTCCTATTTGTCCTATCTGCCTTCCCCCAAGCTGCTACCATTTCTCCCGGCCCCGACTCATGTCTGAGCACCCGTTCCTGCACGTCGTGCCGGGTGGCGAGCCGCGGAGAGATCCGCGCGAAGAAGAGATTGCACGCATGCGCGCCGAGTTGCAGGCGCGTCACCGGCAGGAGACCGCGATCGCGGAGCTCGGCCAGGCCGCCCTCACCGGCGTCGACCCGCTCATCCTCATCGGCCAGGCCTGCGCGCTCGTCGAGCTGACCCTGCAGGTCTCCCACTGCCGCGCACTCGAGACCGGCCCCGGCGGGCAGATGATCGTCCGGGCGGCCCTCGGCGCGAACGACTCCTTCGCCCGCTGCTCCCACGACGCCGACGAAGACGAGTCCCTCGGCATGGTCACCCTCCTCGCCGACGGTCCCTTCGCCTTCGGACGCCTCGACGAGGAGAGCCGCTTCAACGCCTCCCACCTCCGCAACTTCCACGGCATCCGCAGCGGTGCCGGGGTGATCATCCGCACCCAGCACGGGCCGTACGGCGTGATCCTCGCCTACTCCAACGAGGAGCGGACGTTCGCCGACTACGAGCTGGCCTACCTCCTCTCCACGGCCAACATCCTCGGCGAGGCGATCTCCAGGGCCCGCACCGAGCGGGAGCTCGAACAGAGCGAGAAGCGCTTCCGCACCATCGTCGAGAAGAGCTGGAGCGGCGTGGTGCTGCTCGACGGCGAGCTCCGCTTCTCCTTCGCCGGCTCGTCGACCCAGCACCTCATCGGCTACGAAGACCACGAGCTCCCCGGCCGCTCGCTCTTCGACTTCGTCCACCCGCACGACGTCGCCGAGGCGAAACGCTTCTTCGGAGAGGTCATGGGGCGGTCGAGCCACGAGGCCCACGGCGAGCTGCGCTTCCGCCACAAGAACGGCCGCTGGATCTGGCTGGAGGGCTTCTGCCAGAACCTGCTGCACGAGCCGAGCGTCGGCGCGGTGGTCCTCAACTACCGCGACATCTCCCAGCGGAAGGAGACCGAGAAGCAGCTCGAGTACCGCGCTCACTACGACGCCCTGACCGGCCTCCCGAACCGCCTCCTCTTCCGCGACCGCCTGGTGAACAGCCTGGCGCACGCGAAACGGAACCGCGTCGGCGTGGCGGTGATGTATCTCGACGTCGACCACTTCAAGCTGGTCAACGACGGTCTCGGCCATTCGTTCGGAGACCGGCTGCTGGCCGACGTCGCCCGCCGGCTCGACTCCGCCCTCCGCGCCTCCGACACCATCTCCCGCATCGGCGGGGACGAGTTCAGCATCCTCCTCCCCGAAGTCACCAACACCGAGGCAGTGGCGGGGGTGGCGCGGAAGATCCTGGAGTCGCTCGCAAAGCCGTTCCAGATGGACGGCCACGACCTCTTCGTCACCGCAAGCATCGGCGTCAGTTGCTATCCGACGGACGGCGACGACGCGGAGACCCTGCTCAAGTGCGCCGATGCGGCGATGTACCGCGCCAAGGAGCTCGGCCGCAATCAGGCCCAGCTCTTCACCGCCAGCATGAACGAGCGCTACGTGCGGCGCCTCGCGCTCGAACAGCACCTCCACCACGCCATCGAGCGCGGCCAGCTCGACCTCTACTACCAGCCGGTCTACGACCGCGCCCGCCGGCGGATCGTCTCCCTGGAGGCACTCCTCCGCTGGCGCGACCCGGTCCGCGGCATCGTCCAGCCGGCCGAGTTCATCCAGCTCGCCGAAGAGACCGGGATGATCATGCAGATCGGCGAGTGGGCGCTCCGCACCGCCTGCAAGCAGCTCAGGAGTTGGCACGAGCAGGGGCTGAACACCCTGCGCATGGCCGTGAACCTCTCCGCCGTCCAGCTCCAGCAGCGGGAGCTGGTGGACATCGTCCGGAGCGCCATCACCGAGGGAGGACTCGAGCCGCACATGCTGCAGCTCGAGATCACCGAAAGCGCGGCCATGCAGAGCTTCGAGGTGACCATGAAGGCCCTGCGCGAGCTGCGGGCCATGGGCGTCGGCGTAGCCATCGACGACTTCGGCACCGGCCAGTCGTCGCTGATCTACCTCAAGCACTTCCCGATCGACACAGTAAAGATCGACAAAGAGTTCCTGCGCGACGTGACCTCGGACGAGACCGCCGCCGCAATCGTCTCCTACGTCATCAACCTCGCCCACACCCTGCAGCTCAAAGTAGTCGCCGAAGGGGTGGAGACCGAAGAGCAATACACCTTTCTCCGCCACTACGCCTGCGACCTGATGCAGGGTTACCTCTTCAGCAAACCCCTCCCCGGCCCGGAAGTCCTGCCGTTCCTGCAGACCGGCGTGTTCCAGCCGAAAACGCTGGAGATGAAGAGACCGGACGTGTAGCCCCGCTATACTTCCGTCCGTCATGGACCGGTTTCCGGCCGAGTTCGAGGATCTGCTGAATCGCCGGGGGCGGCGGGCACTGGCCGACGCTCCACGGCTCGAGTCTCTGATCGCCAGGAAACAGACGCCGATCCTTTTCTTTGACGGCGTCATCGATGCCGGGGTGGCCGCCGAGTGCGTCCGGCTGCTCGACGAGGCGATGTATCCGGTGCTGCGGCGGATGCACATTCCCATCCCGCGCGAGGCGCTCACGGACATGACGGAGAACTACACCGAAGAGCTGCGGAAGACGGTGCGGGTGAAGACGGCGACGTTCAACTCGCCGAGGTCGAGGTCGCTGGCGGCGGCACGGGAGGTGGGACTCGACGCCATGCTCTCCTCGCCCAGCTTCCGCCGCTTCGCCCAGGCCGTGACCGGGCCGAATCTGCGCGACGACCACTGGGGGCGCCAGGTCATCTGTTACGAGACCGGCGACTACAGCGGCCCGCACAACGACCACCATCCTCAACGGGACGTGGCAAAGAACGGCTTCATCGACTTCCACGTCATGTTCTCGAATGACTCTGTCGCCCACCAGCTGCTGATCTACGAACAGCGCGGCTTCCTCACCCAGGCCCGCGAGGTCACCGGGACCCCGGCCATCGCCGTCTACCGCCTCCCCTTCTGGCACTACACCACCCCCCTCCTCGCCCGCCCCGGCCACGAGGCCACGGCCCGCAGATGGCTCCTCCTCGGCTCCTTCGACTACGACCCGCCTCTCCCGAAGCTGGCGTACTGATCGCCCTTAATAACATTGGCGACTGCTTTGCTAGTACGACTCTCCGTGATGTCTCAGCCCGCACTGACCAGCCTGCAAAGGCACCTCCGCTTCGCCAAACTCCCCTAACCGAGCATGCGTTTCTCCATCTCCTCCCGGCGTACTGGTACAGGTGTATTCAGGGAGAGGCTCATCTGATGGACGGGGAACGGCGGGCGCTCGTGGTCGATGACGACGCCGGGATCCGCGTCCTGGTAGCACGGGTGCTCTCGCGGAACGACTTCCAGGTCGACGCCGCCCGCGACGGGGCCGAGGCGATCGAGCAGATGCTCCAGCACGAATACTCCGTCATCGTGCTCGACCTGATGATGCCCCGCATCGACGGGTTCGCCGTGATCCGTTACCTCATCGAGCACTATCCGGAGAAGCTGCAGAACGTCGTGGTCATGACCGCCTTCGGTGCCGGTGCCTTCAACCGCGTCTGCCCGCCGGTCGAGCGCTTCATCGAAAAGCCGTTCGACATCAACGACCTCCTGGCCGCAGCGGCGCAATGCGCCGCCGGGGCCGGTCCGGCTGTCCTCTGAGGGGCGACACAGTCGCGCCCCCGAACGCGGACGACGACGAGGCGCTTACTTCCCTACGGCTCGCCCTCGAGGCGTCCGATGCACCCGCATCGCGCCCGTGAGCATCGCCGTCTCGTTGCCGGTGCGGACCATCAGCACCGCCGAGCCGACGGAGGCAGCGGGGTCGACCGCGAAGCTCGCACGGACGTAGTTGTCGGACCAGGTAAAGTCCGAGACCCGTCGGAACGCCGGATTCATCACCTCGAACTCGGTCATGCCGCTGGTGAAGCCGTCGCCGGCCACGGTGATGGTGAACGTGGTCCCCGGGCTGACCGTGACCGGTGAGGTGGAAAGGCTGACGTCGTTGCGTCCTGCCGCCGACACGCCGATCCAGCGCGGGTTGAGCCGCACTGCTCCGGCGGTAGTGAGGACGAGGTTGCCGTAGACGCGGCCGTTCTCGACCACGATCGGTGCGTCGAAGAACTCGGTCGGGAACGGAGTGGCCTTCGCCTGGCGCCAGGACCCCTGCAGCGCCGCCGGGTCGACCGGGCCGTCGAGCGGCTCGGCATAGAGGCGATAGCGTCCGGCCGGGATGCCGGGGAGGGAGAACTCGCCCGAGGCGTTGGTGAGGGTGGTGCCGACCGGCTCGCCGCGGTCATTCACCGCCACGACCTGCGCGGCGAAGATGCCCCCGCCGTCGCCGAGAAGGCGGCCGGTGAGCGTTGCGCCGGTGAGGGTCGGGTCGCCTTTCGGGTAGATCGAGGAGATGGCGATGCGGTCGTCGACGCCGAACGAGGAGGAATTCTCACCCTTGCCGACGAAGGGATACATGATCGAAGAGAGGACGGCCGAATGGTCGAGTCCGAGGACGTGACCGACCTCGTGCTGGAGCGCCATCTGCGCGTTCATGCTCCCGTTGAAGAGCGACGGGTCGATGACGATGTCGGCATCGGTCATCCGGCCCGTGGTGGTGTCGTACTTATAGGCGGTCACAGCCACCGCCCCCTGGTTGAGGAAGAGATCGTCTCCCACCGTCACGGCAATGCGTTCGGAAGCCTGGACGGCCGTCGACAGCACTCCGTTCGACTGGAAGCGGATGTTCGCCCCGTCGATCTCGGCCCAGGCGTCGAACGCCCGCCCGACCATCGCCACCGCGTTCGGATGCACGAGAGCGACCTTCGGGTCGATCTCGTAGGGCAGCGGAAACGCCGCCGGCGCCCATTCGATCGCCGTCGCCACGCCTTGGATGTCGTACGTCATCCGTGTCGCAGCCGCGACCGGAAGGGAGAGAGCCGTTGCCAGGAGAAAGACCGCGAGTCTACGGGCCATGATGAGAGGTTCCGGTAGCAATGGAGGTGCCACACAATAACACTATTCGGGCGGGGGGTCCCATCAGTCCCATAGGTCCCATTCGTCCCATGGGACTGATGGGACTGATGGGACCTATGGGACAAACCGGTCAAACCAAGGCAATCAAATCGATCTCCACCGCCCCGCCCTTCGGCAGCGCGGCTGCCTGGATGGTCGTGCGGGCCGGTTTGTGGTCGCCGAAGTATTCGGCGTAGATGGTGTTGAGGGCGGCGAAGTTGGCGAGGTCGGT
>Ga0190275_10003396_pt1 | contig 11356 bp, 10 predicted proteins | sample Popmic550T_FD_133745 | JGI IMG/M metagenome (GOLD analysis project Ga0190275, IMG submission 133745) | Populus adjacent soil microbial communities from riparian zone of Yellowstone River, Montana, USA - 550 T | ecosystem: Environmental > Terrestrial > Soil > Riparian zone > Trees stand | place... | reverse complement strand
GGGAAGAAACTAATTGGGATACTTCTATTGCCTTCTTTCTTTTAGGAATAATCTTAAAACCTATAAAATATTTGAGAATTTATTTTGTTTTATTTGCTTACACCAGAAATTTTATTTCCAATATGAGGAAATATAGTTACAAAATCGTCCTTCATATTTACTATATTCCAGTTACTTTTGACCTTTCGTAGAGAATTTATTTTACAAATTTTATAAATTTTGTAGATTTTCTATATTTGATATAGGATTAGAATTAATTATTTTAATATGAATCGTTGATGAAAATTTAATAAATAATAGATATTGATATGACTGTTAATTAGACTTGTGAAAATGGTGTACATTTTTTAACCATAATTTAAGTAACTATTCCTACTTTTTATTGGGGACAATGATTCAAATGCGGTTGCATTTTCAAATTGATTGGTTATATCACCAATACGATCTGGATTATCAACTAAATCTAGTTTCTTAACATGACTTCCTTCAATAAAATCAAGTTTATTCAATTTTACCCAGATAATATTAGGACTAGAGGTAGATTCAAAATAGTAAACCATATTCGTAAGATCCGATACTGTCCGCCAGCGTGTTGATGATATGTTTGGCCTATGTGGATCAGCTATACCAAATGGTTGAGAGACATTTCGAGCAACACTAATAACTCCTGCAATTGTCTCGCGTATGTTAGAAGGTTTAGGTAAGTTCTTTTGATAGTATGCTGCTCTAACGAATCGATCGGCCGAGTCAGTAGTTCCAGGTAGTAATTTTTTTCCACCAAAACCTTTAAACTGTTTAAGATTTTCTAGTTGCTGATCGAAAGGTGGGTCATTGGTCATAATCATATATCTATTACTATGATAAATTTTGGGTTTTCCTTTGATATACTGAAATATTGCAGCATCACCAGTCCTGTCCTCAATCATGACATGAATTTGGCTTTTCTTTCCAGTTGTACCAGCAATAACTGGAAGTAATTGAAATTCATTTTTTTCTACATATTTGACAGCATCGTCAACTGTAGCGAAATTATCTAAAAAGAATTGTATCCAAAGACTTATTGAAAGTCCAGGAATATTCTCATCTCGTTTTCCATAATCTGAATCTGCTAGCCATAAAGCATGACCTGCCAATCCCTTTTCATTTATCCCATCTGTAGAAGAAACATCGTAAGCTGCAACAACAACGCTTCCAAATTTGGATATCCATTTTAGTGAATTCTTGCCTGCTAAACCATCTCTACTGATTCCTTGAGGAAGGATCCAAAGATTACTTTTTGTGTCTTCAAGCCAATCCATGTTTCGAGCAATAACGTGTGCAACTCCATTATCTGACCAACGTATAACGCTACACATTATCATACAGAAAACATTATATTTAAAAAACGTTTACTCTTGATAAGAAGAATAGTATCTGTGGCTTTTAATTTAAGATAACATTCACCTCTTTTTAATAATGAAATCATTCTTTTTGTAATATGTACCATTGTAAATAGAAACAAAGAATTGTATCCAGTTATATATATGAGATAGACTACATTATTCATTTTTAACATATAGATAGTAATTATCAAAACATTCTATTCTATCTTTGAAGTATTGGTCGATGCTTTACATCAAACTTTTTTCTAATGGGGAATGTAAATAGTGTTTCTAACATGGTATATTGCAACCTTCATCCTACCATGTTCCACCATCTGTGTAAACTATATGTTTCTCATATCTTGATTAGTAAATGAATAAATTTTTTATCAAAAGCATGTTTCTCCTTTTTTGAGATAGATTCCAAGGACAGAACTATATACTGTTTCAAGACAAATCCATAACCATAAGTGTTGACTACTAATCTGAATAACAGTTAACTATATGACGAATGCAGAAACTCTTTCATTTTGTATAGTTGGAGAAGCACTAAATCTTTGAATCCAATTGAAAACAGACACATAGCTTCTTTGATTCTTGTCTCTAAAGATTACTAATGCCTTGGATGTATTAAGTAAACTCAATCCAAGAAAATACAAATACAAAGAATACATAACTACGAGAGTATCTGTTCTGTTTTTCTCAAATCTAAAAACAATATTAGATTAGAAATGGGATACCCATATAGCTATAAATTTATCTTTAACTAATATGGCGGAATTTCTATATCGAAATTTATCAGATGTAAAATTTTATTAAACAATGAAATCATTGATGCTCCTAATACTTATTGTTATGGCTGTCTCTAGGGTAAATCTACTTTCAGAATGTGACATCTAAAAGATAATCATACAGTAAATATTTAGGCTAAAAATGAATAGGTTTAGAGACCAAAAACAATTTAGATACAGTTTTTATATCTATGTATAATAATATAATTAATATATCTAAATAAAAGTAGTTATATCATTAAGTGTCTGAAAGTAATTTTGTTTTGAACTTCTGAAATTCTTCTTCCGTTAATATACCCTGTTGCTTTAGATTAGCCAATCTCTCAAGTTCTTGAATCAGATTCCCTTTAGAATGACCAGATGTTTGTTTTGCCTGTGCAGCTTGTGCTATTTGTTTTGCCTCTACAGCCTGGGCCTGTGCGTGCTTTATTTGTTCCTGCTGAGCATGTGCATCTTGCATTGCCTCAAATTGTCTCCTTGCTGCTTGTCTTGCTGCTAAGGATCCTACTATCATTCCACCTAAAAAACGCATAAGTAAAATATCAATATGAACTATTTAATCCTATTTGTTAGAAAAGATCTAATACTATGATTTCTAACTAGTCAATATCTTTTCTAAAGATGTGCCAAAATAATTTCCAAAGTAATCAAAATAATGAGATATTAACGAACCTAAAAGTAGTAAAATATGCTGATAGCTAGATCTTATTTTTGAGTGTCAAGAAAGATATATCTTTTAGTCGTTATTTTGGCTAATCTATTGGAATTTATTTATGTATCGTGTATCCTCTAAAAGTCGTCTTGATTCATCTGGAATGGACTTCATATGTAACTCTGGATGAATACCAATGATTATTTGATTTTTTGTCCTGTTTCTTGAGGGATACCAAACAAGTAATTGATTTTCCTTATCCCATTTTATCTCGTTACTGGTTGCCCATACATAAAAGATTGGTGAATAATGTAAATGAAATGGAATATATATAATTGTAGGCGATTCAACGACTACACCATCTAGGATAATAATTGCATATTTTGAATCTATATCAAATGATAATAATGATGGTTCTGCTGAGCTTAACATTGGATATGGTCGTGCTACTACATCAATATTACGTGGAAGTCTATTTGACCCTAGTAACGAAAAGTTCTCTAAATTCCAATTATCCTTTCCTTCATCAGTATGATAAAGATCATAATTCCAATATGTTGAATTTAGAAGATGGGATTCTATCTGTACAAATAGAAGATTCATATACTCACGTATTTGTTCTGAATCATAGCTTCCTCCAAATTCAGTAATGAATGGAATTAATCCACGTTTCTTTGCACCTTCCAATAATTGTCGGTATACCTTAGGCCAATCATATTTGTATTGGGAAATACTTTTGGGAATTTTAAGCATTGAAGATCCCAATGCACGGACATCATAGTAATGAAATGCAAATATTCCTCTACTTCTAAAACTTTCAGGAAAATCTGACTCTAATGGGAGATAACTGTTTATTTCCCTTGGAGTATCCATTAATCCTCGCTTATCAATATCGCCATCGACTGGTGTACGTATTAGATTTATGTCGCCGATCTTTAGGAATTGTCTTAAATCAAAACGAGATAAATCGAATCCATGTAACGATAATGATGACCTCAAGGAAGGCTTATTTTTCTCCTCAGCGGAAAACACAGACCAATCTACTCTCGGTTCTATAAACAAGAAAAGTTTACTGTCATACTTTCTTATCTCTGATAGTACATTAAAATAAAATTGTTTTAAAAGATCGGCTTCAAAATGAATTTTATCTATACCTACTGGATGTGGTTCATTAAATGGTTCGATACCTATTATTGCAGGATGACCATTTTCGTTAGATGATGCAGAAGATGATCCTGAATCTCTAAAGAATTTTGCAGTCAATCCTATAGTCTTTTCAAGATGAGATCTAACAGGGAAATGTTTCAATCCTGTGTGTATATTTGTCAAATCGTTTAACCAAAATGATTTCAATGTATTTTTTACTGTTTTATTAAGATTGTATGATGCTGCCCAAATCTTGTTATTAGTCTTGGATTGTTGTGGTAGTTGGTGTTTTTCATCTATCGCTAAAGCCCAATCAGGGAATCCATCTCCTCCAAAAATTTCATGAGCTATATCTTGATGAAAGTCTAATATTACAAATAAATGCCGATCATATAACGTATCAATAACTTTCCTCATCAAATTCAAGTATTTTTCTCCTTCAGGAAGTAAGTTTTTATCAACATCAGGATTGGGTGACGGTTCTAATCCTTTCCATATAATCAATAATCTAACAATGTTTAATCCTAGATGTTTTAGACGATCCAGGTGAACCGCCATTTTTTTTATTTCTTCATCTAATTCATTTTCAGAGATATTATTTTTGTCTAAAGATACAATAGGGAGATAAGGAGGAAGTTTACTCCGTGACGCAAAATTTACACCTCTAAAAAGGACAAATCGGGATTTATCGTCTTTGAACCATTTGCCTTGCTTCAACAAGAGGCGTGCATTGTGAATGTATGTTTCATTCTTAAAATCAATTTTTTTTTCACTGTTACTCATATCATTTACCTAATATTCGTTTAGATTGACCTGTGATGCCTGCTACAATGATTTCTATTCCATTTATAAGTAAAGCTATACCTACTACTAAGGCAACAAAAATTACACCAAACCCCGGTGATACTAAAGTTATTATGGCAATAGCAATAGATATTATTCCTACTACTAAACGAAATATTTTATTAAGTTGTCTGTCTTCATTTCTCTTCTTAATTAAAGCATCTGTAATTCTCACTATTCCATTGATCAAGAGGGCAATACCAACTAACAATACCATAAATCTAATGCTTCCAGAGGGATTTGCAATAGTAAATATACCAAAGGCTACAATAACAACGCCCAATCCAATGTTGATAAGACGCGACCGTTTGCTATATTTTGAGCTTACTCCACTAGCTATTCTCTCAATTCCAACGATTAGTAATGTTATAGCTACCATAGAAATTGCAGTTATACCGCCAAGTTTTGGTGAAATTATTATGAAAATTGAAAGGATAATAGCAGCTGCTCCAATAGTTATTTGAAGAATACGTAGCCATTTAGGTGCTATTACAACTTGAGAATCAGACATGATATATATTTTGTTCCTCCATAAAATCTAATTAAACCTACAAAAAAATTAACGGCTCTTTATATTTAAGTATTATTAAAAACATAAGCACTTACCTCTATTAATCTTGCTATTTGGTTTTGTTTCAATTTTATGTATAAAAATTCACATGTATAATAGTGTGAGAATTTTAAACTTTTATTAATGTGACTCTCAATACTCCAGAAACATAACCAGCAATAATGAATTAAATCTAAACTACAACAAGTATAAGATACATTCTAACCTTAGATCTGTCAATAAAAGTTTTTTTTCAAATTTACAATTGCAATAATACATGAAGGAGAACGAAAAAAATAGTGTAAATTGATATGTAAAGAGCCATAAGATAATGAGAAAGTTCTCAAATATATGTTAAATTCTATGTGTTTTATTTGTTTTCATAAGAAACTGGTTTAACTATACCAAGATCTAATGCTGGGGTAAGTGCATCAGTTACAGTCCATAATTCTTTTATTTTATTATCTTCAAAATGAAAGATACTTATTCCCACTGTTTCGAATTTCTTATGGGTAGCTGGAATCCCACTATATTCCTTTTCATGAGTTCCTTCTACAATCCAAGCAGTAGCAACTTTGCCATATTCGGCTAAACTATCTACTAATGTAATCCTGATATCAGAAAATATACCAGTATCTGATGAAAACCACTCTTTGAACTTTTCCAATCCTTCTATATCTTCTCCACGAGCATGATATATGAAATCAGGTGTAACAAATTTATCTGCTTCATTGATATTTCCATTGTTAAATATTTCATCAACAAACTTCCAAGCAAGTTGTTTAGTTTCTTCTAAAGACATCTTAATCATTTAGACGGTTTTTTGATATAAATATATATGTTTAATATACAGATTACATTTTATAATATATGATAAAACTTAATATGTACATTACAAGAGAGGGCTAATTGTATTTAAAAATTTTTTGATGATGGCAACTCTTTTCAATAGTTATTCTAAAATATATTTCCTAATGAAATTGTTTTATTATGTTTTCTTAAAAAAGAATAATTTCTTCATTCATATCCTAATTCAAAATTTTAATGTAAGAAAAGTGGGAGAGATTATTTTTTTCTATTGTTCATTGATCATTTAAACTGGTAATAGCAGATGATACAGACCTAGCTAGATTCCTCTTAACCAAGACTCCATGTACAATACTTTCTATTCCAATTATTATAAGGTTAACTGCCACTATAAAGGTCAGAATATATATTTCTAGTAAGTGATTTCCAAAGATCATAAATGATATACCTATAGACAATATTCCTATTGCAACAAGAAATATTCTTTACAATTTTGAGGTTTGTTTATCTATAATTCCATGAACTATTCTTGCAACTCCTATTAATAAAAGACCAAGCAAGTAAATTAACTAAAAAACCTATTGTAAATATAGGAAAAGCTATAACTATTAATGCTAATGCTATTGCCTAACCACCTAATATAATATTTTTAATTCAAGTGGATGATTTTCTAAAATAGGGCAAAAAAGCAATAGAAACTCGTTCAATTCCTACCACTAGTAATGTAAGTGAGAGTAGAAATACAAGAAATTCTATACTAAATCCAGGAATTATTAATACTCCTATTGATAAAGCTATGGCAATGATTCCAATTATTATCTGCAAAATTCTAATGCATTTGAAAATAGTGTTTTCAGATGCAATTTTCATTCAGAATAAGTTTCACTATAAATAGATATTGAAAAAGTTCTATATCTAACTAGTATCAAAATAAATTTTTTAATATAATGTAATAAAAAAGGTTATGAATATTTATGTAATTTACTAAATAAGTCAATAAAAAAAATTGTAGTATAATAAAGCAAAGAATCATAATGTTTTTTTATCTTATTCTGCTTCTAGTCAATTGGTATCCTTAGCATGAATAAGAAAACGGATATTCCAGAGAAGGAGAGGGCATTAGTACTTCAAGGAGGAGGATCTCTTGGGGCCTATGGGGCTGGAGCATATAGCGCCTTATACGAATCCATATCTGAGATCGATACAAAAAATGGAAGTAAAGGAAAACCCATATTTGATATTGTTGCAGGTACCTCTATAGGTGCTATCAATGCAGCTATTCTGGTAAGTTATGTAGTAGAGAACCAGACTTATGAAGGATCCGCAGAAAGACTTGTAGAATTCTGGAAATACCTTTCTAAAGAATCAATAGTAGAAAGCAATCCATTTTTTAAACAATGGTGGGATTATTGGCATTCAATTAATGGAGAAGCTGCATCTGGTGAAGCTGCAAGAAGATACTATTCTGCTAAAGAGTTTGCATTGTATGGAGTACCAAATGTTTTTGATCCTCCTCAACCTAGGTATGACAACAAGTTTTATGATTCACAAAATACATGGTACCGTTTTAGTAATGAACCTCTAAGAAAAAGTCTGGAAAGATTTGCAAAGTTTCCAATCGCTACTACTCAAGAAGAAAATCAACCCAGACTTATACTGGTTGCAGTTGACGTTGTTGATGGCATGCCAGTTACATTTGATAGCTATCCCAAGGAAGATGGTTCACGTAAAACAGAGTATGGAAAATTCATAAGAACAAAAGACAAGGAAATCGGATTTGAGCATATCGTGCATTATGATAAGGGAATTACTTCAGATCATGTTATAGCAAGTGGGTCATATCCAGTAAACTTTGATTTTTCTAAAATAGAGGTAGATAGTTGCATCTCTCAACATAGTAATAGATCACTTGACTTTGAAAATAGAACTGATAGTAGTAAGGAGACTAGCTATTATGAATATAAAAAAGAGTCACGACATTTTTGGGATGGAGGTCTTTTGAGCAATACTCCGTTATTGCAGTTAGTTTTACTACATAGACAATACTGGTACAGAGTTAGGGGATTGAAACATTCTATCCCAAGATTAGGAGTCTGTATAGTAAATTTGCATCCTAAAAAACAGGAAGAAATTCCTATGGATAGAGATGGTGTAATCAACCGAAATAATGACATTATCTATTCAGATAGGACTCATCAGGAAGAAAATATGCTTTTAGTAGTATCTGATTATATTGACATAGTAAAGGCGCTATTAAAAGTTTCAATGGATCATGGAATAAAAGATGTTATAATAAATAATCTCTTGAACCAAAAGACAAGATACCATGGCGAATTCCTAAAAGCTCGAACATTTCTGGACATAATTGAAGGACGATTTCAAATAGATGAAATAGTAAATATAAATCGAAAGAATGATGAACATACTATATCTAATAAATCCTATGATTTCTCTGTTGGAACAATAAAGCAGTTACTTGAGCTCGGCTATAATGATGCACATAAAGCATATAAGGATTATATTGAAAATTTAGCAAGGTCAAGATAGTTGATACAAGCAAAAAATTTCTTGTTTCTTTCTTAGTATTTAGCAATAAGGAAAACTATAAGAAATAGAAGATTTGATATAGGAACTTAAAAAGAACGTTAAAATCAAAGAAATGCATTATCTAATCTATAAGATCAACTATTATATTTCTAACAGAAAGAATTCAAGAAATAGAAAGAAAACAACCAAAAAAATTTTTAAATTTATTTATCAAAAGAATTCTATGAGATTTGAACCCTTAGATAAAGTGGACCAGTTACTTCCATTAATTCAATAAAATGAGTCTATTTTTATAGATAATTTAATGCAATATAATCTAGTTGAAATAATAAATTATAATAGATATTGTATCCATAATATGATAATTATATTACAGGCATTTTTTAAGAAAAAAATTATTGTACTAGATAATTATAAAAATAAAAATTTATTTAAAGAAATTATTTGATTCTTTGATAAATGCCATTAGAAATTTGATTTGTTTTTCATAACTATCTATAGAAAGGCGTTCATCATAACCGTGTATTCCTTGGAATTCGGATTGATCAACATCTACACCATTAAAGCGATATACAGCTTCTCCATATCCAATATACTGGAAATGTCTAGAATCTGTAGCAACAAATGCTAAGAATGGAATTACAGGCAAATCTCTTCCAAAGATATCTTGTACATTTTTTTTCAAAAGATCAAATGATGGATGTTTTGTTTCTGGTAATGGAGGAGGATTGAATGCTATAAAATCTTCCCCCGTCTTTATCTCTATTCTCGAATCATTTACCACATTTCTTACATGATCTAAAACAGATTCAATGTTGTCTCCTGGCTGAATTCTAGCATTAAAAATCGCACTTGCATCAGAGGGGATAATATTAGATTTTACTCCACCATTTATAATGGTAGGACTTATCACAGTTCTAATTTGTGCATTAAAGAAAGGCTCTTTTGAAAGTATTTCTTCTGATAGTGTTATATTTTTCAATGGATTTTCAAATATTTCTCTTATTGTTTGGTTGCCAATATAAGGAGCAAATTGCTTGAGTGTATTCAAAATAGTGTTATCAAATACTGGTGGCATTGGATTATCCTGTATTGCTTTAATTGCATTAGCAAGTACTTGAATAGCATTATCTCTAAGAGGCATTGATGAATGTCCTGGTTGTTTAGATGCCGTGAGTTGAAAATCAACATAACCTTTCTCTCCAATGCCTACCGCTGCTATTGGTTGCTCAATACTAGGAAAAACATTATCAACAACTAGTCCGCCTTCATCTAGAACTAATTTAATATCTACATTATTATTCTTTAGATAATCTATTGCTAACTTTACTCCTTCTAGTCCTCCTATTTCTTCATCATGACCAAATAAAAGATATATTGTGTGGCTAGGTTGAAATCCCTCTTTCAATAGGTGTTCAACTGCTTCAAGAATACTAAATACTCCATTTTTATTATCAAGTGCACCTCTGCCATAAATTGTACCGTTATCTATTACTCCTGCATATGGAGGATGTGTCCATCTATTAGGTTGTTCTGCTGGAACTACATCTTGATGACCCATTAAGACAATTGCCTTTGAAGAAGCATTAGTACCAGGCCATTTGTATAACAATGTATAATTGTTGATAACACTCTTTTCTAATTTAGAATTGATTAACGGATAAGTATTATCAATAAAAACTTGCATATCTTTAAATTGACTATAATTTATTTGAGACGGATCATCATATGAAATTGTTTTAAATGTAAGTCCCTTAGCAAGATTTTGTGAAACTTTTTCCATATTCAATGTTTTATTATCCTTATTTGATTCTTCTTGGCCAAATACTGGACTCGAAATAAAAGATAATGAATAGGAAATAGCAAATGTGATTAATATTGAAACAAGAAATGCAATAACTTTGATCACAATATTTTGTAAAACCGATCTAGTTAATAAATATTTACTCAAAATGAAATGATTAAATAACGAGGAAAATTAGAAGATGAAGATTTTTTATGGATGACCATTGATACGCTACTTCTTTTATGTATGTGCTTCTTAAATTGGGATTCACTTCAGAAGAAATGAAATATTGAGATTAGATAAAAATAATGCTCCAAAGGTTTTAAAGTGATTGATTAAGTGTATAGATCTTGTAATATTACCTGTTTCCCTATCTAGATATTTTCAGCATCAAAAAATTTTGATAAAATATGTTCATATCTGCTTGGTCCCGTTAACAAGAAGGGTTCCATATTTTATAAAAAATTTTAAATCTTTACCATATTTTTTACAATCAATTCTATAATTATATTCATAAATGAGTGGAGTATTTAATCTATTTACAATTGTCAATCAAAGAGGGATACGAATGATGAAGCATGTAATGTAGTTATATTGAAACACTATTTACATTACCATTTGAGTGTAATTTGATGAAAGGAAATAGTCAATCGATATTTTAAGTATAGAAATGAAGGGTTTGATATGTAATAAAATATTGGAGTCTAGTTTATTTTATTTACTTATATCAGAAGTTTCGTTTCCAACAGAAGGAAATATAGTTACAAAATCGTCCTTCATATTTACTATATTCCAGTTGCGTTTCTTAGATTCTTCCAATACTTTTTCTGCACCTTTGTCATATGAGAACTCTCGTATAGGATCATCGTGATG
>Ga0190275_10003395_pt1 | contig 11358 bp, 11 predicted proteins | sample Popmic550T_FD_133745 | JGI IMG/M metagenome (GOLD analysis project Ga0190275, IMG submission 133745) | Populus adjacent soil microbial communities from riparian zone of Yellowstone River, Montana, USA - 550 T | ecosystem: Environmental > Terrestrial > Soil > Riparian zone > Trees stand | place... | reverse complement strand
GCTGGCCAGCTACGTCAAGAGCGCCCACGAGTCCTTGCCGGCCGTCGCGGCGGCGCTCACCACCTACCGGCTCGACGACCCCGCCGACTCGGCGGCCAACGCCGACCAGCTGGCCGCGCTCGTGCAGCAGGCGTGGGACCTCTGGCACGGCGCCAGGAACCAGCGCACAGCGATCGCCACTGTGCTGCCAGGCTTGATCGACCAGGCCCGTGCCACCGCACGGGTTCTCGAGGGCCAGGACCGGCGCCGCGCACAGACCAGCCTCGCGCAGGTCTACCACCTCGCCCAGCTGTACCTGTCGTTCCAGCCGCGCCAGGAACTCGTCTACCTCACCGGCGACCGGGCGATGCTCGCCGCGCAGGACGCCGACGACCCGGCGGCCATCGCCGGCGCTGCCTGGTACGTGAACCACGTCTACCGCGACGCCGGCGAACGCCACGACGCCCGGCTGCAGCTCGCCGGCGAGGCAGCCCGACTGCTCCGTCCCGAGGACAGCCAAGAACACCTCGCCCGGTGGGGCCTGCTCCAGTTGGCGATCGCGCTCTCGTTCGCCAAGACCGGCCGTGAGGGCGACGCGTGGCGGTACTGGGACGAGGCGGACCGCGCCGCCAGCGCGCTCGGCGCCGGCTACGTCCACCCCTGGCTCATCTTCGGCACCGGCATGGTCCGCGCCTACGCGGTCACCATCAACGTCGACCTGATGCGCGGCGGTGATGCCATCCGGAACGCCGACCGGCTGGACCTCGACGCGATGCCCTCGGCGACCAGGCGCTCGTTCCACCTGGTCGAGACCGCCCGCGCTTACAGCCTGCGGCGCGAGCCCGTCTCCACTGTGGCGCTGTTGCGGCGCGCTCACCAGACCTCGCCGGACACCGTCCGGTTCAACCTCTTCGCGCAGGCTGCCATCCCCGACCTGGCGCAGAACGGCGGCGCCACCGTCCGCCAGGACGCCGCCGACCTCGCCGCGAAACTCGGCATCTCCGCCTGACCCGAGCCGGCTGAGGGGCACAACCTGTACCCCTCGTCGGCCGGTCCGCACTGTGCCCCCTCGCGGCCAGAGCCGCTCCTACCGTCGCCCTGTGCACGCAACGTCACCGCAGGGTGACCGCGCGCCCGTGACCCTCGTCGCTGGTAGCTGGGCTGCTGGTCGCGGGCCGGAACGGGTGGGCACGGCCGGCAGGACCCCGGTTGCCGGCCGTGCCTGCGCCGCAATCGGTCGGGGAGAGGAGGGGCCAATGATCCCCACACGCGACGTCGAACCGGCGCCAAGGTCTCACCAGATCGCCACGGCGGCCGCACTCAACGCGCTGCACGTCCGGCTCGCCGGTGAGTGCTGGTGGTGTTTCCGGCCGTGGCCCTGCCCGGACCGCTCCTGGTCCGAGCGGATACTGCGGCTCGCGCGGACGGTACGCCGCGGTGCGTGACCCGCTCACCCTCGCCGTCGCGCTCCAGGCGCGGGAGCTGCACGCGTGCACGGCGTCGATCACCTGCCGGCTCTGCCTGCCGCCGGGCACCCGGTGGCCGTGTCCGCCCTGGCGCCTCGCCGTCGCCACCGTCGACCGGCTCAGCGAGGAGCTCCCGCTTCATCCCGACTGGTTAGAACCCCCTGCCTGAACGGTCGACACTTCGACAAGATCGACGGTGACGACGCGAGGGGAGCGGGCCGGTGGGACGCAAAGAGCGGCGCGAGGAAGAGCGGGCACGCCGCGCGGGCAAGGCGGTGCCGGGATTCGGCGGATGGACGCCGCCGACCAACCGGGTACAGGAAGCGCGCATGTTCCCGGCCGGTGAGGCCGAGCGGCTGCGTCAGGGGCAGGACTTCATGGCCGGTACGGCGTTCGCCGCCGGCGCCGGCGTGCTCTTCGCCGGTCCAGCCCTCGATCCGGCCGACGCGGGGCCGGTCGACCTGCCGACGCCGTTCGCTGTCTACGTCCACGAGGACGAGCAGACCTTTGGCCCGGCACCGCAGTTACGTGAGCTGTTCGCGCTCCTGGACGAGCGTGGCGCGATCGCGGTGTACGACCAGGTGATGACGAACGTCGCAACGTCGTGGGCGCTACTGGACCACCCCGACGAACCGCTCGTGAAGCTCAAGCTCGACTTTCGCGCCACCGACGCGCTGACCGGCCGCGCCGAGATTCTGCTCTTGGCGGGCAACTACGCCGACCAGTGGCACCACATCGCCGGCGGCGGCATGGTCGCGATCTCCACCCTGGACCGGATGCACCGCGCCGCGACTCGGCCCGGCGCCACGATGGCGGACGGCATGGAGGCCGCGCTGCTCGTCGGCGTCGGCGGCTCGCCCGCGATCCAGCAGCTGATCGCCAACCACCGCTGGCCGAGCTGACCGCCCCAGACTGCGCCCGGCGCCGTTAGAAGGTCGGTGTCCGGGGTCAACGGCGAGGTAGCCGTGCCCGGCGCGGCGGGGGAGGTTCGCACTCACGTTCCTGTGTTCGCTGACGTGCCCGCCGTGTCGTAGAAGGTGACTGTGATCGTCACGCATTGCATCGGCTACAAGATTCTGGTGACGAGGGATCACTGTCCGTTGCGCCAGCGCACTCCCGCTAACGCTACGATATTGAATTGCTACTCTGCGTGACTCTCCCCTGGTCAGTCGAGGCTTAAAGCTCGCGCGGCCAGCAACTTAACCCGCACCCAAAAAATTCAAGCTACTAACGAGTAGTTAGTTCGCTACGCCTTTCGGGTGACGCTGACCTGCCCATACATCGACCAGTCCACGAAATTCATGACAGGCATTCGGTGATATCGCAGATTGGTGTTTGAACCGACGCCTGCCGCGGACCTTAAGACGAGGCGGCGGAAAGGCGTTGTGACGTGGCGACAGGTTAGGATTTCCGGTACGGCCGGCGATCCAGTCGGCGGAAGCAGTGCCCTCTCTCCAAAGCGCCAGAACGGTGGAATCGGTTCAGCTCAAGGCATCCGACTCCTCTCTCATCAGTGGAGGCCCATGTGGCCCCCTGCAGGGTCCGCACGAGTGGTCCCTGATGAGAAAGAGGAAGGAGCTCGAAGAGCAGTGGCCGAACACACCGACGACGACGAGGAGAAGCAGGATCCCGGTGCCAGCCAGGTACCGGAGGACATCAAGCACGGCGCCAGCCAGGCGCCGGAACGCACGACGGCCGACGCCACCCAGGTGCCGGAGAAGAAGCAGAAGACCACACGTCGCGACCACCGTGCCTGGTGGGTACCGACGAAGATGATCGTGCTGGCCGGCGCGGAGGCACTTGAGGCCGGACAGCACGAAACCCTCGCCTGGACGGCGAGGGCTGTCGTGTGGATCGGCGATCTAGCGGTAGCTCTCTCCCAGAAGTACCGCCGCTAGTCTCGCCCGTTTTAGGGCTATACCGGTCGGGGTTCGTCTTCGTGACGGGCCCCGACCCTTTTTGTGCTCCGACTACTAGCCTTGGGCCACAATCGGACTTTTAGCCTTATTGCCACATTTTGACATAAACGGTTCTATTCGGAAGCCCCAAAGGGGCCTCGAACTTGGCGTGTCGCTCTTGACACGCTTACCACCGTACAGCCATCCGATTTGGTCTAAACCGGGTGCCGATCTTTGTGCTTCTAGTGACATGTCGCTCGTCATGCCAACCATAGATCTGTCTTCAAGATTCGCAACGGCAGTAAAATCGCTAACTTCGCTAACTTACCGACGGTCGCAAAGCTTCCTACCCAACATCTTCTTCAGTTAGCCGTGCGCCCTCAGAGTGTTGGTTACGGCTACACCGCACCCAACGGTTCAGTTCGTCGTTAGTGACGCTGCTAGCGTCGCTCATGCTCTCGCGTACGGCCATAGGGTTGACGGCTTTTTATCAAAGATCTAAGAATCTAAACCTGATCGAAACCGAGGACTGGACTAGACCTTTTCACAGCCGTGAGGGTCCTGGCTAGGTATCCGCCCTTCGCTGTGGCCATGAAGAAGCCGCAGGTCGTGCCCGTATTGCCCCTGGTCAACGGGGGGTCGATAGTCGGCTAGCAGCGGCCGATCGGCTCAGTTGTCGCCGGCGGAACTTCTGAGGTTCTTGAGTAGACCCCTCCGGCGAAACGTGCTCGTCGCCGAGCACCTCGCGGTTGAGTTGACAGCTCGGTGACCGCGAGCAGGCCGTGCGCGAGCGTCAGCGTCGGTGTCAGCGCCGGTCTCGGCCAGCTGGGCGCAGGGCTGGTCCTGTGCGGCCCGCTCGAGTTCTCCGGCGGCGGCGCGGGCTCGGGAGACCGCGACGGCCCGCCGCGAGGCGCTCCGGGTCGGCGTCCAGCTCAACGGGCCGGATACCTACGTGATAACAGCCGCTATCACGTACGTTCCCACTTGCTTTTTAGGACACATGTTCGAACGATGGGCGGGTGGGAAACACTCGACCGGATCGTGAGCTGAGCCGGGCGCGCGGGGAGTACGTCGCCTCCGTCGCCCGGCTCCGGGCCGCGATGCAGAGCTACCTCGTCGCCGGCGTTCCGCTCGACCCTGGTCGGGACAGTCACTCGGTGCCGCCCTGGACCGCCGATCACGTCCAGGTCGTGATGGAGGCGCGCGACGCCTGGCGGCACCTGGTGGCCACGCGCTACGCCTATGACCAGTTGCGCCGGCAGCTGCGCTACTAGCGGCGCGCGACGTCCAGACGTCTGGACGCCCGTACGTCTGGACGTCTGGCTGCGGGTTCTCCGGGTCTTACGCGGCGGGGTGCCGGGTGGCCAGGCTGGCCAGTAGCCGGCGAACCTCGGCGAGGGGCACGAGCGCGGTTTCCTCGGTGATCTCGGCCAGGCCGGCCTCGATGAACTCCCGCATGAGGGTGGTAGCGGCCATGCCGCGCGCCTCGGCCGCGACGCGCACGGCCTGGTCCAGCTCCAGCGGCAGCCGCAGGGATCGGCTCACCATCGGCGTGGCGGTGTCCGGCACGGGCAGGCCGGCCTCGTCGCCGGCGGCGAGAGCGTCAGCGAGGCTGGTGTTGAGCGGGTCCTGGGTCATGGTTGCCTCCCGGTCTGGCGGTTGAACAGCGCTATCTCCTCGGCGTCCAGGTCGCGGGCCGCGGTGATGTCCCAGTCGTTGTCCTCGAACCTGGATTCGATCACCAGCACCAGCAGGTGCCGCCCGGCCGTGGTGACGCCGAAGACGCCGACGGCTTCCCCGGAGAGTTGCCGGGTCAGCCGCCGTGACGCGTGCAGCGCTTCCCAGACCTCGCCCGGCGTGATGCCGTAGACCGCGATGTTGGCCAGCGCCTCGACGGTGAAGCTGTAGCGGTTCTTCACTCGCCGAAAGTACCACGCACGTGGTACGCGACAGCTCAACTGGGCGTCGGTTCACAAGAGCACAAGCTCGTCGACGAGCACTCGCTGGCGCGGGTCAGGACGCCAGAGCGCGGATCTCGTCGTACAGCTCACCGGCGGCGACCGAGTTCTCGAACTGGGGCTCACGGAGCAGGTCGCCGACCCGCCCGACGCGTTTGGTGATCCAGGAGATTTGTCGATCGGTGGGCAGGTCCAGTACCGGTCGTAGTGCCGCGCCGGCGGCGTCGACGTCGCCCAGCTGCAGGTGCGCCGTCGCTTCGTAGACGTGCGCCAGCGCCTCGTCATCGAGAGAGCGAGTCTCGGGCGGCTCCTGCTCCCACAGGGCGATCGCCTCGGACGCCTCGCGGACGGCCCGCTGCGCGTCCGTGCCGCCGCCGAGCCAGATCAGCGACGAACCGGCGTAGTAGTGCTGCTTGGCCAGGCTGAACTCGAACAGCCCGCCGAGGGAGTCCGGGGTGATGATCCGTTCCCGTTCGCGTAGCGCCACGTTCAGCGCGCGGTTCGCGCCGGCGGAGTCGCCGAGGTTCGCCCGGCACTGCGCCAGACCGCACAGCAGCCGTACCCGCGCGGTGCCAGGCGCGGCGTACCGCAGACCGTCACGCACGTACGCCGCGGCGCTGGTGTAGTCGCTCTGGAATCGAGCGATCAGGCTTTGCGTGCCGCGCACCCAGGCCCGCAGCTCGTTGTCGCCGGCGCGCTCGGCGCACACCCACGCGGCTGCGGCGTGGGCAAGAGCTCCGGCCGCGTCGCCCAGGTCCAGAGCGGCGTACGCCAGCACGCCCTGCACCCGGCCGAGCATCACGTACAGGTCGGCCTGCTCGGTGGGCTGGTACTGGTGCTCCTTGAGGCGACGCAGCGCCTCAGCGCGTAGCTCGACCCCTTCCAGGAGCATCGGGCCGGGCGGCGTGCCGAGGTAGGCCACGGCCAGATCGCGCACGCCGTGGTCCAGGTCGCCGAGGTCGCCGCGTTCCTCCACGGCGGCGATCAGGCGCAGCGAATCCTCCACCGACGTGGTGAGGATCCGGCCGACGCGGGCAGCGTCCTTGCGCTGGCGGTCCTGCTCGTCCCATGCGGCGGTGAGGTCGCCGCCGGCGTTCAACGCGGTGTCCGACAGCTCGGCGAAACCCCGCTGCGGCCACTGCTGGCCGTGCTCGACCTTGCCGATGTAGCCGCGGTGGAACGTGATGTGCCGAGCCAGCTCCGCCAGCGACCAACCCCGCGCCTCGCGCAGCTCGCGCAGGAGCGCGCCGAACTCAACAGTGGCGGCGGGGCCGTAGTCGTCATGGGACTCAGGCTGGCGTGGCAACAGGGCGCTCCGGGAGGCTCGGGCTGTCGCCTCCGACCGGACCGCGCTGGAGGCGACACCGGAAGTATCGACCACCTCCACAGTGGCGCCCAAGCTCGAAGCATGACGAACCCACTTCGCGCCCTGCGGCGCCACGTCGACCAGCTCGGCGACCGGCTCCACGCCGACGCCGACGCCCAGGCCCTCGCGCAGGGCTTCACCGTCCAGCGGCTGCCGTGGGGCTCGCGCCGCTACTCCCACCCGGCTGTGTCCGCCGCGCTGGCCGCGCGGGCGGCTACCTACCAGCGCGGTCCGATCCGGGTGCCTGCGGTCCGCCAGACGGCGCCCAAGGCCGCTCCGAGGTTGCGCCGCGTGGCCTAGTCCGGACCAGGCGCCACCGACCCGCAATGCGGGTAACCGTCCGCAAATGTCGGTGGCTACGCGTAGCTTCGTGGTCACTGTGAGCAGACAGACGAGGAAAGGGACATCCGGGTGTTAGTCGCGCGGCGGTGGCGCCGGTACGGACAGGACCGCCTCTACATCAAGACCAGCGACGGGCAACAGGTCGGCAGCGTCGATCTGCGCAGCGGCCAGCGAACGTACGAGGTACTCGAGCTCGCCGACGACATGGACCTCGTGGTCGACGCCGCGCTGGCCGCTGACCCGTCCCTGACCGCTAGCAACGGCACTCCGCCGCCGGCGCCGATCTCTCCGCCGCCGCTCCCGTTGGCTCCGGCTCCCAAACCGACGCGGCGTCGGCGGTCGGGTGCGGCCGCGGTGCCCGGTGATCTCGCCGACCAGACGGCTGGCCAGGGCGCCGCCGCCCGTGCCGAGCAGCTCGCCGCCCGGCACCCGGTCGCCTCCCGGCTGGCCCGGCTGGTCGGGCTGCGTACCTCGGACTGGGCCTGGCGGGTCGGCGCCGCCGGTGAGCGCAAGGTCGGCCGCAAGCTCGACCAGCTCGCCCGCTCGGGCAAATGGCGCGTGCTGCACTCAGTGCCGCTCGGGCGCGGCGGCGACATCGACCACCTGCTCATCGGCCCGGCCGGGGTGTTCACCGTCAACACCAAGCGGCACAAGGGCAAGCACGTGCGGGTCGGCCGCTCGGTGGTGTTCGTCGGCCGGTCGCAGACCGATCACGTGCTCAAGGCTCGGCGCGAGGCGCAACGGGTCGCCGAGGCTCTGGCGGCCGCGCTCGGCCGGCACGTCCCGGTCTCCGCGCTCCTCATCTGTACCGGACAGCGGAGCCTGCGCGGCTGGCTGCGCCACGCTCCGCTCGGCGTCCAGGTGCTCCCGGCTCGCTGGGCAAAGCTGTGGCTGCGCTTCCCTGGCCGCGGCGCCCTGACCCCGGCCGAGGTCGAGCAGGTGTACGCGGTCGCCCGCCGAGCGGCCACCTACGGCCGCGCCTGAGAAGACCAGCACCACCCCTTACCCCGCCCCCCGTAAGCATGAGAGAGGCCCTGTCGATGACGTACGCGCCTGACCGCGAACTGCACTTGACCCACGATGCTGAGCGGGGGTACTGGCACTTCGTCCTCTACATCGAACCGCCGGGCGCCTGCGGCAGTGCGCTCAACGCGACCCAGCAGTTCGACCCGGGACCAAGTCCATACGCCGCCGAGTGGCTGAACAGGCTTCAGCGCTGCGACCCAGACGCTCTCCATGTCACGCTCGTCGGCTCGAACGAGGCTCAAGCACTCTGGCATCCCTGCGTCTACGAGGACCCCGACTCACCGTCAGCGGTGGCCCAGGACGGATGCGTGTGCTGGCAGACCTTCCGCGACCCAGTGACCTGGCTGCCGGTCACCGCGCACCACTACCGAACGGTCACCGGCAACATCGAGAACTGGCAGTACCGCACCTACGCCCCGCTGTCCCTCCCGGACGGCGAACGCCTCGAAGCCCTGATCATCGACCGTGAGCCGCACATGTTCTGGATCCGCAGCAGCAGCGGGCGCCTGCACGTCATGCCCGAACAGACGGGAGCGGGCTACAGCTGCGGCTACCACGGCGGCGGCCCGGTCCAACTCGCCTCGATGATCGACAAGATCGTGGCCTCGGACGGCTACGACGTGGCAGCCGAGCCGTCATCGCGCACCCGGCCCAGCGAGCGTGTGCTGGCCTGGGTGAGCAGCGAAGCGGCCGACCGCACGCAGGAACTCACCCTCAACCAGCTCAAGATCCTGACCCGAACCGGCATGGTCGGCTGACGGTCAGCTGTTTGCCTGTGATTCGCCGCCCGGCACGATCAGCTGCCGGGCGTGCGGGTCGCCGGCGCCGTCGACCTGACGGACGATCCGGGTCATCTCCGCCGCGTCCGCGTTGGCCTGCCGGGCGGCGGTCATCGCCTCGTGCAGCGCGAGGCTGCGCCCGTACGGACCTCGGCGGTCTCCCCGGCCCCACACCACTAACCCGTAGGCGCGGCGGCCGACCGTGCGCCCCTTGCTCTCGCGGTCCTGGCTGTTGGTCTGCTGCGTTCCCAGCGTCAGGTGCCGATCGACGTCGGCCCGGGTGATCGGCGTGCAGAGCGGCCGGTCGCAGCGGTGCATCACGACGTCATCGGGGCCGATCGGCCCGTACCACGCCGCGTATGCCACCCGATGCGCTCGCCACGGCCGGCCCTTGCCCAGGTGCACCTCGTCCTCGCCTGCGGTGCCGGGCACGGGGAACAGCTCGCCCTGCCCGTCGATCGGCCTCGTACCCCGCTCCGGCTCGCCCAGCAGTAGCTCGGCTTCCCGAGGTACCCAGAACTGCCCGTACCCGTCATCACGGGGTGGAGCCGCCCACAGAGCGGGGCAGCTGAACTCCGGCAGTTGCTCGACCTTGGCGACGAACCGGTGCCACACGGCGACTGGAAGGTTCGGCGGAGTCGTCATCGCCCGGACTCCCCGGCGAGGAACTCGGCCAGCTCGGCGGCCTTGCGCAGCTGCGCGGCGACGTCACGCCAGTGCGGTGCGGCGTCCTGGCTGATCGCGCCCATGCGGTTCAACGCGCGGACGAACGCGTCGCTGGCCTCGCTCCTGCCGTCGAACAGATCCGCGAGTCCCTCCACCGCCTGCTCCGGTGTCAGCTCCCGACCGGCGCTCACCGCTTGCCGCCCTGGGCTCCACCGGCCGCGGCAAGCTCCGCGCGCAGCCGCTCGGCCTCGGTCCGCAACTGCTCCAGCTGGTTCCCGTAGGTGCGGTGCAGATCCTGGGCGCGTTCCTCGGCGTGGGCCTTCTCCCGGTCGACATCGACCCGGGCCGCGTTCCGCTCGGCCTCGGTGACGGCCACCTGCTGCCGCAGGGTCGCGGCCTCGCCGCGCAGTTCCTCGGTCCGCTCGCGCAGCTGGTCGACCTGGGCTCGTGCGGCGTCGCGCTCGGCCTCGGCCCGCTCCCGGTTCTGCTGCTCGGCACGGGCACGCTCGGCGGCGGTCGCGGTGTTCCGCTCGGCCTCCACGGCCCGCTCCTCGGCCACGGTCCGCGCGTCGTGCTCGACCTCGACCTGCGCCGCGTTCCGCTCGGCCTCGCCCTGGGCGGCAGTGAGCTGGCTCGCCAGTTCGGCAGCCTGCGCCTGCGCGGCCGCGAGCTGCTCGGCCAACGCGTCCCGTTCGGAAGCCGCGGTGACCGCCCGCGCCTCGGCCTCCTCGGTCGCGGTCTCGGCCTGCGTCCGGCCTCGCTCCTCCTCGTGGAACCGGCCCCATGCCCGCTCGGCGTCGGCCTCGGCCAGCTCGGCCCGCTCGATCGCCGCGTCCCGCTCGGCCTCGACCTGCTCGGCCTGCGCGGCCATGTCACCGGCGCCGGCCTCGGCCACCGCTGCCTGCTGCATCGCGGCGTCGCGGGCCTGCTCGGCAGCGACTCGCGCCTGCCGTTCGTGCGCCGCCTGCCCACGCGCTTGCGCCACCGCCTCCTCGGCACTGGCCGTAACCGCCCCGATCTCGGTCTCGACCCGGTCAACGTCGGTCAGGATCGCCAGCTGCGACAGGCCACGCTCGCCCACGTGCACCAGGCGCTCATACAGGGCCCGGAACTCCTCGGCCGTCACCGCAGCGCCCGCCGCCGCCAGGGTCACCGGCCGGTCGGTGCCCGCCGACTGGGCCTCGGGCTGCTCCTCGCCGGCGGCCTGCATCAGGCGCTGCCGCTCGCGGTAGGCGGTCACGGCGTTGTGCTGCGGGTCATCGCAGTAGGCCGGCGGTCGCCCGGCGCCGGCAGAGCGCGTCACGGGCCGCTCGCAACCGGGGAAGCGGCACGACGAGGCGGCGGCGCCCGCACGGGGCGCGGTGGTGGTGCTCGGTGTGGGGTCCGTGTTCTCCGTCATGCTTCTATCGTACCCGATTTAATTTCATTTCGCAATATCATTACGTAGCATTTCATTTCATTTTTGTGATGAGACGAAATTTTATTGGACCGGCAGCGGAGGGTCTCGAGCAGCAAAAAGCCGCCGCGCCTCGTGGGAGGCGGCGGCGGCTCTCGCCGACCAGGGCGAGCAAGCGCCCGGTGAAGTGCTTAAACGGTGATGCGGCGGCTGCTCGCCTCGCGGAACCGCAGGGACAGGGCCAGGGTGCGGGCGGTCAGGGTGAGGCTGGCTCGGGACTCGCCGTCACGGGCGACCCACGCCTGCGGGGCCGGGTCGTCGCCAGCCACGATCACGCAGTCGCCGCGGTGCAGGCTCTCGGCCGCGCGCTCGGCCAGCGGTCCCCAGCAGGTGACGTCCACGCCGGTGGTCTCCCCGTCGACCCACGCGCCGCCCACGTGCCGGCGGGCGGTGTGCAGCACCCGGAAGTGCGCCACGGAAGT
>Ga0190275_10003394_pt1 | contig 11360 bp, 11 predicted proteins | sample Popmic550T_FD_133745 | JGI IMG/M metagenome (GOLD analysis project Ga0190275, IMG submission 133745) | Populus adjacent soil microbial communities from riparian zone of Yellowstone River, Montana, USA - 550 T | ecosystem: Environmental > Terrestrial > Soil > Riparian zone > Trees stand | place... | reverse complement strand
CGGCGACTACGAGAGCCCGGAGGAGCTGGAGAAGACGATCGTCGCCCTCGAGGAGGAGATGCTGGCCGCGGCCGACGACCTCCGCTTCGAGGAGGCCGGCCGCATCCGCGACGAGCTCAAGGAACTCCGCCGCGACTTAGACGGAATGACTGCCGGGGCCTGAGCGCCGCGCAGGCCCCGGCAGGGGCTTAGCTGGGGCTCCTCTCCGCCAGCAGCTTCACCGCCTTGGCGCTGTCGGTGAAGAATTCGCCGCGCACGGTCTTGCCGTCCGCGTCGATCTCGATCAGGTGCAGGAAGGGGGCCTCGAAGCTGCCCCTCTCGTTGCTGGCCCGCTGGGTGCCGCGGACGACCACGTAGCTGCCCGCGTCGATGAACTCCTCGGGCTCGACGCTGAACGAGTCCCAGTAATTGGGGATCTGGGCGAAGTTGCCCATGATCGCGTCGCGTCCCTTGACTTCACCTCCGAGCGGCAACTCGTCTGAGGTGACCCAAACCGCGTCCTCGGCGAACTGCTCCTGCAGGGCACCCAGGTCGCCGCGCCCGAAGGCATCGTAGGCGGACCGGGCGGTGTCGACATTCGACATGACTACCTCCTTGTAGTCCCTGCCCGTTTCAACGTAGCTCGGACCTGGCGGCAGCGCAAGGGCGGAGCGCCCGGTCGAGCGGCCGGCCTGGCTAATCTGCGCCCGTGGCCATCGCCGTGACCGAAGCGACCTTCGACCGCGACGTCGTCGAGCTCTCCCGGAAGACCCCGGTCGTGGTCGATTTCTGGGCCGAGTGGTGCGGCCCCTGCAAAGCGCTGAGCCCGGCCCTGGAAGCGGCGGAGGCCAGCCGTGGCGGCCGGGTGCTGCTGGCCAAGGTCGACGTCGACTCCAACCAAGCGCTGTCGGGGCGCTTCGGCGTGCAGGGCATCCCCGCCGTGAAGGCGTTCCGCGACGGCGCCGTGGTGAGCGAGTTCACCGGCGCGATCCCCCCGGCCAAGGTCGAGGCCTTCTTCGAGGCGCTGCTGCCGTCGAAGGCCGACGAGCTGCTGGAGAAGGGCGACGAGCTCTCGCTGCGCGAGGCGGCGGAGCTGGAGCCGCGCCGGGCCGACATCGCCGTGCGCCTGGGCCGTGCCCGGCTCGAGCGCGGGGCCGAGGCCGAGGCCCTGGAAGCGGTCGAGTCGCACCCCGGTGACTTCGGTGCCGAGGGCATCGCCGCGCGGATCCGGCTGGCGCGGGACGGCATCGGCACCGACGCCTTCGCCGCACTGGACCGCGGCGAGCGTGAGACGGCGCTAGACGCCCTGCTGGACGAGATGGGCGGCGCCGGCGCGGACACCCGGGAGCTGCTGCGGCGGGCGATCGTCGGCATCCTCAGCGAGGACCCGTTGAATCCCGCGGCACGCGACTATCGCCGCAGGCTTGGCGCCGCACTGGGCTGAGCGGGTCGGTCAGGGGCATGGAGCAGGAGCGGCGAGAGATATCGACCCCCGATGGTCGTCGCCTCGTTCTCCACGTGGCGGGGCCGGCGAGCGGTCCCCTGGTCTTCTTCCATGCCGGCACCCCGGGCTCTCCCTACCTCTATGAGGGGATGATCGGGGCCTGCGTCGAGCGAGGTCTGCGCATCGTTTGCGTCGCGCGCCCCGGCTACAGCGGATCGACCCGCCTGAGGGGCCGTTCTTACGCGGACAACCACGCGGATACAGCCGTCGTGGCGGACGTGATGGGCGCCGAGCGCTTCTATGTGGTCGGGCACTCTGGCGGCGGCCCCCCGGCGCTCGGCGATGCCGCGCAGCTTGGAGACCGGGTGAAGGCCGTGGCGGTCGCCTCCATGCTCGCGCCGCGAATCGGGATGGGACCCGATTGGTGGACCGACCTCGAGGGCGCGAACGGCGACGAGCTTCGAGCGGTCCAGGCCGGCGAACTGGCGCTGAGGGGGCTGGTCAAGGGATGGGCTGAAGAGATGCACGCCGTCGAAAACGGCGAGGACATCACCTCTCATCCCAACTTCGGCAGGTTCTACTCAGCCGTCGACCAGGCCTGCTTCGCCGGGGATTTCCTCGACTTCGAGCTCGAGTCCTACTGGCGCATCCTCAAGGGGATAGACGGTTGGATCGACGACGATTTCGCGCTCTATGGCGACTGGGGATTCGATCCTGCCCAGATCGAGGTTCCTGTCTTCATCTGGCACGGTTACCGCGACAACATCGTTCCCGCGACCCACGCCGAGTGGCTGATGCGAAACGTGCCAGGGGCGGAGCGGCGTCGGCGGCCCGAGGAGGGCCATGTCTCGCTCATCGCCAAACGCTTTGGCGACATCCTCGACGAGCTGGTCGCGCTCGAATGATCCTGCGCAGGGGGAACATCTCTTCGCCTGCGTAGAATCGGTGTGAGTGGCCGCCTCCGACCGCATCGTCATCTCCGGCGCCCGGGAGCACAACCTCAAGGACATCGACCTCGAGCTGCCCCGGGACGCGCTGATCGTCATCACCGGGCTCTCCGGCTCCGGCAAGTCGAGCCTGGCCTTCGACACGATCTACGCCGAGGGGCAGCGGCGCTACGTGGAGTCGCTCTCGGCCTACGCCCGCCAGTTCCTGGGACTGATGGAGAAGCCCGACGTGGACTCGATCGAGGGGCTCTCGCCGGCGATCTCGATCGACCAGAAGACGACCTCGCGCAACCCGCGCTCGACGGTCGGCACCGTGACCGAGATCTACGACTACCTGCGGCTGCTGTGGGCGCGGATCGGGGTGCCGCACTGCCCCGAGTGCGGCGAGGAGATCACCGGCCAGACCCAGGAGCAGATCGTCGACCGGCTGATGACCCTGGAGGAGGGGACCAAATTCATGGTCATGGCGCCGGTCGTGCGCGGGCGCAAAGGCGAGTACGGGAAATTGCTCGAGCAGATGCGGCTCGAGGGCTACTCGCGCGTCAAGGTCAACGGCGAGCTGCGCCGCCTCGACGAGGAGATCGTGCTCGACAAGAAGTACAAACACGACATCTCGGTCGTGGTCGACCGGCTGGTGATGAAGAAAGACCTGCGGCGGCGGCTGTCGGAGTCCGACGAGGCCGCCGGCGGCCTAGCGGCCGGGCTGATCGAAGTCGAGATCGTCGACCGGGAGGACGAGCCGCTGCTCTTCTCCGAGCAGTTCGCCTGCCTCAACTGCGGCACCTCGATCCCCGAGCTGGAGCCGCGGATCTTCTCCTTCAACTCGCCCCACGGGGCCTGCGAGCGCTGCCACGGGCTCGGCTTCCAGCGGGTGATCGACCCCGAGCTGGTCGTCCCCGACCCGACCCTCTCGCTGGCCGAGGGCGCCCTGCAGCCCTGGAACCGCGGCATCGCCGCCTACTGGCGGCGGCTGATCGCGGCCGTCGCCGAGGAGTACGGCGTCGACGCCGACAAGCCCTGGTCGCAGCTGAAGAAGAGCGAGAAGGAGATCTTCCTCTACGGCACCGGCGAGGACCGCCACCAGGTCACCTATACCAACCGCTTTGGCCGCCGCCGCTCCTACAAGGTCCGCTTCGAGGGGATCGTCAACAACCTCCAGCGCCGCTACGAGGAGACCGACTCGGAGACCAACCGCGAGCGCATCGAGAGCTACATGGCGGAGCAGCCGTGCCCGCAGTGCAAGGGCGCGCGCCTGCGGCCGGAGACCCTCGCGGTCAAGGTCGGCGGCATCAGCATCGCCGAGTACAGCGACTTCTCGGCGCGGGCGGCGGCGGAGTGGATCGCCGACCTGGAGATGACCGAGACGGAGCAGGCGATCGCCCGCCTGATCGTGCGCGAGATCTCAGAACGGCTGGCCTTCCTCGAGAACGTCGGCATCGGCTATCTGTCGCTGGCCCGCTCGGCCCGCTCGCTCTCCGGCGGCGAGGCGCAGCGGATCCGTCTCGCGACCCAGATCGGCTCGCACCTGGTCGGCGTCATGTACGTGCTCGACGAGCCCTCGATCGGGCTGCACCAGCGCGACAACGAGAAGCTGATCGCGACCCTCGACCGCCTCCGCGACCTCGGCAACACGGTGATCGTGGTCGAGCACGACGAGGGCACGATGATGGCCGCCGACCACCTCGTCGACCTCGGGCCCGGCGCCGGCGAACACGGCGGCCACGTGATTGCCGCCGGAACGCCGAAGGAAGTCGCCAGGAACCCCGCCTCGCTGACCGGCCAGTACCTCTCCGGCAAGCGCCAGATCGCGGTGCCCGAGGAGCGGCGTGAGCCGAGTGGGGCGCTGCTGATCCGCGGCGCCCGCGAACACAACCTCAAGGACGTCGACGTGACGATCCCGCTCGGCGTCGTCTGCTGCGTCACCGGCGTCTCCGGCTCCGGCAAGTCGACCCTGGTCAACGAGACCCTGCACCACTCGGTCGCCAACCGCCTGCATCAGGCGAAGCTGCGCCCCGGCGCTCACGACGGCGTCGACGGGCTCAGCCAGATCGACAAGATCATCAACATCGACCAGTCGCCGATCGGGCGCACGCCGCGCTCCAACCCGGCCACCTACACCGGCGTCTTCGATCACATCCGCCAGCTCTTCACCCAGACCCAGGAGTCGCGGGCGCGCGGCTACAAGCCGGGTCGCTTCAGCTTCAACGTCAAGGGCGGCCGCTGCGAGGTCTGCAAGGGCGACGGCCAGATCAAGATCGAGATGCACTTCCTCCCCGACGTCTACGTGCCCTGCGAGCAGTGCCACGGCAAACGCTACAACCGCGAGACGCTCGAGGTTCGCTTCAAGGGCAAGAACATCGCCGACGTGCTGGAGATGTCGGTCGAGGAGGGGGTCGAGTTCTTCGAGAACGTGCCGAAGATCCACCGTCGTCTGCGCACCCTGCACGACGTCGGCCTCGACTACATCCGCCTCGGCCAGCCGGCGACGACGCTCTCCGGCGGCGAGGCACAGCGGATCAAGCTCGCCACCGAGCTCTCCAAAGTCGCCACCGGCGACACCCTCTACATCCTCGACGAGCCCACCACGGGCCTTCACTTCGCCGACGTGCAGCGACTGCTCGAGGTGCTCGGCCGCCTGGTCGACGCGGGCAACTCGGTGGTGGTGATCGAGCACAACCTCGACGTGATCAAGACCGCCGACTGGCTGGTCGATCTCGGCCCCGAGGGGGGCGAAGAGGGGGGAGAGGTGGTCGCCACGGGCACCCCCGAGGACGTCGCCGCGGTCAAGGGCTCCTACACCGGTCGCTTCCTCTCCAGCCTGGTCGTCCCGGCCAAGCCCAAGCGCGGCAAGCGCCGCGCCGCACTGGCCGCCTAGCGACTCGACGCATTTCTGATTAAGAACCCCTACGGGGGGTAATCGCAGAGCGGAATAGGCAGGCGATCGGAGGAGACCCATGTCCAGTTCTGCGTTGTTGAAGCGAGCGGCGTTTGCGGTCTGCGCCCTGCTCGCGATCGGGTTGGTCGCTGCCGGGTGCGGTGGGAGCGACGACAACGGCGGCACGAAGATCGCCCTGCTGCTGCCGGAAAACGAGACGCCCCGCTACGAAACCAACGATCGCCCCGACTTCGAAGAGTCGATCGAAGAGCTGTGCAGCGACTGCGAAGTCCTCTACAGCAATGCCGGCGGCGACGCCCAGAAACAGCAGAGCCAGGCGGAAGCGGCGCTGACGCAGGGGGCCGAAGTCCTCGTCGTCGACCCGATGGACTCCAAATCGGCGGCGGCGATCGCCGAAAAAGCCAAAGCCCAGAACGTGCCGGTGCTGAGCTACGACCGCCTGATCGAAAACGGCGAAATCGACGCCTACGTCTCCTTCGACAACGAAAAAGTCGGCGAACTCCAGGCCGAAACGCTGGTCAAAAAACTGAAAGAAGACGGCAACGCCAGCGGCCCGATCATCATGATCAACGGCGACCCCGCCGATCCCAACGCCGCCCTCTTCAAGAAAGGCGCCAAAAAAGGATTCGACGCCGCCGGGGTGACGATCGCGAAAGAGTACGACACCCCCGACTGGTCGGCCGAAAATGCCCAGCGCGAGGCACAGCAGGCGATCACGGCGCTCGGCAACAACGGCTTCGCCGGCATCTACGCCGCCAACGACGACACCGGCGGCGGTGCCATCGCGGCGCTGAAAGGAGCCGGTCTCAACCCCGAAGACGTCCCGGTCACCGGTCAGGACGCGACCGTGGCGGGCCTGCAGCGGATTCTCGCCGGCCAGCAGTACATGACGGTCTACAAGGAAATCACGCCAGAGGCCAAAGTCAGCGCCGAAATCGCCCTCGCCCTGGCCGAAGGCAAAGAGGTGCCCCAGGACAAGATCACCGAAGAAATCGACAATGGCGCCGGTCAGGTGCCGTCGGTCTTGCTGAAACCGATCGCGGTGACCAAAGACAACGTCAAATCGACCGTGGTCGCGGACGGGTTCGTGACCGCGTCCGAACTGTGCACCGGCGCCTACGCGGCCGCGTGCAAAGAAGCGGGAATCTCCGAGTGAGATGAGCAACGGCGCTCCACTCCTCGAGCTGGAGGGAGTCAGCAAGCGCTTCGGCCCGGTCCAGGCCTTGGACCGGGTCGACTTCGCCGTCCACCCGGGGGAGGTCGTCGGCCTGGTCGGCGATAACGGCGCCGGCAAGTCGACGCTGGTGAAGGCGATCGCCGGCATCCACTCGGCCGACGAGGGGACGATCCGCTTCGAGGGGGAGGCGGTCTCTATCTCGAAACCGCAGGACGCGACGGCGCTCGGGATCGCCACCGTCTACCAGGACCTCGCCCTCTGCGACAACCTCGACGTCGTCGCCAACCTCTTCCTCGGCCGTGAGGAGGTCTCCCCCGGCGTGGGCACCGCCTCGCGTCAGCTCGACGAGGCGCGGATGGAGCACCAGACCGGCGAGCTGCTGTCGAACCTGGCGGTGACGATCCCGAGCCTGCGCAGCGAGGTCGGCACCCTCTCCGGCGGCCAGCGCCAGCAGGTGGCGGTGGCCCGTTCGCTGCTCGGCGAGCCCAGGGTGGTGCTGCTCGACGAGCCGACGGCGGCGCTCGGCGTCGCCCAGACCGAGCAAGTCCTGAACTTGATCCGGCGCCTGCGCGAGCGCGAGCTCGGGGTCGTCGTGATCAGCCACAACCTGGTCGACGTCTTCGAGGTCGCCGACCGGATCTTCGTCCTGCGGCTGGGCAAGGCGGCGGGCGAGTTCGCCGCCGAATCGACCACCGAGGAGCACGTCGTCGCGGCGATCACCGGGGTCGGCTCAGAGCGGGAGAGGAACGGCGAGCCGGCCGATGGCAAGTCCGGCGAAAGCGAGGAGGGGCGATGAGCGACGCCGCCGTCGGCACCGCCGACACCGAGGCGGGCGAGCCCCGGCGCAAGGAGACGATCCGCCGGTTGGTCCAGGGCGACCTCGCCTCGCTGCGGGTGGTGGTCGGCCTGGCCCTGATCTGGGCGATCTTCCAGTTCGAGAACGACCGCTTCCTCTCGGCCCAGAACCTGACCAACCTGATGTTGCAGATCGCCGCGATCGGGTTGATCTCGGTCGGCGTCGTCTACGTGCTGCTGCTGGGTGAGATCGACCTCTCGGTTGGCGCCGTCAGCGGCCTCGCCGCCGGGGTGATGGCGGTGCTCAACGTCAAACACGGCTGGAGCCCCTACCTGGCGATCGCCGCCGCGATCGCGGTCGGTCTGGCGATCGGCCTGCTGCAGGGCTTCCTCTTCAGCCGCTTCGGGGTGCCCTCGTTCGTCGTCACCCTGGCCGGCTTATTGGCCTGGCAGGGGGCGCTCCTGCAGGTGCTCGGCTCGACCGGGTCGATCAACCTCAACGACCCCAAGATCACCGGGCTCGCCAACATCTTCTACTCCGATGCGGTCGGCTGGATCATCGCCGCGGTCGTCGTCGGCGGCTACGGTGCGGTGCTCTTCTTCGGCCACCGCCGCCGCGTCGCCGCCGGGCTCGACAGCGAGAGCCTGGCCGGGATGGGATTCCGCTTCGGGCTGGTCGCGGTGGTGACGATCGTCGCCACGCTGGTCTTCAACTCCGACCGCGGCGTGCCGCTCGCGGTGCTGATCCTGCTCGCTTTCGTGGTCGGGATGGAGTTCGTGGTCAGGCGCACCGGCTTCGGTCGCCACGTCTTCGCCGTCGGCGGCAACGCCGAGGCGGCCCGCCGCGCCGGCATCCGCGTCAACGGCATCCGCGTCGCCGTCTTCGGGATAGCCGGCACGATGGCGGCGATCGGCGGCATCATGGCCGCCTCGCGCCTGCTCGCGGTCAACCAGAACTCGGGCGGCAACGAATTGCTGCTGCTGGCGATCGCCGGCCCGGTCATCGCCGGCACCAGCCTCTTCGGCGGCCGCGGCTCGGTCTGGACGGCGCTGATGGGGGCCCTGGTGATCGGCTCGATCTCCAACGGCATGGACCTGCTGGCGCTCTCCTCGGCGGTCAAGTTCATGGTCACCGGCGGCGTCCTGCTGCTGGCCGTCCTGGTCGACGCGATCGCCCGTCAGCAGCGCCAGGGCTCGGGTCGCGTCTAGTCAGCGAGCGAACAAGAGGGAGGCGCCGATGGCGCCGCCGAGGTCGCCGAGGGCGGCCACCCGCACAGCTGGCGGCTTTTCGTCGAGGAAGAGGTGCTTGCCCATCTCCTTCGTCAAGGGCTCCATGCAGCGATCGCCGAAGCGGACGCCGAGGCCGCCGCCGATAATCACCGCTTCGGGATCGAGCAGGTTGACCGACGACGCGATCCCGGTCCCCAGGGCCTCGATCGCGCGGTGGATCAGGTCCTCGGCGAGGTGGTCGTTGGCGTCGATGGCCCGCTCCCAGATGCCGCTGGTCAGGCGCGGTTTGTCGTGCTTCTCCATCAGCTTGAAGAGGTCGGTCTTGTGGCCCTCCTCGTGCTGGCGCCGCGCCTCCGCTTCCATCGCCGAGCGGCCGGCGTAGGCCTCCATGCAGCCCCTGCGCCCGCAGGGGCACTTCGCCCCGCCACGCTTGACCACCACGTGGCCGATCTCGCCGGCGGCGCCGCGGCCCAGCCAGGGCTTGCCGTCGAGCACGAGCCCGCCGCCGACGCCGGTGCCCCAGAAGACGCCGATCAGGCTCTGGAACTCGCGGCCGGCGCCGAGGTGGAACTCCGCTTCGGTCGCGACCTGGACGTCGTTGCCGACCCGCACCTCGGTGCCGAGGGCCTCCTTCAAGGCTTCGGCCAGCGGGAAGCTGCCTTCCCAGCCGGGCAGGTTGCGGGCGCTGGAGACGATCCCGGTTTTCTCGTCAGCATCGCCGGGGGAGCCGACTCCGACGCCCGCCAGCACCGCCGTCTCGACCCCGGCCTGCTCGGCGGCCTCGCGCAGCGCCGCCGCCATCTCGTCCGCCACGTCCTGGGGGCCGCCGCTGGTCGGCGTCGGCCGCCGCGCCTCGCCGCTGACCGCGCCCGCCGCGTCCACGATCGCCGCCTGAATCTTCGTCCCACCCAGATCGATGCCGCCACGCAGTTCAGCCACGCGCGCAGTCTACGTTGATGGGCCTCAAATACGCCTATATGGAGGGTTTTAGGCCCATCAACCTGGGTTGCGTAACGTGCAGGGCCGATGAGCGAGGGCGGGGGACAGCGGGGGTGGCGGGTTTGGTGGGCGAAGCGGCGCTGGTATGAGCGCAACCGGCGCTGGTTGCGGCGGCGCAGGATCGACCGCCACGCTGCCCTCGGCGGCTTCTTCATCCGCTACCCGGTCGAGGGCGAGGTGCTGGAGGCGCTCGACGACGGGCGGCTGACGATCGGCGAGGGGACCCTGCTGGAGCCCGGCTGCTGGCTGACCCTGGGGCCTGAGGCGCGGATCGAGATCGGCGCCGGCTGCTTCCTCAACCGCAACACGATGATCGCCGCCCACGAGCGGGTCGCGATCGGCGACCACACGATGCTCGCCAACGGCTGCTTCGTCGGCGACGCCAGCCACCGCTTCGACGACCAGGAGCGGCCGATCACCGAACAGGGCTTCACGTCGAAGGGCCCGGTCGAGATCGGGGCCAACTGCTGGCTCGGGGTCAACTGCGTCGTCACCACCGGGGTCACGGTTGGCGAGCGCTGCGTGGTCGGGGCCAACTCTGTCGTCAACCGCGACCTGCCACCGGCGACGATCGCTGCCGGCGTGCCGGCCAAGCCGATCCGCCAGGTCGACTTCGCCCAGCCCGGCTAGGACCCGGTGGCGGGCGCGTCGGTGAGCGGTGCCGGCTTCGGCTGTCCGAACAGCCGGGCGAGGACGATGCTGAGCTCGTAGAGAAGGATCAGCGGCGCCGTCTCCAGCAGCATCGAGATCGGGTCGACGCCGGGTAGCGCCGCCGCCAGCACCGCGCAGCCCAGGTAGGCGTAACGCCTGTTTTTCTGCAGCTGCGCGACCGTGACGATGCCGAGGCGGGTGACCGCGAGGATCCCGACGGGGACCTGGAAGACGACCCCGCAGGCGATCAGCGTCTGGGCGAAGAAGCCGTAGTACTCGCGGGCCCGCACCTGGATGTTGAACTGGGCGTCGTTGAAGTTGAGCAGGAAGTTGGTCGCGGCGGGAAGGACGACGAAGTAGCCGAAGACGATGCCGGCGATGAACAGGACCGGGATCAGCAGCAGCAGTGGCAGGATCACCCGCTGCTCGCGCTTGCTGAAGGCGGGCAGCAGGTAGGCGTAGAGCTGGTAAAGGACGATCGGCAGCGAGAGAATGATCGCTCCGTAGGCCGAGACGGTCATCGTCGTCGTGAAGGGCTCGCTGATCCCGAAGGTGATCAGCTCGTCGTGGTCGGAGGGCAGCGGGCCGCTGGCCAGCTCGAGCAGCAGCTGGTTCTGCCAGAAGCAGAGCGCCAGGGCGACGCCGAAGACGGCGACGGAGACGATGATGCGGGCGCGCAGCTCGTCGAGGTGCTCGACGAGGCTCAGCTCGTCCTCGTGCGAGATGGCTTTCACGCGCCGCATCGTTTTGCCTCAGACCTGCTGCTTGGGGGCGGGCGCGGTCTCCACCGGGGAGCTCGGCGCGACCGCGACGGGCGCGGCCTCGACTGCCTCGGTCGAGTCGCTCTTGTCGCCGCCGATCGTGCCTTTGAACTCCTGGATCCCCTTGCCGAGCGACTTGCCCAGCTCCGGCAGGCGTTTGGGCCCGAAGACGACGAGGGCGATGATCAGGACGATTGCTATCTCCATCGGTCCTATGTTGGGCATGGTGTCTCCATTCGGTTGGGGGCGAAGGCGGAGCCGATCGAGCGACCGGCTCCGCCGCTGCGGGGGCCTACTCGAGGAAGCCGGTTGCCGCGACCGCCTTCAGGACCTGGGCCGCCGTTTTCGGTTTGTCGAAGGCGCCGTTCGGTGAGATGTTCGCAGGGGTCGGCTTCAGCAGCAGCCCGGCGACCGAGGCGTGACGAGCCTCGATCGACCAGATCGAGAGCGCCGCCGAGATGTAGGCGGGGCTGCTGATGTT
>Ga0190275_10003393_pt1 | contig 11361 bp, 7 predicted proteins | sample Popmic550T_FD_133745 | JGI IMG/M metagenome (GOLD analysis project Ga0190275, IMG submission 133745) | Populus adjacent soil microbial communities from riparian zone of Yellowstone River, Montana, USA - 550 T | ecosystem: Environmental > Terrestrial > Soil > Riparian zone > Trees stand | place... | reverse complement strand
GTATTTATGGGGAGTTTCGCAAGTTGATCGATGCTGCTCACCGGGAGCGCCCCGATCTGGCGATCCTCACCGACAGTCCTGACTTTAACCTGCGTGTTGCTAGTAAGTTACGAAAGCTAGGCATTCCAGTTCTCTATTTGATTGCTCCACAGGTCTGGGCATGGAGGGAGGGTCGCGTCAGACGAATGAGGCGAGATCTTCAACGCGTTCTCTGTATCTTCCCTTTCGAGGAGGAATACTTTGCGCGCCGTGGTGTGCAAGCGACATATATAGGTCATCCTCTTACGTGGAGCCTGAAGCCGACCCTTTCGCGCGCTGAATTCTTTCGCAAGCACAACTTGCATAGCGAAGCACCGCTGGTTACTTTACTGCCAGGCAGCCGTGTCGGAGAAGTTTCAAGACACCTCCCTGCAGTGGTCGCGGCCGCAAAGGTCATCCAACGAGAAATGCAAACAAACTTGGTGCTCGCGACCCCGGTGCAGTTTGCCGAGCGTGCAGGACCATCGTTTTTTCAGGAACGGATTGGCCGCTCGTCCATCCAAATACTTGAAGGCGAGACTTCGGACGCTCTGGCGCATGCCGATGTAGCTATCGCTGCGAGCGGTACAGTAACCATTGAGGCGGCGATCCTCGGGACGCCGATGGTAACTTTCTACAAAGTAACGGCGCTTAGTTGGGCGTTGGGTCGTTACCTGGTCCGGGTTCCATACTATTCGATGGTGAATTTGGTTGCCGGTCGTAGGGTCGTTCCCGAGCTTATGCAGGACGAGGCAACCGGTGAGCGGTTGGCGGCAGAGACTCTTCAATTATTGAAGAATCCGGCAAGTCGCGCTGAAATGAAACGGTCTCTTGCAGATGTAGCGTCGAAGCTTCGAGCGCCCGCCCATCCGATGGAGCGCGCGGCGAGTATCGTAGACGAATACTTGAAGCGGCCGGTGATAGAGAAGATTTGAGGAGCAGGTACATGGGTCGTCTTGTCAGACCAGTGCTGGTTATGGCAACTTTCGCGGCTGCGCTGATTCCGGCGCATGCCCAGCAGGATCGGCGCGTTCGCGTCGACGTGCAGCATTACGTCATCAACGCGGAAATCAATCCCGATACGCAAACCATCGCCGCAACGGCCGAAGTTCGGTTTATACCGCAGGACTCGACGTCCTCTGTATCTTTCGAATTGAACAATGCGATGAATGTGTCGCGCATTGTTGACGGTGGCGGACGGCAGATCCCAGCCGCAAGATCGCAGCAGGACTTCCGGGTGACGCTGAATTTTCCCGATGCGTTGCCGAAGGGTCAGCCGGCTCAGGCAACCTTTACTTACGATGGCAAGCTGTCCGGCCTTGAAGAATCGCCGGTTTACGGAATTAAGTTCGCCTCTATCCAGAAAGACCACGCCTTTTTGATGTATCCGGCGCGTTGGTTTCCGGTGAACGATTACACCGTCGACCGTTACACAGCGGAACTTAGCATTACTGTCCCGACGGGCTATCGAGTCCTCGCGGGGGGACTTAATTCCCCACCGGCGTCGAACGCAGGAAAGCAGACGACTACGTTTAAGTTCTCCCAACCAGGCTTCCCGGGTAGCATTGCCCTGGTACAGGGGAACCCGGTACAGAGTTCTTCCTCCGGCGTAACAACGACAATGTATTTCCGCGACGCCAAAGACATGGCGCAGGCATATGGGGAAGAAACCGGCAAAGTTCTGTCCTACCTGACAAGCATCTTCGGACTGCCGCCGCAAGCGTCGCTCACCCTGGTGGAAACCGAATCCGGCACTCCTAATGGATATGCCGGTCCAGGCTTGATTTTTCTTTCGCCGGGTGCAATTGGAAAGCAGGTCAATTCCCGTCTGCTCGCGAATCATATCGCGAGGCAGTGGTTGGGTGGTCTTATTTCCCCGACGTCCCGCAATCACTCCTGGCTCGTAAATGGAGGGGCCCGTTACGCCGAGTTGCTGTATCTGGAGCACCTCAACGGCGCCGGAGCTCTCGAAACGGAGGTTCGCGATACGTTTGTCGAAGCCTTGACCCTCGAGAATGTTCCAGTCATCCAGGCGGCACGTTTAGAGGATTACTCTCCGGAGTTCTGGGCTGCCACGGCAGGTAAGGGCGCGGCTGTGTTGCATATGCTGCGGGGAGTCATGGGCGACGATAAGTTTGGCGAGGCCTTGAAGCAATTTGTGAACGCCAACGCGGGTAAATCGGTTAGTACGGACGATTTTCGCAAGACAGCGGAAACGGTCAGCGGTCAGAAGCTTGACTACTTCTTTCTGCAGTGGATCGAATCGAGCGGGGCCCCTGAGTTCAAGCTTGAGTACACAGTCTTTCGGACGTCCAAAGGATTCCGCGTGATGGGAAAGGTCTCGCAAGACCTGGATACCTTCCGGATGCCGGTCGAAATGCGCATCGAAACCGAGGGTAATCCCGAGGAGAAGCGCGTCGAAGTGGCGGGTACATCGTCCGAGTTCGTCGTCGAGACGTTCGGTAAGCCTAAAAAAGTCATACTCGACCCCAACAACAAAGTCCTTCGGTACAGCAATCCGATCCGGGTGGCGGTGGCGATTCGACGCGGCGAGCAGTTCGTCGAGATCGGTGAGTTCACGGAGGCGCTGAAGGAATTTCAGAAGGCGCTCGATGTAAATCGCGCGAGCTCGCTTGCCCACTATCGTGTCGGATACGTATTTATGCTGCAGAATAACTACCAATCCGCAGCGAATTCGTTCCGCGAGGCATTGAACGGTGATCTTGAGCCGAAGTGGACCGAGGTGTGGAGTCATATTAACCTTGGTAAGATCTTCGATATCACCAGCCAGCGGGACCGGGCGGTGAATGAGTATACTCAGGCGATTCGTACAAAGGACAATGCGCAAAATGCGCAGGAAGAAGCGTCTAAGTACCTGAAGACACCCTATGAGCGCCCTCGCACGGCGAATTAATTCGAAACTCTTTCTCCCACTTGTCGCGTGGGTTGCCCTGTCGTCTTTTGAGGCGGCAGGGCAATCTGTTTTTCCGGAACCGAAAACGCCGGCGGAGATGACCGATTTGGCGTACAAGTACGCTAACGGCATCGGCTGCCCACGCGATGCCGGTCAGGCTATGCTCTGGTACAAGCGGGCCGCACGTGAAGGTGAGCCGGCCGCAATACTGGCGATCGGCGACATGCTCGAAGAGGGCCGCTGCGTCGATCAGGATTTGGTCGCCTCTGCTCTCTGGAGACGGCGCGCAGCAATGCTCGAGTTCCCGCCGGCCATGACGCGCTATGCGGGTATGCTGGAGCGCGGCGTTGGAGTGGAACTGGATCGCGAGGCCGCGAAGCATTGGTATCGAAAGGCGGCGAATCTGGGTTACGGCCCGGCTATGACCCGGCTCGGGGATCTCGAAGGCAACGTCGACTGGTATCGCAAAGCAGTGGAGAACGGGGATGCGAAGGCTTACGGAAAGCTTGGCCTGGCAACCGGTGATAGTGCGCTTTTTCGCCAAGGCGCCGAGCTTGGCGACGCCGCTTCCATGACAGAGCTTGGCCGAATCGCGAAGGACGATACGGAAGCCGTCCGGTGGTATCGTAAGGCGGCCGAAGCGGGCGATCCGAATGGCATGGAGCGCTACGCCTACTTCGCCGAGCACGGACGCGGCATGGAATCCAGCTCCGGCGACGCCCTCCTCTGGTACAACAAGGCGGCTGAACTCGGGCAGCCCGCTGCGCTGACACGTTTGGGCGTTATGACTGGCGACAAGAAGCTGATCAAACGTGCCGTAGATGCTGGGTACGCGCCTGCTATGAGTGCTCTGGCCAGATTGCAACCAGGCGATGCAAAAGAACTCTATGAAGCAGCCGCCAGTCGCGGAGAACCGGAAGCGCTGTTCCGTGTGGGCCGAGTGGAAGAATCGGCCGCGCGGGGATACCCGGAAGCGCTCGCCGCGATCGGTAAGACGGAAGCAGCCGCGAAAGCTGGACACACTCCATCGATGATCAAGCTCGGATGGCATCGGCAGGCTGCGGATGCCGGAGATCCGGAAGGTCTCTATCTGTACGGAATATCGCTGCCCGACAAAGCCGATGGCGCGAACTGGCTCCGACGAGCGGCCGAGAAAGGTCACGCGCGCGCAATGACAGAAGTGGCGCTCCGCTCGACTGACTCCACTGATCGGCGGCGATGGTTCGAGGCCGCCGCCAAGGCGGGAGAGCCGGAAGGACTGTATCGATTCGGTGTCTTAACGGAAGACCGCCAGTCGCTACGCAAGGCGGCGGAAAAAGGGTATGCTCCCGCGATGGTAGCTCTCGGTGAAAAGGAGTGGATCGAAAAAGCGGCTGCATCCGGGTATGCGAACGCTTTCACGAAACTCGGCCAGCTCGACCGCGCCGCTGAGATGGGGGACCCCGAGGCCAAGATGCTTCTCGGAGACACGCTTCGTTCGAAGAAGCCGAAGCAGGCTTACGCTCTCTATGTAGAATCTGCGAAGTCTGGCTTCGGTCCCGCGATGACGCGCCTGGGGGATTGCTCTTTGAATGGAGTGGGTACCTCTCGATCCGACATCGATGCTTTGAAGTGGTACCGCGAAGCGTTGGCAAATGGTGACACTACAGCGGAAGCCCGACTCAAATCTCTCGGTAAGTCGCCATAATGAATTGGTTGTGATCAAACGAAGACACTTCGTGTTCTTGGCGGTCGCCGCGCCACTGGCCGCCAGCAAGACAGTTAAGATCGCATATTTCGATCGGGCGGGCCGCCCAACAGGAGTTCAAGTTGTGGAAAAGATAAAGAAGACTGATGCTGAATGGCAAGAGCAGCTGACTCCCGAACAATTTCACGTCACTCGTCAGAAAGGCACCGAACGCGCAGGCACAGGTAAGTACGCGAAGGCTCATGACGAGGGCACATATACATGCGTTTGTTGCGGCACACCGCTGTTCGCATCGGAAACCAAATTCGAATCCGGCACAGGCTGGCCGAGCTTTTATCAACCGGTGGCCAAACAGAACGTTGAGGTGGTCAGCGACCGCTCCCACGGCATGGCGCGCGATGAGGTAGTGTGCGCCCGCTGCGACGCCCATCTTGGTCATGTGTTCCCTGACGGTCCCAAGCCGACGGGATTGCGATACTGCATGAACTCGGCATCTCTAAACTTCATTCCCAAAGAGAAGTAACCTCGAGGACGACATCATGGACAACCTTTCGATTCGAAGGATACTCGTGCCTATCGATCTATCGGCGCGTTCGGCGGACGCCGCCGAGTACGCACAAGTCGTTTCAGATCATTTTGATGCTGAATTGATTTTGTTGCATGTACTAGAGCCGCTTGCCGCTGACTTTGCGATGACTGATCCCGGGCTCGCGCTAATGACGGACTTTATGGGCAAGCGCAAAGCCGAAGCCGAGGCCGCGCTAGATCGAGTCGGGCCTCCGGCCGGAGCTATTCGCCGCCTGATTACGCAAGGGGATCCCGCGGAACAAATCCTCGATTGCGCTACGAAGGTGAATGCAGACCTCATTGTGATGCCAACGCAAGGCCATAGCCGAGTCCGGCAGTTTCTTATCGGCTCAGTGACGGCTAAGGTGCTTCACGATGCGATCATGCCCGTGTTGACTGGCGTCCATCTCGCGCAGGTTCGCGACTTTCCGGCTTTCGGCCTGAAGCACATACTTTGTGCTGTGGATCTCGGATCTCAGAGCGAATCCGTCGCGATATTGGCGAAGAACCTCGCCAAGAAATTTGGCGCCCGAGTGACTTTGATTCACGTGCTTCAGGCAAGCGAGGATGCCTCCGAACGCATCGCATCGCTTTTAAAGACAACGGGCTTAGAGGCCGAAGTGGTAATCGGGTCGGGTGAACCGCACAAAGTGGTGACCGCTACAGCAGAAAAGTTAATGACCGACTTGGTGGTAATCGGTCGCGGCTCATCGAGCAGCGTCGTTGGCCGGTTGCGTGCACAAGCGTACAGCATAGTGCGGCAAGCGCCTTGCCCGGTCCTGAGCGTGTAGCTTTTAGTGACCTTCGGCTTCTAGAAAACGCTCGACCTCAATCGCAGCCATGCAACCGGCGCCGGATGCCGTAATCGCCTGGCGATAGGTCCGGTCTTGCACGTCGCCTGCGTGAAACACGCCGGTCAGGCTAGTCCGGGCGCCTCCGTGCGACACGATGTAACCATCTTCGTCGAGTTCGATCTTGCCGACAAAAGGTCTCGTATTAGGAATGTGCCCGATCGCGACGAAGAAACCATCGACGTCTCGCCGATACGTCTCACCCGTTTTCAAGTTTCGAAGCGTGACACCGGTGACCGTCTTCTGACTCACATCGTGAACTTCATCGACAACCGTGTTGGTCACCATCGTGATCTTCGGGTTGGCAACAGTACGGTCGACCATGATCTTCGATGCTCGGAACGCGTCTCTGCGATGAACCAGAGTAACTTCCTCGCCGAAGCGGGTCAGGAAGTTTGCTTCCTCCATGGCTGAATCTCCGCCGCCGATCACCATGATCTTCTTGCCGCGGTAGAAGAAGCCGTCACATGTCGCGCACGAACTGACGCCGTGTCCGATGAGCTTTTGCTCGGATGGCAAATTGAGCCATCTCGCCGAAGCTCCAGAGGCGATGATAACGGTACGGGTCTCGTGCCACTCTCCATCGATGTTCAGGCGAAAGGGACGTTTAGTGAAGTCGACCTCGGTGACCGAGCCATGAATGTACTCGGCTCCAAAATGCTCTGCCTGCTTCTTCATGTTCTCGACGAGATCCGGCCCATTGATTCCTTCCGGAAACCCCGGAAAGTTCTCCACGAGCGAGGTAATGGAAAGTTGACCGCCGGGCTCATGACCTCCAACAACAAGCGGCTTTAGATTTGCCCGAGCCGCGTAGATGGCCGCAGTGTTTCCGGCGCAGCCGGAGCCGATGATCACAACGTTTCGCATGAGAGACAGAGATTAACTTTCTATGCTAACAAAGCAAAAAGGGCGCCCTGTTCGGGGCGCCCTTATTTGATGCTACTGAGTGATGGTTAGAACGTAAACTTCACGCCGAGACGACCAGCAAAGCCAGTGCGGAAGTTGTCTTCCATGCCAAATCGCGGATCCTTAGCGCCATAACTCCGAAGAGCATCCGGCGACGCCGCTACCAGCGCTTCATAGTTGTAGCCGTTGTTGAGATTCGTGGTATTGAGATTGATCAATGACCCGGCTTGACGGAAGCGATTGTAGAAGTTGTAGACGTATTCCGCCGTCTTCTGATTGAACACGTTTTCCGCATTGAACTCGAACCGCAGGCTCTTGCCTTCGCCCACCTTGAATTCCTGAGCGATCACAAGGTCCGTACGGTTATAGACGGGTGAACGGCCCATATCGCCGCGGCCGTTTACAAACAGCGGAATTTGATGCGTATCCTGCACCCAGGTGCTGACCGGCACACCGCTCTGAGCGATAAAGAATCCGCCGATTTCCGTACCGAACGGAGCAAAGTACGAACCGTACGCCTTGAAAGAATGCGGACGATCCGTCCCGAGAGGACCCGTCACGTTCAGGTTACCCTTCGAATCGAAGAGGTAAGTATCGAGATCCCAGGCACGGCCCGCCGACGTTCCCGGACGGGTTGGGGTGCCGGAAACCTGCTGCGCACTTGCGGAAACGCGACCGGTGCCAGCCGGGAAGATTTCGTCCGAGTTGGCCAGACCACCGTAGTTACCACGGAGGCGGCTGTACACGTAGGTTGCGCTACCCATCCATCGCTCGGCAAAGCGCCGAGACAAGGTGAAGTCGAGACCGTTGTAGGTGCGCTCCGGAAGCGGGTAGTCGAATTTGGGCGTCGCAGTGGAAGGAACAGCTACTGTCTTCGCTAAGCCCCGTCCAGGGTTCCCGTAGATGTATACTTCGCTGCCGTTGGCATCGAGTACACCTAGATCTTCGATGGTGTCGCGGAGGTTGTTACGGGTGTAACGTACTGACAGAACGGTGCGCGGATTCAGTTGGAATTCGACACCGGCGTTGGTCAGGTCCGAGTGCATGGGCCGCAGGTCAGGATCAACCTGGTCGGCGCCGAAGCTCGGAATACGACTGTCCTTAACGCCGCCGCCCGGCCACAGATTACGACCCGGCAGATTGGTGCCGCTCAAGCCGAGCACATAGGCCGGGTCTGTGGAATCGAGGCTACGATAAGCCGTAGTCCAAACGTCACCGCCGAAAGTACCGCGAGCGAGTTCGTACTTAACCCAATCAAAGAACATGCCCCAGCTACCGTATACCTTGAGTTTGCCGTCGCCGAACACGTCATACGTAGCGCCGAGACGGGGAGCAATCTTCTCACCCCAGCCAAACTCGAACGCGTACTCTTTGATGTCCCTACGGAACGAAGGAACGACTTCCTTCTCGAGGCGGAGGCCGAGATCGAGGCTCAGGCGCCCGATTCTCCACCGATCCTGTATGTAGAAGTTGTCGATGGTTCCACCGGTTGAACCGCGAGTACCCTGCGTGTCAAGCGTGTAATATCCGTAAGTCCCACGCTCGGGGAGGTTCGAAACAGGATTCGTGAAAGCCGTATTCCAATTCAGCGTGATGTAGCCTCCGCCCGGGTAGCCTTCTTGAACCTTGTTGACGTTCTTCATACGGCCGAAACCGACTTTGAAGTCATGTCCGCCAAAGAAGTTCGCAAAGTGGCTCGCGTCGACCTGCCCCAACGTACGAGTAGCCAGATCGAACTCGGTGTTACGAACGCGGGGAGTCGTCACTGATCCCTGGGCCCGCTGTAGATCGGGGGCTAGAGGAAACGGCAGGTTGGCTGAGGCCGTCGAGGAATTACCCCATTCGATCGCGCTGACACCAGGTACGCCCAACGCTTTGTAGTTGTCATAGAAGCGCCCACCGCGAACGGTGAGTAGCGTGGTAGGAGTCACAGTCCAATCAACCTGGCCGTTATAGTTCGACTGCGGAGAGAACGTACCCCGCGTCTGGTTGGCCATGAGGCTGGCCGCGTTGGAAGTAGACCGATTTCCGTAGCCGGTGAAAGCCGGCAAAATGCCTTCGCGACTGGTCGGAGACCACAGGAACGCGGCATTGATCCGAAGACTTTGAAACGGATCGTACGAAATCTTGTTGTATGCCTGCCAGAATGTCTGTTCTTCCGTGATGTTTACAGTCTGATTGTCAGAGCTGATGATGTCCAGGTTGCGATCGAGGAACCGAGGAGAGGCAGCGCTGAAAAAGTAAAGCTTGTTTTTGATGAACGGACCGCCCAACGAATAACCGACTTCATTGTTCGTTTGTGGAAACTTGAAGTCCTGCTGGTAGGTGGTCGTCAAAAGATCGGATGGATCCATGAAGAGACGTTTCGGAGCGCCCGCATTGAGTTTGCTGCCCCAGTAGTAATAGTGAACGTCGCCGTGGAAATTGTTGCCGCCCGACTTGGTGATTGCGCTGATGACGCCGCCAAGCGCGCCGCCGTACTGTGCTTCGATACCTGCGGTCTTAATCTGCACTTCCTGCAGGATTTCGAAAGCCGCGTTCTGACGCGAGTTGCCTTGAATCAGGCTGGAGGTCGACATGCCGTCAACAATGAAGTTGTTTTCCGCGCCGCTGGCGCCGTTGATCTGAAATCCGCCCTCGACAGTGCCTTCGTTTGCAGTCGGCGCCAGGACGGCCAGCGACTGGAACGTCCGGGACTTCGGCAATCTATTAAACTCAGCCGAGTTGATGTTCGTTGCAACCGCTGTCGTCGTGACGTCGATCAGGGGGGCAGATTCTGTAACTTGAATTGCCTGCTCCGTCGAGCCGACTGCCATTTGCGCATCGACCTTTAGTACCCTACCGGCCTGAACGACCACGTTCGGCACCTGGTACTTAGAAAAACCGCTGACCTCGAAGGTGACGGTGTAGTTGCCGGGCTCCAGACTGCGGAAGACGTATGCGCCCGCACCGTCGGTCTTGGTTGTTTGTGAACGATCTGTATCTTTTTCGGTCATCGTGACGACCACGTTCGGCAACACTGCGCCCGAAGGATCAGTCGCCACACCATGTAGTTCACCGAATCTTTCCTGGCCCATGCCCGCGATAGCGGTCATAAGCAGGAGAGTGACCAGCCAGAACGAGTGGGTTCTGGCGGAAGACAAGAGAGCGCGCACGCTCATCCTGGTCCTATTTTTGTGCATGTGTTCTCCCCAACAAGATTTCTAGTCCTTTCGCCTTGTAAGCGAAAGTTGATGGCCCGGTTTCAGCAGGTCGCCGGATTGCCATCTGTTGCCGCACTATGCGCTTCATAAAACGCAAGTGGACAACGCGATGATCTGGTTTATGCATTTCTGGCGCCATGGAAGTCATGGTTCTGTAATCAGCAGCTTACGAGCACCCCGGCTCTGTGGGGCTACGGTTATCAGTAAACTACGAGCAGGCAATCCCGAAATTGGAAGCGAATTCACGGGGTGCACGAATTGAAATGATCCTGGATAATACGAAACAAACCGAATCCCATTTTCGAACACTCGGCGGCACTCCCATATGAAAGGCCTCCCGGAGAGGAGGCCCATTACGGTTGTAGCATGCGCAAGTTGAGGCGATTTTGCAAGTAGCTGTATTTGCAACACAAAAACGTTGTGAACGGATCTTGGAATACATGAAGAACCCTAGGACGGAGCCAACTCCGGGGTGAAAACCTGCCTCACAAAATCCCTGCTACACTAGTATTTCCCCATGAAAATCGGCGTTGTCGTCTTCCCCGGCAGCAATTGCGATCACGACGCTTTTTACGCTGTATCGCAAAATCTCGGTCATCAAGCGGAATACGTTTGGCACGACTCCACCCAGCTTGGAAACGTTGACGCGGTCATTCTTCCGGGCGGCTTTTCCTACGGCGATTATCTTCGCTGCGGGGCCATCGCGCGGTTCTCGCCTGTCATGCAAGCGGTGAAAAAGTTTGCTTCTGATGGGGGGCTCGTCATGGGTATCTGCAACGGTTTTCAAGTACTCTGCGAAAGTGGATTGCTGCCCGGCGCGCTGCTGCGCAACGCAGGTCTGAAATTCATCTGCAAACCCGTTGAAATCACTGTTGAAACGATTAATTCTGCGTTCACTCATGCGGGTGAACTAAATCAGTCGCTCAAGATCCCGATCGCGCACGGCGAAGGAAATTACTATGCCGAGGACCATATTCTAGACGAGTTGCAGGCAGAGGATCGCGTCGTGTTTCGTTACGCCACGCCTTGCAACGGGTCAATCCGGAACATCGCCGGTATCCTGAATCGCGAACGCAACGTGCTCGGCATGATGCCGCATCCGGAGCGGGCAGCCGATCCTTTGATGGGCTCGACGGATGGCCTCGTTATTTTAGGTTCGCTAGTAAATTCGCTGGCGGCCAAATAAATCATGACAGCGATTACTCCCGACGTTAT
>Ga0190275_10003392_pt1 | contig 11362 bp, 9 predicted proteins | sample Popmic550T_FD_133745 | JGI IMG/M metagenome (GOLD analysis project Ga0190275, IMG submission 133745) | Populus adjacent soil microbial communities from riparian zone of Yellowstone River, Montana, USA - 550 T | ecosystem: Environmental > Terrestrial > Soil > Riparian zone > Trees stand | place... | reverse complement strand
TTTCAAATGCACCATATAATGACATAAATTCACCTATGAAATTTAAAGTTAAAGGTGTACCACTATTACCTAAACATAATATAAAGAATAATATAGAGAATATAGGCATAATTTGAGCCATACCTCTATAATATGTAATTAATCTAGTAGAAGATCTATCGTATAAAATACCTCCAACACAAATAAATAATGCTGGTGATACAAAACCGTGAGCTAAACCTAAAACTATTGCACCTTCTATACCTTGTATTGTATTACTAAATGCACCTATTAAATAAACAGCTGCGTGAGATACAGAAGAGTAAGCAATTAATTCTTTAATATCTATTGTTCTTAATGTACTAAAACTAGCATAGATAATAGTTATTACACCTATTACATAAATAATATATGTAAAGTTTAAAGAAGCTTTAGGTAATAAAGGTAACATTAATCTAAATATACCATATAAACTTAATTTTAAAACTATACCTGCTAATATAATACTACCAGATAATGGTGATTCAACGTGAGCTTTTAGTAATCAAGTATTTAAAAAAATAACTGGTGTTTTTACAGCAAAAGCTATAAATATACCGTAAAATAAAAATAATTGAGTTATATAACTAAAGTTTGCTTTAGATAATGCATCAAAATCAGTAGTACCCATAATAGAAGACATAACTATTATAGATAATAACATAAACAATGAACCTAATAAAGTATATAAAAATAAATAGAAACTAGCTCTTACTTTATTACTTGAACCAAATAATCCTATTAATAAAAATAAAGGAGGTAATATACTTTCAAAAAAGATATAGAATAATAATACATCTAAAACTAAGAATACAGCTAATAATAATGTTTCTAATAATAACATAATTACTACAAATGATAATACATTTTGTGATTGTATTGAATTTCAATTAGATAAAATAGCTACAGGCATTATTATAGTTGTTAATAATATAAAATATATTGATAAACCATCTACACCTAAATATACATCAAAATAACTTACTTGGTAATGTTCTTCAATAAATTGAAATTGTTTACTACTAAAATCAAAAAGTATAAACATTACTAATGATACAATTAAATTTATTATTGTTGTAGTTAAGGCTATTGATTTTATTTTAATATTATTTACTATACTTAAACCATAATTAGTCTCTATTGTTACAAGACTTATACCTATTAATGGAATTAATAATAATAATAATGACATATTTAATTTTTTAATATATATATACTTTCTGCTTAAAAAACATTAATCTGTTTTTGTTACACTTTATATATGCTATAAAGCTTAAGTATATATTAGTTTATACTATATTATAATTAATTATTATTTTTTTATAATACATACATACATACTATATTGAAATATATAAATTACATTATAAATCTATATATGATTATATAATTTTATATATAAATATTAAATTAAAGTATTAAGCTTGTAGGTAAAGCATCTAAACCAAATACAACACAAGGTATTAAAACAACATATGCTATAATTAAAGGTAATAATACAGTTCAACAAACTGACATTAATTGATCAAAACGAATTCTAGGGAAAGATGCTCTAACTCAAATAAACACAAATATTAATAAAGCAGTTTTAAAAGCTAAATTTAAAGGAGATGAAGAAATATTAACAAATATATCTTCTAATATAGAACTATTAATACCAAATACATTATATAATATATCTATTATAAATTCAACAGGTATAATACATAAATAACCACCAAAAAATAAAATACTATTTAAAACACAAATTAATATAATACTAGCATATTCAGCTAAGAAGAAGAATACGAAAACACTAGCTGAATGTTCTGTCATAAAACCACTAACAAGTTCTGATTCAGCTTCAGCTAAATCAAAAGGAGCTCTATTAGTTTCTGCTATAGAACCTATAAAGAATATAATAAATAAAGGAAATAATGGTAATATGAAATCAACTATTCTTTGTGATTCTACAATAGTAATAATATTTAAATTACCTGTTAATAAGATAATTAATATAATTACAGAACTTAATATTAACTCATAACTAATTAACTGAGCTGTACTTCTTAATGAACCTAAAAAAGCATATTTAGAATTAGCAGATCAACCTGCTAATAATATACCATATGTAGCTAAAGATGATACAGCTAACATATAAAGCATACCTAAACTATAATCAGATACAAAAATACCACTATCAAATGGTACAACTAAATAACCTAATAAAGAAAAGATTAAAGTTATCATAGGTCCTATAAAAAATAATATAATATTAGCTTGTGTTGGAGCTACATATTCTTTTAATAATAGTTTTAAAGCATCAGCAAATGCTTGTAATAAACCATAATAACCTACTGCATTAGGACCTAATCTTCTTTGCATAGAAGCCATAGTTTTACGTTCGGCTATAGTTACAAATGCAACTGAAAGTAAAGCAGGTACTATTAATAATAGTCCTTCAATAATTGAAATTATACTTATCATTTATTTATTTATTATTTATTATAACAATATATATTAATAGAATATTTATATTAATATTAATTGTAATTAACAACCTGCAGTTTTTATTCTATATATATAAATATTTAATAAATATACTCAATATTATATATTGAAATTTTTTATGTTTAATTTAGCTATAATATATAGCTATCTAATATTTTAATTAAAAATATAGGTTAATATTATATATGCATTAATTGTATAAGATTTAAAATAATATACTTTAAATCGAAACATATATATCTAAGGAGTTCGGGGAACTCGAATCCCTTTATTTCGATTTGCAATCGAAACGCAGAACCTTCTACTCAAACTCCTATAATTTGTAAATATTAATTATATAAAATAGATAAAATAATATTATTATATATTAATTATTTTTTAGTAGCTAATTCTACTAAACTATTTTCTATAATACTTACTACAGGTACTATAATAAAGAAGTGTGCAAAGTATAATACAGTAGATATTTGTCCAACTTCAATAAATGGTGTTTCAACGTGTTTTGCACCTATTTGCATTAATACTAAGAAATTAGCTACAAATATAAAGAATGCAATTTTACTTAAAGGTCTAAATTGTACTCCTCTTAATTTAGATAAATCTGTTAAAGGCATTGCCATTAAAGCTAAAATAGCAGCAAACATAGCTATAACACCTAATAATTTATTAGGTATAGATCTTAATATAGCATAGAAAGGTAATAAATATCATTCTGGTACAATAGCAGGTGGAGTTTGCATAGGATTAGCCACAACATAATTTTCACTATCTCCTAATGCATTAGGCATAAAGAAAACAAATATAGATAATACTATAAAGAATAAGAATATAGTAACTAAATCTTTAAATAAAAAGTAAGGAGCGAAAGGTAATCTATCATAATTAGCTGATATACCTAAAGGATTACCTGATCCTACAACATCGTGGTAAGCTATTAAGTGCATTAATACTAATGCAGCTAATACAAAAGGTAATAAGAAGTGTAAAGCAAAAAATCTGTTTAATGTTGCATTATTAACTGAGAAACCACCTCATATAAATTCAACTATATCTTGACCTATTCAAGGTATAGCACTCATTAAGTTAGTAATAACAGTTGCTCCTCATAAACTCATTTGACCATATGGTAAAACGTAACCTAAGAAAGCTGTAGCCATCATTATTATAAGGATTACTGTACCTATAATTCATGTTAATGTTCTTGGTGATTTATATGATCCATAGTATAAACCTCTACCTATATGTAGGTATACTAAAAAGAAGAAAGCTGAAGCTGTATTAGCGTGTAAATAACGTATTAATCAACCATTGTTAACATCTCTCATAATGTGTTCAACAGAATTAAATGCTTCAGCTACACTAGGTGTATAATGCATAGCTAATGTAACTCCTGTTACAATTTGTATTATTAAACATATAGCTAATAATGAACCAAAGTTTCATAAATAACTTATATTAGCTGGTGTTGGTGCGTCGATTAAGTAAGAATTTACTAATCTTAATAAAGGATGACTTTTAAGAATTCTCATATTTTTATTATATATTTATTATTATTGTTCTATTTTATGTTTTATTTTGTTATATTTTAATATAAATAAATAAATATAAATAAATATAAATATATTTATATTTATTTATATGGGTTTGTTCAATTAAAAACTGCTATGCAGCCGGAAAAGAAATTATAATTTCTATTCTTAATAAATGTAATTTTGGATCTATATATATATATTTAAATTATATATTTTTACTTTATTTTAATATATAATATTTATATTAATTTATGTTAGTTTATTTAACTAAAGCTTTATTAAATATTAACAGGAATAAATAATATAATAGCTAATATATTAGATAAATGTAATGTTTCATTAGGCATAAACATAAATAAAAGTATAATTAATGTTAAAATAGAAATAGTTATAGATAAAGAACTAGATAAAGAAAATTTAGAATTAAAATATATTTTATTAACTACTTTATTTTTTTGTAAAATAAGAGCAGGTATTCTTATATCTTTTAAACTATTAAAATAAGAATATGAATGTCCATCAAAGAACATAGTTTTTACTATAAATAAATAATATACAGCACTTATAACACTAGCTAATACTCCTATAAGAGTTAAGAATATAAATCCTTCTTGTAAAGCAGCAGAGAATACCATCTGTTTAGCAAAGAATCCCATTAAAGGTGGAATACCTGCAAATGAGAATAAAGTAATAGTTAAACTTAAAGCTAAGAAACTATTAATATGGAAATATCCTTTAAGCTGACTTATAAGTTGTATAGGTGAATTATTTTTATCTATTAAATTATTATGATTAATATTTTTATCATTATAAGCATATAAGCTATAACCTATAGCTATTAATAAAATAAATGCATTTAAATTAGATAAACTATATTGAGCTAAATAAAAAATAAATGATTGTATAGATTCTACACTATTAATAGTTAAAGCTAATAACATAAAACCTAAATGAGATATAGTACTATAAGCAAATAATCTTTTAATTCTAAATTGTGTTAAACCTAATACAGTACCAATTACTAAAGATAATAATGAACTTATTAATAAACTAGTAGTTCAAGTATATTGTGAAGTAATATATATACTATTTGTATAATGAACTAATTGTAATAATAAAATTAATATAGAAATTTTAGCTATAATAGTTACAAAAGTAGTAACTATAGTAGGTATTCCATCATAAACATCAGGAGATCAGAAATGAAATGGTGCAGCTGATATTTTAAATAATAATCCTACAGTTATTAATAATAAGCAATAAGGTATATAAATAGTAATTTGTTGTTCATCTAATACACCTGCTAAATTATTTATAACATAAAAACTATCTAAATATGTTACACCTAAATTTGCATATATTAAAGCTATACCTAATAATATAAAACAAGATGCTAATCCACCTAGTAAAAAATAAGTTAAACCAGCAGATGTTGCAGATTCAGAATTTCTATACATAGTACATAATAAATATAAACCATAACTTTGTAATTCTATAGATAAAAATATAGAAACAAAATCACTACTAGATATTAATAATAAACTACCTATTACAATAAATAATAACATTAATGTATATTCTAATATTGTATATTGTTCTCCTTTTTTTAAAATTATATTAGATACAGCAATATTTTTAACAAATTGTAATTTTGTGAATAATAAATTAGATAAACTTAAATACTGACTAGATATAAGTTTTCTAGGATAAAAACCAGTTAAATTCAGTATTAATAATGTTATAATAAATATTAATATGTGAAATGTTTGTGTTATAGGTGATGTATAAAATAAACCACCGAACAACCCTATACCATTATCTAAATATGTTATAAATAAATTATTATAACATAAATAAATACAGTAAAATAATATTATAATACCTATTCTTGAATAAAGAATAGCTGTGTCACGTCTAAAAGACAATGCATTAGATAATATTAAACAGAAAATTGATGATAAAAGCATATCTGAATAAAAATATAAATAAATTTAAATAAAATAATTAATAGATATAAATAAATATATCTATTAAAAAAAAAATAATAAGTTATTATTAAATTAATAATAACTTATTAATAAATAAATGATAAATTATTATTTATTTAGTCGATGTTAAATTATTATTTAATAATGCAAATAAAGTAAATATAACTAATATAAATAAATTATTATCATTATAAGAGAAATATATTAATGATATGTAGAACATTAAACCTATTAATACATATAAAGCATAAGTAGTAATTACACCAGTACTTAATTTTCCTAAACTATTACTTAAAGATAATAATCCTTTTTCTAAACCATAAGGTCCTAAGAATTCTACTGAACCTTTATCTAAACTCTTAGTAGTTTGACCACCTAATTTAAGAACACCTTCTACAATATATTTATTATAGAATAATTCTATATAAAATCTTTGATTAAAGAAACTAAATATATTATAACCAAATCTTGAGAATTTAAAGTTAATAAGTAATTTAGGTAAGAATTCAGAAAATAAAACAGAAATAATACTTAAAGAAACTGTAAATATAAATGGTAATAATTTAAAGAATGTAGGTACAGCAAATTCAGTATCTAACATAATTTCATGACTAGGATGAATAAATAAACTATTATCTACAAAGAAACCAGTACCTAAACCTATAAAAATATCTTTAGTTAAGTAACCAAAGAATATAGAGAAAATAGATAAGATAATTAAAGGTAAAGTTAAGAAAATATCACCTTCATGAGCATGTTTATAACTAGATAATGGTCCATTAGGATTAGCTAAGAAAGTTAAATATAAAACTTTAGCTGAATAAAGTGTAGTAAACATAGCACCTATAGTAGCTACAAAATAAACTATAGTACCTGATAAGTAGAATTGACCATAAGAAGATTCTAAAATAAAATCTTTAGAATAGAATCCTGTCATGAAAGGTACAGCTACTAAACTTAATGAAGCTATTAACATAACTGAATATGTTAAAGGTAAGAACTCTCTTAAACCACCATATTTTCTAAAATCTTGGTTATCAGCTACTGCGTGTATAACTGATCCAGCACCTAAGAATAATAATGCTTTATAAAAGGCGTGGTTAACTAAGTGGAATAAAGCTAAATTATAACTTGATAAACCTATAGCTATAACCATCATACCTAATTGACTCATAGTAGAATAGGCAATAACTTTTTTAATATCTTGTTGGAATAATCCAATTAAAGAACTAAATACTGTAGTTATAGCACCTAATCATAAACATAAAACTAAAACAGTTGAACTATATTCAATTAAAGGTGAAGATCTCATTAATAAATATACTCCAGCAGTAACCATAGTTGCAGCGTGAATTAAAGCAGAAACAGGTGTAGGACCTTCCATAGCTTGAGGTAATCAAATATGTAAACCTACTTGAGAACTTTTAGCTGTAGCACCTATTAATAAACATATACCTATTATTGTAATTATAGTTTCATTATAGTAAGGTGCTAATGCAAATACTGTACTATAATCTAAATTACCAAAAGATCATATTAATGTAAACATACCTACAGTTAATAAACAATCACCTACTCTATTAGTTAATAAAGCTGATAAAGAGCTTTGATTTGCTGCTATTCTAGTAAATCAAAAATTTACTAAAAGATATGAACAAACACCTACACCTTCTCAACCTACAAACATAATTAAATAATTATTTCCTGTTACTAGTATAATCATCATAAAAGTGAATAAACTTAAGTAACTAAAAAATCTTTGGTTATGTGGATCATGACTCATATAACTTATAGAATATATGTGTACTAAACTAGATACTATTAATACTGGTATTAACATTGATACAGTTAATGAATCAAATCTAAAGTTTCATAATACATATAGTGATTCTACATCTACTCATCTTGCTATATTTATTGTTACTGGTATATTATTAAAACCTACTTCAAAAAAAGCTATAATAGCTAAAAGTGTTGTAGTTATTACTGAACCACATGTTATTATATGTGATCCTGTTATACCTACTTTTCTACCAAAAAAACCTGATACTATTGAACCTAATAATGGTAAAATTATCAATGTTAAATACATTTATTTATATTGTATTGTTATACTACCTCTTAATCTATAATATGCTACTAATATCCCTAAACCTATTGCAGATTCAGCTCCTGCTATTGTTAAAATATATACAGCAAAAGTTTGTCCTAATATATCATCAAAACTAAGTGAACTGATTAATATTAAAAATGTTACAGATAATAACATTATTTCTATAGAAATTAACATTAATATAATGTTTTTTCTATTTAATACAAATCCTAATATCCCTATGACAAATAAAAATATTGAAAAATTCATTATACTTATATAAAATTTTATTTGATTTATCTATACTACATATATAAATATAATTATTATATATATTAATTAATATTATATAAATATGTATAAGACTTGAACTTATATTTACGTGTCCGTAGCACGCTATTCTACCATTGAATTAACATATTTTTTTAATATATAAGTTATTTATTTATTATAATATATGTATATTATTAATAGTAAATAGCCTATTTTTTTTTTATTACATATTTTAATTAAAACAATTACACAAAGATTCTAAACTTTAAAATTTATAAAATTAAAAATGTTTAGCATAATAATTAAACGGAGGATTCATTTTAATATTTATAAAGATATTTTCATATAGTTGATCTAAATAATTAATATAAAATATATCTAATAATTTAAACAAATAGCTAGGATTATTAAATATATATAATATATTATTTTATTTAGATTGTATATATATTTAATAAAAATATTTGATTGTATTTATTCAATTTCATTTTTATCATTTATATAATTTATATTATTTAACCTTCCATTTGTTCTCTTAATCATAATAAGAAATCTTTTATAGATACTGATTGTATAGCAATAGGCATAGAACTGTGTAAAATACCACATATTTCTGAACATTGTCCAAAGAAAGTTCCAGGACGGTTTATGTAAACAGAAGCTTGATTTAATCTACCTGGGTAAGCATCTGCTTTAATACCTAAAGAAGGGCAAGCATAAGAATGTATAACATCAGCAGCTGATATAACAATTCTAGTGTGAGTTAATTCAGGTATAATAACTCTATTATCAACTTCTAACATTCTAAATTGACCTTCTTCTAAATCACTTTCTGGTACTATATATGAATCAAATTCTATAAATTCATCATCTTCATTTGTAAAATCAGGATATTGGTAACTTCAGTATCATTGATGACCTTCAGCATAAACAACTAATGAAGGATCCATAACTTCATCCATTAAATATAATAATTTAAATGATGGAAATGCTATTAATATTAATATAAATGCTGGAGATATTGTTCAAATTAACTCTATTAAAGTACCATGATTCATAAATTTATGTGCAATAGGTGATTTATTAGCTAAAAAATTTCTTATAATTGAAATTATCATTCATGTAACAGTAAATAATATAATAGCTAAATAAAACATTATATTATTATGTAATTCTTCAATACCTTCCATTTGAGGTGATGCACTATCTTGGAAAAATAAACCCCAAGGAGTTGGAGCATCTAATTGTAATTTAGAAATATAATTATGTAAAAACATTTTTTATTATTTTTATTGTAGTTATAATTTATCACACTAATTCATGTAAACTTTATGTAATCTTATATACATATACGAGTTAGACCGGCTTCGATCCGGCATCTATTTTCTCGACAAGAAAACCCTTTACCAATTAAGTTACTAACCCTATTTATATATATATATTTTTTTTATTTAATAATAAGTAAAATATTATTAATATATAATTTACTTATATATTAAAGAATAACCATTTCAAGATTTTATATTAAAATTAAATACTTGTCTACTTTCTATTTTTAAAGCATTTTTACCTAATTCAAAAGCAAAACCTAAAGTTAATACTAGAAAAAATACTATCATTATTAATAAACCATAAATACCATTAGTATAAGCACTTACAACATAAGGATATATTAATAAAATTTCTAAATCAAATAATAAAAATAATAAAGCAAATATAAAGAAAGAAATACTAAATTGTGTTCTATTTTGTCCTAAAAAAGAATGAAAACCACATTCAAATGCACTATCTTTTTCTTGATAAGGATTATGTGGTGAAAGTATTAAATTAACTAATAACAATATTATACCTAATACTGGAATTAAAAATAAAAAAAAAGTTGTTGTTGTCATATTTAAAGATTTAAATTTTTATAAAATATAAGTTTTATATTAATATTTTCTTATAAAGGTTTAAATTACAATTAATTATAAAACTTATTATTAAATTAAAAAAAATATATATATAAGATTGACATTAATATATATAGCTTATAATTAAGCTACATATAATAATAAAAAAGCCATCATTAAAGCAAACAATCCTGTTGCTTCTGCAAAAGCAAAACCTAATATAGCATATGAAAATAATTGTCCTCTTAAAGAAGGATTTCTTGCTACACCTAATATTAATGCACCAAAAACTATACCAATTCCTACACCTGCTCCTATTAATCCTGTTGTGGCCATACCTGTACCTATAATTTTAGCTGCTTGTAACATAGTTTAAAATTAAATTATATTTACATATAGTTATTTACATTTAAATATTTTTATAGCCTTTATTTAATTAAAGTGGCTTAATATCTCTAAAATATGAGAAATATTATTATTAATTAGAGGAGTTTGGCAGTTAAATCCTTTATTTAAATATAAGATTCTTACCAATCCTTCCAAGATATCGTATTGTTGTATTAAATTATCTAAATTATTTAAAGAATCTATTAAATTTATATAAACTATACGATAATTAATAGTATCTATACCTGACATATGTATAGAATAATTACTATGTATAAAATGATCCAAACGAATATGACCAGTATATATAATTTGATTAAATGGTGTATTACTATTTAATGGTTCTAATAATGAATTAGAGACATAATTAACTAATTCAAAGGAATTAGTGTAATTAAATATACTTTTTATTATTTCTTTAATATAAAGATCTGTATTAGGTATATAATATCTCAATAATTCAATATTTAATTAAAGTGGCTTAATATCTCTAAGATACTAGAAATTTCTCACTCAACTTTCATAGCCTGAGCTATTATTTGATTAGTAACAGGTGTGATTTCTCTTTCTAATGCTATCAAAGCTTGATGTTCAATAATTAGTTTGTTTAAACCATCTAAACATTCTGTTAAATATTCATAAGCCATACGGTAATCAATATTATCATTACCTGACATATGTATAGAATAA
>Ga0190275_10003391_pt1 | contig 11363 bp, 9 predicted proteins | sample Popmic550T_FD_133745 | JGI IMG/M metagenome (GOLD analysis project Ga0190275, IMG submission 133745) | Populus adjacent soil microbial communities from riparian zone of Yellowstone River, Montana, USA - 550 T | ecosystem: Environmental > Terrestrial > Soil > Riparian zone > Trees stand | place... | reverse complement strand
GAGCCCTGGTCCGAGTTCCTGCCTCGCGCCCGCCACCCTGCCCTCCTCTTGAACGCCACGGAGGGCTTCGGCCCCCCCGGGACTCCCCCCATCGTCCCGCGCGAGCTGGCGCTGGAGACGGCGCGGGCCCTGCCGGATTGCCGCTACGTCGAGGTGCCCGGCAACCACACCACCATGCTCTTTGGCAACCCTGCCGGCCACGTGGTGAAGGCCCTCACGGGCTTCCTGGCCCCCTGAGGAGCCTCTTCCCCACGCGCCCGCCCTTTCCCTTTATGAGGCGTCACGCATGCTTACGCTGGAGATGCAACTTTTTCCGGATTCCGGTGATAATGCCGACACTATGAAGACCACCCGCCCGGATTCGCGTCCCACGCCCCCCCGCACCGACGCAGCGCGCGAGGCGCCCAAGCCGCAGGTTCGCAACGAGATCAAGCCCCAGCCGCAGACTGCGCGCCGGCCGGAAGAAGGCTTCTCCAACTTCGACTCGAAGGCCCGGAGGGCGCCGAACGCGGAGACCCTGGGCGCGGCCGCGATCGCCCTCCAGCCCTCGCGCGTGGCTCCGGGCAGCTACCCGACCGCGGCGGACGTGAAGTCCATCGCCGCCATGGAGAATCCCGTGGAGCGCAACCTGGCCATCACCCAGGGCTACCACGATCTGTCCAACGCCCTGGGCGAGATGCTGGGCAAGGAGAACGCCAACTGGGCCACCTTTGGAACCTGGGCCTCGAAGCAAGCGGGGGCCAGCATCCGCCAGGAGGACCTGCCGAAGTTCCTCATGGACGCCATCAAGGGCTCCGGCGCGGTGGGCGAGAAGCTGTCCAAGATGGATGACGTGCTGCGCAAGCTCGGCCTGCCCGCGCTGCCCCTGGGCGACATCGCCGCCGGCGCCAGCGAGGCGCTCAACAACGTGAGCAAGGCCATCGCTGACGGCAACCAGTTCGTCTTCCGGGAGATCGGCCAGGAGATGGCGCGCTTCGTCGACACCTTCAAGGACGACACCCAGCTCGACCCGGCCAAGCTGGAGAAGTTCCTGGGGGAGATCCCCGCGGAGAAGCCGCTGCTCAAGGAGGCCTTCACCGCCTACGCCAAGGCCCAGTTCGAGCAGGATCCGAACAAGAAGGCCGAGCTGATGCTCCTGGGCAACAACAAGATCGGCCTGCACGAGCAGACGCAGCTGACGCCCTTCATCGAGAAGGCGCTCAACACGCCGGTCAAGGACACCTTCCGGAAGATCCTCGACCAGACCATCGACGCGGGCATCAAGGCGCTGCCCTTCGGGCTGGAGCAGGGCGCCAAGCTGCTCAAGAAGACGGGCATCGTCGACGCGGCCGTCAACCCGCTCGTGGACGCGCTGGCGGGCGTCTTCCGCCGCTTGTCCACCGAGCACATGATGAAGCTCGCCGTCCCGGGCGGTGCGCTCAAGATCGGCAACGACCTGCCGCCTCCCGCCGCCTTCGAGAAGGACATCTTCCCGCCGCACCTGCGCTCCATCGAGAACCCGGAGCTGCGCGAGGTGCTCGGGAAGCTGGATCGCAGCCCGGACAGCCTGCAGGGCACCGGCGCCAAGGACTGGAGCAAGCTGGATCAGCGGATGAACTACATCATCGACCTGTTCCGCTCGCGCCAGTCCGACCCGCACCTCTTCGACCCGCCGTTTGGCCGGGCCGGGCGCTACCCCGTGGCTCAGCCGCGCGTCAGCTGAGAGCCGGATTCCAGGCGAGTAATTCAAATACCCTATTCCATGCTCATGCCTTATAAAGCGAGTACCCCGAGGGTACGCGTCTCGGGGTGATCCGCGTCGTCATCCCCCGAAAGGAAGTCCTCATGAGCAAGACCCCTCGTCACCTGCGCTGGTTGGTTGGAGGAATCGTTGGACTCTCCCTGCTGAGTGCCTGCGGCACTCCAGAGGAGCAGCTCGGCAACGCCAGCGAGGTCACCGCACCCGAGGCTGTCGCAGGTGAGATCGCAGTGAGCCTGTCCACGGGCAGCTCGGCCCTGAGCGCCCGGGACGACGTGCAGGTGACGGTCACCCTCACCAACGTCTCCAGCCACGCAGTCCGGCTGCTCAAGTGGAACACCCCGGTCGACGGCATCGATGACGATCTGTTCACGGTGACGCGCGACGGCGCCGCGGTGGAGTACATCGGCCGCCACTACAAGCGGGCCGCACCCCAGGCGGAGGACTTCCTCACCCTGGCTCCGAGCGAGAGCCTCACGCGGACGGTGAGCCTCGCGGGCTTCTATGATCTTTCGGAGACCGGCAACTACACCCTGAGCTACTCCGAGGAGACCCACCAAGGCGTCTCCCAGTTCCGCTCCAACAGCGTGAGCCTGCGGATCGAGGGCCGCCCCAACCTCCTCCCCGAGCCCCAGGGTGAGCGCGAGGTCTCGGCCTTCGCCCTGTCGACCGCCAACTGCAGCAGCACCCAGGCGTCGTCGATCAACACGGCCTTCAACTCCGCGAAGACCTACTCCACCAACTCGCTGAGCTACCTGACCAACACCACGCCGGGCAACACCTCGCGCTACAAGACCTGGTTCGGCAACTACACGAGCAGCGGTTGGAACACGGCGAAGTCCCACTTCACCGCCATCAAGAGCGCCTTCGACACCAAGTCGGTGGTCGTCGACTGCTCCTGCACCAGCTCCGCGTACGCCTACGTGTACCCGTCGCAGCCGTACCGCATCTACGTGTGCAGGGCGTTCTGGAACGCGCCCAACACGGGCACGGACTCCAAGGCCGGCACGCTCGTCCACGAGATGAGCCACTTCAACGTGGTGGCCAGCACGAATGACAACGCCTACGGCCAGAGCGCGTGCAAGAGCCTGGCGATCTCCAGCCCCAGCAAGGCCTTGGACAACGCGGACAGCCACGAGTACTTCGCCGAGAATACCCCCTCGCTGCCGTAACGAGCGTGCGGTGAGGTGAAGCACCAGGAGACGGGGGCGGCGACGCTCCCGTCTTCCTTTTTTCAGGGCCTGCCCGCCCGGGCGCCCGCGGCAGTCGAGAGGCACACTCCATGACCCGGAGACACATCGGTTGGCTCGCGCTGCTCTGCCTGGCGGTCGGCGGCGGTGCGTGTGCGTCGCGAAAGGAAGGATCGGAGATGGCAACGTCCCCCAGAGAGGAGCCCTCCTCCCAGAGTGCCTCCCTTCAGTGCGCGCTGAGCGTGGCTCCACGCCTGAAGGTGGGGGAGCCGGTGCAGGTGACGTTCCGGCTCAGCAACCCCACGAAGCAGCCCCTGTACGTGCTGAACTGGCACACGCCGCTCGAGGGCCTGCTCAGCAACTGCCTCGAGGTGACGCGCGCTGGCACCGAGATCCCGTACCAGGGCCCCATGTTCAAGCGCGCCGATCCCGAGGCGAGCGACTACGTCACCCTCGCTCCTGGCGGCTCGGCGGAGAACACGATCGAGGCCTCCCTGGCCTACGACTTCTCGCAGCCGGGCACCTACCGCATCGCGTTCACCCGCCCGCTGATGGATGTCACCTCACAGCAGGCGGAGGTGCCTCACCGCCTGGGACAGCACCACGAGCTGCCGGTGCAGTGCCAGGCGGCCGAGACGACGATCGTCACGCCCTGACTACAGGGACGCGGCGAAGGCGGCGTCCGGGATCTGCATGGGCGAGGCGTCCTCCTGCACCATCAGCCTCGCCGCCTGCTCCACGCCGGGCAGCACGTTGCGCGCGTACCAGAGCGCGCTCCACTTCTTGCCCTCGTAGAAGGCCCGGTCGGGATCCGTGGGCGACAGCTTCTCCGTGGACTTCTCCGCCAGCACCGCCGCCTCCAGCAGCAGCCAGCCCACCGCCACCTCGGACATCATCTGCAGGAAGCGGTTGGCCGACAGCGGGATGAGCGCCACCTTGGCCGCGTCCTGGGACCAGCCCAGGACGACCATGGCGCTGGACATGAGCCCCTCCTGCGCCGCCGCCAGCGCCTTCACCTCGGAGCCGAGCGTCTTGTGCTCGCGGTTCGCCTCGATGAAGCCGCCCACGTCCTCCATGAACTGCTGGAAGTGCGCGCCACCCGCCTGCCCCAGCTTGCGGCCCACCAGGTCCATGGCCTGGATGTGGTTGGTGCCCTCGTAGATGGAGAAGATCTTCGAGTCGCGGCAGTACTGCTCCACCGGGTAGTCCTTGATGAAGCCCGCGCCGCCGTAGACCTGGATGGCCTGCGCGCACAGCCGGAAGGACTGGTCGGACGCGTACGCCTTCACCAGCGGCGTGAGCACCTCCACCTGGCCGCGGTGGTAGGCCGCCCTGTCATCGTCCTTGCCCGCCAGCTGCTTCGCCTTGTCCGTGTGCATCGCCAGCTTGACGATCAGCGCGCGGATGCCCTCCACGTGCGCCTTCATCTCCAGGAGCATGCGGCGCACGTCCGGGTGCTCGATGATGGGCACGCGCGGCGAGGTGGGATCCTTCCACTTGGTGAAGTGCCCGCCCTGCTTGCGCTCCTTCGCGTACTCCAGCGCGTTCAGGTAGGCCGTCGAGGCCAGCCCCAGGCCCTGGATGCCCACGGCGATGCGCGCCCCGTTCATCATCTTGAACATCTGGCTCATGCCGATGTGCTCGACACCGCCCACGAGCTCCCCGAGACACCCGTCGCTCTCACCGAAGTTCAGCACACAGGTCGCCGAGCCGTTGATGCCCATCTTGTGCTCGATGGAGCCCAGGTTCACGTCATTGGGCTGGCCCGAGCTGCCGTCCGCGCTCACGCGCCGCTTGGGGACGATGAACAGCGACAGGCCCTTGGTCCCCGGGGCCGCGCCCTCCACGCGTGCCAGCACCAGGTGGATGATGTTCTCCGCCAGATCGTGATCGCCCGCGGAGATGAAGATCTTCGTGCCGCGGATGTTGTAGGTCCCGTCCGGGTTGCGGCGCGCCGTCGTCTTCGCCGAGCCCACGTCCGAGCCCGCGTGCGGCTCGGTGAGGCACATCGTCCCGCCCCACGTGCCGTTGAGCAGCTTCTCCACGTACTTCTTCTTCTGCTCGGAGGTGCCGCACTCGGCCAGCGTCTCCGCCGTGCCGAAGGTCAGCCCCGGGTACATGTTGAAGGCCGCGTTGGCGCCGCAGAGCATCTCCTCCACCGCCACCTGCAGCATCATCGGCGAGCCCTGCCCGCCATGGTCCGTCGCCACGCCCACCGTCTTGAAGCCCTGCTCCCAGAGCAGCTTCCACGCGTCCTTGAAGCCCTTGGGCGTCAGCACGGTGCCATCCTCCACCCGGCAGCCCTCGCGATCGGCCGTGGTGTTCAAGGGCCCCAGCACCTCCTTGGAGAAGCGGTACGTCTCCTGGAGGACGGCCCTGGCCTCGTCGGGCCCCCAGGCCTCGAAGGGCGCCTGGCCCGCCACCTGTCCGAACCCGAACTGCTCGAACAGGGTGAAGAAGATCTCCCGAAGGTCTGTCTTGTAGTGGTTGATTCCGGCGGACATGGCCTCTCCCGTCACATGAGGGGCTCGCTGCCTGGCCATACAGATGGTCAGCGGCCCAGTGAGACAGGAAAAGTCTTACGTCGATTGATTCGAGAGTCAACCCGTACTGACGCCCTGCGTCGTGCCCAGGCCACACGACCCCTGCCGGTGTGTCCGGAATCGTGTGCGAACGGGGGGAACACCCCTCCCAGCGCTTCTGGGCGCTACTTCTTGGCCTTCTTCGCGGCGGCGCCGGGCAGCGGCACCGGGGTGGCCATGGCCGTCTTGGCGGACTTCTTGGCGGAGCTGGGGGCCTTCTTGGCGCCCGTCTCCTCGGCCTCGGAGCCGTCCCCCTGCCCGCTCGCCTGATGATCGAGGATGCTCTCGCGCGGCACCTCGACGACGATGGGGGCCTGGCCGGCGCGCTGCCGATTCTCGTCCTCCAGCGAGTAGAAGAGCTGGATGACGGACTGCCCCTTCATCAGCAGCTCGCCGCGCTGGTTCTCCGCCCAGAGATCGATCTCGACGTAGTAGCGGCCGCCAGAGCCGTGGCGATCGCTCACGCGGCCCTTGCAGACCACGGTGTCGCCCGGCCACACCATCTTGATGAAGCGGACGTTGTAGCGGCGCAGCTGGCCGCCCCGGGCCCAGTCGCTGATGAGCTGGCCCAGCATGCCCATGATGAGCATGCCGGGGGCATACACGGAGGGCATGCCCACGCTCTTGGCGTAGACCTCGTCCACGTGCACGGGGTTGTAGTCCCCGCTGGCGCCCGCGTAGCGGGACAGCTGGACGCGATCCACCGGGGCCTTGGCAAGCGCCGGCAGCTCGTCACCGACCCGGATGCCATCAAAGTAAAGCTTGCGCGCAGGCATCAGGCGTTCTCCTTCGAGGCGCGAACAATCAGGGTACGGCGAGCCCGGAAGACCAGGTTGCCTTCCTCGTCACGGCCCTCGTCCTCGATGACGGCCACGTCCATCTTCCCCGCAGGGCCTGTGCGCTCGAGCACGTCCGCCACCTTGGTGGCCACGTAGATGCGGTCGCCGGCGAAGATGGGGCGCTCGTACTCGAAGCCCTGCTCGGCATGCAGCAGGCTCTTGATGCCCACCCCGAGCAGCTCGCGCAGATCCGCCGCCGAGTGGAAGGAGGCGGGGAACGTGGGCGGCGCCACAATCGTCGGGTAGCCCGAGGCCCGCGCATACTCCTCATCGTAGTAGATGGGGTTGTAGTCCCCGATCGCTTCGGCAAAGCGGCGGATGGAGCCCTTCTCCACCTCGTTCAGCGTCGGCGGCGATGAGCGACCGATCGCATTCTTGTCCAGCATGTCCCCTCCGTCTCGCTCTAGCGACCAGCCGGAAGCTCGAGCACGGTCAGCAGTCCGGCCTCGGCGGCCGTCAAACGTGGCGCGGCATTCACCAGCGTATTTGCGGTGGCCCGGTCACCGGCCACTCCCCCCGGGATCTCCATGACAACCTTCGGCTCGGCGTCCAGCTCGATGCGATCCTTCGGATCCTCCGCCCCGACGGCGATGGTCAGCTCCAGCCGCACCCTCTCTTGCTCCTCGTCCAACCCCACCACCGACTGGAAGATGCCCGCCACGCGGCCTTTTCGCACTGGAAACGCCCCGCCCGTAATGTCCTCTTCGGCCAGCACCGGAGCGATCTCTTCCTCATAGTCGTCACAGTCCAGGCCCAGCCCCAGCGCGCACAGCGCCGCGGACTCCAGCAGCCCCACGTGGCCCAGCTGATCCTTGTCCACCAGGGCGAAGAACTCGTCCTCCGTCAGCCCCGCACCCACCTTGCGCTGCAGGGCCTCGCGGCGGGTCCTCGCGTCCACCACCCGCGTCACCGTGACGCGGCGGACGGGGCCACACGCCTGTCCCACGGTGGCCACCAGGCGATCCATGACGAAGCCCGGGTTGACGCCGGTGCCCAGCACCGACACGCCCGCCTTCTGCGCGGCGCGATCCAGCTTCGCGGCCAGCTCCGGGTGCCTGAGGAAGGGGAACGCCAGCTCCTCGCAGGTGGACACCACCGACACGCCCAGCTTCACCGCATCCAGCAGCTGATCCATCACCTGCGGCAGCCGCGAGCCCGTGGCCTGCAGCAGCACCACGCCTCGGCGCCGCCCCACGGCGCGCTCGAGCGAGTCCGCCACCTTCAGCTTCGGCGTGGGTTGACCCAGCACGTCCGCCAGCGGGCGGCCCGCGAGCTGTGGGCTGGTGTCCACCGCGCCGATCAACTCCACTTCGGGAGAAGCCAGCGCCGCACGAGCGATCTCCTGCCCGATGAACCCAAGCCCCATGACCACCACCGGGACCGGCCCTGCGGCGGCTTTAGCCATCGGAGAACTCTCCAGAAATTCAAGGGGTTACAATCCTTCTCAGCACCGTCGCGCACCATAGACCACCCCCCGGCGGGCAGGCAAGCATGACGTGGCTGTCAAGGACGTATGGGGCCAGGTAAATGCTAGCAGTTCTCCACACTTGGCAACCTGGACTGAAGTCCTAGACGCCGGAGCCCCCCCTATATGGGCGGAACTGAAGGCGTGTATAACGGCCTCCTGGCTTCACGTTTTGGAGACCTCGACACCATGGACCGCATCCTCGTTGTGGATGACGACGTGCGCATCCTCGCCGCGCTCTCCCGGATCTTCCAGTCCGAGGGCTACGAGGTTGTCACGCACAACGATCCCGTCCAGGCCTCGCGCGAGGAAGGGTTTCAAGTCGTCCTCACAGACTTCATGATGCCGCACCTCAACGGCATCGAGCTGCTGGCGGCCCTGCGCGAGAAGAACCCGCAGGCGGTGCGGCTGATGCTGACGGCGGCGGCGGACTTCCGCACGGCCTCCGAGGCGGTGAACCGGGGCGAGGTGTTCCGGCTGCTGGGCAAGCCCTGGTCGCTGGCGGACCTCACGAGCAGCGTGCGGCAGGCGTTCCATCACTTCAAGCTGGTCGAGGCCAACGAGCGGCTCACGCGCGAGGTGGCTGAGAAGAACGCCGAGCTGGTGGCCATCAACCGGGATCTGGAGCGGCTGGTGGTGGAGCGCACCACGGGGCTGCTGGACGGGCTCATCAGCGCGCTGGACTACCGGGACACGGAGACGCAGTGGCACTCGCGCCGGGTGTCGCTGTACGCCAAGCGGCTGGCCGAGGAGATCGGCCTGCAGACCGGGGCGCTGGACATCATCGAGCAGGGAGCGCTGCTGCACGACATCGGGAAGATCGGCGTGCGCGACTCCATCCTCCTCAAGCCCGGGCCGCTGACGCCGGATGAGTGGGTGGAGATGAAGAAGCACCCGGAGTTTGGCTACCGAATGCTGGCGAAGATGCCCTACCTGTACCAGGCCTCGCTGATCGTCCTACAGCACCAGGAGCGCTGGGACGGCAAGGGCTACCCGGCGAACCTCTCCGGCGAGGCCATCGTCATCGGCGCGCGCATCTTCGCCATCGTGGACACGCTGGATGCCATCACCTCGGACCGGCCCTACCGCAAGGGCCGGGAGCTGAAGGTGGCTCGGGACGAGATCGCCCGCTGCGCGGGTTCCCAGTTCGATCCCGCGCTCGCCGAGGCGTTCCTGCGCATCCCGGACTCGGAGTGGATGCGCATCCGCAACCAGGTGGAGACCATGGAGGCCGAGGAGATGCAGCGGTTCGGCCACCTGCCTCACCCGCTGGCTGTGGCGTAGGCGCGGCGGCGCGGGTTCGTCAGGGCTCTGCCCGGACCTCGAGGATGAGGTCCCCCTCCAGCAGCGCGTCCACCACCTCCATCCCAGCCGTCACCTCTCCAAAGGAGGTGTAGCGGCCGTCCAGGTGTGGCTGCGGCGTGTGGGTGAAGAAGAACTGACTGCCCCCGGTGTCCTTGCCCGAGAGCGCCATGCCGAGGGTGCCTCGCGTGTATGGACGGCGCGTCAGCTCGCACCGGATGGAGTAGCCCGGGCCCCCCTCCCCATCCCCGCGCGGATCGCCCCCCTGCGCGACGAAGTCCGGCACCACCCGGTGGAAGGTGACGTCGCGGAAGTACCCCTTCTTCGCCAGCGTGTAGAGGTTGCCCGAGGTGATCGGCGCATGCTCCGTGTCCAGCGTGACGGTGATGTCTCCCTTGCGCGTGCGGAAGGTGAGCTTCGCGCCAGCGGGCGCCACAGGTGGGCGGAACGCCTCTGGCGAGAGCTCCATGCGCGCCGAGCGCACGGGCTGGCCCGTCAGCTGGGTGAGGGAGTCGGCCGCGACGCGACGCACGTTGGCGTGAGGGTGCCCGAGCCAGCTCCTCAGCACAGGCTCCGCCTCCTTCCCCTCGAGTGCCACGAGCGCGCCCGCCACGGGCTCGGCCAGGTCCGGCTCCTGAGGAACACGTGCCGCCAGGGCACGGACCTCGGGCAGGGCCTCGGTGGCCTTCAGCATCCCCACCGCGGTCGCGGCCGCGGCAGCCACGACCGCATCATCTCCAGCGATGAGGGCGCGTACGGCCTCCAATGCCTCCGGTACAGGCCGCGCCGCCACCGCCTCCAGCGCGCCCAGGCGCACCCGCGCGTCCGGGTGGCGCAACGAGGCCACTGCCTCCTTCGCTCCCCCCTGCTCCTTCGCCTGCGCCACCTCGCGCAGCCCCAGCGCCAACCGCCGCGGCTCGGGCACCCGGTCGCCACCACAGCGAAGCACCTCGACGAGGGCCCCCGTCTGACGATCCATCGCAGCGGCCAGGCGGCAGTCGAGCCATGCCACATCATCGAGCGTGAGGGGCGAGCCCCCCGGAGGCGCCTCTCGGAGCGCGCGCCGCAGATCCTCCAGCACCGGCCGCCCGGAAGCTGGGAGCCCCTGCTGGGCCACCGCCAGGATCGCATGCCCCGCCGCGGCAGCTCCCGATGCGACGGCGCCGGCCTGGCGCTTCAGGGCCCGCAGCGCTTCCAACGTGGCACATGGGCCCGTGCAGGAGACGGAGAGCTTCGCCAACGAGCGCGCTGCCTCGGCCGCCACCCGAGGTACCGGATCCTCCAGCAGCCGGCCCAGCACAGGCGCATCCTCCTGGCCTCCCGCCTCCGCGAAGCCCTTCGCGCACAGGGCCCGAACCTCCGGGGATGCGTCCGCGGCGCACTTGCGCAGGAACTCGAGCGCCTCGGGACGCCGGAGGTAGGCCAGCACGTAGGTGGCACCGTAGCGCGTCTCCAGTGCCTGATCCGGCGCCAGCAGCGCCCCCACCCGCTCGATCGGCACCTCCGCGAGCGAGGCCCCCCTGCGCCCGGACACACCCAGGGCAAGTGCTGCACGACCCGCCACCCCTTCCCTCGGATCCCCGAGCCGCTCGATGAGTCGCTGCACCGCGCCTGGAGTGGCCAGCTTGCTGAAAGACTCCAGGAGCGTGCGGCGCACGCCAGGATCCGCCTCCGTTGCCTCGGCCGCTCGCAGCGCCTCCGTGAGCCGAGCCTTCGCCTCGTCCGGCAGCGGCTCCCAGGACAGGGCCAGCTGCCCCACGGCGAAGGCCGCCTCATCCCGCACCTGGGGCTCGGTGGCCACGAGGCCGGCAAGGAGGACCTCGAGCGTCGCGGGATCCTGGATCCGGGCGAGCGCACGCAAGGCCCGCACCTGAAGCGCAGTGCCCCGCTGCCCCTGGGCCCACGCGACGAGCTGCCCCTCTCCCAGCGAGCGTCGATCCTCCCAGGCCATGATCTGCGCCCGCGCCTCGTCGTCCTCCGGATTGCCGGCGGGAATGTTGCGGAGACAGGCCGGAAGAACGCTCAGGACCAGGAGGCAAGCGGACACGCGAGAGGGCAGGCGGCGCATGGCGGCGGGCCTAGGCCAAATCTCCGCGAAAATCCAGGGGTTACAACGCAACCGGTTTGACTTGAGCGGCGCGACGCCAGAAAATGGATGCCCCCTCCCGCATCAAGGAGCGCTGGCTCTGAACTGCCCTGGCTGTAGCACCGTGGTCGCGGATGGCACGTCCATCTGTCCCAAGTGCG
>Ga0190275_10003390_pt1 | contig 11366 bp, 7 predicted proteins | sample Popmic550T_FD_133745 | JGI IMG/M metagenome (GOLD analysis project Ga0190275, IMG submission 133745) | Populus adjacent soil microbial communities from riparian zone of Yellowstone River, Montana, USA - 550 T | ecosystem: Environmental > Terrestrial > Soil > Riparian zone > Trees stand | place... | reverse complement strand
TCTTCGCCGGCTGTGCCGCCGAGATGGGCATGGAGGACGACCCTGAGCTCAACGCGATCCGTCAGGAAGCCGTGGCGAGCATGAACGGCCTGCGCACCATCAACGGTCTGCGCACCATCAACGGTCTGACCAGCGTCAACGGCCTCACGACCACCAACGGTCTGCGCACCATCAACGGTCTGCGCACCATCAACGGTCTGCGCACCATCAATGGTCTGCGCACCATCAACGGTCTCGATGTCGACTGCACCAGCAAGACCGCCGGCAGCACCTGCACCGGCGAACCTGACGGTCTACTCGACAACTCGACCGGCATGATGTCGAGCGACAACGGCATCCTGACGGCCAAGTACCTGGTGCGCTGCGCGCTGGCGAAGACGGACTCGCTGCGCATCAAGGACTATACGGGCGGACTCGTGTCCTTGACGGGCGAGCTCGGACTCGCGCCGCAGTGGAAAGACGGCCAGTGCGACACGGTCTGTCAGGAAAAGATCAGCGCCTGTTTGATGGCCTTTACCAACGGCGACGGCGTGCACGAAGACATCGAGCTTTCCGCGCCGTTCGTGCTGGGCACCGGCAACTCGTACCCGTATCAAGAGGCTTCGTTCTACGGCAACCTCTTCAACGAGCCCCCGCAGGCGAACTACTGCGTCGGCAAGGACTTCTCGCAGAACGGTCTGCACATCACGCTGCTCGAGGTTCGCTCGTGCCAGGGTTACAACACGCTCAATGGACAGTGTCCCTACAAGCGTGCTGGCTTCTGCGAGAACGCCTTCTCGCTCAGCCTCTCGGACAACACACTGACGGGCGACAAGAAGTGCAGCTACGGGCTCGGCAGCAAGACCGCCAAGACCTGCAAGGACAGCTCGGGTGGCACCTTCAGCCTGCTCAGCAGCGGCAAGACCTGGAACTACCCCATCACCACCTTCCGCAAGGTGAAGCAGTAAGTTCGGCGCTTCGGTTCGGCTCGAGTCAGTTCGTTAGGTGAGGCACACGGATCTCGAGAGAGGTCCGTGTCTCTCGCTTTAACGTCGTGTGTTCGGCGGCGTGGATCGGCCAGGCCCGAAAAATGGAGCAAGGGCGTTTGCGTCGACCCGCCGTTCCGTGGCAACACCCGTAGCGGAGTATTGCCATGCTGAGAAACGAACGAATCGCGCTCTTACTGACCTGCTCGTTCCCGCTTCTGTCCTGTTCGACCGACTCCGAGGGACTCAAGTCGGACCTGGACCCGAGCACGGTCGACCAGGGCGCGGACGACCAGAGTGTTCCCGACGCGGGTGTGCCCGACGCAGCGGTCGACGCGATGAACGACGCGACGTCCAGTCGACCCGACCGCACCGCCATCCCCGTCGAGCCCGACGACGCAGGCAACTGCGGCATGGGTCTCGAGATCCTGGTCCGCGACTTCACGGAGGAGCACCCGGACTTCGAGGCGTTCAATCAGGATCTCGAGGGCATCGTCCAGGACGAGCTTGGACCCGATCAGAAGCCTGTCTACGCCAGCGCGGCGGGGACCAGCGCTACCACGGGGCCGAAGGAATTCGCGCAGTGGTACAACGACGTGCCCGGGATCAACCTGCGCTTCTCGACGCAGATCACGTTCACCGAGCAGACCCCCGGCGTGTTCGTGTACGACAACTCGGCGTTCTTTCCGGTCGACGACAAGGGCTTCGGCAACGGTCCCAACGGTGGAGGAGGCGTGAACATCCCGGTCATTGGCAACGTGGGCGGGAAAGGCGAGGCCGAGCACAACTTCCTGTTCACGACCGAGGCGCACACCAAGTTCACGTATCGCGGAGGCGAGAAGTTCACGTTCCGCGGCGACGACGATATGTGGGTCTTCTTGAATCGCAAGCTGGCCATCGACCTGGGCGGCACGCACTCGGCGGTGATGGCGGCGATCGATCTGGATGCGGAGGCGGGGAGGTTAGGGTTGGTGAAGGGAGAGAGTTATCCGATGGATATCTTTCACGCCGAGCGTCACACCAATCAGAGCAACTACCGCATCGAGACGACGATCGATCTGTCGTGTATCGAGAATGTTCCGGTGATCTAGAAGGTTGCGAGCGCGAGAGCGCGCATGCTCTCGGAGTAAGGATCGGACCCGCGAGACTCTGGCTAGAGGACTCCCTGTCTCGAGAAAGCCGTCGCCAGCACACGTAAGCGTGCCCGTGCCCGTGCCCGTGCCCGTACGCGTACACGACCGTTTCTCGCTCTTGCTGCGAGAGGTCGCCAAGAACGGAAAGAACGGTCGTGTACGTTTACGGGCACGGGCACGCTTACGTGTGCTCTTCCGCGTTTCCTGGCCCGTTCGCCTGTCGGCGTTTCAGGGGCTGCTGGAGAACGGAGCGGAGACCGAGCAAGAAACGAAAAAGCCGCCGGGCTCTCGCGAGCACCGACGGCTTTTCGTTTGGTGACGTGTCTGCAGACACCGTGATGGAGTCTGCAGAGCGTCAGGCTTTACATCACCATGCTGAATGCGGAGGCGACGCTGGCGGCGCTATCCGTGCGCTTCTTCAGCTCGGCGCTGGCGGTCGTGATGACCGTCTTTGCCTCGCCGATCTGGTTGGGGACGCAAGCGGTGATCTTGGCGCCCGTGATGAAGTCGACCTGACCCTTGACGACCGCGGTGGCCGTGCCCTGCACTGCTGCCGAACCCGTGGCCGAGAGCTCGGCACCTGCGTCGGCGGCGAACTTGGCACGCGCCTGCGCAGCCGACAGACGCGGGAGACGCGCCTTGAGTTGGTCGATCAAGAAGTTGACCTGGACCTGGGCAGCGCCGCCGGCCTGCGCCACGACCTTGACCTCGACGCTGGGCGGGGTGCACTGCACCTGGAAGCGAGCCTCGGCCTTGGCGCTCGCCTGGCACGAAGCCGAAGCGTCGCAGGTCGCCGTGGGCGGCTCGAACGTGCCGTCGCAGCGACCCTTGCACGATGCGCTGGCCATCGCGTTGAGGTCACAGCTGACCTCGGCGCCGACCTCGCACATGCCGGAGGGACGCGTGTATTCGCAGGAGCCGTTGCACTGGCCCTTGCAGCTGGCGGCGGCCATGCCGCTGACTTCGCAGCTACCCGTGCACATGCCCGAGCAGCTACCGACGCACTCGCCTTCGGCGGTGACGCCGTCGCCGTTGGCGTCGCCCGACGCGCTGCAGCCGGCGGAGCAGGTGCCCTTGCAGCTTCCCGCGCAGCTCACGGTGGGAGCCATGACGGAACAGCTACCGGAGCAAGAGCCCTCGCAAGCGACGCTCGGACCGGTGACCTTGCAGCGCGCTACGGCGTTGGCTTCGCAGGTGCCCGTGACGCTGGCGTCGACGTTACAGGTGCCCATGCATTGGAATGAGACATTGCCTCTATCCACTTCACAGCTCGCGGACGCCTGACAATCGGCAGTGACCTCGGCCGCGATGCGCGCGTCCACCGAGCACTTTGCCGGCTGGGTGTTCACGACGACCGAGGCCTTGTAGTCAGCCTGCAGCTTGGCCGTGATTGCTGCTCCGAGCGTCTTGCCGGAGAGCTCGGCATCGGTGATGCGGAAGAGCGACTGAATGCCGCTGAGCTCCGCATCGATGTCCGCCGAGACGCCGGCGGACACAGTGTTGAAGTTGACGACCGAGCGAAAGAAGCCATCGATGGCGGCATAACCCGAGATCGACGCGTTGCCGGAGGCTACGCCCTCACCGGGCTTGGGGCAGGAGAGGCCGCATTGCTCGGCGAGGTTGCCGAGCCCTGGGAACCCTCCGTTGCCTGTGCCGCCGTCGCTGTCCTTGTCGTCGTCCCCGGGACAGCCAGTGGCGCTGAGCGCAGCGAGTGCGAGTAGCGCGACTCCGAATACGCCGCCGAGTTTCGTGGTTCTTCCGCTCATATAAGTTTCCCCTTCATGCTTGCCCCGTCGCAGGCATCTAACTGCAGGCTCTGACTGAAACAGTCGACCGGCACGCATCTCGCGCGTCGATCGCTGTCGCTCACGCACGTCCCCAACAGTCTTGTGTGGGGCGGGCATCATCGCATGGACCGTGTGGCTTGGTGTAAAAGCTCGCGCCAGGTAGACGCGCCCGGGCGCCGGAAAGGTCTGTTGCCGGCCCGAGCGAACGAATCGTGCCCTACGTACACACACTCCGAATGAAACACCGCTGTCACGACCAGCCCCCGGCCACTGGTCAGCGCAGGACTCCGGCGACCAACACGTCTGGTCTCGCCATCGATTCCCGCGCCCGCTCTACTACACTCGGTTCCATGGTCGAACAGAATGAAATCGAGGCGCTGCTGCGCGCCGCCTTCCCGGATGTCACGGTGCTCGAGATCGCGGACCTGACGGGCACGAAAGATCACTATGAGGCCACCATCGTCAGTGCCAAGTTCGAGGGCATGTCGCGCGTGGCCCAGCACCAGGCGGTGTACCGTGCGCTCGGTGACCTGATGAAAGGGCCCATTCATGCGCTGGCCCTGCACACGTTTTCGCCTAGCCGCTACACCTCGCGCCGTATCGGCTGAGCGCGTTTCACTTCACCGGTCAGCGGCTCTTTTTGGGGGCAGCCTCGTCCGAAGTAGGGACGCGTGTGACGTCGTCATCGACTGAATCCGAGCCCTTGACGGCGTAGCGACCATCGAGCCGCTCGCTCCTGCGCAGGGAGTCGCGGTTGACGACCACCTGATTGCGTCCGGCGGCCTTGGCCTCGTACAACGCCGAGTCGGCCGCAGCCAGCAGCTCGCCCGCGTTGCGGTACACGAGGTCTTTGCGCATCACGGCCACGCCGATGCTGGCCGTGATCTTGATGGGGCCAGCGGGGCTAGGGACCTGGGCCAGCGCGATGCGCGTGCGTAGACGCTGACCTAGAATCTGGGCACCGCCCGCATCGGTGCCGCGCGCCAGCACCACGAACTCTTCGCCTCCGTAGCGCGCCGCCAGATCTTCGGCGCGTAGCGACTCGCGGATCTTGTTGGCGGCGGCCTTGAGCACCGCGTCGCCCGCGGCGTGGCCGTACGTGTCGTTGACGCGCTTGAAATGATCGAGGTCGATCAACAGCGCGGCCATGCTGCTCTGGTGGCGCCGCACGAACGCGCACTCGGCAGCGATGCGATCGTCGAAATAACCGCGGTTGTACAGGCCCGTCAGGCGATCGCGCACGGCGGCTTCGTACAGGTCACGCGAGACTTGCAGCTCGGCCGGGTCTTGCACCGCGAAGCGCACGAGCACGTTGCCCAAAATCAGCAGGTCTCCGTTGCGCAGAGCCATGGTGCCTTCGAGGCGTGCGCCTTCGACCAGCGTGCCGTTGCGGCTGTCGAGGTCGGTCACCGTCAGCGTGTCGCCGTCGCGCTCGAAGCGCACGTGGGTGCGCGACAAGCTGGGGTCGTCGATCTTGAGATCCGCATCGTCGCCGCGACCGAGCACCGCATCCATGCGATCCACGATCAAGACTTCGCCCGCCCGCGGGCCCTTGATCACGTGCAGCGTCATGGCGTTGCGTTTGGGCCGCACGTCTTCGGGGAGGGAGACCTCTTGGGTGACGTCCTCGTCGCGTCGAGAATTCAAGAACGGTTCCCCTCTCTGCTCACGCGACGACTTTACTACGGTTTGCCCTGGAATCCGCGCTGCTCGAGCAACTGACGTAGCTCCGAGGACGGGACACGCAGCCCCTGATAGGTCGTGGTGTACGCGTGTGTGAGGATGGCGCGCCGGGCATCGAAGTTCATCGGCGAGTGCATGAACAGGGTCGCGTCACTCGGGTCGGGCTCGAGCAGCAGCACCGTGTTGTCCGGGTTTTCGGCGCGATATCGTTCGAGACCCGCCCGCAAGCGCGAGTCGCTGCGAATGCGGAAGGCCTGGTTGTAGACCCACAACAGGCCCTTATCGCGCACGCGCTTTTGCCGCCCGTGTCCGGTGGGGATGTCGCGCTCGTCGACCTCGGAGCGAATCGGCACCATCGGATTGATGATGAGGACGACTGCCGCGCCCAGCTGGGCGGCGACGTCGACGTGCGCGACGTCGCCCAGGCCACCGTCGATGTAGTCGCGCTCGCCGATGCGCACGGGCGCAAACAGCACGGGAATGGCCGACGATGCCGCGACGGCCTTCCAGATGGGAACGGACACGAAGGGCGCCTTGCCAAACACCGTGCGCTCGCCCGCGTCGAGATCGTGCGCCACCAGGGCAAGCGGCTTTGGCAGCGCCGCAAACGTGCTTCCGATGTTACGCCGCTGCATGAACTCGGCGAAGAAGCGCTCGTACGGGTCGACGCTGAACAGGCCTGCCGGGAGCGAGTCGACGAAGCGCTCAAGCTCGTGCCACACGTCGGTGTCGAGTGGGCTCGCGATCATCGAAAAGAGCGAGCGCCGGCCCGCACTGAGCACGGTGCTGACCACACGACGCCACTCGCCCGCGTCGAACCCGAACATGTGCTGGCGTCGCAGCGAGAAGAAGTCGTCGGCCGGATCGAGTAGCGCGCGATAGAGCCGGCCGGCCCGAATGCCCCCAGCGAGTGCCACCGCCACGCTGGAGCCGGCGCCGGTGCCCACGAAGGCGTCGAAGTCGCTGGCGTAAAAGCCTTCGAAGAAGTCTTCGAGCGCGGCCAAGCAGCCCACTTCGTACATGGCGCCGGTGACCCCGCCGCCACAGAGACACAGTCCGATGCGCGGTCCACCCTGCGCTTTGCGCCCTGGGGGAGCGCGATACGATGCGCGGTCTAGCTCGCTCATGCGCGACTTGCGTACTCGATTCGCCGCACGCTGGCCAACAACGCGATCCCGAGCAGCAGAGGAGGCCACACCAACCACGGCGAGAGGTGGGTGGCGAGCGCGCTCGGAACGTTGAAGCCGCGGATGGCGATGAGCCGCTCGGGCAGCAACACCGGCACCGCGTTGACGGCGGCGTGCAGCGCAATGCCCGGCCAGACCGAGCGTGTGACGAGCGCGAGCCCGCCGAGGAGCAGGCCCGCGACGGTGGCGTAGACGGCGGGCGCGGCGCCCATGTGCACCACGCCAAAGAAGCAGGCGCTCAGCAGAAGGGCAAACCCACTGCCGTAGCGCCGCTCCAGCCCGAACAAGAACAGGCCGCGAAACAGCAGCTCTTCGGCCATGGGCACCAGCGCGACCAAACACACCACCACCAGCACGCCCTGCAGCGGCGTGTGCGCTTCGATCATGTTTTGCAGCGCTAGCTGCTGCTCGAGCGGGTCGGGACCGAACACGTAGGCGTGTAGAGCGTTGGACAGCTCGGCGAGCGGAAACTGCAGGCACACACCGGCCGCGAGGCACAGGGCCAGCGTGAGCGGCCTGACCGGCGTGAGCGACAGGGCCTCGCCCAGAGGTGGGTCCGGGTCGAAGGCGCGCAGGCCCACCAGCAGGGCAGTGCCCATGGCCAGCAGCTGAATGCTGGTCAGCACCACCAGATCGCGCTGGATGCGACCCGACGCGGCCGCCATCGTGAGGTCATGCATAGCTGCGTACAGGGCCGCGACCGACAGCCCGAGGCCGTACATCAAGGCGACTGTGAGCACGAGCAAGGCGAGCGCGCCGAACGCGGGCACGCTGCGATCGTCTTTACGGTCCACCAGGCAAGTATGCTTCGACGCTACGGAAAGGCTAAGGTCCTGGCATGAGCTGGTCTTGTGGCAGCCGCTTTCCCCTTCATTCGCACTCGGCACTTCGCGCGCGTGCGAACCCGCGCGCGACGACTCACGCCGCGCGTGTGCGCCAACGCGCGCCGACCCGAGTCGCCCTCTGTCTCCTTTCCCTGCTCGCGGGAGCGGGTGGTTGTGCACGGGGCAAGCCCACGCAGACGGCCGCGTCGGTCTCCATGCCGGCCGAGCTCGACGAGCAGAGCTTTGCCCGCGTCGCGCACGCGTACCGTCGGCTCGACCCGCGCGATCCGCAGCGGCCCGCGATTCGCGAGCGCCTGGTGCGGCACCTGTTGCACGAGGCCGAAGGGGCACACCGCGCCGACGAGTACGACGCGGCGGTCGAGCAACTCGCGTCCATCGCGGCGCTGTATCGCCCCGATGAGCTGGCGGGCGGCTTGTTCCCCGAGCTGCTCCCACTCGCGCAGTACCTGCGTGTCGAAGGCGAGCGGCGCGGCGACGAAGCGCGGGTGCTATCGGCGCTGTGGATTCAGGCGCAGCTTGCGCAAAACAAGCAAGAGCCAGAGCAGCAATACCAGGTGCTGCGCCGGTGGAGCGACGAAGCGCGGCGCGATCTGGGTGGGGTCGGGGAGCACCTCAAGGGGCTCATCGACGTCATGGTCGAGCACGCGCGGCTGACCCCCGCGCCCGAGGTGCTCGACACGCTGGCTCAGCTGTACGCCGATCGCCGGCAGCAGCTGATCGCGGCGATGGGGCCCGAGGGCGAGCCCCCGCCCGACGGCTCGCTGCTCTCGCGCGAAGAGTTTCGCGACGTGTCGGTCACGCTGGCGCGCGCACCGCTCGACATCGCGGGCGTGTACTTGCTGCACGAAAACTTCCCGAGCGCGCTCGACCGGCTCAGCAAGCTGCAAGGGGTGACGGGGCTCGAGCCTCGCATTCGCACCATCGTCGAGATCGTGGCGGGCAACAAGAGCGAGGCGCCCTCGGCACTGCTGGCGCTGTCGCGCGTGTACAACGAGATGCGCGGCTACCCGGTCGCCTCGGCGCTGTGTCTGTACGGGGTGCGTGCGTTTCCCGAAGACGCGCGTTTCCCGCAGTGCCTCGGACGTCTCGCGGCGCTCGAAGACGACTACGTCGAGTCGGCCGCCGAGTACGCCGAGGCCGTGCGCCTCGCCCCCGAAGAGCGCGAGCTGTACGACGAGGCACTCGAGGTGCTGGCCAACTTGATGCGCGGCGAGATGTTCGACGGCGACCCCGCCGAGACGCGCTCGCTCGCGCAGCAGGCGCGCACCATCCTCGACGAGCGCGTCAAGCGCTGGCCCGAGCTGGCACCGCCGGTAAAGGCCGAAGAACTCGAGCTAGCCGTCGCGCTGGCCGAGATGAGCGCGGGCAACGCCGACGAGGCGCGTGCACACCTGCAAGCCAGCCTCGACAAGCGCGAGACCACGCGTGCGCTGATCCAGATGGGACAGCTGCACTCGCGGATCGGACAGCGCGACGAGGCCGCCAAGTATTTCGCGCGTGCGCTCGACAAGACCACGCTGCGCGACGTCGAAGAAGCTCGCTTGCGGGCGCAGATCCTCGAGCAGATCGGCGATGTACAGCGCGCATCGGGGAAGCCTGGCGAAGCGGGCCAGGCGTACACCGAGGCGTTGTCCATCTGGGAGAGCGCGCTCAAGTCGGGTGCCGAAGAGATGGAGCGGGCGTTTGGCGAGATCCGTCGTGGTGTTCTGCTGGCGCGCTTGTCGCGTCAGAGTGAAGCGCTCGACGCCTTCGAGCTGGCCATGCAGGCGGTGCCGTACGACCGCGAGACCTACGCGCAGATCTTGTCGTTCATGGTGGTCGGCGCGCCGTCGCTCGAGGTGGCCGAAGCCATCCTGCAGCGCGCGCAGCGCCAGCTCACACTCGACCCCGAGTGGCGTACCTATTTCGCACTTTGGGTGCAGACCATCGCGGGCCGCACGCGCTCGCCTGTCCCCGCGGAGGCCACGCGCCTGCTCACCCGCCTGGCGCGCTCGGACACCTGGTGGGGTCGCCTCGCGCAGTTCGGCTCCGGCACCATCGACCACACGCAGCTCACCGGCTTTGCCAAGACGCGCGGTGAAAAGGTCGAAGCCGACTTTTACGAGGGCACACGTCGTGTCGCCAAGGGCGAGCTGGCCGAGGCGCGCCTGTTGTTTCAGCGTGTCCTCGACTCCCGCATGGTGAGCTTCTTCGAGTTCCAGATGGCCCAGGAGCTGATGTTGCTGGACGACACCAAGCTCTCCTTCGCGCCCATCGTTCCCACGATGAACGAGCCCACGTCTCCAGCGGCGGCGGCGAGTCCAGCCGCCAAGCCAGTCCCTGCAAAGCCCGCGGACAAGCCGGGCATCACCAAGCCCGTGGCGCCCAAGCCCGAAGCCATCAAGCCGGCGGCGCCCAAGCCTGCGACGCCGCCGGCTGCAGTGGAGCCGCCCAAGCCGGGGGCGGCGGCGCCTGCGCCCGCCGTGGTTCCGCCGAGCGCTACCAAGTAAGGCGGTCGCGTGGCTCACTGTTCAAGGCGGCGTCGGCGTTGCGCGGAGCGGTTCTCGCGGCGTCAGGCGCGCTTGAGCGGCTTCTCGGGCGGCACCGTGTCGGATGCTCCCAGCTCGTCGTCTTGATCCGCCAGCACACGCTCGCGGCGTCCGGTGAGCTGAGCGATACGCAGCTCGTCGGTCTCCATCGCGGTGGAGAGCTCGTCGAGCTCGTCGTTGAACGCGGGCCGCAGCATCGCTTTGGCGACGGGCTGCAGGTGCGCGAGAGCGTACTCGTTGTGCAGCTGCTCGACTTGCTGCATCAGCGCGGGGTTGCCGGTGGCAGAGAAGTTCTTCGCCATCGCGCGCTCGTGCGTCTGATAGGCGTCTTGGTCGTTGGTGCGCAGCGCCACGCGCGCGAGCTCGCGATGCAGCAGGCCCGACCACAGCGGGTTGTCGCTGGGCGCTACCAGCGCGAGCAGCCGCTCGAGGCGCTCGCGCGCAGCTGCGTGCTTGCCCAGCGCGAGCTCGCACTCGGCCAGCTGTTGCATGGTGAAGCGCGTGTAGCTCAGGGTCTCGTTGGCCGGCAACGCGGAGACGACCGACTGGCAGAGCCGTTCCGCGTCTTCCGCCCTGCCAACCGCGCACAAGGCACGCGCGTACGCAGCCTGGTCGGCACGATGCGCCGGCATGAGCTTCGCGAGTGGCTGCGCAAACAGCGCTTCGTAGGCCGCCACGGCGCGCTCGGGCTGGCCGCGCGCGAGCTCGAGGTAGGCGTTGGCGGCATCGCGAAAGAGCAGCATGCTCGGGGCGATCTCGGAGAGGCGCTCGAACTCGGGCACCAAGCGCACGATGGCCACCACGTCGTTGCACGTCTGCGCCATGTACAACGCGCGCATCGTCATCACGGTGACCGACGACCACGAGATACCGCCGCGCAGCGCCAGTAGCTCGCCGCGCGCGGCCAGATCGTTCTGGAGCGCGAAGATCGCAAGCTCGTTTCCCGGAATGATGCGCGAGGAGAAGATCACCGTGTCGCCTTCGCCAAGCGACACGTAGGGATGTTCACCGGCGGCGATGCGCGCGAGCGCGGCGCGCGGCTCGCCCTGGCTGCCGGTGCAGAGATAGAGCACCTTGCCGTCCGGCATGTGCTTGGCCTGGGTGTCGTCGAGGAAAGGCTGCAACCCCTCCATCAGGCCCACCGACCTGGCGGCCGCCGCCATCCGGATCATCGAGCGGCCCACCAGGCAGACGCGGCGCCCGTTCGCCTCCCCGGCCCGGGCGGCCGAGTCCATCCG
>Ga0190275_10003388_pt1 | contig 11373 bp, 7 predicted proteins | sample Popmic550T_FD_133745 | JGI IMG/M metagenome (GOLD analysis project Ga0190275, IMG submission 133745) | Populus adjacent soil microbial communities from riparian zone of Yellowstone River, Montana, USA - 550 T | ecosystem: Environmental > Terrestrial > Soil > Riparian zone > Trees stand | place... | reverse complement strand
GACCTCGCCGGCGGCCCGGCCGAGGGACGCCGCGTCAAGGCCTGGTTCCCCGGCGGCTCCTCGTCCCCGGTCCTGACCGAGGCCGAGCTCGACCTCCCCTACACCTTCGAGGACCTCGCCGAGGCCGGGTCGATGCTCGGCTCCGGGTCGATCATCGTCTGCGACGACACCGTCTCGATCCCCGAGCTCGCGCTGCGCACGGCGCGCTTCTACCACCACGAGTCTTGCGGCAAGTGCACCCCCTGCCGCGAGGGGACCAACTGGACGGTGAAGATGCTGGAGCGGATCACCCGCGGCGAGGCGACGCCGATCGACCTGGAGATCGTCTCGTCGGTGCAGGAGAACATCATCGGCAACTGCCTCTGCGTCCTCGGGGACTCGATGGCGATGCCGATCGGGGCAATGGTGGCCAAGTTCCGCGCCGAGTTCGAAGATGCGATCGCGGCCGCCCGCGAGCAGGGATCGGGCGACTTCGACGCCTCGCCGATCGACCGGCCGCTGACCACGGGGGTGACGGCGGCGTGAGGGAGCGTCCGGAGATCACCCTGGTCGTCGACGGTGTCGAGGTCAACGCCCCCGAGGGCGAGATGCTGGTCGACGCGGCCAAGGGCGGCGACGTCGAGATCCCGGTGTTCTGTTACGAGCCGAAGCTCGGCGGGCCGGTCGGGGCCTGCCGGATGTGCCTGGTCGAGATCGAGGGAATCCCGAAGCTCCAGACCGCCTGCTCGACACCCGTCCGCGACGGGATGGTCGTGTACACGCAGACGGCAAGGGTTCACGAGGCGCAGAACGCCGTCGTCGAGTTCCTGCTCGTCAACCACCCGCTCGACTGCCCCGTCTGCGACAAGGGCGGCGAATGCCCGCTCCAGGACATCACGATGGGCTGGGGACCGGGACGCACCCGCTTCACCGACCCCAAGCGCCACTTCGAGAAGCCGATCCCGCTCTCGCCGCTGATCAAGATCGACCGCGAGCGCTGCATCCTCTGTTACCGCTGTGTGCGCTTCAGCCAGGAGGTCGCCGAGGACGAGCAGCTTCAGCTGCTCGAGCGCGGGCCGAAGAGCTACGTCGGGACCTTCGACGACCGGCCCTACATCGCCCCTTTCCACGGCAACATCATCGAGCTCTGCCCCGTCGGCGCGCTCACCTCCCAGAGCTACCGCTTCCGCGCCCGGCCCTGGGACATCGAGGATGCGGGCTCCGTCTGCACGCTCTGCCCGAGCCAATGCAACGTCAAGTTCACCGTGCGCGACGAGCACGTCGCCCGGGTGCTCGGCCGCGACAACCACGACGTCGACGACGGCTGGCTCTGCGACAAGGGGCGCTTCGGCTATGGAATGTTCAACAGCGCCGACCGGCCGATCGCGCCACAGGTGCGAACGGGTGGAGCGCTCAGCCCGGTCAGCTGGGACGAGGCGCTTGGGCAAGCTGCCGACGGCCTCAGCGCAGCCAAGGGAAAGGTCGCCGCAATCGTCGGCGGGGGCGCCTCCAACGAGGAGGGCTACCTCGTCCAGCGCATCGTGCGCGGGCCGCTGGAGTCGGTCGACGTGACCTGCTCCTCGGCGCCCTCGCTCCCAGCCGATCTGCGGCGGCGCCTCAACGATCCCGCGCTCGCCGTCTCGATGGCCGACATCGACCACGCCGGCACAATTCTCGTCCTTGGCACCGACCCGATGCACGAGATGCCGATCCTCGAGCTGCGGATCCGCAAGGCCGTGCGCCGCAACGGCTCCCAGCTCCTCGTCGCCACCGAGCGCCCGACCGCCCTCGACGGCGGCGCTGCGATCGGCTCCCAGGGGGTGCTGGAGGCCCGCCGCTACGAGCCCGGCGCCGGCGCGGACTTCCTCCGCGACCTCCACGGCGCGATCGCCAGCGGCGACACCGGCAACGGCTTCGCCTCCGCCCTGAAGGACTCAGGCCCGGTCGTGATCGCCTGGGGAGAGCGCTCACTGGGCGACCGCGACTCCGCGCAGGCCCTGCTCGACCTGGCGGAAGTCCTGGGCTTGGACGGCATGGAGGGAGGAGGCCTGCTCGAGGTCCCGGCGTCGGCGAACGGCCGAGGCTTGAGAGAGGTTGGCTGCTACGAGAACGCCGGCCCGGGCTACGCCAACGCAACAGCCGGCCGCCCCGCAGCCGAAATCAAGAATGCCCTGGAATCCGGCGAACTGGAGGCAGTGATCCTCTGGGATGTGGACCCAGTCCGTGACTTCGACGATCCGGACGGCTGGTCACGCGCGATCGGTGCAGCGAACTTCACCCTCTCTGTCTCGATGTTCGGCACCGCCTCGGCCCAGAATGCGGACGTCCATTTCCCGGCAGAAACATTTGCTGAGAAGGAAGGAACCGTCACGCATCCCGACGGCCGCCTCCAGCGAGTCCGTCCCTCCGTCCCCCACCCGGGGGCGGTCCGCCCCCTCTGGCAGGCCTTGACCGAACTGTCCGCCCGCCTTGGTGACGAAACCGGAGCAGGTACCTCGAACGAGGTCTTCGACCTCCTCGCCGCCGAGGTCCCTTTCTACAAAGGAATCACCATCTCTGACATCGGCGGCACTGGTATCCGCTGGCAGGACGCCGCAGGCGGGGAGCGTCCGGGGCCGCCCTCCTCCGGCGCTGTCGCGACGGACGGCGGAGGGACCGAAGATGCCGAGCGACGCGACAGCGGACTTCCTCCGGAGGGGACCCCGGACGCTCCCCTTGGTGATGACCAGATCCGAATCGGCACCTATAGAGACCTCTGGAGCGACTATGTCGCGGAGCGCAACGATGCGTTGAGATTCCTTTCGCCCAGCCAGACCCTCGAGCTGCATCCCAACGATGCGGAACGGCTGAAGCTCGAGCCTGGCCAGCGAGTCGAGGTCACCGCGAAGGATCATTCGCTGACCGCGTCGGTGGCTCTGCGTCAGAGGATGCTCGAGGGGACAGCGTTCTTGATCGAGGGGACCGCGGAGAACGGAGTAAACAGACTGGATGGAGCAACAGTCGCGAGTGTCAAGGTGATCCCCGACGAACCCAAGGAAGAGACCCCCGAGACTCCGACCCCGACACTCGGCGTCACGAAGCGAGAGCCGGTGTCCTGGCGATGACGACGCTGGTCGCCGAGGTCGGCTTCGCCGAGGCGAGCTGGCTGCTGATCGTCAAGTCGCTGGTCATCTTCGCGGCGATCCTCGGGATCGTGCCGCTGATCCTGTTGCTGGAGCGCAAGCTGCTCGGCCGGTTCCAGGCCCGCTACGGGCCGAATCGCGTCGGTCCCTACGGGCTGATGCAGCCGCTGGCCGACGTGCTCAAGCTGCTCTCGAAGGAGAGCTACAAGCCGGAGGCCGCCGTCCCCGTGCTCTGGGCGATCGCGCCGGCGCTCGTCATCCTCAGCGCCACCGCGACCCTGGCGATCATCCCCTTCGGCGACGTCACCTCCGGGGGCATCGGCCTCTACGGGATCGACGTCTCGATCGGGATCCTCTACGCGTTCGCCTTCGGCTCCATCTCCTTCTACGGCCTCCTGCTCGGCGGCTGGGCGTCGGGCTCGAAATACAGCTTCATGGGCGCGATGCGCTCGGCGGCGCAACTGATCTCCTACGAGATCTCCCAAGGCCTCGCGCTGCTCGGCGTGATCATGATGGCCGGCTCGCTCAGCCTCGTCGACGTGGTCAACGCCCAGGAGGAGACCGTCTGGTACGTGATCCCCCAGGTCGTCGGATTCCTGATTTTCATGATCGCCGGCTTCGCCGAGACGAACCGCCCGCCCTTCGACCTTCCCGAGGCCGACGCCGAGCTCGTCTCCGGCTACAACACCGAGTACGGGGGCATGCGCTTCGGCTCGTTCTTCATGGCCGAGTACATGGAGATGATCGTGGTCTCCGGGATCGCCGCTGCGATGTTCCTCGGCGGCTGGAACCTCCCCTTCGTCGACCACATGCCGCCGCTTCTCGGCATCTTCGTGATGCTGGCCAAGATCGTCCTGCTGATCTGCTTCTTCATCTGGGTCCGCGCGACGCTCCCCCGACTTCGCTACGACCAGTTGATGAGCCTGGGCTGGAAGGTGTTGCTGCCGCTGGCGACTCTCAACGTGCTGGTCACCGCCGTGCTGGTCACGGTGCTTTGACGCACACTAACCTTGTCCGGAGTTAGCCTTCGGACACTGTGCCTCCATCCGATCCAGTCCCTGAGGTCGGCCGAACAGGCTCGGAAGAGCCGCGCCGGAATGGCGACGGCCGCGGGCTGACGACGTACTACGCGGCGTTGCTGGCGTTCACGGTCGTCGGGATCGCGGCGTCTCTCGCGATCGGCTCCGGGAAGGAGGCCGAGCAGTCGTACTCGGGCCGCTACGAGGTCGTTCCGCGGAGCGAATGCCTCGGCAGGACCTTCGACCTGCGCCAGTCGGGGCAGTTCGCATCGGTCTCCAGCCCCGACAGCGAGGTCGACGGCTCCCTCCGCGTCGACGAGGGCCGGATCACCGGCGACGTCAAGTGCATCGACTCGAGCGAGCGGGTGGTCGACCTGAAGGCGAGCCCCACCTCGATAAGAGGAATGGTCGGGGCGGAGCGCATCGACGCGGCCCGCATCTCCGACGAGCCGCCGCCGGAGGCTCAGCTCTCGGTGCGTCCGGGGAGCGTCGACGGCAACTACGAGCTGGCGCCGCTCTCCGCCTGCCTGGGGAGCCAGATCACGCTCGATGGCGAGTCCGACGAGCTGAAGCTCGACGGAGCCGGCCCGGTGAAGGGATCGGTCAGCTACGAGTCTGGCCGCGTGAGCGGTCAGGTGACCTGCCTGGACGGTTCGGTGACGCTGATCGAGGGAGAGGCCACGGCGTCCGAGATCCAGATCGCGCTGACGGCTCCGGCCGGCTCCCGGGAAGGGACCGAGGATGAGCTGCTCGAGGCGATCGAGACGCCGGATCTCAGCTCGACCGTGGCCTCCTTCCTCGTCGCGCTGATCGTGATCATCCTCGTCGCCCGCGCGTTCGGCGCGGCCGCGGTCGTGCTGCGCCAGCCGCGCGTGATGGGCGAGGTCGTCGCCGGGCTCGTGCTCGGCCCGACCGTCCTCGGCGCGATCGCGCCGGAGCTCACCGCCACCCTTTTCCCAAGCGAGCTGATCGTGATTCTCGGCGTCTTCGCCAATCTCGGTGTCGTCCTCTACATGTTCATGATCGGCGTCGAGGTCGATCTGTCTCAGATGCGCAGGCGGTTGAGCCAGGCGTTCGCGGTCGCGACCGGAAGCTTCGCGATCCCGATGGTCCTCGGGGTCGCGATCGCGGTCCCGACCTTCGCGCTCGTCGGCCCGGACGTCCGATTCACCGAGTTCGCGTTGTTCATGGGCGTGGCGATGTCGATCACGGCGTTTCCCGTGCTCGCCCGGATCCTCGCCGAACGGGGCATGCTGCAGCGCTCGATCGGAACCACGGCGCTGGCCGCGGCGGCGATCGGCGACGCGTTCGCCTGGTTTCTGATCGCGCTCGCGACAGCGTTCGCCACCTCCACCACGGGTGCAGACGTCGCCCTGACCATCATCCTCGCCGTGGTCTTCTGCGCGGTGATGTTCGGGGCGGTTCGCCCGCTCCTGGCCCGGGCGTTCGCCCGGCGGGGTGGCACGCGTATTTCGGCGGGGTGGCTGTCCACGGTCCTGGCGGCCGTCCTCCTCTCCGCCTATGTCTCGGAGACGATCGGCGTCGCCGTGATCTTCGGCGCCTTCGTCATGGGGCTGGTCATGCCGCGAACCAGGCTCACTGAGGACGCCGTCTCCCGGATCGAGGACTTCGTCGTACTGGTCCTGCTGCCGCTCTTCTTCGTCTACACCGGCCTCCGCACGAATGTCGGGCTGCTCAACGACTCCGAGCTGTGGGTCCTCACCGCGGTCCTGCTCGGAGTCGCCATCGCCGGAAAGTTCGCCGGCGCAATGATCGGCGCGCGCGTCAGCGGGCTCGACATGCGGCGCTCGGCGATGCTCGGGACGATGATGAACACCCGCGGACTGACCGAGCTGATCGCGCTCAACCTGGCGCTCGATCTCGGCGTCATCTCCGAGGCACTCTTCACCTCACTCGTGCTGATGGCCCTGATCACCACCTTCATGGCAGGGCCGCTGCTGAACCTGCTCGACCCGCGCCGGAAGCCCGGGGCGGAGCCGTCGCCCGACGGACCGATGCCCGGCGGCGCCAGCGCGTAGGATCACGAGCGCATGGCAGAGGGCACCAACGGGTCAACCAGCGCGTACCCCTACCTTCCCGACGACTCGGTCGTCAGCGTTCAGCGGGGCCCCGAGCCCGGCGGCCCGAAGGGGGCTTACCGCGCGTTCGGCGAGACGCTGCGCGGGCTCAAGACCACTTTCGAGCGAATCGTCGAGGGCCCGGTGACGATTCAGTACCCGGAGGAGAAGAGCCCCGTGTACCCGCGATTCCGCGGCCGGCACAAGCTCCACCGCTTCGAGGACACCGGCCTGGAGAAATGCGTCGGCTGCTCGCTCTGCGCCGCCGCGTGTCCCGCGGACTGCATCCGCGTCGTCGCCGCGGAGAACGACCCCTCAGATCGCGTCTCCGCCGGCGAGCGCTACGCCGCCGTCTACGAGATCAACCTCTCGCGCTGCATCTTCTGCGGCTACTGCGAGGTCGCGTGCCCCTTCGACGCGATCACGATGGGCCACGAGTACGAGATGGCCGACTACAACCGCGGCGACCTGATCTTCACGAAGGAGATGCTGCTCGCCGAATCGCTGGAGAAGGTGCCTCTGCGGAACGAGGGCGAGTAGAAAACACCGACCGTCTCGAGTGCTACCTGCCGTATAGGCTGCACGCGTCGTGGAGCCGGGTGGGAACCACAGTCGACGCCTAACGCTCTTCTACGCGGCCTTGGCGATTCTGGTCGTCGGGGCGTGCATCGTGGTCTTCAGCGTTGGTGCTGACCGCGAACCCGAACCATCGGTCGCCGGTCAGTACGAACTCGAGCAGCCCGACGAATGCCTCGGCGAGCTGTTCAATCTGCGCCAGTCCGGGCAATTCGGGGTGATCTCGACGCCCAGCGAATCGGCGACTGGGTCGGTGCGGATAGAGGGCGGAGAACTGAGCGGCGAAGTCGACTGCCAGGATGCGCCCGGAGGCGTTCTCGAAGCAACCGCGGGTGAGGATGAGATCACCGGGAGCATCGGCGGCACTCCCTTCACCGCCCAGCGCGAAGGCGACCCCGCTCCGGCCGCGTCACAGAGCTCGCTGGTTCCGAACTCGATCGCCGGCGAGTACGCGCTGTCGCCGACATCTGCGTGTCTCGGCTCGACGATCGAGATCGAGGACGGTTCGGGATCAACAGCCGAGATTCATGGCTCCGGTGGCTTGGCCGGCGAGATCGAATACGAGGACGGTGATCTCACCGGCTCCGTCATCTGCAGCGACGGAGTCCAGGAAGTGACCCTCCAGGGCACGGCCGCGGGTCGCGAGCTTCAGCTCGAGCTCGAATCCGAGGCCGAGGGTGCCGCCGCTCCCGTGACGGAGCGCATTGAGGCCGTCGAACAGCGGGAGTTCGGAGCCACTCTCGCTACGTTCTTCGCGGCGCTCGTCGTGGTGATGATCGCGGCGCGGCTGTTCGGGAGCCTCGCGACCCGGCTCGGGCAACCCCGAGTCATGGGAGAGGTCGTTGCGGGCATCGCCCTGGGACCGACGATCTTCGGGGCGATTGCGCCACAGCTGCAAGCAACCGTCTTCCCCGCCGATTTGATTCCGGCTATTGGGATCGTGGCGAACCTCGGTCTCGTCTTCTACATGTTCATGGTCGGCATCGAGCTCGACCCAGCACAGCTGAAGGGGCGCTTCAGCCAAGCCCTCGCGATCTCCAACGCAAGCGTCGCGATCCCGATGGTGCTCGGCATCGCGGTCGCAATCCCAACCTACGAGCTGGTCGGCCCGGACACCGAGTTCGCCGGATTCGCGCTCTTCATGGGAGTTGCGATGTCGATCACCGCTTTCCCGGTGCTTGCGCGCATCCTCGTCGAACGCCGCATGCTGACCCGTCCGCTCGGAGCAACGGCGATGACGGCCGCCGCGATCGACGACGTGACCGCTTGGTTCTTGATCGCGCTGGCCACCGCCATCGCTGTGTCCGGCTCGACTTCCGAGGTCTTCGTGACGATCGCGCTGGCCATCGCCTTCTGCCTGCTCATGCTGCTGGTGGTGCGGCCCATCATCGGCCGCGTGTCGGGCGCCTACGACGAGGCGGGCAGGATCCCACCGGGCTGGCTCGCGATCCTTTTCGCGGGAGTGCTCCTCTCCGCATTCGCAACCGAGGAGATCGGGATCGCGCTGATCTTCGGCGCTTTCCTGATGGGCATGATCATGCCAAGGCGGGCCGACCTGACCGAGGACGTGACGGGACGCCTCGAGGACTTCGTAGTCATCGTCCTGTTGCCCCTGTTCTTCGCGTACACCGGCCTGCGAACGAACATCGGTTTGCTCGACCAGCCCGAGCTCTGGCTCTTGACCGGGGTGCTCCTCTTGGTGGCGATCACAGGCAAGTTTGCGGGCGCGATGATCGCGGCGAGGGTGACTGGACTCGACTGGCGCGGGTCCGCCGTAATCGGCACTCTGATGAACACTCGCGGGCTGACCGAATTGATCGTGCTCAATCTCGCTTTGGAACTGGGCGTGATTTCCGAGGCGCTTTTCGCCGCGCTCGTGATCATGGCCTTGGTGACCACCTTCATGGCGGGCCCTCTGCTTCGCCTACTCGATCCAAAGAACAGCTACGGGGAGCCCGTGGAGGAGGAGCTTGGGAAGGCGCTGGCGGAAGCGGAGACGTCCCATCCCGGTCTCGCGACACCCGACCGAGCGATCCTCCTCGCGCCTCAGAGCGCCCACGGGATGGAGCAGCTCCTGCCCATAGCTAGCCTCCTGGCGAAGTCGGAGCCACCTCGCGAGGTGATCGTCGCGCAGCAGGTCCAGTCGAGTCGCGGAACGGCGTCCGGAGTCAGAGCCGGACTACAAACCGACGCCCGGCTGCTCGCCGAGGCCTCCTCCGGGGTGGAATCGATTCGCGACGAACTCGTAGCGGCCGGCGTGGCGGCACGGTCCGTCGCCTACATCTCCGCAAATCCTGCCGATGACCTACAGAAGATCTCGTCACTTCCGGAGATCGACCTCGTTCTGCTCGACGGCCGCAAGCAGCTGCGAGGTGGCGCCGTTCCCGGCGGCGAGGCACACGCGATCCTGCGTGAATCGCCGAGTGACGTGGCCGCGCTCATCGCCCGCGATGGCATGAGTCTCGAGCTGACCGCATCGGAAAAGCCGATACTGGTCCCCTTTGGAGGGGCGGAGCACGATTGGGCAGCGCTCGAGTTGGGTGCCTGGATCTCCGCGGCTTCCGGAGCGCCGCTGCGCCTGTTCGGAGCAGCCGGCACCGATGCCGAAACGAGCGAGCTCAGTCGTCTCCTCGGCGACGCCAGCCTCCTGATTCAGCAGTACGCCGGAGTGGTTGCGCAACCACACCTGAGCGAGCCCGGCAGAGGAGCCGTCATGCGCGCCGCGGAGGAATCTTCGCTGGTTGTCGTCGGTCTCCCTGGCGATTGGGAGCGAGAGGGTCTCGGGCGGACGCGCACGGCGCTGGCCGAGAGCAACGAGTGCCCCGTTCTCTTCGTCCGTCGTGGAACGCGGCCGGGAAGCCTCGCGCCGGCATCCGACGTCACCGGGTTCTCCTGGTCGACGACGCGCTTCGCCTAGGACTCGAGTGCGGTCCTCAGCATCTGAGTCAAGAGGTGCGGGGTCGCGGGACGGTCACCCGGTTCCTTTGCCATAGCTTTTGTGAGGGCCCAACCAACTCCCTCGGGAATGGTCTCGTCGATGCCGCAAGCGTCGGGTGCCTCGGCCCGCAGGTGGCTCCAGAGCGTCTGCAGGCCCGAGGTATCGGCGAAGGGAGACCTGCCCGTCAGGCACTCGAAGGAGACGCAGGCCAGCGAGTACACGTCGGTCGCAGGGACGACCTCCTCGCCGCGAATTTGCTCGGGAGCCATGTAGTGGGGCGATCCGAGCGTCCGACCGTGGGTGGTCAGGACACTGGCGCCGGGATCCTTGACGAGGCCGAAGTCGGACACCATGAAGACGTTCGCATCGCTGATCAGGACGTTGGCCGGTTTGACGTCACGGTGGATGAGACCGCTGCGGTGGAGCTCGCTGAGACCCGACCCGACCTCAGCACAGACTCGCACCGCCTCCGAGAGCTCCAAACTCCCCTCGCGATCGAGACGGTCCTTCAGCGAGCCACCGCGAATCAAGGGCTGCACCAAGTATGGGATGCCTTCCCACTCCCCCGAATCGACGATCGCCACGACGTGAGCGCTCTCGGCGGCGGCGGCGGCGGCCACCTCCCTGCGGAACCTGCGACGGTGCTCGTCGCGGGTTGCAAGCTCGCGTCGCATCAGCTTGATCGCAACCGACTCGCCCTTTCCCGAGCCTTCGAAGACCTGCCCCATCCCGCCCTCGCCGAGCTGGCGCACCACGGAAAAACTCCCGATCCGAGTTCCCGGCTCAACGTCGAGCACTCGGCCTTCACGCGCCATGGGTGGGGTAGCATAGGTATTCGTGTCTTCCGGACTGCTGCTGGAGATAGTCGAGGGTCCCGACGTCGGCCGAAGGCTCGAGGTCGACAGCGGTGTGAAGCTCGGACGGGAAACTGATAACCCCGTCGCACTGGGCGACGAGCAGGTCTCGCGGTATCACGCTTCGGTAACACCCATCGGTGAATCGGCGCGTGTCGAAGACCTCGGTTCCCTCAACGGAACCTTTCTCAACGACAGTCCGGTCGAATCGCCCACGACGGTACGGATCGGCGACCGCATTCGCGTCGGTCTCACGGTGCTCGAGCTGCGACGCGAGGGCGACACCGGACGCGGCACGGTTGCGACCCCGGTTCCAAGACTCACCCAGGTGGGAGCGGACGTGTTGCGTCCGGCCGCAACAGGGGAACTCGTGGAGGTCCCTGCTCCCAGATACGGCGCGGTAGTCGCTCAGAGCACTGAGCCGAAGTTCGTCGCTTCCGGAGTCGCTCGCCGAATCGACGAGATCTCGCCGGCGACCGACATGGACGGGGCTTACGGGTCCATCGGCCATCTGGTCGATAGTCGGGTCAAGCGTCAAACGAGCGTCATGGCCTTCGCGTTCATCGCGATCGCCTCGCTCGCCGTAATCATCTACTTCGGCGTCACCTGACGCCGGACGCTCAGCTCTTTCAGCGTCCCGCCAGGTAAAGGACGACCGCCACAGCGGTCGCGACGACGGTGCCGTACGCAACCACCGTCGCCTCGAGCCGACGCGCCGCAGAGGCGCGCCGCTTTGCCTCTTGAGCCGGGAAGCGAGGGGGTGACGCGCCCTCTGGCTGGATCCCGGGAGAGCGCCTGATCGCGGAG
>Ga0190275_10003387_pt1 | contig 11373 bp, 11 predicted proteins | sample Popmic550T_FD_133745 | JGI IMG/M metagenome (GOLD analysis project Ga0190275, IMG submission 133745) | Populus adjacent soil microbial communities from riparian zone of Yellowstone River, Montana, USA - 550 T | ecosystem: Environmental > Terrestrial > Soil > Riparian zone > Trees stand | place... | reverse complement strand
GGGCCGCCGAATTGCTGCTCGTAGTCCTGGATACGGTTGTTGGCGGCTTTGAGAGCCTCGTCCTGCACGAGCACGCTCTGCACCAGCGAATAGACCGCATTCGGCGCCCGGCGCAGGCCCTCGCGGATCATCGCCTCGGCGTCCGGATCGCGCGGGTTGCTCTCCAGCGACGCAAGGCGCTGAAACAACTCATTGATAAGCTGGCGTTCCTGCGGGGTCATGGTGTCCTCCCTGGGACCGTGGCGGGTTCGATATGGGGGGTCCCATAGCGGGCCGAAATGGCAAAGCCGTGAAAATATTGTCGCAGCCGAAACGCCGTCAGTTCAGCGTCAGGCCATAAGTCGCGAGAGCCGCCGGGAAAGCCGCGCCCGCAAGATACGCATATTCGCGTTCACGCACGGTGGTGAGCGGGTCGAGGCGCTTCAATTCGTCATCGACCCGGCCAGGGTGGCACATGACCAGCCCTCCCTCGGGCAAGCCTTCGAGAAAGCCCGGAAACAGGCAAGCGAAATCGGCATCCGGCCGATACGTATATGTGCCGGCAAAGGCGGCATTCGTCTTGATGCCGAGCTTGCTCGCGCGCCTGCGGACCGCGCGGCTCAGCGCGTCGATCAGCAACCCTTTCGGGTCACCCAGCCGTGCGCTTGTCGGGCTCGCGCTTACGCATTGACGCACCCAAGCTCCGGGCGCGAGCCGCCGCGCGCCATCCAGCACGGCGTCCCGCACTTGCGGAAAGAGGTGCACGTGCTGGTGACCGTCGATGAAATCGGGCGGACGTCCGAAGGCTTGCGCAAAGGCGCTGATCTGCGCGTCGATCTCGTGTGCCAGCGCGACCCGATTGAGTCGGCGGAACAATGCGAGCCGCAGCATTGCCGGCAGCGGATGGAAGGCGCCCTGAGCGAGCGGCGTAAAATCGGCCGTGTGCGGCTTGAAGGGCGCGGTCAGCGTGAGATGCAGGCCGATCGCAGCCTTGCCGGCATTCTTCAATGCGTCGATCTCGGGCCGCGTGCAGCTCGGCGCGACCACCATCACCGAGGTGGCGTTGAGCCGTCCCCGCCCGATCAGGTCGCGGATCGCCGCATTGACGCCCGGCGCAATGCCGTAATCGTCCGCGCAGAGCCAGAAATGCCGGGGCGCTTGTTCTGTCACGCGAACCTATTCGGCCGCCGTGCGCGTCGCGCCGGCCTCGCCTTCGGCTGCCTTCACGCTGTGCTCGGCGATGAAATAGATCGGCCGTGCCTTCTGCTCGGAGAGGATCTTGCCGATGTACTCGCCGAGCACGCCGATCATGACGAGCTGCACGCCGCCAAGCACCATCAGGCCGACGACCACCGATGGATAGCCCGGCACCGCAACGCCGTAGAACAGCACCTCGAACAGCATGCTGGCGCCGAAAATCAATGCGGTTGCCGCCATCAGCACGCCGAGCAGGCTGGCAAGACGGAGCGGCGCGACCGAGAACGACGTCATCCCTTCGATCGACAGGCCGATCAGCGAAGCCCAGCCGAATGTCGTCGCGCCGTGCTGGCGGTCGTCGGGCTGGTAGTCGACACGGATCTGCCTGAAGCCGATCCAGCTCGCCAACCCCTTGAAGAAGCGGTTGCGCTCCGGCATCTGGCGCAGCGCAAGGGCCGCGCGCGGCGAGAGCAGCCGGAAGTCGCCGGCATCCTCGGGGATCTTGTGGCGTGCGCCCCAGTTGAGCAGCGCGTAGAAGCTCTTGCTCCCGAGCCGGCGCAGCGCCGACTCCTTTTCGCGATGCGCCTTGGCGGTATAAACCACGTCATAGCCGCCATCGAGCCAATGACCGACCAGCGTTTCGATCAGCGCGGGCGGGTGCTGCCCGTCGCCGTCCATGAAAAGCACGGCGCCGCGCGCGGCGTGGTCGAGGCCGGCCGCGAGTGCCGCCTCCTTGCCGAAATTGCGGGACAGGGCCAGCACCTGCACGTCGAGCGATGCCGCCGGCAGCGCGCGCGCAATCTGCAACGTATTGTCACTTGAGCCGTCATCCACATAGACGACTTCGACAGACAGGTCGCGCATCTCGGCGAGCTTGCGCGCCACGTCAGTGAGCTGCGCATGCAGCCGCCCGAGGTTCTTGGCCTCGTTGTAAAGCGGAACCACGATGGAAAGGCCGGTTTTCATGAGCCGTTATATAGCGCATGGGACAGCCGAATTGAATTGGTCGCGCCGCCGCGGATGGCATGCTAAGCGGGCCGCATGACCCTGCCCGCGCCGCTCGCAAGCCTTTCCGAGCGCCTGTTCGCTGCATGGCGCGGGGGCGCCGTGTCGCTCAAGGCGATGTCGTTTGCGCTGGTCGGCCTGATCAACACGGCGGTCGACGCCGCGATATTCTTTCTGCTGCTCGCCTACGTCACGCCATCGCTGGTCGTCGCAAACGTCACGGCCTGGTTCATCGCCAATACCGGTTCCTACGTGATGAACTCGTTCACGACGTTTTCGGCCGAGACCGGCGGGAAGCTCAGCCTCAAGCACTACGCCGGCTTCGTCGGTTCCGGGCTCGTGGCGGTCACGGCGTCGACCATCACGGTCGTGCTCGCCGCGCAGTTCATGCCGGTCTGGGCCGCCAAAGCAATCGCCATCCTCGTGAGCTTCGTTGTGAACTTCTCGATCACGCACTTCGTGGTGTTTCGGACGCGGTCGGACACCGCCCGCTAGTGAGCACAAAGCGAGGAAATGGGTATGGCGGGATGGAAGGCGGCTGAACTTGAATGGGGGCATGGACCTCGAGTGTTCGAGATGTTCTTGGAGCCGACTTGTCCATATTCGAATAAGGCCTTCGGCAAGATCAAAGAGGTTCTGTCGACGGCGGGCGAAGACAAAATTACGGTCAAGATCCGGCTGCATTCCCAGCCGTGGCATCTCTATTCCGGCGTGATCGTTCGTGCGATCCTTGCAGCTTCGACGCTGGACAATGGCCGGGAAGCCGCGTGGCGCGTCATGGAAGCCGTGGCCGTCCATCGCGAAGAATTCGAATTTGACAAGCATTGCACCGGCCCCAACCGCACGGCCACTCCAAACGACATTATAGCGCGGGTCGAGCGTTATAGCGGCATCAAACTGGCCGCTGCATTCGACATTCCAAATTTGGACAGGGCGATCAAATTGCATTGCCGGTACGCAAGGCAAAATGGAGTCCATGTCAGCCCGACATTCATGATCGATGGACTGGTTCAGCCGAACATGAGTAGCGGAGACGCTGTGTCGGTCTGGGCGCAACGCCTTGTCGACGGCTGACGCACCAATTCGCAGAGAACACTTAGTTCTTGGTGGCTTTTAAGTGTTCTTCTGATGCTGTAATGCCGCGCATTGCCTTGAGCGTTAGCGCCGTTGGTTGCGGTTTCCATTCAGAAACCAGTTTTTCTGCGTTCGTGAGTTCTGGCTTGGTCAGTATGCCAGCCATCCCTTTCACTTTGTCGGGTGGCACCAGTTTCGAGAGTTTGTAATACGCATACGCCAACGATAAATCTTTTGGCGCTCCCTTTCCTTGAAAATACAAACCGGACAAATTGTAGAGCGATTTAGGATCTCCCTGATCGCCCGCCAGCTTCCACCATTTCATCGCTTCTTCGAAATTTTCCTGTTTGACATAAAGAAGGGCAACATCGTGCTGGGCAAGCGCATAACCGGCTTGGGCGGCAATCAGTTTATATTTTAATGCTTCAACTTTATCGTTGGCGACAACGCCCTCGCCTTGCCCGTCATAATAACAGCCGAGCTTATAGGCTCCCAGCGGGTCGCTCGATGCAGTCGATTTTTGAAACCACTCGAATGCCTGCCTGATATCTCTTTGTGTGCCGATGCCATTATTGTACATCATGCCAACATGATATTGCGCCTCGGCATCTCCTTTGTTGGCCAATGCGACCATCGCATTGAAGGTGCCAGCTTCATTTGCAGTGGCAGGTATTGAGAAAAATAGAAGGCCCATGAGCGCCGCGACGCCAATGAGCGCGGTACGCAGACCGTGTCTTCCGGTTCGCGGCTTGTCACCGAGTATGCGATTGGTCATGGCCTTCCTCATTGTGCGCATGAGACCCTCCTCATCGCCTAGGTTCCCAACTGTTCGATTCGTCCTTACGCGGCCGCCGCTCCCTGGTTCGCGCCTACCTTGGTCGCTGCTGGGCCGTGGCAAGTTCAAAATCAATCACGGAATGCATAGGCTCCGTGCCGCGACCCCTGCTAAGTCCGCTTGTGGCCATAGCGGACATGCCGACCGCCGCACGAAATATCCGCTCGTTGGGAAAGAGCAGACTCGGTATCTTATGAGTAGATGCCCGAGCCCGTGCCGATACCATCAGCCCGCCAGCCCCTTCTCGAGCTTCGCATAAAGCGGATTGTCGCGCGTGAACACGTAATCGATATCGGCGACCGTCACGCTGTCCGCCCCCTGCTCGCGCAGGAAGCTTGCCAGCGCGTGCACATGCCCGGGCGGGCAGTGCAGCGTGATCATGCCGGACGAGGTCGGCGGGCCAAACGGAGCGGCAACGCCGAAGCGCTGCTTTGCCCCGGCCAGCACCGTATCGTTGATGCCGGGGGCGCGCGTGCGCACCTCGCGGAAGGCGCGCGCGCGGCCCTGCGCCGCGATGCGGTCGAGGATGAGCCGCGCGATCTCGCGCTCGGTCGCGCCCCATTCGGCGCCGCGTGCGGCGATCAGGTTTGCCTCCGAACGCAACATGATGCCGTCGTCGAGAACCTTGAGCGCGTTCGCCGCAAGCGTTGCGCCGGTGGTGGTGATGTCGACGATGAGCTCGGCGGTGCCTGCGGCCGGCGCCCCCTCGGTCGCGCCGAGGCTTTCGACAATGCGGTAGTCGATGATGCCGTGCTGCGAGAAAAACTGGCGCGTCAGGTTCACGTATTTCGTGGCGACACGCATCTTGCGGTCGTGCGTCGCACGGAACGCGGTCGCGACATCGTCGAGGTCCGCCATGGTGCGCACATCGATCCAGGCCTGCGGCACCGCGACCACGACGTTCGCCTCGCCGAAGCCGAGCTTCTCGATCAGCACGACGCGGCTCTCCACGTCGGAATACGTTTCGCGGATCTGGTCCTCGCCGGTCACGCCGAAATGCACCGCGCCCGCGCCGAGTTGCGTGGTGATGTCGGAGGCGGAGAGATAGGCCACCTCGACACCCGGCATTCCGGCGATCGCGCCGCGGTATTCGCGCGCGCCGCGCGGCTTGACGAGCGACAGGCCCGCACGCGCGAAAAAGCCTTCCGCGTTCTCCTGCAGGCGGCCCTTCGACGGGACGGCGAGAACGAACGGCGCGCTCATGGCTCCGTCCCGATTTCGTTGAGGCGCTCGATCCACACCGAAAAGCCGACGGCCGGGATCGGCGCAGCGGCCCCGAGGCGCGAGAGCAACTCGTCGTAGCGCCCGCCCGCGACAAGCTGGCGGCCGACGCGCATCTCCTTGTCGTGCAGCTCGAACACGAAGCCGGTGTAGTAGTCGAGGCCGCGGCCGAACGCGGTGGAGAACTTGATGCGCGAGACCTCAACGCCCTGCGCGGCGAGGAAGCCGGTGCGGCTCTCGAACAGGTCGAGCGCAGCGGAAAGATCGATCTTCTGCTCCGCCGCGAGCGTGCGCAGCGCGTCGGCGGCCTCGTCGGGGTCGCCGCTGATCGAGAGGAACTGCTCGATCAGCGCGCGGGTCGCGCGCGGCAGCCCCGAGCTTGCGCCGAGCGCCGCCTGCTCGAGAAAGCGGTCCGCAATTTCTCCGACCGAGCGCCCGCCGACGGCGGTGATGCCGGCGATCGACAACAGGTCCGTGACCAGTGCATGCGCGGCCTTCGGATCGGACCCGGCGAGCGCCGCGAGCACGCCCTGGTATTCGGGCCGCTCGCTCGCCGCCGCATTGACCAGCCGGTCGAGATCGTCGGCAAGGCTGCCGGCGCGGTTGAAGTCCTTCACCAGCCGCCGCTTCCATGCGGCGGAAAGATCGAGCGCCGCGACGAGCGCCGAGAACAGCCCGACATCGCCCATGCGGATGTCCGGCGCATCGACGCCGTAGTGCGTCGTGGCTTCGAGACCGAGCGCGAGCATCTCGGCATCGGCGGCGGCCGTGTCGCGGCGTCCGAACGACTCGATGCCACCCTGGATGAACTCGGACGGCTCGTCGATGCGATGACGGAACACCGGCGCGAGATAACAGAAGCCGAGCGCCTCTCCCGCCTCCGGCGAGGCGAGGTAATCGCACGACACCGGGATCGTCAGATCGGGGCGCAGGCACAGCTCGCGCCCATCCGGGTCGGTGGTAAGAAACATGCGGCGGCGGATGTCCTCGCCCGAGAGATCGAGGAACATCTCGGCCGGCTGCAGGATCGCGGGCGCGACGCGCACATAGCCCGCGCGCTCGTAGTGCGCGGCGAGCGCCTCCGCCCGTGCGTCGGGCGCGGTCATGGCTTTGCCTTCGTGATGTCGCGCATGGCGCGGCGCCGCCCGGTTGAATGTGCGGCGCGCCTTTAGCACGCTCCCGTTAAGGTTTCGATTGAGATCGCCGGGCGCGATTAATGCGGCCCCTGTTCGGTCAAAAAATATTAAACAAAACAGCGGCTTGGTTAACCCGGTTCAACGCCTATGCCCTGCTTTCCGCGCTCACCGTCACGTCGACATCCATGCCGAGATATGTCGCGCCCTCGCCGGTGAACGTGCCGCCGATCGGGATCGCCTGGCTTGGATCGCGCGTGACCGCGACGCGGATCAGGTTCTCGCACGCGACCAGCGCGTTGGTCGGATCGAACTCGACCCAGCCGGCGCCCGGCAAATAGATGTCGGCCCAGGCGTGCGTCGCGCCCGCACCCTGCACCGCCTCGCCGCCGTCGAGCGCCGGATCGTAGAGATAGCCCGAGACGAAACGCGCGCCGAAGCCGAGCGTGCGTGCCGCCTCGATGAACAGCAGCGCGAAGTCGCGGCAGGTGCCGCTCTTTCTCTCGATGGTCTCGAGCGGCGCCTGCGTCCCCTCCTCCTCGCGCCCGCGGTATTCGAACGAGCCGCGGATCGCTGCGTTCATGGTGGCAAGCAGGTTGAAGGTGTTGGTCGGCGTTTCGAGGATGAACTGGCGCGCCCATTCCTCGACCGTCCCGCGCGGGTCCGGGTACTGCGGCTCGCGCAGCCGCGCGAGATCGACGCGGTCGTCGGCCGAGTGCATGAAGGGATAGCTCTCGGCCTCCGGCGCGATCGGAAAATCAGGCCGCGGCAGCGCGAAGCGCTCCAACGTCAAGGTCGAGACGATGGATAGTTCGGAGGCGGCTTCCGCGAAATCGACCAGCGCGACCGAATTGCCGAACACGTCGTGCATCCAGCGCATCGTGCCGGGCGGCGAGAGCGCAAGCTCCGCGCCGATCACGCGCAGGTCGTGGCTGTCGCGCGGGCGCAGCATCAGCCGGTGCTGGCCGAACGCGACCGGCGCCGAGTAGCGATAGGTGGTGGCGTGGCGGACGGTAAGGAGCTTCATCGAGTCTTCCGGGCGGGCGACCGACAACGGACCTATCCTGCCATCGTTCCGCCCGCAGATGTCGGATAAATTCCGACGATCAGAACCGGGAGAATCGCATGCGCCTCGCCATCACCTTCGCCGCACTCCTCATCGCCGCGCCTGCGATCGCGCAGGAGATGCCCGCCCGCAAGGCGGGCCTGTGGGAAATGACCATGACCTTCGAAGGCCGCAGTGGGCCGCCGCAGACGATGCAGCAATGCATCGACGCCTCGACCGACAAGGCGATGCAGGACATGAGCCAGGGCGTGCGCGGGCAAGGCTGCTCCAAGCGCGAGACGAAGAAGGTCGGCGACACCATCGTGTTCGACTCGGTGTGCAACATGGGCGCCGGGACGACGACCTCGCACGGCGTCGTCACCGGCGATTTCAATTCGGCCTACACGGTCAAGATCAGCTCAAAGCGCGAGGGGCCGCCGATCAAGGACATGCCGGCCGAGACCAACATGACCGTCGCGGCGAAATGGGTCGGCGCCTGCAAGGCGGATCAGAAGCCGGGCGACATGATCATGGCAAACGGCATGAAGATGAATGTCACGGATATGCAGAAGGGCGCGGCGCCGGCGAAGAAGAAGTAAGGGGCGGTGGTGCCGCAAGCTCGGTCTGTTCCCCTCCCCCTTGCGGGGAGGGGTTAGGGGGTGGGGGTCGGAGTTGGTGGACGAAGCCTTACCCAATCGCAACGACCCCCCTCCCCAACCCTCCCCCTCAAGGGAGGAGGGAGCGCACTGAGTACGCGGCACGGCCATCGCGACCTTAGTCCCACTTCACTCCATGTCGCGTCAGCACGCGGCGCACGCCTTCGAGTAGTTCTGCTTCAGGCACGGCGAACTGCGCTTCGGCCTGCCTGGCCTTGTACTCTTCGCGGTCCTTGATCGACGAGATGGTCCCACCAAGGATCAGGTCCTTGATCTGCACCTCGCCCTTGGCCTTCTCGTCGCCGCCCTGAATGACGGCGCAGGGCGAGCCGCGCCGATCGGCATACTTCATCTGCGCGCCGAACTTGCCTGACCCGAGATAAAGCTCGGCGCGGATGCCGGCGTTGCGCAGGCTCGCGACCATCTTCTGGTAGTCGGCGATCCGATCCTGGTCGAACACCGTGACGACGACCGGGCCAGCCTCCGGCTTCGTGTCGATCTTCTTCAAGTGCTGCAGCGCCGCCATCAAGCGCGACACGCCAATGGAAATGCCGGTCGCCGGAACGTTGTCGCCGCGGAAGCGGCCGACCAGCCCGTCATAGCGCCCGCCGCCCGCGACCGAGCCGAAGCGGACCGGCTTGCCGTCCTCGCCTTCGACCGGAAAAGTCAGTTCAACTTCAAAGACAGGGCCGGTGTAATATTCGAGGCCGCGGACGACGGAAGAGTCGAAAAGCACGCGACCCGGACCATAATCCGCAGCACGACAGATATTGGCTATTTGCTCGACTTCGGCGACGCCTTCCTCTCCAGCAGCAGACCCCTTCACTGCTTCGCGCCAAAAACCAAATGTCATTGAGTCATCCGGCATTGTCTCTTCGCCGAACGCATCATGGATCGGCTCACCGCGAGATTTTGCCAACGCAGTTTCCTCAGCGCTCCCGGACCGAAAACTTGTGCCAAGATACGAGGTTAGGAGGCGCGTGATCTGCTCTTCATTAAGCCCAGCACCCTTAGTGAAATCGCCGCTCTCGTCTTTTCGACCTGCCCCCAATAACTGGCGAACACCATCACGACCGAGCCGGTCTAACTTATCGATCGCCCGCAGCACCGTGAGCCGCTTACCCGCATTCTCCTCGCCACCGATCCCAATCGCCTCCATCACGCCATCCAGTACCTTCCGGTTATTCACCCTCACCACATAGCTGCCGCGCGGGATGCCGAGCTCCTCCATCGTGTCCGCGATCATCATGCAGACCTCGGCGTCCGCCGCCATGCTCGCCGAACCGACCGTGTCGGCGTCGAACTGCATGAACTGGCGGAAGCGGCCCGGCCCCGGCTTCTCGTTGCGGTAGACGTAGCCGAAGCGGTACGAGCGATAGGGCTTGGGCAGCGCGTCGAAATTCTCCGCCACGTAGCGCGCGAGCGGCGCGGTCAGGTCGTAGCGCAGGCTCATCCATTGCTCGTCGTCGTCCTGAAACGAGAACACGCCCTCGTTCGGGCGGTCCTGGTCGGGCAGGAACTTGCCGAGCGCGTCGGTGTATTCGATCGCGGGCGTCTCGACCGGCTCGAAGCCGTAGCGCTCGAAGACCCGCCGAATCGTCTCGAGCATGCGGCGCGTCGCGGCAATCTCGGCCGGGCCGCGGTCGGCAAAGCCGCGCGGCAGGCGCGGCTTCAGTTTGTTCGGCTTGTCGTTCACGGGAAACTCCGAGGGCTCGCTCGCAAGTAACCGAACCCCCCGTAGCCGGCAAGGCACGCGCCAACCCCTTCCCCGATCAGCGGATTTGCCGCACCGCGGCGGCCGCTTTTCACCAATTGTTAAGCATTCCTTTACTGCGACCTCGCATCTTCCGGAGGCGGCGAACCGTCGCCGAAAGGCTGGGGGAATCCATGAATTTGGTGCTGCGCGGCGCGCTCGCCGCAACCGTTGCGGTCGCGGCCTTTTCCGCCTCCGCGCGCGCCGAGAACGGCGTCACCGCCGACACGATCACGTTCGGGCAGGCCGCTGTGCTCGAAGGGCCGGCCTCCGCGCTCGGCCTCGGCATGCAGGTCGGACTCAACGCCGCCTTCGCCGAGATCAACGCCAAGGGCGGCGTGCACGGCCGCAAGATCAAGCTGATCAGCGTCAACGACGGCTACGAGCCGGATCGCGCCATCGCGGCGACCAAGACGCTGATCGAGGACGAGAAGGTGTTCGCGCTGATCGGCCCGGTCGGCACGCCGACGTCTGCCGCCGCGCAGCCGCTCGCGACCGCCGCCAAGGTGCCGTTCATCGGCGCGTTCACCGGCGCGGGCTTCCTGCGCAATCCCAAGCTCGAAAACGTCATCAATGTGCGCGCGAGCTACGACGCCGAGACCGAAGGCTGGGTGAAGCATCTCACCGAGGATCTGAAGATTTCCAAGATCGGCATCTTCTACCAGGACGATGCGTTTGGCCGCGCCGGCCTCTCCGGCTTCAAGAAAGCGATGGACAAGCGCGGCATGCAGATCGCCGCCGAGGCGACGTATGAGCGCAACACCGTCGCGGTGAAGACCGGCGTGCTCGCCATGAAGCAGGCCGCGCCCGAAGCGGTCGTGATCGTCGGCGCCTACAAGCCAGTCGCCGAGTTCATCAAGTTGTCGAAGAAGATCGGCTTCAGCCCGGTGTTCGTGAACATCTCGTTCGTGGGCGCGAACGCGCTCGCCAGGGAGCTGGGTCCGGATGGCAAGGGCGTGATCGTCTCCCAGGTGGTGCCGTTCCCCGCCGATGCCTCGCTCAAGGTGGTCGCCGACTATCAGAAGGCGATCAAGGCCGCCGATCCGAAGGCCGAACCGGAATTCGTGTCGCTCGAAGGCTATCTCGCCGGGCGCCTCGCCATCGCGGCGCTCGAGAAAGCCGGCAAGGACATAACGCGCGATGGGCTCCTCAGGGCCATCAAGGACACCGGCAAGTTCGACATCGGCGGGCTCACGATGACGTTCTCGGCCGAAAAGAACGAAGGCCTCGACAAGGTGTGGATGACCATCATCGAGGCGGACGGCTCGTTCAAGCCGATCGAGAAGATGATCAGGATCTCGAGCAACTGAGTTGAAAGACCTCATCCTGAGGAGCGCGGCCCGGTGGGCCGCGCGTCTCGAAGGATGGCCGCATACACCGCCTCTGGCCATCCTTCGAGACACGCGGGCTAACGCCCTCGTTCATCAGGATGAGGATTCCGACAGCGCACCGGGCTTCAGAACAAGGGAGTCCGG
>Ga0190275_10003386_pt1 | contig 11377 bp, 8 predicted proteins | sample Popmic550T_FD_133745 | JGI IMG/M metagenome (GOLD analysis project Ga0190275, IMG submission 133745) | Populus adjacent soil microbial communities from riparian zone of Yellowstone River, Montana, USA - 550 T | ecosystem: Environmental > Terrestrial > Soil > Riparian zone > Trees stand | place... | reverse complement strand
GGACGCAGGTGCACTCGCTGCGGCTGCCGAGCTTCGTCGTCTCGACCGAGGTGATCTTCGGCCTCCCCGACGAGCGCCTCTCGATCCGGCACGACGCCGGCGGCTCGGCGACTCCGTACGTCGCCGGCACGCTGCTCGCCGCGCGCGCGGCGCCGGGCCGCACCGGCCTCACGCGCGGGCTCGACGCGCTGCTGCTGGAGGCCGGGTAGTCAGGCGGGGCGACCGTCGCCCGAGGGGACGGGGAAGTCGCCGCTCGGGGGCCGTCGCGGCAGCGGCGCGGTCATCGCCCCCGGCCGGCGCAGGCCGCCGCGCCAGGCGCCGAGGCGCGACTGGATGAACTGGTGGCGGGCCGGGGAGCGGGCGCTGAGCACGCCCGGGGCCTCGATGAAGCACATCAGGCTCTCCGCGAAGTCCTCCATGTTGTTCGTGGTCGCGTATGCGGACACCGGCTGCTCGGGCCACGCGTCGTTCCAGTTGGCGTCGGTCACCACGGTCCCGTTCTGCACGAGCCCGCGGCTCGTCCATCCGGCGGCCTGCGCCCAGTCCTGGAAGAACTGGGTGTCGCCGCCGAGCATCGGGCTGCCGAAGCGCTCGAAGACGCCGTGCGCCAGCTCGTGGACGATGACGCGCCGGCGGCTGTCCGAGCTCGAGCCGGCGACCACCGCGGCCGGCGCCCCCGGCGTGCTGCGGCCCTGCGGCAGCCGCCAGGTCATGGTCTCGGTGGGCTGGAAGATGTTGAGCAGCCCGCCGCCGTACGTTGCGCCGTGTCGCGGCCGCGCCTGCGCGGTGCCGCGGACGTTCTCGTAATCGGACGCGAGGAAGCGCAGCTCGTTCACCTCCGGCACCCCGCCGAGCACGAATCCCATCACCTCGAACGCATCCAGGATGTCGTCGTAGAGCTCGTTGTCAGGTCCGGGATCCCACTCCTGCCAGCCGCTGATCGAGGTGGGCGATGGGTCCGCATCCGGCGTGCTGCGTCGCATCTGGTCGATCTGATGTGCCTCGGTGCCCGTGCGCACGTTCGCGACGCCCCAGCGGTCGCGCAGCTGCGCCTCGAACCGCTGGCGCCCGTTCCCGCGCACGCGCGCCTCGGGCGGCGAGGTCACTCGCGGCTGGTCGAGCGGGATGCGCAGCAGGCGGTTGACCGCCGCGTTGCCGGCGCTGCGCTGCAGGGCGAGCAGCCGCGCCACGGCGGGCGGCTTGGCGGCGGGATCGGAGCCACGCCGCGGCTCGCTCGGCGCGGCGGTGGCTTCCCGCGTGTGGTGGGCGCTCCCCACCGGCCGAGACTAGTGCCGGCGGAGGGGCGCGATCAAGCCGCGACTACATCCCCGAGCGCAGGTCCGTGAGGCCTTCCGGGACGAACGCGATGTCGTTGAAGCGCGCTTCGGCGCCGTCGCCCGTCGGCGACTGCACGAGGAACCCGGCGCGCAGGCTGTCGAGCGCGTCCAGCGCGAAGTGGCGCACGAAGCGCCAGCGTTCGCCGTCGAGCCGCGCGTGCAACGCGCACGCCGCCCCGCGGCGCGACACGCGCAGCCACACGGCGCCGTCGGGGACCAGGAACGCATTCGCGTCGTCGGAGCGCCCGTCCGTCACGACCGAGACGACCATCGGCTCCGCGTCGGGCGACACCTCGTAGGCGAGCTTCACCCAGCACCGGTCGCTCGCCCACAGGAGCAGCGCGCCCGCATCGAACGCGCCTGCGAACGTGCACCGCACGCGCGCCGAGAGCTGGAAATCTCCGTCCACGCGACCCAGCAGGCGGGGGGCCGCGGCCTTCACCTCGCCGCTCGACGGATCGATGAACAGATCGCTGCCCGCCGGCGCGGCCATCGTGAGCGCCGGCCCCTCGTCCAGGCTCCAGCTCGCGGGCGCGACATCCCACGCGAGCGGGGCGGGCAAGGGCGCGATGGTGACGGAATCGCTCATCAACCCAGCAGGCGCGCCACCGCGAAGTCGTCGCCACCCGTCCGCTGGCCGGCGACGACGATCCGGGCGTTGGGCTGGCGCGCGACCGCGTTGCCGAATGTTGCGACGCCGAAGTCCACGGTCGCCCGCCCGGCGGTGCCGAACGCGCTGTCGAGTGAGCCGTCGGCGTTGACGCGCGCGACCGCGACGTCCTCGTCGGCCTGCGTGTAGCCGGCCACGACGATCTTGCCGTCCGGCTGCAGGACGGCGTCGGCGGCGAGGTCGGCGAGCGACCCGAAGTCGATGCTGACGGTGCCGTCGCCGTCGAACGTCGTGTCGGGTGCGCCATTGGGCTGCAGCCGTGTGACGGTCATCATCTGACTGCCGGCCGCGTTGCCCGCGACGACGATCTTGCCGTCCTGCGGCTGCACCAGCACCGCGTTCGCGCTGCCGCCTCCGGGCAGCGTCACGCGGCCGTCGCCGCCGAAGGCCGGGTCGAGGGTGCCGTTCGCCCGTAGCCGCGCGATCACGGCGCCGGCGGCCGTCGACCGGCCGGCGACGAGGATCCGGCCGTTGGCCTGGCGCGCCATCGCGAGGCCGAAGTCGTCGCCGCCGAAGTCGACCGCGGCCTTGCCGCCGGTGCCGAAGGTCGTGTCCAGCGCGCCGTTCGCGTTCAGCCGCGCGAGCTGGATGTTGCCGCCCTCGGGCCCCGAGAAGCCGGCGAGCAGGAGCTTGCCGTTCGGGAGCACGAGCACCGCCGAGGCGCGGCTCAGCGCGCCCCAGCTGAAGAGCGTCTTGCCGTCGCCGGAGAACGTGGTGTCGAGCGAGCCGTTGGGCTTCAGGCGCGCCACTGCGACCCGGAAGTCCGAGTGTCCGGCCAGGACGATCTTCCCGTCCGGCTGCAGTGCCGCGCCGGAGGCGGATTCGTCGTCGCCGCCGAAGTCGATCGCGCGCTTCCCGTCCGCCGAGAACGTGGTGTCGAGCGCGCCGTTGCCGCGGAGGCGCGCGACGCAGAAGGAGTGCGCGGCGCCGCCGCCGCCGGCGACGACGATCCTCCCGTTGGGCTGCACGAGCACGACGCGCGCCGCGTCGATACCGCCGAAGTTGATCGCCAGCTTCCCGTCGCCGGAGAAGCTCGTATCGAGGGCGCCGGGGTTGGCCATGCGCCGACCGTACCGCGCTCTAGACGGACCCGTCGCCGACCCGGCCGGGGCCGCCGCTGGGACGACCCCGACTCAGTGTTCGGCGCCGCTGTGCGCTACCTCCCGTGGTGCTTCTTCCGGGGCGTGAAGCGCAGCTTGTATACGGACCTCGTGGGACTCAGATCGCGGACCACCGCCTTGCCTCCGGCGCCGCTGTAGCGGCCGGTCCCGCCCGTGATCGCCACGGTGAACGGCCCCGGGTCGTCCTCGCCCTGGACCTCGATCAGTCCCTGCAGGGTGATCTGCCCGCGCCGCAGCTTCAGGGTGCCGACGCAGTGGAACATCATGACGTCGTAGGGCGGCTTGACCTGGGTGGTCGTGCAGACCACCCCGCTCACGCCGACCCGCCGGCCGCGGCGCGACAGCCGCTCTGAGAACACGATCTCGTCGCCGAGCGACGGTCCGGGTGTCCCGAGATCCAGGAACTCGAACTGGATCTCTTTGGCGACGATCCGGAGGGCCCGCTTCCCCTTTCCGTCAGCCGTCGCGACCTCTGGGCCGGACACGAGCACCCCGAGCACGGCGATGGCGAGTACCGCCGCGTAGAGCCTGCGCTTGCTTCGCACGTCTCTTCCCTCCTTCCGCGCCAGAACTGTTGGAGATCTCCTCGCCGGGTGGAGAGCGGTTCCGGACTCGCGATGATCCGGTCATCGGCCGACGCTAGCCCCGGATCCGGAGCCGGTCAACCAGCGCTGCACGAACGTGCATCGACGTCCGGATCCTTACCGCTGAAGGCCGCAGCGGTGAGTTGTGGTGGGATGCGCATGACGTCTCGTCGCATGCGCCGATGCTGCCCGCCGCGATCATGACGCTGCTCGTCGCCCTGCTCATCGGGGCGCCATCTGCCGACGCCGGGTACCGCGTCGGGATCGGCGAGCAGAGCGCGGAGATGTTCAACAGTCCCGCCTGGCAGGACCTCCGGCTCCAGCGTGTCCGCTACCTCGTGCCGTGGGATTGGAACCGGGCCGGGCAGGCGGCCGAGGTGGCGGGGTTCATGACCGCCGCCCGCGCCCGCAGGCAGGACGTGCTCGTGACGTTCACGGCCCACCGCGGCTGCTTCGATGGCCGCCGCTACTCGCGCAGCAGCACCTGCCGGGCGCCGACCGCGAAGGCCTACCGCGCGGCGGTCCGCAGGTTCGACGACCGCTACCCGTGGGTGCGGACGTACTCGGCGTGGAACGAGGTCAACCACATCTCGCAACCGACGTTCAGGAGTCCGCGGCTCGCCGTTCGCTACTACCGCGTGTTGCGTCGCGAGAGCCGCCGCCGCCGGTTCCGCGTGCTGGCGGCCGACGTGCTGGACACGTCGAACATGCGCCCGTACCTGAGGTCGTTCCTGCGGCTCGCGCCGGGCCGTCCACGGCTGTGGGGTCTGCATAACTATCAGGACGTCAACCACCTCACGTCCGCGGACACGCGCACCCTGCTCGAAACGGTGCCGGGCGAGGTCTGGCTGACGGAGACCAACGGGGTCGTGAAGGTCGGCAACAGCCGGCAGTTCCGCTACTCCACGACTCGGGCGGCGCGGCGCACGCGCTGGATGTTCAGGCTCGCGGGCCGCTACGACTCGAGGCGCCGCGGCCTGCGCTCGCGGATCACGCGCCTGTTCGTCTACCAGTGGTTCGGCGCACCGCGCGACGCGTCCTTCGATGCCGGACTGGTCGACCTGGGCGGCACCCCTCGCCCGGCCTACTTCGTCGTCAAGCGCTATGCGCGCTCACGCCGCTGAACGCACTCAGGCGCCGCCAGCACGCGCCACGAGGCGTTGCGGTAGACCGGCTCGAACCCCGCAGGCGCGGCGACGCGCGGGAACTTCACCGAGTAGAAGCGCCGCATCGCGCGCGTCCGCCGCGGCAGCAGCAGGACCTGCGCGTCGCGCGCCTCGCGGCTCCCGACCGGCGCGACGCTCCCGGGGTCGCCCTCAGTCCACCAGCGCAGCTGGGGGATCGGGCGGTGGTCGGCGGTCGCGATCGTCCCGCAGCGCTCGAGCACGGCGCGCACGGCCGGGTCCTGCCCGGCTTCGCGCAGGTCGCGGTAGTAGGCGCCCTGGAAGACGAGGCGGCCGTCGAGGCGGTCGAGCAGATCCACATGCCAGGGGAGGTAGGCCACGGACAGCAGCGCCGCGACGACGCCGGCGATCGCCCATCCGCGGCGCTCGCGGCCGGGCGGCAGCATCCGCCAGCCGAACACCGCGAGCCCGTAGAAGACAGCGAGCAGCACCGCGGGGGTGCGGACGTAGCGGCCGATCAGCGGCAGCCCGAAGACCGGGCTGGCGAGGAAGACGACGAGCATCGCGACGGCGACCACGAACGGCAGCAGCGCCCGCCGCCGCGCGTGGCGCCACGCGAACGCCAGCCCGATCGCGATCCCGATCACGAGCGGCTCGCGCAGCGTGTAGCCGAGGTACTGCGCCGCCCAGTAGGGGCCGGTCAGCGGATCGCGGCGGCGGTCGACCGTCGCCGCGAGCTCGGCCGTGCCGTGCAGCGAGTGCAGCGGGTCGCCCGTGACGAGCCAGTCGCCGAGCGCCCACAGCACGGGTGCGAGCGCGGTCAGCGCCGCGTACGTCACGCGCTCGCGCATATCGGCGTCGCGCCACAGGTACAGCGCGTAGAGCCCGGCGAGCGCCCACGCCTCCGGGCGCATCAGGCCGCCGACCGCCAGCAGGGCGAGCACGGGGACGCCGCGCTTCGGCTGCCGCGACTCGAGCAGCACCGCCCACACGATCAGGACCGCGAACGCCGTGTCCTGGTAGCCGAGCAGGGCGTCGCGCTCGAGCGCGGGCCGCGTCAGCACCACGAGCGCCGTGACGGCGCCGACCCACGGCGAGAACAGCTCGGCGCCCAGCCGGTAGGCGAGCCACACGAGCAGGCCGAAGCAGAGCAGGATCGCCCACACCATGATCGCGTCGCCGCCGGTGCCGAACGGCACGGCGACGAGCGAGACCACGGTCTCGAGCGGGTGCGGCGTCGGCGCGTACGGACCGGTGTAGTCCGGGGTCAGACCATGCGCGAGGTCGCGCGCCCACACCAGCGCGTAGCGCGCGTCGTAGTTCAGGAACCACGGCTCGTAGACGATCCGGAGCAGGACGGCGACGCCCGCGACCGTCCCCAACGCGGGGAGGAACCGGAGCCGGGTGCCCATTCGCGGCGACGATAGCGGCCGCGTGCTTTCCGTCCGCCCGACCGCGTCGAATGTCGTGATCAGCCGAGCCGCCCTCCTCCTCCTGCTCGCGCTCGTGCTGGCCGCCGCCGTCGTACCTGCGAGCGCGGGCGCCGCGCGCAAGGGCCGGGTCACCCCGGCGGGCTGGGCCGTGCGTCCGGCGGGGGCCGAGATCTCGATCGCCCAGCGCACCCAGGGCTTCCAGGGCCCGCTCGGCTCGGCGCTCTCGCCCTCGGGCCAGAAGCTCCTGTCGGTCTCGAGCGCGGCGACGCGGATCAACTCGACCGACCTCTTCGACCTGCGGCTCCGCCGGAGGACCGGCACGGTCGCCTATGACGCGCGGCGGGGGATCGGCGAGGCGGTGTTCTACGGGGTCGTGTTCTCCCCCGGCGGCAAGCGCGCGTGGGCGTCGGGCGGCGGGCAGAACGTCGTCCACGTCTACTCCGTCGGCAAAACGCTGCGCGAGACCGGCCAGATCCCGGTGCCGTTCTTCCCCGCCGGACTCGCCTACGGCAAGACCCCGCGCGGCGACCGCATCTACGTCGCCAACAACCTCGGCGGGGCGGCCGGCACGACCAATCCGCCGGGGCGCACGGTGACCGTGATCGACCCGAAGACCAACCACGTGACCTCGAAGATCGACCTCGGCCTCGCGCTCCAGCCGTACGGGGTCACGTTCGGGCGCGGCGGGCGCAAGGCCTACGTGACGAACTGGATGGGCCGCTCGGTCTCGGTCATCGACACGCGCAGGGAGCGCGTCACGCGGCGGATCCTGCTCTCCCCTCCGACGAACCCGCAGCTCGCCGACCACCCGAACGCGATCGCGGCCAACCCGCGCCGCCACGAGGTCTACACCGCCAACGGCAACTCCGACACCGTCTCGGTGATCGACGCGCGGCGCGACAGGCTCATCCACACGATGCAGGTCGGCCTGGTGCGCGGCGCGCGCCCGGGCGCGCGGCCCAGCGGTCTCGCGGTCAGCCCGGACGGCCGCCGGCTCTACGTCGCGCTCGGAGGCGAGAACGCGATCGCAGTGCTCGACCTCGTGCACCGCAAGCGGATCGGGTTCATCCCGACCGCGTGGAACCCGACCGACGTCGACGTCACGCGCGACGGCTCGCGGCTCGTGATCACCAGCGCCAACGCTGCCGGGCGGCGCCCGCGGCGCTGCGCCGGGCCGTACGCGGTCGGCGACTGCTCGACCGGCGACCTCACCTACATCACGGCCGCCGGCCGCCGGCCGAGCACGAAGGGCGGCATCAGCATCGTGCGCACGCCGTACCGCATGAAGCGGCTGCGCAAGCTGACGCGCGCGGTGCTGCGCAACAACCGCGTGCGCACCCGCATCGCCGCCAAGCCGGCCGCGCTGAGGGCGATCCGGCACGTCATCTACGTGATCAAGGAGAACCGCACCTACGACCAGGTGCTCGGCAACATCGGCAAGGGCGACGGCGACCCGCGTCTGACGCTGTTCAACGACGACTCCGCGCCGAACCACCGCGAGCTGGCGCGCCGCTTCACGCTGTTCGACAACTTCTTCGCCGATGCCGACGTCTCCGCGGACGGCCTGAGCTGGACGGTCTCCGCGGGCGTGAGCGACTACATCGACAAGACCTGGCCGATCACGTACTCGCCGGGCGCACGCCGGCGCCACCGCGCGCGCGACTTCGAGAACGTCCCCTTCGCCGAACAGTTCCTCACCGAGCCGCTGGCGTTCGACCGCACGATCTTCCGCAGCGCCGCGGCGCTGACCCGGGGCTACCTGTGGGACAACGCATACCGCCAGGGCGTGTCGTTCCGCGACTACGGCTTCTACACGAAGATCCCGGGGATCTGCCGCGGCGGCGGCAACACCTCCGACGTCACGCACCTCGACGACCGCCGCTTCGGCGACCACGTCGACGAGCTCTATCCCGGCTTCAACCTCGAGTGCTCGGATCACGCGGACCGCTTCCCCGAATGGGCGCGCGAGTTCCGCGAGTACGAGGCCGCGTTCAAGGCCAATCCTTCCAAGGACCCGCTGCCGGCGCTCTCGATCCTGCGGCTGCCCAACGACCACACCTTCGGCACGGTGCCCAACAAGGCGATCCCGGAGAGCTACTTCGCCGACAACGACCTCGCGCTCGGGCGCCTGGTCGAGACGGTCTCCAAGAGCCCGTTCTGGCCCAACACCGCGATCCTCGTAACCGAGGACGACGCCCAGAACGGGCCCGACCACGTCGACGCCCACCGCACGCTCGCGTACGTGATCAGCCCCTACACGCAGACGGGGCGCGTCGACCACACGCACTACGACACGGCGGGGATGGTCGCGACCGTGGAGTCGCTGCTGAACCTGCCGCCGATGACGATCGTCGACCAGCGCGCGACGCGGATGTGGAAGGGCTTCTCGCGCAAGCCGAATTTCCGCCCGTACGACGCGCTGATGCCGAAGGTGATCCCGTTCGGGGCCGAGGGGGCGCCCACCAACGCGCCCACCGCGCCGCTGGCGACGGTCTCGCGGAGGTGGAACTTCGCAGTCGAGGACGCGACGCCGGAGATCCCGCTCAACGAGGCGATCTGGAAGTCCGTCAAGGGCCGTAGATCGAAGATGCCGGCCCCTCGGCACGGCTACATCATCGGCTCCCAGCCTGCGGACGCCGGCGGTTGAGCGAGCGGTAGCGTGGGCGCCGTGATCACGGCCGCTGCCAGCTTCGTCGAAGGCACGGTCGCGCTCGCCGCCGCGTTCGCGGCCGCCGCCGTGCTCGTGCTGCGCGAGCCGCGCAGCCGCGCGCTGGCGATGCCGGTCGCGCTCGGGCTCGCGCTCGCCGCGGTGGCGCTGATCTCGGGGTCGACGATCTCCGACGAGGTGTCCGCTCGCGGCTCGCTCGTGTCGGTCGCCGGGGCGGCCGGGGTCGTGCTGCTGCTCGCCCTGGCGGTGCTGTTCGTGCGCCGGCCGGGGTGGTTCGCGCTCGGCGTGATCTTCACGCTGCCGTTCCGGATTCCCGTCCCGACGGGCAGCGACGACACCGCGAACCTGCTGCTGCCGCTGTACGTGGTGATCGGGGCGGGCGTGCTCGCGCACCTGTGGCGTGCGCTGCGCGGTCAGGAGGGCGACGCCGTGCGCGAAGACCCGCGGGCGCGGCGGGTGATGCTGGCGCTGGCCGTCGTCGTGGTCCTGTACGCCCTGCAGGCCCTGTACTCCTCGGACCTCGAGCACGCGGTCAAGACGATCGGCTTCTTCTACGTCCCGTTCGCGGTCTGCATGCGGCTGCTGGTGGAGCTTCGGTGGTCGCGGCGGCTCGTGATGCAGGCGCTGGGCGTGACGGTCGGGCTGGCGCTGCTGTTCGCGGCGGTCGGGTTCGCCGAGTGGGCGACCGGGCGGCTGCTGATCTCCAACGAGAAGGTGCTCGCCGCGAACGACCTCAAGCCCTACTTCAGGGTCAACTCGCTGTTCTTCGACCCGAACGTCTACGGCCGCTTCCTCGCGCTCGTGATGGTCGTGCTGGCAGGCGTGCTGCTGTGGGCGCCGGCGCGGCGCGACGTCGCGCGGGTGGCGGTCGGGCTGGCGCTGCTGTGGGCGGCGCTCGTGCTGACGCTCTCGGAGTCGAGCTTCGCCGCGCTGCTGGTGGGTCTGGCCGCGCTGGCAGCGCTGCGCTGGCGTGCATGGCCGGTGCTCGCGGTGTGCGGCGCCGGGGTCGCGGTCGGGCTCGTGCTCGTGCTGGCATCGCCGGGGGCGCTGGGGCTCAGGACGGACTCGTTCTCGGCGATCAACGAGGCGTCGAGCGGGCGGGCGAAGCTGATTCGCGGCGGCCTGGAGATGGCGGCGGACCGGCCGATCACGGGCTACGGGTCGGGCTCGTTCGCCGATCGCTACCGCGAGCGCGAGCGCGTGATGTCCTCGCGGATCTCGGCCGAGTCGCACACGATCCCGGTGACGATCGCGGCCGAGCAGGGGCTGGTCGGGCTCGCGGCCTACGGGTTCCTGCTCGTGAGCGCCTTCGCGCTGGTGTTCGGGGGCCTGCGGGGGGCGCTGCGGCGGCGCACGGCGGGGGTCGTGCTGGTGGCGCGCTGCGTCGTGGCGGCGGCGTTCTGCGCGCTGCTCGTGCACACGTTCGTCTACGCGGCGTTCCTGGAAGACCCGCTGATGTGGACGCTGCTCGCGATGGCCGCCGCGTTGCGGCGCGTGGAGCCCGAGGCGGATCCCGCGGGCGACCACCGGGCGCCGGCCGAAGGCGCCGCGCAGCCGGTTCCGACCTAGCCGGTTTCTACCCTTTTGGAAGTGCGTCGCTCGATCGTGATCGCAGCGGCTGCCGTGACCGTCCTCCTGGGCGCAGGGGGCGCGGCGGCTGCCTACCTCACCTTCCTCCAGCCGGAGGACGAGGCGCCGCCCGCCACGCGCGAGGCACCCGACCCGCCGGAGGCCGCGCTGCCGACGCCGACGCCGACCCCGGCGCCGAAGCCGAAGCCGAAGCCGAAGCCCGACACCTTCAAGTGGCGCCACTACGGCTACTCCGTGGATCACCGGCGCTCGTTCAAGCCGCCGGCCTCGTTCCGCGGGCCGTTCCTGCCCGTATGGAAGCGCAAGGCGCCGGCGCTGCTCGAGTTCCCGCCCGTGATGTCGAACGGGGCGCTGTTCCAGCTCGCCGACAACGGCCAGCTCGCGTCGCTGCGCAAGAAGAACGGCAAGGTGCTCTGGAAGAAGAAGCTCGGCCGGCTGGCGGCGTCCTCGCCGGCGCTGGCCGACGGCCGCGTGTACGTGACGCTGCTCGACGGCGGGCGCTCCGGCCGCGGGCGGATCGTGGCGCTGCGCCAGCGCAACGGCAAGCGCCGCTGGTCGCGGATGCTGCCGAGCCGCAGCGAGTCCTCGCCGCTCGTGCACGGCAAGCGGCTGTACTTCGGGTCGGAGAACGGGACGCTCTACTGCCTCGACGCCCGCAGCGGCAAAGTCAAGTGGACCTACCGCGCGGCGGGGGCGATCAAGGGCAGCCCGACGTACGCGCACGGCAAGCTCTACTTCGGCGACTACGGCGGGCGCGTGCAGGCGGTGCGGGCCAAGAACGGGCGCCGCGTGTGGTCCAGCGCCGGGTCGGGGCGCTTCTACGCGACCGCCGCGGTCGCCGGCCGCCGCG
>Ga0190275_10003385_pt1 | contig 11379 bp, 7 predicted proteins | sample Popmic550T_FD_133745 | JGI IMG/M metagenome (GOLD analysis project Ga0190275, IMG submission 133745) | Populus adjacent soil microbial communities from riparian zone of Yellowstone River, Montana, USA - 550 T | ecosystem: Environmental > Terrestrial > Soil > Riparian zone > Trees stand | place... | reverse complement strand
GGCGGAGCTCGCCGAGGAATCGGGCCTGACCACCGGGGTCGCCGGCGGTGCCGCCGAGCTCAACGAATACAGCAAGGTCACCCGGGCCCGGATCCCGTTCGTGGTCGCGGCAATCACCTTCGTCACCTTCCTGGTCCTGATCGTCGTCCTCAGGGCGATCCCGCTGGCGGCGATCGCGGTCGCGCTCAACCTCGCCACCGTCGGCGTCGCCTTCGGCGTCCTGACCCTGCTCGGCGAGCTGCCCGACGACGTGCCGCTGGGGGGGAACGCCTACGTCGACGCGGTCGGCGCGGTGATGATCTTCGGCATCATCTTCGGCCTCTCGATCGACTACGCGGTCTTCCTGCTCACCCGCATGCGCGAGCACTATGACCGCGAGGGCGACAACGCCGCGGCGATCGAGTTCGGGCTCGAGAAGACCGCCCGGGTCATAACCGGCGCCGCCGCGATCATGATGGCCGTCTTCATCGTCTTCGCCGGGGCGCCGATCGCCACCGTCAGCCAGCTCGGCGTCGGCTTGACGGTCGCCGTGATCCTCGATGCGACGGTGGTCCGGATCGTGCTGCTGCCGGCCCTGATGCTGCTGATGGGGGACCGGGTCTGGTGGTTGCCGCGCAGTCTCCAGCGGATGCTGCCCAAGTTCGAGGTCTGACCGACGCGTTGACTTCCAGTTAAGTCCCCCGCTGGGGTGTGCTTCTCCGGGGACGGCTCGGATACGATTCGACCGCTCGTTCCGCCGGGTCGGAGGGCCGGGGAACGTACAAGCGATGACCTGTGGCTGCTAATTCGTTAGGCGAGGAGAAAAGCTCGGCGCCAAGCCGGGGGGTCACCCCCGCCCGGATTGCCGTGGTCGCGGCCCTCGCAGTCGCCGTGATCCTCCTCGCGATCGTCTATTTCAGCGGCAACGGCGGCCACAAGTACACCCTCGTCTTCCAGAACGCCGGCCAGCTCGTACCGGACAACCAGGTGCTGATCGGCGGCTCGCCGGTGGGCTCGGTCGAGAGCATCGACCTCAGTGACGACAATCTCGCCGAAATCCACGTCAACGTCGAACAGGAGCTGCACGAGGGCACGACCGCGGTGATCCGCGCCACCTCGCTCTCGGGCGTCGCCAACCACTACGTCTCGGTCAGCCCCGGGCCGAACAGCAACCCGGCGCTCGAGGACGGGGCGGAAATCGGGCTCGGCTCGACCACCACGCCGATCGACATCGACCAGTTCTTCAACACCTTCCCGCCCTCGGTCCGCAAGGGCCTGAGCAACTTCATCAAGGGCAACGCCGCGATCTACGCCGGCCAGGGTGAGACCGGCAACGACGCCTACAAGTACTTCGGAACGGCGCTCAACCGGGCCGACGCCTTCGTCAGGGAACTGAACGCCGACCAGCGCCTCTTCGAACGCTTCATCGTCAGCACCGCCAAGCTCTCGACCACCGTCGCCCAGCGCGGGGAGTCGCTGTCGAGCGCGATCTCCAACGCCGACACCGCCTTCAGCTCGATCGCCAGCGAGAACGTCGCCCTTGGCCAGTCGCTGCGGCGGTTGCCGCCGGTGATGCGCCAGGCCAACACCACCTTCGTCAACCTCCGGGCCGCCCTCGACGATCTCGATCCGCTGATCAACACCGCCAAGCCGGCGACCAAGAACCTGGCGCCCTTCCTGGCCGAACTGCGGCCGGTCCTCTCCAAATTCATCCCCTTCATCCGCAACCTGCGCCTCACCGTCGCCCGGCCCGGCAAGGCGAACGACGCCGCTGAGCTGCTGGCGGCGATGCCGACCGTGCAGCAGCGGGCCTCGCGGGCGTTCCCGCATTCCGAACAGGCGATCGCCGACTTCCAGCCCAACCTCAACTTCTTCCGCGCTTACACGCCGGACATCTTCAACGGCCTCGGCAAGATCGGCCAGGTCGCGGGTTACTACGACGGCAACGGCCACTACGTGCGCGCCGCGGTTGCCGCCCAGAACCTCTTCGCTTACGAAGGCACCACGCTGAACCCGATTCCGAAGAGCCAGCAGTACGACGTCTTCGGCGCCTCGGCCGGCGTGCGTCGCCCCTGTCCCGGTGGGGCCACCCAGCCGGCGCCGGACGGCTCCAACCCCTTCGTCAACCCGCCCCACGGGGGCAGCCCCATCAGCCCCTCCGAATGCAACCCGGCCGACGCGCCCCCCGGACCATGATGCGCCGACTCCTACTCGTCGGCGCTCTGGTCGTGGCCGTGGTGGCCGTGGTCCTGATCGCCTCTGGAGGCGACGGCGACGACGACTCCTACAGGATCCGAGCCGTCTTCGACAACGGTGGCTTCATGGTCAAGGACGAGCAGGTGCGGGTCGCCGGCGCCAACGTCGGCGTGATCGAATCGGTCGACGTCTCGATGCCGGGCGAGACGGTTGCCTACCGGGACGGCGAGCCGGCCGCCGTCCCGGGCAAGGCGATCATCGTGATGAACATCACCGAGCCCGGCTTCCAGGACTTCCGCAGCGACGCCAGCTGCCAGATCCGCCCCCAGTCGCTGATCGGGGAGAAGTTCGTCGACTGCCGCCCGACCGTGCCGCGGGCGCCGGGCTCGCCGCCGGCGCCGCCACTGAAACAGATCCCGGAGGGCCAGGAGGGCACCGGTCAGTACCTGCTGCCGCTCGGCAACAGCGGCACCAGCGTCGACCCGGACCTGATCAACGACATCCAGACGCTGCCCTACGCCCAGCGCTTCCGCCTCATCTTCAACGAACTGGGCGCCGGCCTCGCCGGTCGCGGCGACGACCTCGAGGTGCTGGTCAAGCGCGCCAACCCGGTGCTGCGCGACGTCGATCGACTTTTCGGGATCCTCTCCGCGCAGCGCGACCGCCTCGCCCAGCTGACCAGCGACTCGGACGAGATCATGCGGCCGTTCGCTCGCGAGCGCGCCCAGGTCGCGGGCTTCTTCTCCAACGCCGGCGCCGCTGCCGAGGCCAGCTCCGAACGGGGCGCCGAGCTCGAAGCATCGTTGCGCAAGTTCCCCACCTTCCTGCGTGAGTTCCGCCTCACCATGCGCAGCCTGCAGGGCTTCTCCGATGCCGCCGCCCCGGTGCTCGCCGACTTCGGCAAAGCCGCCCCCGCCTTCACCGACGCGACGCGGACGCTGGCCCCGTTCTCGGAAGCGACGACGGTGTCGCTGAAGAGCCTGGGCGAGACCGGCGAGGCGGCCGGCCCACTCTTCCGCGAAGCGGACCCGATCGTGCGCAAGTCGACGGCGCTGGCGAAGTCCGGGGCGAAGCCGACGACCGAACTGGCCGAGCTCTTCACGAGCATCGAAGAGACCAAAGGCTGGGATGCGCTGGTCGAACTGATCTACAACACGACCGCGACCTTCAACGGCTTCGACCAGTACGGCCATTTTGGCCGCACCCTGGTGACGCTGACCAACTGCGTCGACTACGACGCCTCAGCCGGCGGCGCCAGCGGCTGCGTGTCCCGCTTCAACGGCACCAACGCCAGCGAAAACGCCACTACCAGCAGCGCCAGCCTCTATCGACTCCTGGCGCAGAGCCTCGCCCAGCAGACCGGTGGCACCGCTGCCGAAGAAGGGCCCGCGACCAGCATCGGGCAGGCCGACACTGCCGACGCCAGCGGCGAAGCCGGAATTGCCGAGGCGTCCAAAACCGGCGGCGGCACCGAACCGCTCCTCGACTACCTGCTGGGACCATGAGAAACCGCGGCGGAATCCAAGGAGTGGCGAGCAGCCCGATCCTGGTCGGCGCGGTGACGATCCTGGTCGTCCTCGTCGCCGTCTTCCTCGCCTACAACGCCAACAACGGCCTTCCCTTCGTCTCCACCTACAACCTCAAGGCGAAGGTCCCCAACGCCGACGCCCTGGTCAAAGGCAACGAGATCCGGATCGGCGGTGTCCGCGTCGGCATCGTCAAGACGGTGAAACCGGTCCAGGAGGCCAACGGACGCGTCGCCGCCGAACTCACGCTCAGCCTCGACCAGAGCGCCGAACCGCTGCCGGTCGATTCGAAGATCACGATCCGGCCCAAGTCGGCGCTCGGTCTCAAGTTCCTCCAGGTCACTCCCGGCGACTCTTCCGAGGGCTTCGAGGCCGGCGACACGATCCCGCTCACCGCCTACGCGCCCGAACCGGTCGACATCGACGAGTTCTTCGACATGTTCGACGAGCCGACTCGCAAGGCGATCCGCCAGAACCAGGCCGGGTTCGGCAACGCCCTGGCCGGCCGTGGGCCGCAGCTGAACGAAGGGATCGGTGCTCTGCGCCGCTTCGCGGTCAGCGCCGGACCGGTGCTGCGCACGCTGGTGGCTCCCAGCACCGACTTCGACGGCTTCTGGCGGGCGCTCGAGGACCTCTCGGCGACGGTGGCGCCGGTGGCCGAGACGCAGGCCAGCCTCTTCGTCGCCCTCGATCGCACCTTTGCCGCCTTCGCCCGCGTTTCGCGGCCCTACATCCAGGAAACGATCGAGAAAGGCCCCGCCACCCTCGACGCCGTCAATGCCGACCTGCCGGCCGTCCGCCCGTTCTTCCGCAGCTCGGCGCGGTTCTTCACGGCGCTGAAGCCGGGGGCCAAAGCCCTCGGTGAAACCGCCCCGATCATCGCCGAATCCCTGCACGCCGGCATTCCCGTGCTCAACGCCTCGCCCGTCCTCAACAACCAGCTGGAGCCGACCGCCCAGGCGCTGGTCGATTTCCAGAACGCGCCCGGCGTCTTCAACGGCTTCGACCTGTTGATCGACACCAACAACCTGCTGGAGCCGGCCTTGAGCTTCATCGCCCCGGCGCAGACCAGCTGCAACTACGTGACCCTCGCCTTCCGTAACCTGGTGCTCTCGACCGGCGGCGGCAACAGCGGCGGCAATTGGCTCAACTTCATCAGCTTTGCCCCGGCCGAAGGCCTGAACAACGAGGGCAGCCCCGCCTATGCGGTGGCCAACGGGCCCGAGAGGTCGAACCATCTCCACTACAACCCCTACCCGAACACCGGCGCTCCGGGCCAGCCGAACGGCTGTGAAGCGGGCAACGAGAAGTACCAGCCGGGCCAGACCGTGATTGGGCAGGCCCCCTCGGTATGGGGAACGACGACTCGCGGGATCGAGAGCGAGAGCGAATGAGCCGCCTGCCAGAGCGAGACACCAGGCAGGGCGCGACCAATCGGCGCTTCAAGTGGCGGCCGAGCAACGTCGCGATCGCGATCGTCTTCATCCTCATCTTCACGATTGGGCCCTACCTCGCCTTCACCAAACACGTGCCTTTCACCAGCTACGGCTACGAGCTGAAGGCGACCTTCGCCAACTCGGCCAACATCGCCGTCAATTCGCCGGTGCGGATCGCCGGGGTCGAGGTCGGCAAAGTGATCTCGAGCAGCCGCGACGGCAACGCGACCACGGTCACCTTCACCGTGGAAGAGGCCGGCCGGCCGATCCACGACGACGCTTTCGCGATGGTCCGGCCGAGGATCTTCCTCGAGGGCAACTTCTTCGTCGAGGTCGACCCCGGCAGCCCCAGCGCGCCGGACTTGGACAGCGGCGCCACGATCCCGATCAGCCGCACCTCGACCGGGGTCCAGATCGTCGAGGTGCTGTCGGCGCTGCAGTCGCCGGTCCGCGCCGATCTCAACCGCCTGCTGGAAGGTTATGGCACGGCCCTCACCCACGAGCCGACGGCGGCCGAAGACGCCACCCAGCTGCCGGAGGTGAAAGGCATAACCGGCGCCGAGGCGCTCAACGGCGCTCTGAAATACGGCGGCGACGCCGGTCGCTACAGCGCCCAGGTCACCGACGCCTTCCTCGGCACCCAGCAGCGCGACCTCTCGCGCCTGATCGCTGGCGCCGGTCGCACCTTCGGGGCCTTCGCCAGCCGCGAGGCGGACCTGGAAGGGTTCATCGACAACTTCAACGTGTTCACCGGTGCCCTCGCGGCCCAGTCGACGAACCTCTCGACCACGATTCAGCTGCTGGCGCCGACCCTGCGCACCGCCCGCGCCTCGTTCGTCAGCCTCAACCGGACCCTGCCGCCTCTGCGGACCTACGCGATCGAGCTGACGCCCGCGGTCGCGCAGCTGCCCAGCTTGATCAGCGCCTCGAAACCGTGGCTGGCTCAGACCCGCCCGCTGCTCTCGGGCAAAGAGGGCGGTGGCGTCGCCAAGCTCCTCGCCGAATCCACTCCCGGGCTCGCCGGCGCCGCGCAGGCGGGCAAGGAGGTGGCGCTGCCCCAGCTCAACCAGCTCAGCCTCTGCACCACCGAGGTCCTGGTCCCGACCGCCAATCAGACCGTCGCAGACCGCTTCAGCACCGGCGGACCGAACTACCGCGAGTTCCTCTACGGCCTGGTGAACTTCGCCGGTCAGTCGCAGAACTTCGATGGCAATGGTCCCTACTTCCGGCTTCAGGCCGGGGGCGGGCCTCAGCTAGCCTCCACCCCCAACCCGACGAGAGGCGGAGAACAGCAGCGGACGGACGAAGTCAGCTTCGCCCACACGATCAGCCCACCGCTCGGTACGCAGCCGCAGCTCGGCGGCAAACCCCCGCTGAAGCCGGACGTCCGCTGCTACACGAACCCGGTGCCTGACGTGAATGGCCCCCTCGGCCAGGTTGGAGAACCCACCCCCACGGCGGTCGGCCCATGACCACGCGAGACCCCGAAGTCAACCGCTGGCGGCACTTCCGTGCCTGGCTCTCGCGTCAGGCACGCGGACACCGCAAGGACACGATCGCGATCGTCGTCCTGGCGTTCGCCGGCGTCGCGATGATGCTCGGGATCTTCACTCAGCAGAAAGCCTCCCTGCCGGCATGGCTGCCCGTGGTCGGCGAAGAATTCGACCACATCACCGCCGAGTTCTCGACCGCCCAGGCGGTCACGCCGGGCCAGGGCCAGTCGGTCGACATCGCCGGGATCGAAATCGGCAAAGTCACCTCGGTCGACCTCGAAGACGGCCATGCCGTGGTCGGGATGGACATCGTGCCCGAATACATGGAGCTGATCCATCCCAACGCGACCTTCCTGTTGCGGCCGAAAACCGGCCTCAACGACATGATCGTCGAGATCGATCCCGGCGGCGGCAGGAAATCGATCGAGGATGGCGCCAACTTCACCCTCGCCCAGACCGAACCGAACACCAACCTCGACGCCTTCCTCGCGACCCTCGACGCGGACACGCGGCAGTACCTGCAGCTGCTGGTCGCCGGCGGCGCCCAGGGCCTCGGCGGTCGTGGCAAGCAGGTCTCCAACGCCCTGCGCCGCTTCCAGCCCTTCGTCCACTACACGGCCAAGCTCAACAAGGCGGTCGCCCAGCGCCACGTCGCCCTGGCCGACGTCATCCACAACTTCGGACAGCTGACGACCGAACTTGCTCGCCACGACAACGAGATCAGGCGCTTCGTCACGTCCTCCGACGCGGCCCTCGGCGACTTCGCCAACCAGCAGCAGGCGATTCAGGAGTCGCTGCGCGAGTTCCCGGCGGCGCTGCGGGCGGGGAACGCCGGCCTGGCCAGCTCCCAGCGCTTCTCCGAGGTCGCCTACCCCGCCCTGACGGGCCTGATCCCGCAGGCTCAGGCGCTGACGCCGGCCTTTGAAGCGACCAAGCGCATGTTCAGCCAGACGACGGCGCCGATTCGCGACCAGATCCGCCCCTTCACCCGCCAGATCCGCCCGCTGCTCACCCATGCCAACGAAGGCTCGGGGGCCCTGAAGAAGACGGTGAGAGGGTTTGGCGAGTCGCTCGGGGCCTTCAACACCTTCTTCAACGAGCTGGCCTACAAGCCGAAGGACTCGAGGGAGAGCTTCCTCTTCTACCTGCCCTGGCTGAACCACAATTACAACGCCAGCTTCAACCTGACGGACGCCAGCGGGCCGCTCCAGAGGGGCGTGGTGATGCTCACCTGCAATGCCTCGAACCTGGCCTACGGATTCGCGCTGACCAGGAAATCCCTGCAGACCCTGCTTGAAGTCGTGAACGTGCCACGGCCCAAAGAATTGCCGGATATCAGCGAACGCCCGGGCTCCTTCAACCCCGCGGTCTGCGGTTCGAAAGCGAAACTATGAGCAAGCGCGCGCCCAGCACCGCTCAGCTCCTGGTCATCGCCGGCTTCGCCCTGTCGTGCTTCGGCATCCTGCTCTTCCTCTGGGTCACCTTCGGCGGTCCGACGCCCTTCCGGGCGAAGACCTACGAGGTCAAAGTGCCCTTCAACGAGGCGACCCAGCTGGCCGAACAGTCCGACGTGCGCATCTCCGGCGTCAACGTCGGCAAAGTCCAGAACATCGCCCTGGCCCCGAACGGCAGGCAGGCCCTGGCGACGGTCGCGATCGACGACAAGTACGGGCCGCTGCCGGAGTCGACGCGGGCGATTCTTCGCACCAAGACGCTGCTCGGCGAGACCTACATCGAACTCACCCCTGGATCCAACGCCGGGCCCCGGCTGGCCGATGGGGGAACCCTGCCGGAGGCCAACATCGCCGAATCGGTGCAGCTCGACGAGATCTTCCGCACCTTCGACCCCGAGACGCGCGCCGCCTTCCAGGCCTGGATGCAGGAAGCCGCAGTCGCGATCAACGGCCAGGGCCAGAGCCTCTCCTACGCGATCGGCGAGTTCGAACCGACTTTCACCGATTTCGACAAGCTCTTCCGGGTTCTCGACACGCAGCGCCTCGCGGTCGCGCAGCTCTTCCGCAACGGCGCCACCACCTTCCGGGCGCTGCGCGGCCGCGAAGGCGAGCTGGCCGACCTGATCCAGAGCTCCAACGCCCTCTTCCAGACCACCGCCCAGCGCGACCGCGACATCGAAGCGCTGTTCCGCGCCTTCCCGACCTTCCAGGACGAGTCGAGGCTGACGCTCAACCGCCTCAAAGCCTTCGCCCTCAACGCCGATCCGCTGATGCGCCAGCTGGTCCCGGCGGCCGAACAGCTCTCGCCGACCCTGATCGCCTTCTCCAACCTGGCGCCGGAGGCCAAAGGGTTCTTCGAGGGTCTCGCCCCGGTGATAGCCCGCGCACCGACCGGCTTCCCCGCTGTGCGCCGACTCTTCCGCGACGACTTCCCGCCCCTGCTGCGAGCGGTGGACCCCTTCCTGCGCAACCTCAACCCACTGCTTACGGGACTCAACCTCTACAAACGCGAGTTCACCTCCCTCTTCGCCAACGTCACGGCCGCCACCGAGGCCCAGCTACCGGTCGAAAACGACGCTGGCGAAAACCTCCACTACCTGCGGGCGATGGGCCCTCTCAATCCGGAATCTGTGTCCACCTACCCCAACCGTCTGGGCATCAACCGCAACAGCGCCTACAGTCCGCCGCTCTGGGCCAAAGGCATCGCCTCCGGCCTCCCCAGCTTTGACACCCGCCAGTGCAACACGGGGATTACCGCCAATCTCGACCCGAAAACCGCCAGCGACCCGGCCTTCACCGAACGGACCGGAGGCGACGCGGTGAAAGCGACCGACTTCTTCGCCCGACTGAAAAAATATGCCTTCGCCGAACAGACCAGCACCGCCGCCGTCCCGGCCCCGCCCTGCTTCCAGCAGGCGCCGATGACCCCGATCTACGGCGCCGGCCCCCCCACTTCGTACCAGCAGACGTTCGAACAGACCGGGGAATAGGTCCCCCGGCTAGTTCGCGGCTGCTCCCTGACCGCAGGCAAAGGCGAGCAGGGCGGGCAGACGATCAGCGCAGTTCCCTGGTCCCGGCGCTTCCCTCGTCGCCTGGCTGGGGCGGGGTCGGTGGTCGGCTGACCGCGCCGGATCGGGTGACCGCGCCGGGTCGGGTGACATCGGGGCCGGGTCGGGTGGACATCGGGCCATAAAGAAGGGCGGCCTTTCGGCCGCCCTTCTAAACCCTGAAGCCTGTCAGCGACAGGCTCGCTACTTACAACCCGTTATTTCTTCGGGGTGCAGGTGCGGATAACCTCAGCCGAGGCGCGGGTACCGTCGGTGAAGACCGCGGTGCCGTGAGCCTGCAGCTTGCCATCGACGCATTTGGCCAAGAGCACACCTTTTTTGTTGATCGTCAGGTTGAAGTCCGTCACCGAACCACTACCGCCTGCGATCCTCGGAATCGTGGTCACCGACCCGATGCCGTAGCGACCCTTGCTGATTTTCTTGATTTTGACCGTGGAGACAATCGCGGCCGGGGTCGGAACCGTCAGGTAGGCGTGGATGAAGAACGTGGTGACGCCACCCTTGACACCGCCGTTGAAGGCGATGATTTTGGAATCAGCCGGAATCGGGGCCTGTTCCGGGAACGAGATCGAAGCGATCGCCCGACCGCTGCCGAGGATTGCGCTGCGGCAGATGGCTTCGGCGTGTTTCGTATCCTGCGACTGCAGCTGACTGGCTTTGCAGGTCGGCAGTCCCTTTACTTCGACGCCGCTGTTTTTGTCGGCATCAAGGAGAAATTCCTTCATCGCCGGTGGATGCGTGCCATCGACGGTCCGGATCTTGCCGGAGACGTTGAGGGTGATCGGCGTTAGTTTGGTCTTCGAGAGCGCCTTCGGAGTGAAGCCGCCGTTGAAGGTCAGGTCGAGGTTGCCCGCACGGACCTTGACCGGTTTCTCCGCGGTGGCGATGCCGGCCACGGTAAGTGCGATCAAGGCCCCGAGGGCCATCGTAATTACAAAGTACTTGCGCATATCCCTATATCTCTCCTTTGCGGCCTGCCCGTCGAGGGCAGAAGCCGTCGAAAGCTTGCGTGGAACTATCCCTCCAGCGCCCCAAACTACCACCCTGGCCTTTAGATAAACCCAAAGATTCTTGAAAAGAGCGCTCAGGACCGTTGGGCGCGTTGGCGCTGTAGCATCGAGAGCCGCACGCGCTCGCGCTCAGCGGCGGCGCCCTCGGCCCCGAGGAAGGGCAGCGTGATCCAGAACATCAGGTCCGGCAGGCGGCTGGGCAGGCGAGCCGCGGCGCCGTGGAGGATCTCGCTGTAGAGCAGCTCGTTGACGCCGCCCGCCAGCGAGAGCGAGGTGATTCCCGGCAGCTCGACCGAGGTCTCGGCCCGCCCCGACTCGAGGAAGCCGGTGAACTGACGCAGGGCGGCGTCACGGCGGGCAAGGGCCTTGGGCCCGGCCGCCAGCACCTCGACGATCGCGAAGCGTGCCTCGTCGGGGTGCTCGGCGAGATGATCCAGCAGCGCCCCGAGGGCGCCGGCGACCCGCTCCGCCCAGGGAGCCCCCTGCCTGGCCTCGAACCCGCCCGCGGTGTCGCTGAGGAGGTTGCCGAGCAGCACGTCGTAGGCGGCGAGGAAGCAGTCCTCCTTGCTGTCGAAGAGCTCGTAGAAGGTCTTCCTCGAGACGCCGGCGACGCCGATCACGTCGACCACGCGGGTCTCCGGGTAGCCGCGCTCGGAGACCACTTCGATCATCGCCTGATGGATGCGGTTGCGCTGGGATTCGGTTACCGCCTCCCTC
>Ga0190275_10003384_pt1 | contig 11380 bp, 13 predicted proteins | sample Popmic550T_FD_133745 | JGI IMG/M metagenome (GOLD analysis project Ga0190275, IMG submission 133745) | Populus adjacent soil microbial communities from riparian zone of Yellowstone River, Montana, USA - 550 T | ecosystem: Environmental > Terrestrial > Soil > Riparian zone > Trees stand | place... | reverse complement strand
GCACTGAGGTCGTTTCGATTGGTTCCCTGCCTAGCCAATCGAACGGAATAGTTGTTGGAGGTTTGACTCCCCCCGGAGAGCAGCTGGCGGATTCGTAACCTTGAGTGGGCATCGGATTCGGAGACGGATGCGCCGAGTTACTTCGTTCCCGGGTTCGGGATATCCCTTTTCGTTGTGTCCATGGATCCTCCCCGGGTTTGGGGGGATCCTGGATCGGGCCGAAGGGGTTTCCCCGGCTCGATCGTTTCTTCCTCGGGAATCTCTTCTGGGCTCGTTTCCACGATTACCTCCAGATCTCAAAGAGTACTGCGGAAACATCAATTAGGAGAAGCACAATTGCGGCGCTTAGGAGTACGCCAAAAGTGTCAAGGTGGCGAGCGTTTGCTTTGAAGTAGCCCTCAAGGTGAAGCGCCAGGTCTCTCTTCATCAGATCTTCTCTCAAAGGATTTGGACCTTCGATGTAGTTCCATTGCAAACTGCTAGCAAGAAAGTTGAAACGCCATTCCTTGCGCGGCCAGATGATTACGCCGATCAGGCAAACGATCGCCAAGAGGCAGATGATTGCAAGCACTCCGAAGATGCGTGGTCCTTGGTCACCTGCTCCGAACCCGATGAGGCCCGTTACAACTGCCCCGGCCGAAGCCACAGCGCTCGCCCTGCTTTGCAACACATCGAGCGCTTTCTGCTGATCAGAAATGGCTCGAAGGGCCTCTTGATAAGCGATCGAGTACCTGTGATCTGGCATGAGTCCATAGTAGAGAGGGGATATGACACTTCAACGATGCACTATCCGGAATCGGATTTGGAATCCGATTCACCGTGCGAGGTTTGTGTGGTCGACTACGGTCCTGCCGACCTAGGAGACGTCATTGAGTTCGAAAAGCAGGCCTCCGCGACCCGGAGACGCAGAGTCTCGAGAATGGGTCCACAAACTAGAGGAATGGCCGCTGCGGCTGTTCGATTTTCTTCGACTACCGATCGGATTGCTCCCAATCTATTTCGCCTTTCGCACTGTAGCCTCCTTAACCGGTAGGCAGCTCGATGTTGTCTGGGCATTCGTCTATGCAGCAGTGTTGATGGTTCTTGTTGTGGGTCTAACAGCAGCCGTCGTTCGGCGACACCGAGACTCCTCGATTCATCATCGCCAGGTTGTGGGTCTGCAAATAGCCGGCGTGACGCATTTAATAGGGGTGCTTAAGGACAACGATAACGACAACTTGTCTCTTGGCGAGAGCGGCCGAGGAACAAACGATGCCTAGAGTCCCTGCATCGCAGGCGGGCTATCAGGAAGCAACTAGACAGGTGGCGCGTTTTGCGGAGCAGCTGCTCGGCGAGGCGAGCTCCGTGGCCAAACGTAATGAGTCGGAAGAAGCATCTGCGGCTCATGTTAGGAGGGCGGCCAATCACCTCTATTCGAGCGGTACTAGTCGGAGAGGTCAGGTTTTTAGTTCAGTCGGAGGTGTGATGGCTGGTGCGGCTGCTTCATCAATGGTCACATTCATGGCAACAGAAGTGGTCAATGTTGCTGGAATAGCAATTAGCGCAGCAAGCCTGGTGGTTGGAGCCGTGCTCCTGGCCGTTGGCTTGATGACCCGGTAATTGGCTGCAGGGGACTTAGCTTCTCGCTTGGGTGCCGGGACAGTCGACCGGCGTCGGACTATGAGTCCGATTCACCAGCGCGTAGACGCCATACTTGATGACCTCATTTCACACATCCTTAGGTTTGCGGCATGTCTCGAGGCGAAAACTCCAAGAATGATCCGAGACCTTTCGGCCAACGAAATTGGTTGGAGTCTCGGTTTCGGGATACACCTGAGGAGCTGTACGAAGTTGCTCTCCATTCGGACGCCAAAGTAGTAGGGGAACTACTTTCAGGCTTTGGCCCATATCAGGTGCTCAACCTGATAGCTGAGGAAGCGCTTTTCGGCTCCAGCAGACCAGTAGCAGCGCTACGAGTTGAGAACTACCTTGAGAACGCAACTCCGTCCATGGATGTTACGGACTCGTCCTCCTACCACGGGGCCAGTTTTTGGGAAGAACTAACTAGCCTGCTGTCTCTAAGCCTGGGAATTCGTCTGAGAGCTGGAGGTGTGATCCGAGACTTCCGAGAGGATGAAGAGAAGGGACATCCGTATGCCGAGTTGTTAGGCGATCACCCCTTTCTTCTCACTACTAAGAAGCGCCAACTCTTGCCTCGGCTGAATGAGGGGCGCAATTGGGCGGATGCCGGCCCGATAGTGAAGGACTACCCGGATCTCTCGCCTGCCTTTGCTGTCAGATTGGTTCGAGCAGCGCGCTCTTATCAGAATGCAGTGTGGATTGCGGATACTGACCCCTCGCTAGCTTGGTTATTAATGGTGTCTGCTATCGAGGCCGCGGCCTACTTCCTAGATGGGGGCCCGAGTAAACGATTTGTCAGTTTCATTGAAACCTATGCTCCTCCACCGCCGCCGCACCGACCCCCCAAATGGGCCCGATTGGACTGGACTCGCTTGGGAGCCCGATGCCGGCAGGTCTACAAGTTTCGATCTGAAGCTCTACACGAGGCAAAACCCTTCCCATGGCCGGTCTGCGAAACGCCTTTACGTCAGCCTGACTGGGAAGGTCCCGCTGAGACTTTTTTTGCGATTTCTGCGTCCGGCCAGGGTGCCTCCTGGCTAGCCAAAGACTTGCCAATGTTCCTCAACACTTTCGAATATCTGGTACGTGGCGCGCTTCTTAACTGGTGGAAGGAGGCAGCCGAAGCCCAGAGGGGGGCGTCAAAAGGATGACTCGCCTCGGATCGCGCTTCGGGTGCTTTGGGGAATTCAAAGACGCCGATTCCCACGGTCAGCGGTCTGCTTGCAGCCTGGTTTCTTCGATTCCCACAAGGAGTAGCGGACAAGGATTACCGAGCCCACGATCGATACGAGCAAGGAGTTTTGTCCAGTGAGTTGTCGCTTGACCATATTTGGACGAGGCTTTGACCGAAGCGACAAGATCAGCCCGTTCGCCCGACGTGGCCGCTTTCCTGATGCGACTTAGGTGAGGTTCTCTGACCGTGGCGATGGCCTTTTGAAGTTCGCTCGGCTCTAATGATTTGTAATGGGCCATGAACACACTTCGGAGAGCTTTCTGGAGGCTGGGTCCTCGCGTGATAATGATTCCTGCGGAAATTGCTCCAATCAAGTGAAGTCGGCTGAAATTAGATAGGTCTCTGTCATAGAACGGGTCCTTGTTATTCCATTCGATCTCTAAGGCGATCCCTCGACGACCGTCATGGAATTTCTTGAAGTGATCGATCTCGTGAGTTGTTGAGTCGAGGACCTGTTCGTTGATGGTTTGCTGCATGTTGAATGTCTCCTTCAACCACCCCCTTGTCTTTAGCTCCTTTTCGAGAGCTTTGGTGATCGAGGACTTGCCCCCTCCTCCTGCAAGAATCTGTCCATGGGGGATCAAGAGGCCATCGAGTACTTCCAAGAGGTCCTGGCAGACCTCCGAGTAATCAGAGGTGAGAATTGCCCCCGCGTGCCTCTCCTCATGGAACTCGAACCCGGATAAGGAGAACAGGCCATGCTTTCTCAAGGGCGCACGATGCTACCGGGGCGCCACAGGCGAGAACCGACCAAAGACGTCCTTCTTAGACCTTTTTGTCCCACCCCCCGGCAATACTCCGGGACAGAACGGTTACAAGCTTGTAATTTAGCTACTGACAAGGGGGCATGGCCATGACTCGCCCAAGGGCATTGGATCTCTATAGCGGGATTGGGGGCTGGACCCTTGGACTCGCGATGGCTGGGATTGACGTCGTTGCGTCCTACGAATGGTGGGATCAAGCGATCCAGACTCACGAGCTTAATTTCGGCAGCCCGGTCTACCAAAAGGACATCCGTGGGCTTGATCCATCTGAGATACCCACCGGCGTGGACTTCGTCGTTGGGAGTCCTCCGTGCACGCAGTTCTCATTTTCCAACAGAGGTGGCAACGGCGATATCGATGATGGTCTGAAAGACATACGGAAATTTCTTGAGATTGTGGAAACGACGTCACCAACATTCTGGGCGATGGAAAATGTCCCGCGCGTCGCCACAATCCTCGAACGTGAGCTTGGTGTAGGAGGAGGGCTTAGGAAATTTCGTCATCTGGTGGATCAGATTACGGTCGTAGATATGGCCGACTATGGGTTACCCCAAAGGCGTCGTCGAATGCTAGCAGGCTCGTTCCCACTACCTCTGCTTGAGTCCTATAAGTCACGTGCAGAAGACAAGACTTTGGGTGACGTGCTCGACGCACTAACAAATGATCCCGTAATTGACCCGCTTTATGCGACTCGGTTACCCCTTATGGCACTCACTGAGAATCAGCCGGAGCCTGCCCTTACGCGGGAAGAGGCTCGTATGAATAGAGAAGCGAAGGAGTTCCATCCAGTTTACAACGTCATGAAGTTCCCGGACCCCCGATCGAGAACAGCGCGAACAGTTACCGCCCTCTGCACGCGCGTCAGCAGGGAGAGCATCATCATTCGCGACGGGAGGAAGTTGCGCCGGCTTTCCGTTCGCGAACGCGCCAGTCTGCAGGGATTCCCCATCACGTTTCAGTTCGAGGGAAAGAGTGTCGCCGCAAAGATCAAGATGGTGGGCAATGCAGTCCCACCGTTGATGACGTACTACCTCGCCAACGCGATGCAAGAAACACCGGTTAGTGATCTCTTGACCCTGTCCCAAAATCGATATCAACACCAACCTGTCGGGAGTGCTACGGCAAAAAGTGCTTCGGAAAAGCCAATAGGCCGGTTTCCTGCCAAGCGGGTTTTCAGGGCAGCCGTGCCCAATCTGCGGTTCGGTAGTGGAACTCGGTTCGAACTGGTCAATGTGTTTCCTTCGCAAGGTGTTCCCCGTTGGCGCGTGGACTTCTATTTCGGCTCATCGAAGGCTTTTCGAAGAGTCGCCTTAGATCGAGAGATGTTGACTCGGTTACGAGAAATATCTAACGATGGTCTCGATGATCTCTTGCACGAAATCAACGTGTGGAGTGTTAAGAACAGTTCTGAGGACCTACAGGCAGTCTGGACGCACAGGCAGAAGGGAACTCACCCGTTCGAGATCGTAGATGGCCTTGGCGATTACGCGGCCCGTGTGCATAGTCTTCTAGGCGGTCACCTGCTAAACAGAGACGTGTTGGAGCTGATTGACGCCCAAGAGCTTGGTTTGAGTGGGCGCTCCAAACTCATCAGGAACGCCCAATGGATTCTCGCTGGTCTTCTAGCAGGAACTTGTTTCAACTGCGCTCGTCATGCGATGGAGCCCGATCTGTTCACGTGAGAATTTCCATGTACCACTCGCATCTTAATGGGTGGGAGTGGCTCCAAGTGAGACGGCCCGGACTGTGGGAGGAGATCGTTCGGATCGTTACTGGCATCGACGCCTCAAACTACAAGACCAAAGTGGGCAAGGAGGCATCTAGGGCTGGCCGGATGCTCTACTCGCCGACCGAGCTCAACAAGCGACTGGCACAAGATTTCACTGCAGCTGGATGGGAAGAAAGCCGAACGTCCTATTGGGTCACAGACGATTTCGAATTGATCCGGAGATCACTTGCTCTCGATGCCGCTGAACAAAAAGCCCTGATCGAAAAGGAGGGTCGTCGCGCAATCCTTTCCCATAACCAAACCGACTTTGTTAAAGAACGCGTTGCGCTGGAGATTCAGTTCGGTAAGTATTCCTTTATCGCGTACGACCTCTTCGTCAAACACATGGCTTTTTATGTTGGGGACAAGATTGACCTAGGTCTCGAGATTCTTCCAACAAAGTTGATGCAGGCTGAGATGTCTTCGGGCCCTGGTTACTATGAGAGCGCTCTTTATGACATGGCGCGACAAGGGAGAGGAGTTCCCGCCGTCCCTCTCATCATTATCGGCGTAGAACCATGATCGAGCGTTCCCGTGTTACCAAGGGGTGGTACTCCACCACGTACAGTCCTCGGTTAAGTGGTCGCAGGGCGAGAGACACACAGCCCGAATTGGTGCTCCGCAAGAACCTCCATGCTAGGGGTCTTAGGTACCGAATCCATTACCGGATTGCCCCCCGCCTTCGTGTGGATATCGCCTTCCCTCGGAGGAAGATTGCTGTGTGGGTAGACGGCTGTTTCTGGCACGGTTGTCCCGAACACGGTCGAAGGAACTTTGACGGACCCAATGCAGCCAACTGGCAAATGAAAATGCAAAAAAATCAGGCCAGGGACGAGCGGGCAGTGCAGGAAGCAGCTCGCTCCGGGTGGAAAACCCTTCGACTCTGGGAATGCAAAGTGTTGGAGGACCCGAATGCAACCGCAGAGAAGGTGCTTGCACTCCTAGTCGAGCCCTAACTCCCAAACTGGATTGAGCTATCCAGATGGGTTCTGAGGTTCCCTCGCAGGTCCTGGATGTTGGATTTGATCAGCCACCAATGATCAGTTTCACTGTTAGCTCATCGGAGACGGAACATTGAGGGGGACTTGTGGCCGGCGGTGGAAGAGGCATTACGGCGCACGAAGAAAAGCTCTTGACGCTCTTGTGGGGACCTAATATTTACGAAGTACCGCCCTACCAACGGAACTATGCTTGGGATTCCGATCAGACAGGGGATTTCTGGGCGGCTCTCTTGCGCACTGCTCGTGGTCCCGAGCCCTACTTTCTGGGGTCGATGGTATTTGTTCGGACCGATAAGTCAGCGGTCTTTGAGGTCCTCGATGGGCAACAACGATTTGCTTCCCTATCGCTGGTTTTGGCTGCCCTACGCGACGTTCTGAAAGAAGGCAAACCTACTAGTACCTATCTCAGCAATATTCAGGCAACGCTGGCCACGATGGACCTGTCGGGAAAGTTCGGTCACGCTGAGACTGTGCGATTGCACCTCAATGAGCGGGATGACGGATATTTCGAGTCCATTGCTCGATTCGGCAATTTGCCTGACGAGAAGCACACGTCACACCGCTTGTTAAAGAAGGCGTACCTGTATTTCCGCGAACAAATCAGCGCCGAACTGGCGAAGAGCGGGTCGGATGCGGAGACGCTCTGGAACGAGATTGTGGATGCATTCTCAGAGCGTCTTTATGTCATCCGCATCGAGGTCGATGACATCGTTGACGCGCAGATGATCTTCGAGGCCTTGAATTCTGCTGGCTTGGATCTCACCCAAGCCGATCTCATCAAAAACTATCTCTTAAGAGAAACACCCACCGCGGCAAGGTCTAAGGCGTACAAGATCTGGACGTCGATTGCCGACTTAGTGGAGGAAGATTCAAGGCTTACTACATTTATTCGTACGTTCTGGAACTCGGCATACGGGTTTGCACGGAAGGACCAGCTGTACAAGAAACTCCGCGATCGCGTCAAAAAACAGGCAACGACTGCCGACACAGTGGACGTCCAAGGTTTCATGAAACAGATACATCAAGAATCAAATGATTGGGCGGACCTTCAAGCCGGTGCGATCGTTGGGCCGGGCGTGCAAGTGGATGATCTGAACGATGATCTTCGGGATTTGCAGACGCTCGGAGCAACTCTTATCTACGTACCCCTATTGGCCTTGCGGCAGGCTTATCGTGACGATCTCGTGTCGTTCCGCAAGGCCGTTCGGTGGCTGCGCGACTTTTACGTCCGCCACACAATTGTTGGAAAGCGTGCAGCTAACGAGGTCGAAGAGCTATATACGGACTGGTCGCTCCGAATCCGGAAGGGAAAGATGAACCCGGATGAGCTCCATGCCGAGCTTGTGCGCCTTTCTCCATCAGACTCCGAGTTCAAAGAGAGTTTCAGTAACCTGGTGGTAAAGACCCAGAAGGTGGCACGCTTACTGCTGGCTCGGATTAATGATGCGGCGGACCCTGCCAACAACATCACGAAGACGATTTCTTCAGGAGGAAGAGTGCATTTGGAACACATCGTTCCGCAAAGCCCGGAAAAGTGGACCGATCTCTTGGAACGGGAGGACCTAGACCACGAGCGAATTCTTTGGAGTATCGGAAATTTGACCCTTCTGGTTGGCCCGCGAAATATCGAAATATCGAATTCGCCTTTCGACGTAAAGCAAGAAAAGGCCTACAAGATTGGCCAGAACATTGCACCAATAAACAAAGGATTGGCAGACGCCAAAGAGTTTGTGGCGGACACCCTCAAGACTCGGGCGGAGTGGTTGGCGGATCAAGCGCTCGGTGTGTGGACCCTCAAGAAGTAGGGAGTTTTGCCAGGCAATGTAGTCGTGTCTGGCGTTGTGGCACCCTGAATTCCAAAAGCGGTCGTCTACCGGCTACGGATTGGATACCAGTCGGATACCACGTGATTAGTACTGTGCCCAGGACAGATGCACCTGGCTTGCTTCTACCTTTGTGATTGTTTGCTCCCCCCAGGGCTCACGCGAAAGGTCGTGAAGGTATTTATGGGCACCCCAGACATCAGGATAAAAGTTTCGAAAGACGAACTCCACGAAGTGACCCAAGCGCAGAGGAGCCGCGCAGGCGATCCGACAATCCGATGAGTTGAGGCTCACATGTGTAGTGGGGTGATCATCAGCGGCGCGGGCTGGATCAAAATCAAAATGAATCGGTGTCTTGAGCTCAACGTCAGACGACGGTCCGGCAGCGTACATGTCAAATACATCGACAGGGGATTCATTGTTGAGCAGCTCTAGATCCATCGCGAACGGAGAAGGAACCCATGCCAATCGATGTTCGATCAGAGTTCGACCAGCAAAACGGTATGTTATTTGAAGCAGTGCTCCATCGAACAGCAGCGCACTATAGGCCCCATTTTCGAGCCATGATCGATAGTTGGCGTAGGTCTGTTTTCGCCGTTCCTCAAGGAATTTGCTACCGGGAGCCTTCCACGAAACCTGGTCGCCGTCACCGGAGACATGATTCGCGTACAGGGCAATCTCTGAGGCGACTAAGTAGGTCAGAAAATTGACGAGCTCGTCACGCAGAGAGCGACTAGTAGCTACCATTCTCAAGTTCTTGGCGCATCAGCTTCAGTAACCGCGTGCGCAAGTCCGGCGGAAGATCATCAAGGTCAATCTCATCCCTTTCAAAAGCTGTTAGTAGCTCTCGAATGTTTCGTGTGGCTCTCTTCACTGAGGCAACCTCGGCCCCTGTGCGATCTCGGTGAATCCGACGAAGGTCCGCAAGTTCTTCCATCGTAGGAATAGTGAACTGCAAGTGAAAATCGTGTGCCCGAACGGTTTTCACCTCCTTTGCTATCTCGTCTATGTGGGAACCGAACCCGCAGATACGAACCCAAGCCCGGCTTCTCGTGATCGCAGTAAATAAGGTATTGCGGCGCGTGATTTGGTTAGTTCCTTGAGCTGCATATTGTGAATCGAGTACGTAAACCATTGGGGCTTCGTTGCCCTTTGCTCGAAAGATGTTCGCTATCGCCACCGATTCTTGGACGAAGAGCTCATCTACGCTCGACCCAACGCCAGCGAGATGCGAGTCGATTCCGTAGCGTTGTAAGCGCTCAGAAAACCGCCACGACCGACGTTTGGATGTATAGGCCTCCGGGAGCACCACCAAAATGTCATCGTGCTCAAGTTCATCCTTGTCGAGGTTGACTGCGATCTGCTCCGCAACCCACAAGTCTTGTTCAGTTTCATCGGCAAAGGTTTGCAGAACAACCGCGTCCTTTTCGTCGAGCAAATCCAAGAAAAAGTCCGGATAGCTTGTACGTGAACGCTCCATGCGAACCCAGCTCCCTGGTTCGAGAGCACCTTCCAGAACGTGGTAGCCGATCTCGTCCCAGAGCTGTGGATCGTCAAAATGCTGAACAAGTCCCGCTTCTCGATAGATTCCGAGTCCCACAGCGTGTGCGGTGACAAGGGCCCACGGAGAGTTGCGATAACAGACAGGTAAGACGATGTCTCGTCTCGCTTCACCTTCCTTATTTGTAATGGTCACGACATCGTCGCCTGTATGGGTTGTGCCGAACAGCTCTCGAGTCGAGGGCATTGCTGCTTCCGAAAGCTTTTGAAGCTCATCGAATGCCCAAACGATTCTCTTCGGATCTTTTGTAAATCGGTAGACGAGTTGAAAGAACTCAGGAGGAAAGTCCTGAGCTTCGTCGATAAGAACGGCATCGAAGATTGGTTGCGGAGGGTTCTGGGACGTGAGAGCTAGTAGTTCGGCACACACCCCCTTGAAGGCATCCCCACTTCCGAATGTTGATCTTGCATAGTTGAAGTCTCTCGGTGGTGCGTCTGCTGCACGAGCCATCGTTGTGTACATACCGTCTCTTGAAGATGAACCCCAGCCATGCAGCAGCTGCAATCGAGAAAAGTCGGGCTTGTCATTACTGTGCTCAAAGGAAAAGCGGGTGACCAAATCTTCTAGTTGCTGATATAGCGCGCGCGACCAAAAAGTAACTGCTACGCGCCAATCTGGGTGTTGCGCGTGAAGGTAAGCGGCTTTTAACGCGAGAACGATTGTTTTGCCCGAGCCTGCTAGGCCACGAACGCGTTGAGGACCTTCGGGAGTCTCGATTGCCGCGCGCTTTTGCCACTCATCGAGGTTCGCAATGCCTTTTTCGATTTTCTTGAGGACCGCTCCGCGAGACCCGTCATCGATTACTTTGTCGCGTCTCTTTGCTGGTTTGATTGTGGTAACTCTCTGAATAGCCGCTTGCAGCGCCTTCTCGACGCCCTCGTCGATCGCAGGAAAAGCAGCTACAACCTTCGCCACGTGACCAATCTCACAATAGGCGCCCTCTGCCGTTGCCGGAGCTGGAGTCGGTATTGCCGAGAAAACAGTGACAGTTTGAATATCGAAACTGAGTCTGCGGCCACGACGCAAAGTGTCATGCCGTCCGAGGTGGCTCTCCAAAGCTCCAAACAAACGATCCTGCTCCATGACGTACTTTGACCAATCGTCGATCGTCGCTGGCACGCCTTCTGCAAGTTGAAACGCGACGAGTCCATGTTCCTGGCCCACGAGAAGCGCATCCACGTAAACGGTCTTGTCAGCGGATGCAAGAACTGGATATCCGAGGTAGATCGTTCCCTCGGTCACGAGGGTCTTGAGTTGAACTTCTAGCTCAAGTGCGATGTCCCGATTTCGAGTTTCGCCATAGATTGTTTGGACGCTCACAAGCCACTCTCTCTATCTTCGTTTCCGGCAGCCTAGCGGCCTGAGCAATCAGCAATGGGCCGCCAAAATTGGATATATACCTCTATGGTCTCGCCCCTTGCTGTGAAGACGGTCACCAATCTAGGCATTCCCGATGTCAAGAGTTGATCGTCGGAATCGGATTACAAGTCCGATTCCTCGGGCTCCAAGGTGCGGTGATGGGATCTCAGGAGCTCTCCGACCCTTTCGATCTCTTCTCCAGCTCCCTTTCCTCGAGCTCCCTCAGAACTCGGATCGTCGGGATGTCCTT
>Ga0190275_10003383_pt1 | contig 11380 bp, 9 predicted proteins | sample Popmic550T_FD_133745 | JGI IMG/M metagenome (GOLD analysis project Ga0190275, IMG submission 133745) | Populus adjacent soil microbial communities from riparian zone of Yellowstone River, Montana, USA - 550 T | ecosystem: Environmental > Terrestrial > Soil > Riparian zone > Trees stand | place... | reverse complement strand
GCTCGCTTAGAGATGTCGACGCGGGCGATACCGTGCCGCTCAGGTTCACCGCGGACGGTTACAGGCAGCTGGACGTCTTGGCGAGCGACTCACCCTTCTCCCGCAGGGTCGACTGCGAGACGCAGCAGGTGCCCAGCATCACCCCGGGCATCATCACGCCGCGGGAGTACCCGATTGAGACGGAGACTCCGGGCAACTCGAAGCTCACGGTGAATTCGAACGGGGTCTTCAACTACAACTGGAAGACCCTCGAGGATTGGGGAGGCACTTGCCGAGAGGTCGTCGTCACGCGCGACGACGGCAAGCAGCACAGGGCCTTCTTCCGGTTCGAGTAACACCCGCCTATCAACAACGAAGGGAGCGCTCGAAAACGGGCGCTCCCTTCGTCTGCGGGTGCGAGAGGGGGGACTCGAACCCCCACGTCCTTACGGACACTGGCACCTAAAGCCAGCGCGTCTGCCAATTCCGCCACTCTCGCGAGGCCGATTCATCGTATCTGCGGTCGGCCGAGCCCACCCCGCGGTACGGGTCAGGCCATCGAAACGAGGTCTAGCAGGTCGTCGCTCCAGTAGTCGACGTTGCCCTCCGGCATGTAGAGCACCCGGTCGGGCGTCAGCGTCCGCACGAAGTCGACGTCATGACTCACCACCACCATCGCACCGGGCCAACGACTGAGCGCGTCCGCGATCGCGGTCAGCGACGGCGGGTCGAGGTTGTTGGTCGGCTCGTCGAGCAGCAGCAGGTTGTGCTTGCCCGCCACGAGCTGAGCCAGCGCGAGCTTAGTCTTTTCACCGCCCGACAGCGTGCCGGCGTCCTGGAACGCGATGTCTCCGCTCAACCCGAACATGCCCGAAAGGGATCGCAGCTGTTGGTCGGGTGCGCCGGACATGTTGCGCATGTGCCACAGCAGGTCGTGTCCAGGCGTTATGCCCTCGTGCTCCTGTGCGTAGTAGCCGACCGACACGCCGATACCCGTGCGAGCTTCACCCGAGTCGGCCTCGGTGACGTCCGCAAGGATGCGAAGCAACGACGTCTTGCCCGCACCGTTCAACCCCATGACGAACAGTCGCTCGCCGCGCCCGATGTCGAAGTCGAGATCCTCGAACACAGGAGGGCCCCCGTAGCCCTTGGTCAGGTCCTCGACGGTGAGCACGACCTTTCCGCAATGGGGCGGTTCGGGGAAGCGGACTGCGATCGACCGCTCGGCCCGAGGGCCACTGATCTGTTCGGAGCGCATTCGATTGACGCGGCTGTCGAGCATCTTCGCCGTGCGCGCGCGCCGCTCAGTTTGGCCTCGCATCGAATCCGCGAGTGTCGACAATCGCTTGATCTCCGACGCTTGCCGAGTTGCGATCTTAGTCAGCCGGGCTTCGTCCTTCTTCCTGGCCTCCTTGTACTCCGAGTAGGTGCCGCGGTACTCGACGATCGCGCTCTCGTCGAGGTGAAGCACTCGCGTGATCGCCCTGTCGAGAAGGACGAGGTCGTGACTCACAACCAAGAGTGCTCCCTTGTAGGTGCCGAGGAACTTCATCAGCCACGACTTCGCATCCGTATCGAGGTGATTCGTCGGCTCGTCGAGCACGAGGACGTCGCTTCCCGCGAACAGGATCCGGGCGAGTTCGACACGGCGTCGCTCGCCTCCGGAAAGAGCAGCAACCGGCAGGTCGAGGCGGTCATCCGGCAGCCCCAGCCCGTGCGCGATGCGATGAGCCTCGGCCTCAGCCGAGTAGCCACCCTCAGCGCGATAGCGCTCCTCGGCTCGAGCGAACTTCTCCACGTTCTTCCGGGAGGCGTTCTCCTCGATCCGCAACCGGAGCTTCTCGACATGATGCGCTGCCTCGTCGAGTCCTCGTCCGGCGATGACGTGAGCCAGCGCAGTGTTGTCGACCGATTGGGCGTGCAGGCGCGGGTCCTGGCGCAGATAGCCGAGCGCGCCCTTTCGGGCGACGTGTCCCTCGGCTGCCACGGACTCTCCGCCGATCACCTTGAGCATCGAGGTCTTTCCGGCGCCGTTCCGTCCGACAAGACCCACCTTGTCGCCCGGGTGAAGAGTGAACGACGCGTCTTCGACGACCAGACGGCCGCCGACTTCAACGCTGAGATTTCGGGCTTGCAGCATGAGGATTCCTTACTTCGTCCTCCCAAAGTATGACTGCGAGATCGGAGCTTAGATGGACGATTTCGTAACGGGGGACCACTAGCGTGGCGAGTATCGGCAGACAGGGATGACGAAAACGAGAGGAGGGTCGTGATTGTCTCTCACGAGCGGCAGTAAGCAGCGTGGCTTCGCCGGTGAGCTCGGCAGGGGCGTGAGCCTCGTTGCCATGAGCGGTGCATCGGTGGGCGGCGTGTTGGGAATCGCTGCGCTCGGCCTGAGGGCACTCGGCCTCTAGCCTCTTGACCCCAGCCGGGGCGAAGACCACCCGCGAGGTCTCGCCCCGGCGTCTCCCTCTCGGTGCGCGTCACGCTTCTGGTAGTCGGAGCGAGCTAAGCCGCCTACTCCTCGACCTCGACCCTCTCGAGGACTACGTCGGTCTGGGGCCGGTCCTGGCCTCCCGTCGGCAGCTTGGAGATCTTGGTGACAACGTCCATTCCCTCGGTCACTTCGCCAAAGATCGTGTGCTTGTTGTTCAACCAGGGTGTGGGGACGACGGTCACGAAGAACTGCGATCCGTTGCTGTTCGGACCCGCGTTGGCCATCGCGAGCAGACCCGGCTTGTCGAACGTCGGCCCACCCGGGGGAAGCTCGTCCTCGAACTTGTATCCCGGACCGCCCGTGCCAGAGCCGAGCGGATCGCCGCCCTGAATCATGAAGTCGGGGATCACTCGATGGAAGATCGTCCCGTCATACAGCCGGTCTGTCTTGCGCTCGTTGTCGCGCGGGTCGCGCCACTCGCGCTTGCCACTCGCAAGATCGACGAAGTTGGCAACGGTTATCGGAGCGTTGTCCCCGAGCAGCCTGGCTTTGAATGTTCCCTCCGACGTCACGAAAGTAGCGCTCGACATGCTGTCCTCCTGATCCGATCTGTGAGTACGGATATGAAGGGTAGGCGCGATCGCGAGGGCAATAGGCCGGTCCGTGCTTGCGCCTCGGGGGAGGGATCGCCCTCGCTGAATCAGCCGTAGTTCGGGGGGCGCTTCTCCACGAACGCGGCTAAGGCCTCGCCGAAGTCGGTGGAGCCGAAGCATTCGAGTTGCCCGCGCGCCTCCTCGTCCATGCCCTCGGATATCGGAACTCGGCCGGAGAGGTCGACGAGCCGTTTGACCTGGCGGGCGGCAGTTGGGGGAGCCGCCGCTATCACAGCGGCCAACTCGTCGATGGTCGACTCCAACTCATCCGGCTCGACCGAGAGCTCGACCAAACCGCGGCGGTTTGCTTCTCTCCCGTCGATCCGCTCCTGCGTCCAGATCATCTTCTTGGCCATGCCCGGACCGACGAGGCGCCCGAGCTGCTGCGTCCCGCCGAGGTCGGGGAGAATGCCGAAGCGGTGCTCGAGCAGGCCTAGGGAAGCGTCGGTTGCTGCGACCCGGATGTCGCACGCGAGCGCCACCTGCAATCCGGCCCCCAGCGCGTAGCCTCTGACGACGGCGATCGTCGGCATCGGCAGCGCGGCGAGCTTCCGGAACCCCGCTTGGGCGTGGGCGATCGTTTCCTCGAGCGACCCACGCGGCGACTGCAGCGCCGACGTGTCGATCCCACTCGACAGCGCCTTGCCCTCGCCGGACACGACGACGACCCTGACATCGGGCCGCCCCTCGACCTCGTCGCAGGCGCTCGCCAGGGCACCGAAGGTGTCCCAATCCATGGCGTTGAGGACCTCGGGGCGATTGAGGATCAGGTTCGCCCGGGGGCCCGCGAGCTCGAGCTTTACAGTCACGCGCGTCCTCTCGTCGAAGGGCAGAACGAAACCGTAATCGACCTGACAACTATTCTGCGGTCTGGCCGAGCCCACCCCGCTCATTCTGCGGTCTGGCCGAGCCCACCCCGCTCATTCTGCGGTCTGGCCGAGCCCACCCCGCTCACGCGGCTTCAAGTCACTGCGGCGAAGCGCCGACCTATGCAAGAGGGGCGTTCAGTCGTTAGAGTCCCAAGCCGATTGCACGGAAGGGCCCGAATCCCAGCATGCTCAAGTCACGCATCTCAGCCGTCCTGGTAGTGGCTGTTCTTGCTGCCTCCGTTCCAGCCGTTGCCGCGGCCAAGCCGTCCAAGCCACCGTTGGGCCCCGCTATCGATCCGTCGCCCGGTTACGAGGGACAGACCAAATGCAGCGCGACCGACAAGCCCGGAGTCGTGGCGTTCCGGAAACTGGTGCTGAAGGCCTACCCGGCAACGGGGTACGGCTCGATCAGCCGCGGATGCGGCATCGGAGGCAACAGCGAGCACAAAGAGGGGCGAGCCTGGGACTGGGGCGTCAACGCGGGCAACGCCTCACAGAAGCGCGCCGCGGAAAGCCTCTTCGGGTGGCTCTTCGCGAAGGATTCCTACGGCAATAGCTACGCCATGGCTCGACGGCTCGGCGTCATGTACATCATCTTCAATCGCAAGATCTGGTTTCCCGGAAGCGGCTGGCGCGTCTACTGTAAGCAGAAGCCGCGGGGTTGTGTATCGCCCGGCGATGGTGGACTGCGTCATCCACACACCGACCATGTCCACTTCAGCTTCACGTGGGATGGGGCGAAGAAGCGAACCACGTTTTGGAGCCCCTCACGTTCGATGATCACGGGTGTGGCGGAACACCCCGGTTCCGCGGGGAGCTGGTCGGTGGGTGGCAACGGCTCGGTGTTCACGGACGGAACCTCCTACTACGGGTCGAGTGCCCATTCGTGGCTCAAGCGCGCGGTGGTCGATGTGGCCTCGACTCCAAGTGGAAATGGCTATTGGTTGCTGCGTTCGGACGGCCGGGTCATGGCCTTCGGAGACGCGGTCAAGAGAGGCGCGGTCACCGGGAACAACACAAGAGTCGTGGGGATGAGCTCGACGTCCAACGGCGGAGGCTACTGGATGGTGACCCGTTCGGGCCGGGTGCTCTCGTTCGGAAACGCAGTCGATTACGGCGGTGCGAGGTCCTCAGAGGCGACGATGGCCGAGATCGCGGCAACGCCGTCCGGTCTTGGCTATTGGTTGTTTGCCACTGACGGCAGGGTGTTCGCCTTCGGCGATGCTGCAAACCTCGGAAACGCCAAGAGCAGCCAAATTGTGGGCGGCGACAACAATGGATCGAACGGCTACTGGCTCGTGACCGAGAGGGGACGAGTGCGTTCATTCGGCAGCGCGACCTCGCTCGGCGATCTCGCCGGCAGTAGTCCCGGGTCCAAGGTAGTCGGGCTCGCGGCGCCGCCAAGCGCCGAGGGCTACGTCATCGTCACGGCCAAGGGCCGGATCTTCCGGTTCGGCGACGCGTAGAACTACGACTTCTCGAACCTTCACAAACAAACTTCTTGAGATCGCTTTGAGTTCTGGTAAAACCGTGTCCATGACTACACGGATCGGTATCTCGTTGTTCGACGGCGCCGAGGAGCTCGATTGGGCGGGACCATGGGAAGTCCTGGCGGCCTGGTCTCAGAACCATCCCACCGACGACATTGAGGTCTTTACGGTCGCGCAGCATGACGGAGTCGTCACGTGCGCCAAGGGCCTCAAGGTCGTGCCGGACCACACATGGGACTCGGCTCCTCCTATCGACGTCCTCGTCTATCCCGGGGGCCGTGGCACGCGGCCGCAAATCGGCGACGAGACAATCGCCGGCTGGTTGCGCAAGACGGCCGACGGCGCGCAGCTGATGACCAGCGTCTGCACCGGAGCGCTCGTCTACGCGGACGTCGGTCTTCTCGACGGCCGTCCCGCGACCACGCACTGGGAATCACTCGACCGGCTCGGTGAGCTCGGCCGGGGGATCGACGTGCGTCCCGACGATCGCTTCGTCGACGACGGCGACGTGATCACCGCAGCGGGAGTGTCGGCGGGGATCGACATGGCGCTGCATCTCATCGCACGGCTCGTCTCGGTCGACCGAGCAAGAGAGGTCAGGCACTACATCCAGTACGACCCCGAGCCGCCGGTTTAGCTCGCGAGGGATCAATTCGGACCCGCGGTTTCAGCAATACCGGGGGTACGACGATGCCATTGACGACCTTGATCATTCGGGATGATGGCCCCCTTGGCATTTCTTGGCAAATGTAGGGATCTTCACATTGAGGCAGTAGACGTTCTACGGGCAATAACCGATGCGCCGGCCCCAGGCTGAGCATTAACTGAGTCCCCTTGCGGCGCGCTGGGCGCCCGAGGGGGAGGGCACAGACTTTGTCAGTAGCAATCGTGTCGGGGTCAGGGGGCCTCGTTGGGTCCGAGGCCGCACAGCGCTACGCGGCGGCGGGCTACGACGTAGTAGGCATCGACAACGACATGCGTCGGCTGTTCTTCGGAGCCGACGCCTCGACCCTGTGGAACGTCGATCGCCTCGAGCGGACCATCGGAAGCGGGTACTGGCATTTCTCCGTGGACATTCGGAACCGAGAGGCCGTCCGAGACGTGTTTCGCATCTATGGCCGAGAGGTCGAGGTCGTCGTTCATGCCGCGGCTCAACCTTCCAGAGACTGGGGCGAGCGAGAGCCTTCGACGGACTTCGCGGTCAACGCGCTTGGGACCCTGAACCTTCTGGAGGCCGCGCGCGAGTTCACTCCGGAGGCCTCTTTTATCTACACCTCGACGAACAAGGTCTACGGGGACGCGCCCAACGCCCTCCCTCTTGTCGAGCTCGAAACGCGCTACGAGATCGAGTCCGGCCATCGCTATAGCGATGGCATCAAAGAGGACATGTCGATCGATGGCTGTCACCACGCGGTGTCCGGTGCCTCCAAGGCTGCGGCCGATCTGATGGTTCAGGAATACGGCCGCTCTTTCGGTCTCAACACGGTCTGCTTCAGAACCGGAACCGTGGCCGGCAAGCGACAGTCGGCGACCTCGCACCACGGTTTGCTGTCGTATGTCATGCGCTGTGCGATCAGCGGAACGCACTTCACCGTCTACGGCTACAAGGGAAAGCAGGTTCGCGACCTCATTCACGCCTCGGACCTGGTGAGCGCGTTCATGGAGTACTCGAGGAATCCGCGGCCGGCCGAGATCTACAACCTCGGCGGCGGCCGCAGGATCAACGTCTCGATCGTGGAGGCGATCGACCGGGCCCAGGCCCTCACGGGCAAGCAGATGAACTGGTCCTACCTCAGCGTGATGCGCGCCGGAGATGCCATCTGGTGGATCGGAGACAATTCGAAATTCGAAGCTCACTATCCGAAGTGGGCACTAACGCGCAATCTCGACATGATCCTCGAGGAAGTGCACGAGGTGAACGTCGAGCGCTGGAGCGAAGCCACCTAGCCGTTGACGCGGCCCGGCTGCTTAGGCCAGGATCATTTCCTTCACGATATTGTTCCGCAGGACGAGCGCGAGCGCTTCGAGCCTGGAGTGAACATCGAGCTTGCTCAGGATGTTCTGGATGTGCGTCCGCGCGGTTTCGGGGCTGATTACCAGGCGCTGAGCGACCAGGTCGTTGTCGGCTCCCTCGACCAGCAGCGCCAGGACCTCGCGCTCCCGGGGGGTGAGCCGTGAGAGTCGGCGGAGCACCTCGTTCTGCCGCTCCTTGGACTGCACGAGCTGTGACAGGAGGTCGCCAAGCATCGCAGGCGGCACGATTGTCTCCCCGCGCAGAACCGCCCGTGTGGCTTCGATGAGCTTGGCGAGCGGGATCGCCTTGGTCAGATAGCCACTGGCCCCCGCCTGCATCGCGTCGAACAGCGCGGTCTGGTCCTGGTGGTTCGAGAGGACCAACACCTTGCAGCCGGGGACGCGCTCGCGCAGTGTGCGTGTCGCACTGATCCCGTTGACCTTCGGCAACTCGGTGTCGATTAGAGCGATATGAGGAGAAAACCTGTCGGCAGCTTCGATCGCCTCGTGGCCATCTCCCGCTTCCGCCACGACGGTGAGATCTTCTTCAGTTTCGAGTGCGGTTCGAACAGCCTGGCGAAACAGGGATTGCTCATCGGCAATCAAGACATTGATCATGCAGTCCTCGGATCTTTTAGTGGTGTTCCTGACCGAAGATTACGTAGAGACCTCTAAGGCAACACGGCCCCCGCGACGTAACCGAACTACGACGATTGCATGATGTTCTAGGGTTCGGCGAAGCTTCGCTGCGCCTCGCCGAGGGGAAAGGCTCGGCACCCGCCCTACGGGCGGGCAAGTCTCTAGGCGCGCTCCAGGGAGGAACGCGACACCTTGACCACGTTGTGACGAGCTGCGAAGGCGACGGCCTCGAGGCGGGAGTGCACCTGGAGCTTGGTCAGGATGTTCTGAACGTGACTCCGCACCGTGTTGCGGCTGACGCTGAGGGTCTGCGCGATTTCCTCTCCACCGGCGCCGCGCGCGAGGAGGGTGAGCACTTCGAGCTCGCGGTGGGTTAGCTGCTTGATGAGAAGCGCCGCCTGGCGCTCCTCAGGCGACATCTGGCCGGCGGCTGGGGCGGCGAGCTTGTGCGGGATGACCATTTGTCCGCTTAGAGCGGTCTGTATCGAGGCAACGAACTGCTGGAGAGGCATGCTCTTGGTGATGAAGCCGTGAAAGCCGGCCCTGATGGTCGCTCGGAGAGCGGTCGGCTCGTTCATCGCAGTGACCGCGAGGACCTTCAGATCCGGAAGCATCTCGATCAACTTCTCGCCCAGCTCGACTCCGGACATGTCCGGAAGGCCGAGGTCGACGAGCGCGATCTCCGGACCCCACATGGGGGCCACCTCGAGCGCTTCGGTTGCCGTATTGACGAGGCGGAGCTCCATGTTCTGGTTTGCCAGCACCCGCTCGAGAGCATCGGCGAACAACGCGTGGTCGTCGACGATGAGAACCCTCGTTGTCATGCAGACTCCTTGGCTCGAGGCAGTTCGATGACGAACTTGGCGCCACGCTCGCGCGTGTCTGTCCATATCCGTCCTCTGTGTCCCTCGACAACCCTTTTGGCTATGAAAAGACCGAGACCTCGGCCGCTGCGAGGGCTACTGCCTCCCAGTCCTCGGACGAAGGGATCGAAGATGCTTCTGTGTTGGCCCTGAGGTACGCCCGGGCCCCTGTCGGTGACGGTTATGCGAATGCTCCTTGTCAGCTCCTGGATCGCAACATCCACGGGTTCGCCCGGGGGCGTGTAGTAAAGCGCGTTGCGGATGAGGTTGGTGATGGCGACTCTGAGGTGGGCGGGACTCCCTGGCACGCTGATTCGCTCGCGAGGGGGCTCGAACACGATCGAATGAAAGTTGCGCTCGTGGCTGCAAGCCTGCATGGCAGCAGTCACGGTCTGGGCCATATCCACCGGGTCGAACTGGAGGGCGTTGTCGTCGACGGCCCAAAACAGCAGAGTTTCGCAGGTTTCGGCCAGATGCCCGATTTCGTGCTGAGCCCGCGCTAGCAGTTGATTCGTGAGGTTGTTGCCTCCGTTGATGTCCGGTTTCTCGTCGATTGGGCCCTCGTCCAAAAGGGAGGTCTCGATGGCCGCCTTGACCGACAGCAGGGGACTGCGCAACTCGTGTGCTGTCAGGGCAAGGCTCATGTCGAGGTTCTCGCCTCGTTTGCGCGACAGTGTTGCCTCTTCAACGAGCTCGAACATCGCGGCCAGCAGGGGCTCGAGACCGAACGGCGGGGTCGGGTCGTCCTCGAGGGAGGAGACGAGAATTATGACATCCCGGCCTTTGAGGACTATGGCGTTGGATCGCCCGGTCACCGCTCCGAAGCGGCGTCTCAGCTCGGCGATGTCGGACTCGTCATTGCTGGCTACGAGTCCCATCTCGGACTCGACCACCGGCCTGGAGTCGGTGTCCAAGCCGTAGGTTGCGTGGAGAAGCGAGGCCTCTTCGCCCGGAAGGGCGTGCCACGCGGCGGCGGGCGCATCGAACTGAATTCCGCACAGGCGAACCGCGGATCGAATCGCCTCGTCCCGGTCGTCGGACAGGGCGAGTTCATGCATCGACATCACGAAACGCCCAATGTCAGTTGAGGCCGTGTTAGCAGCGCCGTTTTCTTGCACAAGCTGAAATGCCTCGCCCATGTACCCTTCACTTGGTCGAAGTGTCGAGAACCGTCCCCAGTTGCCCTCTTGCCTTGCCCCAACTACTGGATATCACCTGGTAGAAGCCCTGGATAGGGTCGTGGGCCATAGAGGTACTTTGCCGTATTTTTCCATCTTGGCGGACTCATGCGTTTTGACCCCTTCTTCTCCTAGTCAATTCGGGTGGTCCACGCAGCTGTTCAATGAGGTCCCCCTTTTCCCCTCATCTAGCTGCGTCTATGACTTTAGGTGCCCAGGCAAGTGCATGCGGTGACGTAGTCATGTGCGGACCATGAAATCATTAAAGGGGCTCACACGGCTACCAAAAATAGCTAATCGCAACCCTGAAGCGCGTCACCCATATGGACCCCCCGTTTTGTAGGCTTTGCAAGGACGCGCCGAAGGGCGCGCCGGCCTCCACCAGCGGCCCGCCTACTGGAGGACCCCGTCGATCCGGAGACTTCTTCTGTGTCCGTCCGCCAAGACCTTCGAAACGTAGCGATCGTCGCCCACGTCGATCACGGCAAGACGACACTCGTGGACGCGATGCTCTGGCAGTCGGGGGCATTTCGGGTGAACCAGGACGTCAACGAGCGGGTCATGGACTCGATGGACCTCGAGCGCGAGAAGGGGATCACGATCCTGGCCAAGAACACGGCAGTGCGCTACGGGGACGTAAAGATCAACATCGTCGACACCCCAGGACACGCCGATTTCGGGGGCGAGGTCGAGCGAGGCCTGACGATGGTGGACGGCGTCCTTCTCCTCGTCGACGCCAGTGAAGGCCCCCTCCCGCAGACTCGGTTCGTGCTGCGAAAGGCCCTGGAGGCGCGGCTTCCCGTCATCCTCGTCGTCAACAAGGTCGATCGCCCCGATGCCCGCATTGCCGAGGTCGTCGACGAGGTCTATGAGTTGTTTCTCGACCTGGACGCCGACGCGGACCAGATCGATTTCCCCATCGTCTATGCGAACGCGCGCGCCGGCTGGGCCTCACTCGAGCAAGGAGTTGAGGGTGTCGATCTCAAGCCGCTGTTCGAGCTCTTGCTCGACCGCATTCCCGCGCCTGTTCACGACGAAGATCATCCTCTGCAGGCACTCGTCACCAACCTCGACTCGTCCCCTTATGTCGGGCGTATCGCCCTGTGCCGCGTCTTTCACGGAGCCATTCACAAAGGGGGTTTGGTCTCCTGGTGCCGCACCGATGGAAGTGTTGAACAAGTCAAGGTGACCGAGCTATACGTCACTGAGTCCCTCGATCGCGTGGACGCGGACGAAGCGGGTCCCGGCGAGATCATCGC
>Ga0190275_10003382_pt1 | contig 11380 bp, 9 predicted proteins | sample Popmic550T_FD_133745 | JGI IMG/M metagenome (GOLD analysis project Ga0190275, IMG submission 133745) | Populus adjacent soil microbial communities from riparian zone of Yellowstone River, Montana, USA - 550 T | ecosystem: Environmental > Terrestrial > Soil > Riparian zone > Trees stand | place... | reverse complement strand
CCGCGCCTCGCCATTCACTGCGATGCCACGCCACCGGTCTGCCGCGCCTGCCGTACCGGACCGAGCACCACCGGACCCAGCCATCCGAGCCCCGACTTGCCACTCCACGCCTGCCTGACCTCGCCCTACCAAGCCCGGCCAACCCTGGCCGTGCCGGACCGAGCCAAACCTGCCATGCCCCACCGGTTCAAGCCGCGCCATTCCCTGTGCTGCCATGCCTGCCCCACCGAACCAAGCTCTGCCTTGCCTAGCGAAACCACGCCTGCCTCACCGGACCGCGCCTTGCCGTAGCGCGCCGCGCCCAGTGCTGCCCAGCCACGCCTGCCGAGCCGTACCACGGCGTACGCCGCCAAGCCGGACCCAGCCTGCCTCGCCGTGACCCGCCAACCTAGACAAGCCCCGCCGTGCATACCGCACCCCACCACGCCAAACCTGCCGTGCCTCGCTCAGCCAAGACATGCCTCGCCGGGACGCGCCGCACCTCGCCGGGCCTAGCCTGCCGAGCCCTACCTAACCCATTCGAGCCCTTCCCTGACCCATCGTGCCTAGCCTGCCCCGCCCCGCCTCGCCTAGCCAGACGACGCCGGACCGCGCCACGACTCGCCATGCCTTGGCTGCCGTGCCGCACCACGTCATGCCACAGCTCGCCGCGACGTACCAAGCCTCGCCTGCCGTGCCTTGCCGGTCCGTGCCGAAATCCGCCAAGCCCACCATCCGAGCCGCGCCACGCCTGCCACGCCGGTCCCTGCCACACAACACCAAGCCCAGCCGTACCAAGCCCAACCTGCCGGGCCGGACCGCGCCGTACGCCGCCGTGCGAACCCCTGCCTAGCCCTCCGCGCCCTGCCATGACTGGCCTGCCCAACCGTGCCCGGCCCTGCCAATCACTCCTAGACCTGCCTCGCCATCCCGTGCCTGCCTTGCCGAGCCGTGCCCGGTCGATACCAAGCCCTGCCTAGCCCTGCCAGACCCTGCCTGCCGGACCATGGCGTGCCTAGCCCTGGAAACCCTGCCAAGACCACCTAGCCATGCCTGCCACACCGTGCCCAACCAAGCCCGGACGGACCCTGCGATGCCTTGCGATGCCAAGCCCGGCCTGCCACGCCTTGCCACTGTCGCCTTGCGCCGCCATGCCTGGCCGTGCCTAGCCAGCCTGGCCGTACCCAACCGAGCCAAGTCACACCGTGCCCGAACAAGCCTGACCGTGCCTGCCAGGCCAAACCAAGCCGTGCCATCCGCGCCTTGGGCACCACTCCGTGCCGCGCCCCGCCTGCCAATCCAAGCCGTGCCACCCGCGCCTTGCCCGGTCCGGCCGTGCCTCGCCTGCCTGGCCCGGCCGCGCCGTGCCTAGCCCTTCCATGCCTCGCCTGCCGAGCCTGACCGGACCGCGCCGCGCCATCCCTTGCGTGCCTTGCCACACCTGCCATGCCGCACCAAGTGGACCAAGCGATCCATGCCCCACCCCGCCTAGCCTGCCCCGCCGAGACATGTCCTGCCGCACCTAGCCTTGCCATGCCGTGTCCGGACATGAGACGAGACAGGACGCGCTCTCCCTTGCGCGTCCTGCCTCGTCGGTCTTGCCGGTGCTAGCTCAGGAGACCTGCTCGACCTCTACCTCGCGAGAAGGGTCGATCCGGAAGGTGCCGAAGTCACCCTTCTTCTCCGGCCTCCACTCACCGACGCCGACGCCCAGGCCACCGGCCTCGATGAGGCTCAGCACCGACTCGCGGGTCAGCATGGAGCGCACGTACGTCACCGACAACGTGGTGGTCCACTCGGTGAACTGCGGGCGGTAGCGCAGGTCGGTGCCGCCGTTGCCGACGCGCACGACGTCCTCGCGCATGATCGGTTCGCCGTCGATGCGGACCATCATCTGGCCCTCGATCTTCGACATCTCGCCGCCGAAGAACAGCGTCTGCCTCAACCCGACCATCGTGACGGACTTGTCGAAGAAGCGCGCCGCGGAGACGGTCGCGGCCTTGAACGCGATCGCCGGGAAGCCGTAGCCGCCGTCGTCGAGCCGGTAGGCAGCTGCCTCGTAGTCGGCCTGCGGGTCCTTGGGCGCCTTCGGGGTCTTGCGGCCCTGCATCGCGTCGAGCATCTGACGCTTCGCCTTCTCGGAGAACTTGTGCATCACCAACGGTGAAGTTCCCACCAGCGGGATCAGCAGCGTCTCGGTGCCGATCTTGGAGATCTCGATCGCCGGAGCAGTGTTGTCCGCGGGTGCGGGCTGCTCGGCAGGCTTCTCGTCGTTCTTGGGCTTGGCCATGTGTCAGTCCATCCTTGCGTCGTTTGTTCCCCACTGTGGGGAATCAGGAAACGCCAAAGTAGCACAGGCCCCTAGACCATGGTGTGACTAGCTCCAGTAGGAGTACCAGATCGCCAAGTTGAAGTTCCCCATCGGCGCCGGTACCGACCACCCGTCGAAGACCCTGCTGGTGCTCGGCCCAGGCCCGATGGTGATCCCGGTGAAGCGCGGGTTCTCCACAGCGCCATCTGCCCAGCTGGTGATGTCGATCTTCCACCACCCGGTGTCCACCGCCTTGCGCGAGCGGTCGGTGATCGTGTGTACCGCACCCCAGGTGGTGGGCTTCGTGGGCTGGTCGTAGAACGAGCCGACCACGATGGTGCCGCCGCTGTCGTAGTACCAATGCGCCCAGCCGTTGTTGCACTCCAGGATCACCTTGCTGACTGTTGCCCCTGCGGGCAGCGCCGGGTTGAAGCGCAGCAGACTCTTCCGGTTGCCCCGGAGCGAGGCGTAGTAGCCCTGCATGACCGCAGCATCGTGGCCGGACCCGCTGATCTTGTGGCCCGAGTTGTCGTACGCCTGCGCCCAGAGGAGCGGACAGACCTTGGACGTGGACTTCAAGGTCTGCACCGTGACACCAGGGGTGGGTGGTGAGCTGGACGTCTTGTGCGTGGGGGATCCGGTGAACTTCGCGTAGTAGCTGGTCCCGCTCGCAGTCGGTGTGTGCGAGACCGAGACGTTCCCGCCCGCGGTCGGCGCAGCTCGCGAGGCCAGCAACGTCCAGGTACCCGCGTCGCCGATCCGGCTGTAGAACTCCAGCGTGCCGCCGTTGCGCCCGGTGGTCGACCCGGTGAGCGTGACCGCGGACCCAGCATGGACGACGTTGGCCGACTTGGTGCACGTGGTCGTGGTCGCGATCAGCCCCGTGCTCGCGCCCTCTTTGATCGACTCGTATGTCGGACTCTCCCACTGGGACGCAGCGAACCGCCACGTCGTCCCGTCCCAGACCCGGATCGTGCCGGGTGCGTAGCCGGTCACGGTGCTCCCATCCTGGTCGCGTCGGGTAGGTAGACACCAAAGACCCGTTCCCGGTTGACGGTCGAGTTCCCACCGCCGTGGCTGTACTCGGTGCGGAACATGTAGCGAGTTCCGGCTGTGACGGCAACGAACGAGAACGCGGTGAATCCCGTTCGTGAGGTGGCTGCGCCGGAGGAGGAACCCGCGGTCTCACTTGCAGAGCCGACGTAACTACCTCCGTCGCCGCTCTCGTCCACACCTGACCACACGCCACAGCGGATGACGAGGTAGTCGTTGATCGTCGTGAGCGCGACACCGGTGGAGCAGCAGATCAGCACTCCGTCCGCTGGTGGCGTGGTCACCACCCGATAGCTCTCTGCCAGCGGCTTCCACACCCCTGTCCCAGCCCACGGCGTGGGCTGTGAGGAATAGGCGAAGGTACCGGTCAGCACCGTGATCTTCGCCTGCGTCACCGAGGTGTCAAACCACTGGCTGAACAGCGGCCAGGCAGGGAACGGGAACCCCAGGTCCGCTGGCTGCGGGTCGACGCCGGGATCACCGGACCACAAGAACTGCGGTGGCGCTGCGGCCTCCTCCGGAAGGAGCCCCAGCACCCGCTCCAGGTAGTCGCGCGAGACCACGTCCCCGCCCTGCTCGGGCGGATCCTGTACCGGCCCGATCCGCATCGGCACCACCGGATCGGTATCCGGCGGGCTGATGTTGTGGGTGACGATCTCGGGTGCGGTGATCGGACCTTCGGAGGTCAGCCACCCGACCGTGAGCCCGTCGACCACGTGCAGCTCGCGTGGGGATCGGCCCACCTCATGGGTGTCAATGAGGATCTGCCCGGACTCACACGAGATGAACGGGCGGAAGTAGAGCGTCCCCGGCGGCGGGTTGACCGCCTCGCCCGCCCCCGCGGAGGTTCCGATGGCGGGCTCGGCACCTTCACCGATGGCGACGTGTCCGGTGACTGCCTCCCAGGACGGTGCCACGGTGTAGTAGCTGGACGTGGAGTTGTGCGGCTCGCCGTCCCAGACGAAGATCTCGTCCTCCCCCGATGGAACGGTGTCGCCGTCGAAGTAGGCGCGCCCCTCCGGTAGTGGGTCGTCCCCGACCCGGAGCATCACGTTGTCGAGGTAGGCAGTGGTGACCTCATCAGGCGTGTTGGTGTTGGTGTAGATCCCGACGGTGAGGACTTGGTCGCCACTGTCGTCAGAAGTGGTCCAGGGGGGCACCTCGACATAGGCCCACTGGCTCTTCTGGGTGATCAGCGGACTCTCGCGGTTCTCCTCGACGCAGTACAGCCGAACGTCTGGACTTCCCCCAGGGACGTAGACCTGCGCGGACAAGGTCACGGGCGTGTTCGGCGGGATCGGAGTCGGGACTCGGATGACACAGCTGCTCTGCGTGGCTCCTGCAGGCCAAGTCACCTTGATCGACTTGGACCCGGTTCCGAAGCTCCGATCGGAGGAGTACCCCACCGTGCCACTGGATGACCAGTTGGCCGACCCGGTCTCGCCGCTGGGACTGGGGACCAGGTTCCGAGCCACCAGGATGTCGAACTCGTTGTCCGGGACGATCGGCACCTGGTTGCTGCACTTCACCTGTCCGAGCAGCTGCTGGTCAACGTCGTAGCACAGCCAGCCCATCGACATCGCCGCACTGGCACCCAGCGCATGGACACGTGTGCTGTTGAAGTAGACGTCGCCCGCGACCACCGGAATCAGGTCACCGTTCCAGTACACCGAGCCGTTCGTGTCCAGCTGCCAGCCGCCGCCGACAGTCTGGCCGGGCAGATCGGCGACGAAGGTGGCCGGTGCGCTCAGCTGCTCCCACAGCTCGCGGTCGTCCTGCCACCACGAGGTGAGTCGGACATCGGCACCGCTTTCCAGGGGCGCTCCGTGGGAGTGGTCCGACCGTGCCACCGTGGCCGCGGTCCCGTTGACTGCTGCAGCACCAGGGATCGTGGTCGGTACCACCGGGCCGAACTTCGCATCCAACGTCACCTTGCTGGCGTCGTTCACTCCGTCGTCGGTGACCGTGGCAGCCACTGACCCGGTGGAACGGAAGTCCAGCTTGCTGCGTTGCGTGCGCGCAACTCCGTCGTCGGCCACGGTGCTGTAGGCCCGACCGCCCGTCCAGGCGGTGCCGTCCCAGTACCTCAGCACGTTCGGCGTGGTCGAGGTGTCGAGCCAGAGCTGGCCCTTGACCGGATCGACCGGTGCCGTGTCCCGGTTCTCGGCGGCTGCGTTGATCAGCTGGTTGTGCCGCAGGTCGAGGTCGGTGGCGACCCACTCCGCTGCCGGTGTCGTCATGAGTCACCACGCTTCTCGTCTCGGTGACGTCCCCAGAACACCCAGATCACGACGCCCGCGACGGCGAGGACGAAAAGGAGAGAACCCAGGGTGCTCATGTTCATGACAGGTAGGCCGTTCCGGCGATTGGCTCGGAGAAGTCGATGGTCAGGTTGTCGTTGTCGGGGTAGCTGACCGCGCCGCGCACGGTGTTCCCGCCTGTGTTGACCACGCGTACCTGCGGTTCGTAGTGCAGCAGGTGCGCGATCGTCCAGTGTGTCGCAGCGATGTCTTGGTGATGCTCGTAGTAGGAGGGTGCTGCGTTGTCGCCGTAGATCGGCAGCCAGGAGACTCCGTCCCAGATGAAGGTCGGTTGCGGCACCATCGCTGGCGGCTTCTTGATCCAGATGTCGCCGGGCATCACCCCCACCGACGGTGCACCGGCCTGAACGAAGACGTGTATCGACCGGCCCTGCGGTCCGGCCGGTCCGATACCTTCGACGATCACCACCAGGTCGATGTCGGTGGTAGCCAGCCCCAGGTCGAGCGTTGTGACGCTGGGACGCACCTCAACGCTCTGCTCGACTGCACCACCAATGTCGACCACTGCTCAGTCCTTCCTCACGCCTCGGGCGGAACCACACCCGAAGCCGGTCCAGCGACCACGGTCCCGTCCTGCATCTTGGAGACCACCTGGTCCCACGGTGTCACCTGGGACTCCACCCAGAACGCGGCACCGGCAGTGATCGCACCGATCACCAGCGCGATGATCGCGGCGATGTCCTTGTCCAAGGTGTCGATGAGCGCGAGCCCACCGTTGATCACCTGCAGCGCAGCCAGGATCGAGTACACGATCACGACCGGGCGGTTGGTTGTCTGGCTCATCACTGGCTCCCTAGGGGTTGCGAGGCGCTGCCTTCTTGGCAGGCGGTCTGCGGTGCGGGATGGTGACCTCGTTGATGTTCCAGGCCCAGCCTGCGTACTTCAGGCTCGGCCAGTGACGGCCGAACCAGCCGATGGTGCGGGTGGCGACTCGGCCCGAGCCAGCGGCGTCGGTGGAGCGCACCCGGCCCTTGCCGAGCGAGATGCCGATGTGGCCGTAGCCGCGTGACCCGCCGACCCAGTAGACCGCCGCCCCGCGCGGTGGCCTGCGATCTCCCCGGTGCTTGTTGTTGGCGTTGCGCCATGCAGTGGCGGCGTCGGGGTAGCGCGCCGGGATCCCGGCCCACTGCCGGGACTGCTGGAGGCACATTCCTGGTGCGTTGCGTTCGTCGGCCTCGGCGTTGCGCGCGGTGCGTGTCGCTGTGAAGGCCATCGCTAGCTCCGCTTCTCGTCGTCGTCCTCGGTGGCCGGGTCGCTGTCCGCGTCGGCTTCTTCGTCTTGCACATCGGGCTGCGGCGGCTCGTCGACCGGCTCTTCCTTCTGCCAGGGAGTACTCATGGCACCGGCTCCGACACGGGAGGCGTCGGCATGAGAACCACGGGCAGCGCCGACTCGATCTGTTCGTTCTCGGCCACCACCTCGGCCACCTGCGCGGCCTGTCGAAGCTGACGACGGTGCTCCTTGGTGCGAGCTACCAGCCAGAACCGGAGTTCGGCCAGATAGGCATCGCGGGTCTGCGCCTGGGTGGCACCCTCGAACGGCTTGAAGGTCTCCAGGAGCACCGCGAACTGGGTGTCGGTGAGGTTCTTGAATGTGGGTAGGTCAACCATCAGTGCGCCTTTCGGTAGATCACGTGGATGCAGCGGGGAATGAGGCGTCGATCAGGAACTGAGTCGGCGCGCCGGTCTTCAACGCGAGGGAGCCGACGCCTGCTTCGGTGACGGTGAGTCGCGCCACTGCTGCAATCGGGATCGCGTCGATGACCCGAAGAATGCTTCCGCCCGCCGCAGCGCTGGGCCAGCAGCTCGACGGCAGGGTGAAGGCGGTTGCACCGTCAGCAGCAGCGTTCTTGACTACTCGCCCGCGCAGGTAGACCGTGAGACCGATCTTGCGGTAGACGGGGACGTACGGCGCTGCCTGTGCGGTGTAGGGCGCGGTGATCGGGAGCGTGATCCAGCCGGTGTCGGTGAGGTCGTTGCCGAACTCGTCCCAGGCGTAGGGGCCTGCTCGACCGGAGCCGTCACCGCTGAACCGCCACACCGGCAGGTTGGTCAGCACCGGGTGTCGCTGCGAGGACTCCAACACGCCCAGCCCACCGGGGCGTTCGGCGAACCCGTTGACCAGCTCAGGATTCTTGCCGTTCGTGGTCCACGGAAGCGTGTAGGTCTTTGAGACCACCCCGCCGGTCAGGGTGTCCTGCAAGGTCATTGCTTGCCCATCGGCAGAGACTGGGCCTGCGTAGATGCGCGCCGCGTTCGGACTGAGTGGGTCGCTCTCCAGGCCGGGCGGGTCCTCCCCGAGCGAGACCGTCCAGGTAGCCAGCCGCCTCGGGGTGACCAGCACCTTCTTGGCCGTCGTCTCTGCTGCGCCCGATCCACGGTCGGTGCCGTACCACGAGTGGCCTACGTCCCAGGTCCCGCGCAGCCAGGTGAAGTGGTAGATCTTCCCGTCGCTGTGCAGGGTCTTGATCGTTCCGCCGTCTTCGGTGTCGAGGAACATGCCTCGGCAACTGCCAGCAGGCAGATCGAAGTTCTCCGAGGAGATGACGGCACCAGTGGTCGGGTTGAAGCACCAGCCGTACCAGTTGCTCGTCACGATGTACCGGTCGATGCCTCCCACGGAGGTGCGGGCAAGACCGGTACACCACGCCTCGCCCCAGTAGCCGACACCGCCCAAGGAGATTTGATTGCTGTTGGCGTTCGTCAGGGTGCCGGTGAACGTGGGCAGGCAGGTCCGCAGGTAGAGGGTGTTGGAGGACGTGACCAGGCCGATCAGCAGGTTGGTACCGTCGTTGCCGATACCGGGCAGCCGGGTGTTGGTGATGCCAGTGATCTGCACGTCGAAGGAGCCGGTCACCGTGCCGCCATGGGCGATCTTGTGGACCCGCCACGTGTCGTAGTCGAAGCCCCCAGTGGTGGCGTTCCGAGCGCAGGAGAGCGTGTAATAGGTGCTGCCCATCCGGGTGACACCACCGACCGGGCACCAGCCGGACGGCATGACCTCCTCGGTGAAGATCACGTTGCTGGCTCGCTCCCCTCGGACGAGGCTGTTGTACGGGTTCGGGTTCGACCCGCGCACGCCCGACGCGAAGCTCAACTTGTCCGGGGTGTCGCAGAGCCCGTGCTGGTAGTTGGTCGTGCCGTCGAAACGGTTACCCTCCCACCACTGGCTGGCGTGGTAGGTGTTCGCGGGCCAAGAGGAGGTCACGCTCACAGGCGCTACCGACACCGTGATGCCGTCCTGGGCCTGCAACACCCCCGAGATGCGCATGTTCTTGCCGGACAGGTTCATCTCGCCCAGCAGCGTCAGGTTCTCCAGGATCGCGTCACCGATGAACTGCGACCCGGTGCCATCGGCCCTGATGTAGGACTGCTTGCCGTCCGGATGCTCCACCACCAGGCCCTCGACGGGGTTGAAGCGCATCGTTCCGTTCGGGTGGGTGGCATCGACGTTCAGCCGCAGACCACCGATCAGGGTCAACTCGTTGATGAGCCCCGTACCGGCTTCGATGTTCTCGGCGTTGATCTTCCCGAAGTAGCCGGTCTTCGAGTAGACCTCATTGGCCTCGATCACCTCGGTGGTGAGCGCCTTCACCGACAGAGTGCCGTCGATCACCATGTCGCCATCGACCAGCACCGTGGCGAACAGCCGGAACGGGATCCCGCCCCGGTTGCTGAACAGGATCATGTCGCCCACGGCCAGGGTGGGCTCGGTGTCGGTCTGCTCGATGCTCCCTGCCGTGCCGCTCCAGCGGTAGACGACCCACTTGTTGGCGGTGCCGGTGCCGGTGTTGGCAGGGACCGAGAGCGTGTGCTCCTTGTACTTGACCGTGAAGGCGGGCCACGAGATGCGCCCGGCGCTGGGGGAGTTGGCGACCAGCACCGGTTTCGGGTCGACCAGGTGCCCGCCTCCGGTGATCTTGGACAGCTCCGTGCCTAGGGCGGTGATCTTGCCAACCGCCAGGTTGCCGATGGCCCCGTCCGCCATGTACCGCTGCACCCAGGTGCTCGTGGCCGAGCACTGCCAGATCGAGTCGATGAGTGTGTTCGGTGCGGTGCCCGAGACGACGTAGACCAGGTCGCCCGCGACACCGGGTGTGCTGCCCGTGACAGGAACAGTCGGTGCTGTGAAGTACCGGACCTTGTTGGCCGCCGCGGCAGCAGCATCGCTGGCTGCCTTGTAGGACGAAGACTTCGCCACTGTGGTGTAGGTGAAAGTGGCGTTCGAGAACGTCACCTTCTCGGTGGTGTAAAGCTCGGTGTTGGCCACGTAGGCGGGCTCAGCTGCGACCCACGGTGCGACCGGGGTCGCCACCACGGGAATCGCTGGAGCAGCAGCTCCGGTGGTGACCTGCGCCCAGTACGGGGTGATCGCGGTGACGCTGACGCCGGTCGCTCCGGTCCCACCAGTGGAGCCGGTGGCACCGGTGTACGACACCGACCAGGCGAACGTCTTGGTGAACGCCTTGCCGTCCACGGTCAGGGGGACGGTCAGAGTGCCGGACTGCGTGACGAGGGCGGTGGTGACTGCGACGGTGAACTGGGCCGTGAGACCGGGGTTGTTCTGATACGTCACCGTCATGCCGGTCGGGAGCCCGGTGATCGTGCCGATGGTTGCCGCGATCTGGGTAGCGCCCTTGAACGCGAGGACGGCGCTCACGGCACTTCCGGCGACCGCCGCAGCAGTAGTGCCTGCGAACACCTGCGCTTCGTTAGTCAGTACGACCGTGTAGGCGTCTGCACCGGCTGGACCAGTGCCGCCGGTACCGCCAGTAGCACCGGTCGCGCCGTCTGAGACCTTGGCGATCGTCATCGTGTCGGTGACACCGCTCGCACCCGTGGCGCGGATAGCGAGGGTCTTCGCGGTCATCGTGGCACCGGTGACAGTGACCTGGTTCCCTGCCACCACGGCGTACGCCGGTGCCGCACCGAACGCCCCGCCATCGACACTGAACGTCCAGGTGCTGATCGTCGTGTTGGTGGCAGTACCCGTGATGACTGCGGTTGCAGGAGTAGTCGCGCCTCCACCGGCAGGAGAAGCCAGGGACTGGGTGGTCGCGACCAGATCGACGATCGACGCTGGAGCACCCGCCGCACCAGTAGCACCGGTATAGGAGACCGACCACGCGAAGGTCTTGGTGAAAACGATGCCGCCGACAGTGATTGGAACTGTCAGAGTGCCGCTCTGAGCGACCAGCGCCGTGGTGACCGTGACCGTGAACCCCGCGGTCGTTGTCCCGTTGTTGGTCAGCGCTGTCGTGAGCCCAGTGACTTGTCCAGTGATCGTCCCGATCGTGGCAACCTGCTGGACCGCGCCCTTGTAGGCGAGGACCGCCGATGTGGCGCTACCTGCGACTGCTGCACTGACCGTACCGGGGAAGACCTGCGCCTCGTTGGTCAAGATCACCGTGTACGCATCAGCGCCAGCGGGGCCAGTACCACCAGTGCCGCCAGTCGAGCCCGTCGCTCCGTCGGCCACCTTCGCCACGGTCAGCGTGTCAGAGACCCCGGAGGCTCCGATCGCCTTCACCGCAATCGTGCGGGCCGTCATGGTCGAACCAGTGATCGTGACGACGTTGACACTCCGCGAGACGCCGGTAGGCACCGCGGTGGAGAAAGCCCCGCCGTCCACGCTGTACTGCCAGCCTGCTGTGGAGTCGGGAATCGTGGTGTTGGCCGCTGCACCCGTCACCACCGCTGTCGCGGGCGTGACTGCT
>Ga0190275_10003381_pt1 | contig 11380 bp, 9 predicted proteins | sample Popmic550T_FD_133745 | JGI IMG/M metagenome (GOLD analysis project Ga0190275, IMG submission 133745) | Populus adjacent soil microbial communities from riparian zone of Yellowstone River, Montana, USA - 550 T | ecosystem: Environmental > Terrestrial > Soil > Riparian zone > Trees stand | place... | reverse complement strand
GGCGACCGCGAGCTGCGCGACGTCGGCGCTCGACCACGGGCGGCCCGTGGTCAGTGCCCCGAGGCAGCGCTTGCCGGGACGGTGCCGACCATCGCCCGAGGCGCAGCAGCGTCACGTGGCCGTGACGAGCGCCGCGCTCCGGTGGCGTGCCTCGGGCGCCGGCCACGAGCCGGCAGCCGCCAAGCAGCAACTGAGAGCCCGGCAAACGAGCAGGAACCGTGGCCGCTCAGCGTCACCGGCCTCTGAGGCGCAGCGGGGGGTCGTAGGCGGAGGCGAGACGGGCCAGGGTGAGGGCGGCGAGCATGAGCCCGAAGTCGCGCAGGGCGATGTCGTAGTAGCCGGAGTAGGTGAGCAGGTTGATGACGATTCCGGCGAGCCAGCCGGCGACGACGATGGCGCCGTATCTCGGCTTGAGCGCGACGAGCACGCCGGCGACGATCTCGATCGCGCCGACGAGGTACATGAAGTCTTGACCGGAGCCGGGCGCGATGTCGTTGATCCAGGGAGCGAGGTACATCGGCCAGTCGACCATGACGTTGAAGAACTTGTCGAGGCCGAACGCGATCGGGGCGACGGTGAACGCCAGCCGCAGCATGACGAACGCCTGGTAGCGGGCGTCGCGCCAGTCGGCGTGTTCGACGGGTGCCCTGCCATTCGGGGAGGCTGCGCGCCTCGGGGGTGCTGTCGGTCGCTGATGTGCGATGTCAGCCATGGAGAACTCCTTCTGTCGGTGTGCCCGCCGCCTCGAGCGGGAGGCCTCACCACGTTTGCGTCTGGGCGACGGAAGTCCTTACCTGGTGCGAAGCGGCTAAGCCTCGATCTGACGATGCCCGGTAAGGGTGGGGTGGTCGTCGCCATGCTCGGGCGCGCGGAGCACCGGGTCATCGACGGTTACGCGCGGTTCCAGGACGCGCACGCCGGGGCGTGCGACGCCGTCCGCGGATCGGGTGGCCATCGCGCGCGTGCGACCCCGAGTCCATGGCGATTGCACCCGACCGCCAACAACCTCCCTGCCATGACGGCGCGCATCTCGATTGGTCGACAATCCGAGCGCCACTCGCTTCGGCGCCCAACCGTTGCAGGCTTTACACGACCGAGGACGACAACGAGATCAGCGTGGCGACGAAGGCAGCGCATACCGCGCAGCCGCGGAGGTTCACAGACGCAACGTCGCGCCGCGTGTGGAGCGTCATTCCGCGATCGCGGCCTGATCGACGGCGCGAGCCTTCGCGTCTGCGTTCGCGTCAGTGAGCTCCCCGCCTGGGGTCCTCCTCGGACCGGAGTGCACTCTCGACTCGATGGTCGCCACGTCGCACCAACGCCAGGATTCATTCAGTGACCGCACGGACTTGATCGGCGGCTCACCCGGTCCGCATCAGCGGACCGGTCGTCAAATGAGAGCGGGAGCAGTCATGACCAACATCCTGATCGGTGTCGACGGCTCCGAGCGCTCTGGCGACGCGATCGCGCTAGGGCGTGCGCTTGCCCTCGCCGCGGGAGCTTCGGTGACCCTGGCGACGGTGTACCCGCCGGAGCCGCTCGCGGTCCGTCGCAGCGGCAACGCCTACGACGGCTCCGTGGGCGAGGCTGCGGAAGCCACGCTCGCCCGGCTTTCCGTTGCGCTCGGCGACGTCGGCGACCTGGATCTCCGACCGCTGGCCAACAAGTCGGCCGCCCACGCCCTCCAGGAGACCGCCGAGCAGGAGGGCGTCGGCCTCATCGTGGTCGGCTCCAGCCACACCGGCCGGCTCGGGAGGGTCCTGCTTGGCACCACCGCCGAGCGGTTGCTGCACGGCGCGCCCTGCCCGGTGGCCGTCGCTCCAAACGGCTACCGAACAGTCCCAATACCGGAGCATCCGGTGGTCGGATGCGCCTACCGGTCGAGCGAGGACGGCGAGGCCGCGCTGGGCGCCGCGGAAGAGCTCGCGCTGGCGTTGGAGGGCTCGCTGCACGTGATGGTCGTCGTCGAACCCATGCCGCACGTGTACGACGTCGGCGAGATGCCGCTGAATCTGCCTGAGATGAATGCGGCACTCCGTGCCGAGGCGGAGCAGACCCTGACCGCGCGGGTTGCGCACCTCAGTTCCCAGCTGCACGCTGGGGGGACGGTGTACGGTGGCAAGCCGGCCGACGTACTCATCGCGCTGTCGGAGACGGTCGACATGATGGTGATCGGCTCGCGGGGGTACGGACCCCGCAAGGCGGTTCTCCTGGGCGGCGTGTCGGGCCAAGTCATTCGCTCGGCCGGGTGCCCGGTGGTGGTTGTTCCGCGAGGGGCTCCCGCGGCCGTCGGTTCGGTGTTCGCCTCCGTGACAATGACCGAGGCGCGGTGAACGCCGCACCCGACTGCGAGAAGGACGGCAGTCACTGGCGCTCGGGCGATGGTTGCGATGACGTCGCCCGGCTCGCCGGGCCATCGCGCTCAGCGCTGCACGACCGTGATCGCGATCTCGATCTTGGCCGTCTGTGGATGTTGTCGATGCTCATCAATTCAGACCCGACCCTGGCTGCGTTCACCACGGTGGCGGCCGGGCTGTCCGGGATCCCATGCCGGCCCGCGTGTGCGGGCGTAGGGGTGTAACCATGTCCGACACTCGGCCGTTCAAGGTTCTCATCGTCGGTGGCGGCTCGGCCGCGCTCGAGGCGGCGTTCCGGCTGCAGCGTGTGGCGCGCAGGAGAGTCGAGACGACGATCCTGGCGCCGGACGACCATTTCGTGACGCTGGCGATGGCGGTCCTTGTCCCGTTTGCCGCGGGGCACGTTCCGCACGAGCCTCTGGCCGTCTTGGCTTCCGATGCCGGGGCGCGGCTGTACCGGGGCCGCATGGCATCGGTGGACGCCGCCGGACACGAGGTCGTCACCGATGGCGGCGAGGCGATCCCGTACGACGCGGTGCTGATCGCCGTGGGAGCGGTCAAGCGTGCCCCGTACCCCCACGTTCTCGCGTTCGGCACTCCTGGTAGCGAGGAGCGCATGCACGGCCTCGTGCAGGATCTCGAGGAGGGGTACGTCCGACGCATCGCGTTCGTGGTGCCCACCGGCGCGTCGTGGCCGGTGCCGCTCTACGAGCTGGCGCTGATGGCCGCCAAGCGTGCCTATGACACGGGCCAGATCTGCGAGCTGACGCTGTTGACTCCCGAGGACGCTCCGCTGGCGTTGTTCGGACCCGCGGCCTCGCGCGCGGTGGCTGATCGCCTGGTCGAGGCGGGTGTTGCGGTCCGCATCGGCGTGCACGTCGATGTCCAGGAGGGTGGGCTGGTCGAGCTCCATCCCGGCGGAGCGCGGCTGAGCGTCGATCGCGTCGTGACGCTGCCGGTGCTCGCAGGGCCGGCGGTGGAAGGACTCCCGCACGACGCGCAGGGGTTTCTGCCGGTGGACCGACACTGCCGCGTGGCCGGCGTCCGCGACGTCTATGCCGCAGGGGACGCCACGCACTTCCCGATCAAGCAGGGCGGCCTGGCGTGCCAGCAGGCCGACGCGGCCGCCGAGGCGATTGCCGCCCAGGCCGGTGTGGCGATTGATCCCGAGCCCTACGTGGCGATGCTGCAGGGGGTATTGCTGACCGAGCGCAGCGCGACGTTCATGCGTCGTGACGCGGGCGGAGCGGCGGGCGACAACAGCGTCGTCTCCGAGGGGGCCGTGTGGTGGCCGCCGACCAAGATCGCCGGTCGCGAGTTGGCCCGCCACATTCGCGATCTGGGGCAGCGCGCCGTCCCAGCGCAGCGCGGAGGCGTCGAGATCCGCCTGCCGGTCGCCGGCGCCTGACCGATGACGCGACCCCGACGCATGCATCGGCGTCCCAACGCTCGGCCAGCGTCACAGACCTCGGACGCCGCCGCGTTCGGCACCGCTGGTGGGCGACGGGTCGGGGTCGCCCCGGCCCTGAGTAGCACGAGCTCGCTCGGCCGCGGATCTGCAAATCCGGGGCGGCAGTCGAGGACCACATCGCCCAAGCCGATGCCGCTGTGATCAGCAACCCAAGACAGTCGGAGATGCCGCCGAGCGGCGCTCGTGATGCTCCGAAGCGCGGCGTCGACCGCCGTCGTCACGGCGGCAGAGCGAGCGATCGCGAGGCACCGAACACGGTCACAGGCGAGCGCGCGCAGGGGCACCTGGACAGCATCGTTCGCCACCGTCCGGATGACATGGTCACGCTCGGCGACCGGCGGGCGCAGGCTGCCCTAGCACGCTGGCCGCGACATGCATCGTGGCACCCATAGAGGTCAGTGTGATGTGGGCCCACTATTGGCCGAGTGGTTGCCTGCGATCTACCGCCCCATGTGGATCGGATCTCGAAGGCGATCGAGGGGAACGGCCGGCAAGGAGTGAACCATGCGTAGTGCGAAGATGAAAACTCCAGACTCACAGGCGGGTGACAACGGACTGGCAATCGAGCGGCTCTTGTTTGTCGCCGACGCGGCTGTTGCTGACGTGGGTGAACTGCCGCGTGAGGTGCGTGCGGTGATCGAGGCGGCGGCCGAGGTACGTGGTCACGCCCACGCTCCCTGGGCGGCTTGCCTGGCTCGCCGACGATGTCGATGGGTTTCGGCATATCGCCGACGAGCGTCTCGACACGGTGCTCGGCCACATGCACTCGATCGGCGCCCACGCCAGCGGGTTGGCTGGCCGTGGCAGCGTTTTCCCGGTCATCGAGGACGCCGTCGCGGTGTTCAAGCCCGACCACGTCCTGATCGCGTTGCGCAGCCCCGAGCACGCCAACTGGCAGGAGCGCAGGCTGATCGATCACATCAAGGAGCGGTTCGGGCTGCCGCTGACGACGTACGCGGTGGACTCGCAAGGGCATGCGCCGACCGCTGACGGCCCGCTGCTCCTCTGCTACGACGGATCTGACGCCGCAGCGCGCGCGGTCGAGCGCGCGGGCGCACTGTTTCCTGGTCGTTACGCACTCGTGGTGACCGTGTGGAAGCCGACCGTCAACGTGAGCACCATTGGGAGGTTGGGCGCGAGAGACAGCATGGGCACGTTCGTCGAGGACGATCGGGCGGCCGCGGTGCGAGCCGGCCGCGTCGCGGACGAGGGCGCCCGTCTCGCGTGCGAGGTTGGCCTCAACGCCGAGCCGGCCGCCGTCGAGGGCGCCAGTCCCTGGGCGGCGATCCTCGAGATGGCTGATCGCCATGACGCGACGATCGTGATGGGCTCTCGAGGACTCTCCGGCATGCGCTCGAAGCTCCTTGGAAGCGTTTCGAGCGCCGTCGTGCATCACACCGCCCGGCCCACGCTGCTCGTTCCGTAGTCCGTTCCACGTCTACGGCGTCATGGCGTCAGACGATGCACGACGGTCCTCAACGACCAACAGCCGAAGGCATCTCACGGCGGCTGAACCTCCGCTACGCGGTCGAGTCCGTACGCCGCCTGCGGCCGAGCGACCGGACGCCGACGCCGCGGGGAACTTCCGTCGCTGGTGCAGCACCAGCCGCAGTCATCTACCGGCGGCCGGTGATCGAGCAGGCCGACATCATCCGCGCGATGTTCGTCATCGGCGACGAGTTCTCCGCACAGGCCAAGCGGGCGAATCACGAGCGCCACGACCGGCGACTCGCCCTGTCGGCCCGCGTAGACATTACGCCGCCGAGGTGGGCGACCGGGGTGCAGCGCTCGAGTGCTTCACTTCGCGCCTGATAATGGACGCAGCGATGTTGCCGGAGGCACGTCTGACGGGGTGCACATCGCTGCAGCCGGCGGCGTGTGGCGGGCGCTCGCGTTCGGGTTCGGCGGCGTGAGCGACTCTGGCAACGGGCTGTCGATCAGCCCGCGGCTTCCGGGCGGCCGGGAGTGGCTGGCCTCCTCCTGGCGGTTCCGTGATCGCCGGCTGAGGATCGAGCTCGCGGGGCATGGCTGACGCCGGGCCGACTCCGGACCATGCCCTTCCGGCGGCTCGGGTGGTCGAGCGGCTCGGCAGCTACACGGAGCGCGGCCTGAGCGCGGATGAGGCCGCCGCACGACTGGACCAGCACAGGCCGAACGAGCTCGACCAGGGCGACGAGCTCAGTCCGGCACGGATCCTGCTCGGTCAGCTGACATCGCCCATGATCCTGCTGCTCGCCGCCGCCGGAGTGCTGTCGGCAGCGCTGGGCGACGTCACGGAGGCCGTCGTGATCGGCGTGGTCGTGGTGCTGAACGCGTGGATCGGGTTCCGCCAGGAGTACCGCGCGGAGAAGGCGATGGCCTCGCTGCAGGCGATGGCGACGCCGATGGTGCGCGTTGTGCGCGACGGCACGCCGCACGAGATCGCTGCGCGCGAGCTCGTGCCCGGGGACCTCGTACAGCTCGACGCCGGCTCGCGCGTGCCCGCCGACGGGCGGTTGGTGGAGGCGCACGCGCTGCGCGTCGAGGAGTCGGCGCTCACCGGGGAGTCGGTGCCGGTCGACAAGCGGCCGGGCGCGGTGGCGCCCGACGCGGCGCTGGCCGAGCGGACGTCGATGGCCTATTCGGGCACGAGCGTCGCCGCGGGGCGCGGCACGATGGTGGTGACGGCGACCGGGATGGAGGCCGAGATCGGCCGCGTGGCCGGCCTGCTGCAAGGCGCGGACCCGGGCAAGACGCCGCTGCAGCAGCGGCTCGACGTTCTCGTGCGGCGGCTCGCCATGGCGGCCGGCGCGATCGTTCTGCTCGTCTTCGCGCTCGGACTGGCGCGTGGCGAGGAGTTCGACACGCTGTTGCTGACGGCGGTCAGCCTCGCGGTGGCGGCGATCCCCGAGAGTCTTCCGGCGGTCGTGACGATCACGCTGGCGCTCGGCGCCCAGCGGATGCTGGGCCAGAACGCGCTGATCCGGCGCCTGTATGCGGTCGAGACGCTCGGGTCGGTGACGACGATCTGCTCGGACAAGACCGGCACACTGACGCAGAATCAGATGACGGTCGTCAGCCTCGACATGGCCGGCGACCGACAGGACCTGACCGACGAGCGAGCCCACGACGAGGTGGGACTGCAGGCGCTGCGCATCAAGCCGACTCTGCGCTTGCTCCTAGCGGGCGGCGCACTGTGCAACGACACGGCAATCGCCGAGGACGGCGCGCTGGTCGGCGACCCCACCGAGACGGCGCTGGTCGCGGTGTTGCACCGCTATGGGCTCGACAAGCGCCACCTCGAGGCGGTGGCGCCGCGCGTCGGCGAGCTGCCGTTCGACTCTGAGCGCAAGCGCATGACCACCGTGCATGCGCTGCCTGCCGACGCGAGCGAGGTGCCCGAGCCGCTGCGCGAGATCTTCGAGGTCGATGAGCTCACGGCGCCCGGCGGACGGGTCGCGTTCACCAAGGGCGCGCTGGACGGCCTGCTCGCCAGCTGCGACAGCGTCGACGTTGACGGCACGGCCGTCGCGCTCGACGAGGATCTCCTAGCCCGGGCGCTCGCGGCGGGCGAGCGCCTGGCCGGCGAGGGCGTGCGCGTGCTCGGTGTGGCGATGCGGATCTGGCCCGACCCCGACACGGTGCCGCACGACGAGAGACTGGAGTCCGGGCTGACGCTGCTCGGGCTGGAGGGGATGATCGATCCCGCCCGGCCGGAGGTCCGCGACGCGATCGCCACCTGCCGCGATGCCGGCGTGCGGGCGGTCATGATCACCGGCGACCACCCGCTCACCGCGGTCGCGATCGCGCGCGACCTCGGCCTCGCCGGCAACGACGCACACGCCGTCACCGGCGCCGACCTGGGCGCGCTCGACCACGACGCCCTCGCCAAGACCGCGCGTAGCACGTCGGTGTACGCACGCGTGTCCCCGCAGGACAAGCTGCGGATCGTCGAGGCGCTGCGGCGCGACGGTCAGGTCGTCGCGATGACCGGCGACGGGGTCAACGACGCGCCGGCGCTCAAGCAGGCCGACATCGGCGTCGCCATGGGCATTACGGGCACGGACGTCACCAAGGACGCCGGCGACATGGTGCTGCAGGACGACAACTTCGCCACGATCGTCGGCGCCGTCCGCGAGGGCCGGGTCGTCTTCGACAACATCCGCAAGTTCATCCGCAACATCCTGAGCGGGAACATCGCGGAGGTCAGCATCATGGTTCTCGGGCCGCTGGCCGGCACCCCCATCCCGCTTCTGCCGCTGCAGATCCTGTGGCTGAACCTCGTCACCGACGGGTTGCCGGCGATGGCCATGGCCGTCGAGCCCGCCGAGCCCGGCGTCATGAGACGCCCGCCGACCCCGCTCGGCGAGAGCCTGCTCGGCTCCGACCGCGGCCTGCGGATCCTCATGCGCGGCGCCGCGTTGACCATGCTCGTGGGCGTTCCCGCCTACCTGCTGTGGGACGCCGGCGACGATGCCTGGCAGACCGTGCTGTTCACCTCGATCGCCTTCGCCGAGCTCGCAGGAAGCTTCGCCATGCGCTCCGAGCGCGTCTCATTGCGACGCCTCGGCCCCTTCACGAACCACGCGCTGGTCGGCGCCGTCGCGCTCACCATCGCGCTGCAGGTCCTGCTCGTCGTCGTGCCGTTCGCGCGCGACGTCATCGGCCTCGAGCCGCTCACCGCCGGGCACTGGCTGCTCGCCGTCGGCATCGCGATCGCCTACCTGGTCGTCGTCGAGATCGACAAGTCCATCCACCGCCGCCGGGCGGCGCAGTCGTGAGCGCGGCCGAGCGAGCCCCCCGCCGCTCGCGACGGTCCACCGACTCGCGGCGCGTTCGCGCTGCTAGCGGCGGGCGGTGCGATCGCGGCATCGGCCGCTCCCGCGATCGCCGCGCGATGCCATGCGTCGGCCGCGTGACGCTCGCTGATCCTCGGCTGGACGCGCTGCTTCGACACGGGCTCCAAGGACCGGACGCCCGTCGGGAAATTCGAGGAGCTTCGTATGCAGCTCGTGAAGGGCCGCCCGCACTGCCTGTCCCATGAGCGGCGACCGGACGACACGTTGCGGACGCTGCTGGAAGCGCCCACACCCGCGGTGCTGACGACCTATCGTGTCGCGGAGGCCGCGCGCCCGCGACGCCCGGCGAGCAGGCGACCGCCCACCGGTTCCAACGGCACAGACCCCGCCCGTTGGCGTAGAGGCGCCCGCGAGGACGGCCGCTCGTGGCGGCCCGCTGCCGCGGCGCCGGGCCGCAGCCGAAGGAGGTCGCCCTTGAGTTCGGTTGGAGCGCTCGAGTCGTTAGGAGCAAGTGCTCGTAAGGTGCCGGCAAGTCTGCGCCGGCCGCAGCGGGCCTCACCGCCGCGTTTCCTGAGCGCGGCAGCCTCCCATGAGGTCCGCCGGCGGCAGCCGCTCGAGAACCGAGTCGTTTCGGAAACCGCCGGGGTCCGTGCTGGAAACCGCCGGGGTCCGTGCTGGTTGGTGCTCGCCCCAACGGACAACGCGTCGGGAGGATCTGTGCCTGGCTGCCGTGGAGCCTGCGGCAGTCAGGCTCGCCTCAAGTGGCGATGCCAACACCGAGTCAAGACACGAAGGAGTCCGTTCGCATGAGTTCACATTCGAAGGTCCGCTTCGCTGTCGTCGGGGCTGGCGTGATCGGTGACGTCCATGCTCAGGCGATAACGAGTCTCCCGGACGTGGCCGAGTTGTGCCTCGTCGCCAGCACCAGGGAGGCGCCTGCTCGCAGGTTGGCCGAGGCGCATGGAGCCAGGGCCTATTCCACTGACGTCGACGCCGTGGTCGCGGATCCTCACATCGACGCGCTGTCGATCTGCACACCGAGCGGGTCGCACGCGGAGTTGGCCGTGGCCGCGCTCGAGGGTGGGAAGCACGTCATGATCGAGAAGCCGATTGACGTGACCCTGGATGCTGCCGACCGCATCATCGCCGCGGAGAGGGCATCGGGGAGGAAGGTCGGCGTCGTGTCACAGCACAGGTTCGACGACGCCACAGAACGGGTCGTGGCGGCGATCCAGAACGGCGACCTGGGGCGTCTGACGTCGGGAATCGCGTCTTGTGCCTGGTGGCGGCCGCAGGCCTACTACGACGGTGGACGCTGGCGCGGGACACGGGCCATGGATGGCGGCGGCGCGATCATGAACCAGACGATCCATGTGATCGACCTGCTGATCGCGATGATGGGCGTCCCCACGGAGGTGTTCGCCTACGCCGCGTGCCTGGCGCACGAACGGATCGAGGTCGAGGACACGGCGGTGGCCGTGGTGCGATTCGGGAGCGGCGCTCTCGGCGTCATCCACGGCACCACGGCGGCCTATCCCGGACTTGACGCCGGCGTCCGGGTGTTCGGCACCAAGGGATCGGCGGTCATCTCCGACGACGAGTTGATCTTCTTCCACGTGGACGCGGCGGACGCTCCGGACGCCACCGTGCCGCTGTCCCCCGCCGGCACGATTCCCGCTGAGCCGCCCCGGCTGGGACCCGCCCACGTGGCGCAGTTCGCCGACTTCGTCGACGCGATACAGACGGATCGACCGGTACGGGTCGGCTCTCGAGATGGCCGAGCGGTGCTGGCCGTGGTGCTCAGCCTGTACGACTCGGCCGCCCGCGGCAAGCCGGTGCGGGTCGACGGGGGTCGGCGTGACACGGTCGAACGATGCGTCGCGTCGGCCTCGGCAGGTGAGCTGTGCGAGCACCCGTCGTGACGGCGCCGGTGGCCCGAAGAAGGCGCGGCGGGCTCGGACGTTGTGGGCGGCGGTTCGGCGGCTCGCTTGGTTCCTGACGAGGCTCTGTCAGAGTCGACGAGCCATCGTCAAGCGGGGGGAGTCCTCATGACGGAATCCAGAGTCGACGAGCCAGGTGGTCTTCACCCGGCCTGGGCCGAACGATTCAACGCCAAGGATGTCGCAGGGATGCTGGCCCTGGCCGAGCCCTCGTCCGCGTTCGTGCCGCAGCCGGGCACGCAGGTCATCGGGAACGATGTGGCTGGTGCTCTGCAGCAGTTCCTGGACCTCGGGCTCCCCATCGACATGTCGGTCCGACACGTCATACGCGCGGGGGACATCGCCTGCTCATCGTCGACTGGAGCCTGCGGGGCACTGGGCCCGACGGGAACGAGGTCGATCTGAGCGGCACCACCGCGGATGTGGCACGAGGCGGTCCCGACGGCTGGAGGTTCGTCATCGACAACCCCTTCGGGACGGCATGATCCGGCACCGCATGTCCGATTGAGTTCAGGGTGGACGCCGCGTGCGGCGCGGCGTCGCCCCTCCGCGGCAGCGGTCAGCGGAGCCGGTAGAGCACCTCGCCGGCCTGCGGCACGACGAGCGTGTTCGGATCGGCGGCCCAGGCGTCGGGATCGACTTCCGCCGGGTCGAGGTAGTCGAGGTTGATCGCGCGGACCTGCTCCTCGGGGATGCCGGTGGCGAGCGTCACGGTCACGCGCAGGCGCTCGCCGTTGACCTCGTCGTAGGTGCCGGCCCCGCGCAGGTGGGTGGAGTGGGCGAGGTCGCCCCACGGCGCGTCCTTGAATCGGTCCCACTGCTTAACGAAGTAGT
>Ga0190275_10003380_pt1 | contig 11380 bp, 12 predicted proteins | sample Popmic550T_FD_133745 | JGI IMG/M metagenome (GOLD analysis project Ga0190275, IMG submission 133745) | Populus adjacent soil microbial communities from riparian zone of Yellowstone River, Montana, USA - 550 T | ecosystem: Environmental > Terrestrial > Soil > Riparian zone > Trees stand | place... | reverse complement strand
GGGATCGGTGACGCATCGGCCATCGAAGGAGAGGATGTCGAGGTCGATGACCCGGGGACCCCACTTGCGGGCATCCGGCTCCCGGCCGAGCGCCAGCTCCAGGCGCTTGAGCTCCCGCAGCAGCTCGAGGGGAGACAGATCGGTCTCAAGCTCGAGCGCCGCATTCAGGAACCGAGGCTGGTCGACCCAATCGCGCGGCGCGCTGTCGTACAGGGAGGAGACGCGTGAGACAAGGCCGATGCCTCGAAGCTCCGCCACGGCCGCGCGAAAGGCGACCGCCGGCTCCCCCAGATTTCCCCCAAGACCGATGAAGGCACGCACTTGTTCCGCACTCTAGCCGATAGACTCCGGCGGTGAGCTCGTTGCCGCCGATCTTCGTGATCACCGGCCAGCTGTCGGCCGGAAAGTCGACCATCGCCGGCGCGGTCCTCGAGCAGTTCCCGTTCGGCTACCACGTCGATGTTGACGGCATTCGGGAGATGGTGACCAGCGGCCGGGCGAGCCCGCTCGAGTGGAACGAGGAGACGACGCGTCAGTTCGACCTCGCGATCGAGGCATCGGCCGCGCTGGCCAGGGTCTACGGAACTGCCGGCTTCGCCGTGGCCATCGAAGGTGGGCTCGATCCCGCCGCGATCGAGCGGGCACTCGCCGGCGCCGGGATGGCCGATCGCCTGGTCGGGATCGTGCTGCATCCGCGGCTGGAGGTTGCATTGCAGCGCAACCGGGAGCGCGCCACGAAGCCGTTCGACACCTCGATCCTCGAAGGCGTCATGCGAGAGATCGACGGCGACATCTCGCGCCAGCCGGACCGACCGGGATGGCACGTCCTCGACAACAGCGACGAGCCGATCGAGGCAACCGTCCAGCGAGTGCTATCAATCGCGCGGTAATCGGCTGACAATCGGCCCGTTGCCTATCCAAGTGTGTTCGCGCCCAGTCATGGCGGCAGTGGATCGCTCAGCAACGAGCACATGATCAAGAATCAGGTGCTGCTGGAGGTGCAGGCGCACCGGCGCTCCCATGCGAGCTGGATGTGGGCAACCGCTCTTTTCCTAAAACCACTCGCAAGTGATCTGCCGCGGCAGGGGCGCGGCACGGGAGGTATAGGCGAGGCGAAGCGCGTGTCAAGCCTGAGGTGGCGTTGGAAGTCAGGGATGGCGCAGCCAGCGCCGGATCTGTGTGACGTGGGACTCGGACGTGCCACCGACACCTCCGATCCAGAGCTTGGGCATTTGGTCCGGTTCTCAACTACGTCACCGAGGCGATAGTGTTCGAACGCCGAACGCTGTGACCAACCATCCGGCGGTGAGCTCGACGGGGAGGATGAATGCGCGGAGATACCTCTGGCTTTAAGTCAGCGCTTCACGTGACCCGTCGTTCGGCGACGTCGTGACGGCGCCGTATGACCTGAAGCAGCTTGACGCGGCGCGCATTGAGACTTGGCGCGGAGATGATCTGGCCATCCTCGAGTACATGCCGAAATGGCGAGGAGAGGCTGGCGACGCTTCCCGCTTGGTGCTCGACTTCAAGGAGGGCGTCGCTCATGCCCAGGCCGAGGCCATCGACCGTTGCACGCGCGTTTTCGCCGACTACGCGGATAGTCTGCACAAGCTCGGACTGCGATACGTCGTGGCAGTCCCCAGGAGTCAGAGCAACCAGTCCAACCTTGGCTCAGAGGCTATCGCCGCTGCTTTGGCTGGGAAGAACTCGTGGCTCAAGCACGCGCCAGGCGGTTTACGCCGAACCAAGACCGTCGCGAAGTCGCGCTACGTCCGCCAGCCGATCGAAGTGCACTTGGACTCAATCAGTTATGTCGGCCCAGCACTACGCCTGGATCCACGCGGCGCTGTCATTCAGTACACCTGCCAAGTCTGCGACAAGACGTTCGTTGACGCACGGTGGACCGAACGCCACGTCGCCAATGACTCACGCCATGCAGAAGCCGTTAGCCTCTGGGCAAATGGCGTGTCGGTGATGATGATCGACGATCTGATCACCGACGGAAGTACCTCCGGAGCATGTCGGCAGATCTTGCGGGGAGCTGGCGCTGGACGCGTGTTCGGGCTCTTCTTGGCTCGGACCTATGGCCGCTAGTACTCCGGGCAGGGCCATTGCTGCGAACGATGCCGACGATGTCTGCACTGCACGCGAGAACTCGCCTCTGTCCTCCTTCGAGGGCCGTGGCAGGATGGAGTCATGAACACCGGCGACTGGGCCGCCACGGTGCGAGTGTGAACACACCTTCGGGTCCGTGGGCCATCCTCTTCGACCTGGACGACACGCTTGTCCAGACTGCTCAGCTCAAGGCATTGCGTGACAGGCGTGCTTGGCCGGAGGTCTACAAGGCGCTGGGTCAAAGCCTCGTGGCCGACGGCACCGTGGAACTAATCGCTGCAGCCCGCGAACTGGGAGAAGTCGGAGTGGTGACGATGGCGCCACGTCCGTATGCCGAGCGCGTGCTTGCTCACCACGGGCTGGATCTGCAGGTGATCGTTGCCTATCACGATGTACAGCGGCGCAAGCCACATCCCGAGCCCATCCTCACGGCGGCACGGCTGCTCGGCGTTCCGCTCGATCACACCGTCTATATCGGCGATGAGCCACGTGACCTGGTTTCAGCGCACGAGGCTGGGGCGTTCGCCATCGGGCTTAGTCAAGGCTCGCTTCAGACCGCCCAGGAAGCCGAACTCGCCGTCACGATCGCCCGCGATTGGCGCGAAGTGCTTGACGCCCTGCACAGGCTAATTGGCGCCTAGCCGTGGACGACGCCCCACAGCGGCAGGCTACCTACTTGTTGGCGCTAATGGGCCTGCCCAGAATTGGCCGATGGAGCGCAATTCAGATTGCCCGGGCGTTTCCTGACGGCGACTGGCGCACCGCATCTGAGGCAACACGTTCCGACCGTCTCGAGGGCCGGGTTGCTCGGTCCCTGACCAACGTGTCGGCGCACGAGTGGCTCCGGCTTGTCGCCCGCGCGGTGCTAGTCGTTGCGGCACATCAGGAGCGTGGGGTCACAGTCGTGGCAGTTGATGAACCCGACTATCCCCCGCTGCTGCGACTAGCGAGTGGCCCGCCGCCTGTGCTGTTCGTTCGAGGCTCCACGGCCGCACTCAGGTCAGTCGACGCGGTCGCCGTCGTTGGCACGCGGGAGCCTACGGCGGGTGGGGAAATCGTAGCCAGGCGCCTGGCAGCCGCGTTGGTGCAGGCGGGCTTCGTCGTAATCAGCGGGCTTGCCAAGGGCATCGACACGGCGGCCCACGTCGGGGCTCTTGACGCGTCTGGCAAGACGATCGCCATCCTCGGAACTGCTATCGACAAGATCTATCCAGCAGCCAACAAGGAGCTAGCGGCGCGTATCGAGTCCACAGGCGGAGCTTTAGTGAGCGAGTACGCGATCGGCGCACCAACTTCGGGAAGACAATTCGTCGAGCGAGATCGCGTCCAGGCGGCATTCAGCATCGCGGTGGTGCCGGTCCAGACTGGCATCGAGGGAGGCACTCTGCACGCCGTCCGTTTCGCACACGAGCTGCATCGTGCGGTTCTTGCGCCTCGACCGCTGGCTGCCGAGGAGTCTCACCCGATGTATGACGGGATCAAGGTGCTCTTGGACTCAGGAAGGGTCGCGATGATCGAGGGCCAAGGTGAGTACGCGTGGCTGGCAAACTACCTTCGACGCCACCGCGATTGGCTGGTCGCAGGTTCTGCGGGCTCGCCACCAGCACCGGCCGGGGGTTCGAAGCCGCTTCCCCACAACGACGCACAGCAACTCGGGCTCTTTGGGGAACCTGGATCGGAGAGGGGTCAGCACAGCTAGCGAACTTGCCGCTGGCGTGTTCTCTCTCGAGGATCCGGCGTGTGGATCGGCCGGCGGTAATGCCGATCGATGCCTATTTCGGCGTTCGTCGCCGCGTAGTCCGCCACGAGCCCCATTTCGATCAGCCCAACGGGACATAGCGGGCAGCGAAAAGGACCCAGTCGACGGCGGTGGCTCCGGCTGTGCTACTGAAACGAGAACTTCTGGCCGCGACGGCGGCTGCTTACTTGCCCGGCCGGAGCTCCGGGAAGCGCGAGTACACCGTCTCGCGATCGGCCTCTGCTTCGGCCGAAAGCTTGGCCTTGGGACGGCGCCACTTCCGCGCTTCGTCCAGATCGCGCGCCGCATTGACCTGCTCCTGCTCGCGCGCCGCCCGCGACACGAGAGCATCGTGAACGCGACCCGAAGGCCCGACCTTGGGACGACAACGGTCGAGGGCCTCAAGGGTCGCATCCAATGAATGACCAGCTTCGAGCATCTTTATGACGAGGTCCTCGCGCGCTTCAGACGCCGACATCGACGGCACCACGCCACCGACCACGGCCGGATCGAAAGTGCCAACTTGCGTGATCTTGTCCGCCAGCGCGTCCGCTATCTGTCGCCGCTGGTCGACTCCAAAGTCCGGCAGTTTGGGAAGCACCGCCTTGAGGAGCGGGGGGAGATCAGATGGCGACACAAGGCTCTCGATCTTCGCCGTGATGCCTCGAACCAAGTGCTGGCGAGAGACCTGGCTCGACAGCATCCAGGTCGTCAGTTCCTCGAGGCCTGCCAAGTCGAATGGGGCTTTCAGAACGGCGGCTTCGAGCTCAGTCGCGATCTCTTGAACGGCCGCGTCGTCGCCTCGAGCGCGGAAGATTGTCATCGCCTGCTGCGCTCGAGTCAGCTTGCTCCCGACCGGGGCTGACCGCCATGCGTCGACGAGAGAGCTGGCCCCCGCCTCACCCTCAATCGCGATCGTCGCTGCGAGCTCGTGCCCGTGTGTCTGCCAACGGCCGAGTAGGAGTTGGCGGAAGTTGGAGGCTGACGCATCAATTAGCGCGCGATGCTCATCGAGGACGGGAGGGATCTTCTCGAGCGAAACCGACTTGGCAAACCCATCGAACCGAGCGATAGCGGCCGTCATGCCGCTATCTGACATCTTCAGCCGGAATGCCCAGTGGAAGAAGCTGCTGCCGTTCGCAAACTCTTGCGCAAGACCTTGGGCGAGAGCGTCGAGCGGCGCGGAGGGCTCTGCATCGCGGAGAAGCTCCACAATCGCCTCGCCCACTGGTAGCGCGGGCTCGTTGGCTGCCATGGCGGTCAGTTGGCCCGCCATCTGAGTCGCGATCTGGTCTAGCCCAGCCTGCTCATACCAACCGTGATCTCTGGCCTCACGAAGTTGCTCCGCCATGTCTACGAACTTGTCCATCGAGTCCGGAACTGATGCGTCCCAGGCCGCGAGTGGAGAGATCACGAGACTCGCTACTGGTCCGTTGATGAAGTCGGTGCCAGATGGATCCGCGAATAGAGGCTTGAGCTCTTCGCGGGACCACGTCGCCAGTTCCTTGCGGACCGCTTCGACTTGCTGGTCCGTGAAGAGGCTGCGAAGTGCCACGGCGGCACGAGTGATCCCCGGATCATGCGGGATCTTTGTGCCGGTTTCGCTGATCGCCTCCACGAAACTCACGGACACCATTCGCAACTTGGGCTGCGGGGCGTCCAGCAGGAAGCGGGCGCTGGCATCAGTTATCCGTCTGAACGCCCAGCTATTGCTCGCAAAGTGCGCTAGGGCGAGCTCACGCAGCCGGTCCGCCTGCGGCACCGGCTGGTCAAGGTATGGGGCGAGGACCCGAATGCCGTTCGGCAGCCGAGTACTAGCGCGCAGCTCGATCAGGGCTTGGACAGCGCTCTGGATGATGACGTCTCGATCGGGCCGTCCCGACAAGGCATCCGAGAATGCCTCGATGTTGCCTTCTTCCATCGGAGCCGAGAAGGTCTCCCAGTCGGGTACGAGACTCCAGAGGCGGTTCTTGCGCAACGCCAGGGCGACGCGCACGTCTTCCCAAGCGAGTGGTACGTCGAGGGTACCGCGGAGAAACCGCAAGACCTCCGACACGGCAGGATGCGGCGGCTGCTTGTCCGGCACCGCCAGCCCAAGGGCGGTAGCAAGGCGCCATTCCGGCCCCTGGTGTTCGCTCTCGATCCAGTCTCGCGCGTCCGTCAGAGCCCGGGGGTTCTCTTCTAAGTTCCGAAGACTAGACGGCGCGAGCACGATTACGCCTTCGACAAGTGCCGCCTGCGCGAGAGTCAACGAGCGTCCCATCCCAGTGACGACCCGGTGACGAGTCACCGCGCCGTTGATCACGCGCACGATCAACCGCGGAAACCGGCCGGCCGCAGAAACGACGACGTCTGCCATGCGCTCGAGCTCAGTCGCGTCGGCCTTAGGAAGGAGCGATGCCGCCTTCTGCTGAGCCCACCGTCGCAAGTCCACTTCTTCCGGCTGCGTGACTGCCAGATCAAGGCCGAAGAACTTTTCAAGGAAGTCAGCGGCCGCTTCGGACTTGAGCGCTTCTTGGAGGTGATCGGATAGTCGCCGCCGGTCGATCGGGATCATGAAGACGCACCGACTGTCCTTGATGTCCAGCAGGGCGCGGATCTCACCGAGAGCTGTCAGCGCGTCCTTTCCAGACAAGCGATCGAGGTTGTCGACCACCACGATCACCGGGAGTGGCTCCGGCTGCGCGAACAACCACTCTTTCGCCGGCGGCTTGCTGACGATCTCTCGGAACTTCTCGGCGAGGAGAACCTCGGACGCCGCCGGAGCTCTCGACCGGCTTGGCGTACTGATACGCAGCACATACGTAGTCAGGAGCCCAAGCGCGAGGACCCCGGCCATCGTGAGGAAGAACTGTTCCAGCTCGTCCCACTGGAATGCGGCAACCACGAGGAGGGTGAGCAAGATCAACGTGAAGATCAGTGACCAGCGTAGTCTCCAGATCGCCCGCCCCACTTCGAATGGGCGGCGCACTTCGACGCGCGCGGCGTCCTGGACCGTGGTCTGGGCTTCCGCCTCGTCGATCGTGTCGGCGACCTCCTTGCGTTGCTCTGCGGTCGGAATGTCGGTCGGCTTCCCGGGCTTCAGCGCCGCGCCGACCTCCAGAACGAGATGGCGTCGAAGCTGTCGGATGTCGAGTGTCCAGGCGTCGATGAATACGCAGCGAACGCCCTTCTTGCGGAGTCGCTTGACCAGTTCGAGAGCGATGGTTGACTTGCCGACACCCCACGATCCCGACAGCGAGATGGCGAACGGCGGCTTGGCTCCCTCAAGCTCTCCAGCGACTTGGTCGATGAGCTCGTCGACACCGAAGGCGTCTTCGCCGGGGAAAGTCGGGTGGGCATCGGGCAGCCAGCTCGGTGCTTGGTCGCTCATTTCGTCTCCCACCCGCTAATGCGTTTGACCACCGTAGGTGGCTGGATCGATCTGCGGCATCACGACGAGTGTGCCTGCCCTAGGCAGATCGGCGTCGGAGCTGCTCCTCGGCCCAATTCAGCGTGGCCCCGAGTCGCGGCAGGAACGGATCTAGGTCGGCGACCGAGAAGAGCCTGCGCTGGCGGTAGCGAAGCTGCCAGATCTCTACTGCCGCGATTGGAGCACCGACGTGCCGGCGGGCGTGTGCGCAGATTGCTGCGACGCGCAACGTGGATCCCTTTCGATCCAATCGACTGCGCTCGTCGGTCCAGATCTGGCGAAGGGTTGCTCGCTCCGGCAGCCACAGGTCGAGGCGCACAGCGAGTTCATGGCGTCCAAAGGCGCTGACGCGGGGTCGCGTGCGGAACAACGCGACCTGTGCGACTGGATCTTGCTGATCGGTATAGAGGAACCGCTCGAGAAGTCGGAGCACAGAAGCCCCGTGTTGTCGCTTCCAGTCCGTCATACCCTTGCTTCCAGGCTGGGCCGCCGCGAAAGCGGCCAGCGCGACTTCACGCGAGCGGCCGTTCTCGAGGTAGGCGGCAATTGCGATCTCAAACCAGCGCCGTGGCAGGTAGTTGAACCCCTTGCTCGCGTCGGTCAGTCGACGCGCGACGAAGCGGGCCTGATCCCGGAAGAGTTCCCGCATGTCGGGATCGCTGAAACGCACCCTGCCCGCCTTGCCCTAACGCTCAGTGCTCGCGGTCGCGCGGCGGATGCGGGTCGCGCTTGGCGATGGTGTCTGAGGAGCGGATCTTCCCATCCCGGCCGGTGGTGATGACCTCCGACCCGCCGCTGCGCCGGGCCAGGTCCTTGGCCGCCTTCTCGGCGGCCGCCTGCTTAGGCTGCGGCGCGATGCTGCTGCGCGAAGCGCCGGCACGCTTGGCAATCCATCCGTCGTCGTTCTTGCGCACCCAGATCTGGTTGGATCTACTCTTGGCGCTCATCTGGCAATCCACCCTCGCTTTCGTTCAAACACTTGACAATACCGCACACCTGTGCGGATACTGCACACTAGCACAGCAATGTTGGTTCGGCAAGGGGAAAGATATGGACGGAGCCAGTCGCCGCATCACCGAGCTTCGAGAGCGGCTCGGTTTGAGCCAAGGTCGTCTGGCAGCTGCTGCCGGACTTAGCCGCGAGCAGCTAAATCGGATTGAACGCGGAAGCCGCACACTTACGCATGCCGAAGCGGTAAGTCTTGCGCTGGCCCTTGGCGTGGGCATCGATGAACTGAGCACACCGACCGAGGCGGTGCAATTTAGGGGGAACACGGACACGCACGATGCCGGCGCCGCGATCGCGGCATTCCGAACCTACGTTCGGAACTGGCAGATGATCGACGCCCTGCGGTCCATTGACGAGGAGTCGGCGTGAACCGCGAGGAGCGAGCGCGCCAAGCGGCGGAGTCTGCCCGCTTTCGACTAGGTGCAACCCCAGGGCGCATCGACGTCTTCGAGGCGATCAAGCGACTCGACGTGCGGCTATTGCGATATCCGGTACCCAACAACGCACTGGAAGGGGCTTACCTGCGCAGCCGTGGCGTCGCATACGTTCTGGTGAACACCAATGTGGTGCCGGTCCGCCAACGCTTCACCGCCGCACATGAGCTCGGCCACCACTTCCTGCATCCGGATCAGGATCTCGAACACTACGACGCTGACCTTCTGCTCCCGGAGGATTGGCTGTCCAATCGCTTCGCGGCCCATTTCCTAATGGACGAAGCAACCGTTCGTCAGGCCGCAGCCGCAGAGTCGGACCCGATGCGCCTTGTTCTGCGCGTTCGCTTCGAACTCGACGTCAGCTTTGACGCAGCGCGCTTCCATCTGTGCAACCTGGGTCTGATGACCGCCGCCGAAAGCAACGCGGTACAGGCCGCCCGTGACGAAGCAGGATCCATCGCTTCCCTCGCCCGCAGCGTGGGCTTGGCCGCGCCGCCCGAGCCCAGGACGGATGGCCAAACCGACCCCGGCGCTGACTATGTTGCCGGTCTGCGCGAAGTGCGCGATGCCGGCTTCCTCTCCGACGAGCGGCTGGCGGCGATGCTCGAGCCGTATCAGAGACGACCCGAGGAGGCCTCGCCGCCCCAGTAAGCGAAGTCACCCTGCGCCTCGTCGACCGGCCACCTAGGCTGCTCTCCGGCAGCTGTTTCAGCGAGGTCACAGTAGAACTCCCACGCATCCGCTGCCGAAAGTTCCGCACGGGCGAGCCACAGCGCAACCTCAGCCCCACCCACACAGAGCACGCGTCGCGGCCCGTTCCGCGGCATGCCGGCATTCCAATGTGGGTAGCGGTGCGTAAGCAGCGTGACCTTGCGATGCCGTGCCACCGCGAAGCTGGCGGCCGCGCTCCGCGCTTCCACCTCGGTCATCTGCGCTCCGCGCCATGCGTTCCCCAGACCCTCGATCTCGTTGAACAACGCTTCGCGGACGGCAGAGTCAGCTGAGTCTGTCGGATCGACGTCGAGCCCCAGGGCGTCGAGTGCCTCGGCCGCACCGGGGACCCCGTCGACCCAGCACTGGCTCAGCTCGGCTCGCGCTGGCAGGGCGTAGCGCAGGGCGGGCAGCGAGCGGACGATGCGATCCAGCCGACCGATGGCAGCTAATCCGACCAGGACCGGCACGTCGCAGATGATCAGCTCTCCGTCCAGAGCCGACGGATAGGGATCTCGCCGGAACGTCAAGGAGCACCTCGGCAGCGGGGGCCGCGGTCAATCGCGCCCAGCAACCGTATCACCCTTGAGGGCGAGCCAAGTATCTGTTCTATTGACCAAAGGTGACTGTCCCGCGCCGCACGATCCGCTTGTTGTGACAGCCAAACCCCGCGATTCGCTCACAGCTGGACCACATTTGGCACGGACGGGGCGATCAAAGCAGGGCTAGGGGGCGAAACCCGCGTTTCCAACCGCTACCCTGCGAGATGTGGCCCGAACGACTCGAACGCTCAATCCACTCCACTTTGAGGATCTCGAACCTCACCGGTTCGAAGATCTGGTTCGGCAGCTGGCGTACAGCTACAAACGCTGGCGCTCGCTGGAGGCGACGGGGCGGCTCGGCAAGGATCAAGGGCTCGACATCCGAGGCATCGAGATCGTGGGGCCAGAGCATGACCACGCTTCTGATGACGATGAAAACGGCGACAGTGGTGGCGACTCCTCGGAGTTGCTCATCGGGGACGCCCGCGAATGGCGCATCCAGGTCAAGCGACTACAAGCGTCCGCGGACGCGAGGCCGCGAGAAGACGTAGCCCAGGGCCAGCCTCAGCGGTTGGGTTCCCTCGATCCACGCTCGGGTTCAATCTTGGCGGTTTGCTGGCACGGCGGCAGAGAGATGGCTTGCAATCTCTGCCGCCCACATCCCAGGAACCACGCGCGAGCTTCCGGCGACTTCTGAAGTTGCGTTACCGCCGCTTGCCCAGTCCCGGCAGGCCGGCCGACGTGGCGTGGACGCTGTGTCCGGCCGACCCATCGATCGCTGCACGGGCATCTTTCTTGGCCTGGTACCTACGCCTTACGCCCCCGAAGACTTCCCACTGGCCGCCGGCAAGTGGTCGAAGTCGCCGCCCGAGATATCGGTCGATCTTGTGCTTCGATAGCTCATGCTCGTCGCGCCGTTCGGCCGTGTCTGTTGTGAAAGAACACAGGACGCATTTTGAGCGAGTCATGGCGTGAGCATAGCCGTAGAGCGCCAGGTCATTGGTAGGCGTGGCAATGGTGGTGGATCTCTCAGACACCCAGCCTCCCGAGATTGCAGGCCCCAAGCCGCGGAGCCCGCCCGATGACGGTGTGCGCGGATGCCTCGGCCCGCCGTAGCCCGATAAGCACCTCATACGCAGTCATACACCCCGAGAATGACCGCTCGGTCGTTTCAATTGGTACGGAGACTAGAGTCAAACGATATTGGACTTTGCGCCGAGCGACTATGTTTCGGGCTTGACTTACCCGCACTGTGCTTCTAAAGTACCCCCACGGCCTAGTACATAGGTACCAAGGTCACTCGTGGGAAGCATCGATCCGTTAGCTGAATTTGGGCACTTGGGCTAACGGGGAGCAGCTAGTGCAACCGACCGTTCCGTCACGGAGTGTGTCGGTTGTCTATAGACCCATATCGGAAGAG
>Ga0190275_10003379_pt1 | contig 11381 bp, 5 predicted proteins | sample Popmic550T_FD_133745 | JGI IMG/M metagenome (GOLD analysis project Ga0190275, IMG submission 133745) | Populus adjacent soil microbial communities from riparian zone of Yellowstone River, Montana, USA - 550 T | ecosystem: Environmental > Terrestrial > Soil > Riparian zone > Trees stand | place... | reverse complement strand
CCGACGCATTGGCGGCGGCGAAGCTTGTCGAGCCGGCGTTGCGGCAGAGGAGGTTGCCGAGGTTCGCGGAGAAGTTGCCCGTGCGCTCGGCGGCGGTCGGTACGGTCGAGCCGGTGTTCGTGATGGCGCGGTTGATGCGGCGCACCTCCTCGGAGAAGAAGAAGAACGTCTTGTCGCGACCGCTCCAGTACCACTTGTCCGTGCCCTCGCCGAAGCGCGGCAACATCACGGGGCCGCTTAAGGTGCCGCCGAAGTTGTGGTAGCGCAGCTTCGGCACGGGCGCGCGGGGCGAGCCGTCGGGGTTGCTCCCCAGCCGGTTGTTGGCGAACGAGTTGGCGTTGAACCTGTTGTTGCGGACGAAGTCGTAGATGGTGCCGTGAAACTCGTTGCCGCCGCCGCGCGTGACGACCGTCACGGTGCCGCCGCCCGAGCGCCCGACCTCCGCCGTGTAGATCGAGGTCAGCACCTTGAACTCCTTGATCGAGTCAATGGTCGGCGTCGAGAGCAGGGTGATGTTCGAGCCTACGTCCGTGTTAGACACGCCGTCAACGAAGACGTTCACGGCGTTGCGGCGCATGCCGTTGATTGACACGTCGAAACGGTTAGTCAGGCCGAGGGCCGTCTCGTCATCCAAGCTCGAGCTGATGCCCGGCACAAGCTCGAGCAGCTTCGTGAAGTCGCGGTTGACGAGCGGTATCTCCGTGACCTGCTTGGCGGAGATGAGCGTCTGCCCCGTGGGGCTGTCCTGCACGACGTTGGCCTCGCTCGTCACCGTGACGACCTCGCTGACGTCGCCCGCCTCCAGCACCGCGTTCAGCGAGCGGCGATCCTTCGCGTTCAGCGTGACGCTCGTCTCGATGTAGCGCTTGAAGCCCTGCTGCTCGACCGTGACGGTGTAGGTGCCGGGGTTGAGCTGCGTGACGACGTAGTTGCCGTCATCATTCGACTGCACGCGCCGCTCCAAGCCCGTCACGTCGTCCTTGACGGTGACGGTCGCGCCCGAAACCGCCGCGCCGGCAGAGTCAGTCACCTGCCCGCTGATCTGCGCCGCGGTCTCGGCCACCTGCGCGCGCGCGGCGGCGTAAAAGGTTAAACAGAGGGCGAGTGACAGGAGCGTCCGTAATGCAGTCTTCGTGTAATAAGTCATTGCTGCGTCCTTTTTCTTTCGAGTGGCTTCGAGCTTGTTCCCCGAATTGGCACGCGTGATTCGACGCCCGAATCTTACGGCAAGCTCTTCGGGGACTTCGGAAACGATTGCAAATTACTTTTGACCGCTGGCGCGACGACTGACCAGATGGGAAGTTGCTTCGTCCTCACAGTCGCCCCGGAAGGGGCGCTGTACGGCTACGATTGCGCGCAAGTTATACAACGATGCCGCCGATACGGCAAGAGCTACTTCTTTCCGCCGGCCCCCGCGCCGCGCAACGCGACGCCGGGCCGCTCCGTATTCATCTTCCCATCATCCAGCACGGGCACACCGTTCACGATCACGTAGCTGAATCCGACGGCGTACTGGTGCGGCTGCGCGAAGGTCGAGGGGTCTGCCACGGTCGCTTCGTCGAATAGAACCAAGTCCGCGGCCATCCCCTCACGTATGAGGCCGCGGTCGCGAAGGCCGAAGGTCTGAGCGGGCAAGGAAGTCATTTTTCGGACGGCGTCTTCGAGCGCGACGATACGCAGTTCGCGGACGTAGAGGCCAAGCACGCGCGCGTTGTTGCCGTAGCCGCGCGGGTGCGGCACGCCCTCTCCAAACTTCCGCACGCCGCTGTCCGAGGCGATCATCGTGAAAGGCTCCTGCATGATGCGGCGCACGTCCTCCTCGCCCATGCTGTGGTAGACCATCCCCGCGCCGCCCGCCTCGTACATCTCGACGATCTGCGCGATCTGGCTCTCGATGTCCTTCTTGCCGCGCGCGATTTTAGTTATCTCGGCGATGGACTTGCCGTTAAGCTCCGGCTTTGCCCGGTAGCTTGCAACCATCGCGTAAGAAAAATCTTTGTGGCCGCTCCGCTTTAGCGAGTCCTTCATCTCGCGCACGACGCGCTTGCGCTGAACGGGGTCTGCGAGCCGCTTCTTCCCTTCCTCGCGCCCGCCTTCCAAGAGCCACGACGGCAGACGCGAGTCGAGCGACGTTGAGCTGGCCGTGTAGGCGTACTGGTCAACCGTCACGGAGAGTCCGCGCGCGCGCGCCTCGCGCACGAGTCCGAGCGTCGTCGCGCTCTTGCCCCAGAGGCGTTTGCTGCTGATCTTGAAGTGCGAGATTTCGACGGGCAGTCCCGCCTTCTCGCCGATCTCGATGCTCTCGCGTATGGCTTCCTCGACGCGCTCGCCTTCGCTCCGCATGTGCGTCGCGTAGACGCCGCCGTAGCGCGCCGCGACGCGTGCCAACTCCGCTATCTCGTCCGTCTTCGCGTAGGTGCCGGGCACGTAGATGAGTCCGGTCGAGAGTCCGACCGCGCCGTCGCGCATCGCCTGCTCGACGAGGAGTTTCATCTTCTCAAGCTCTTCCGAAGTGGGCGCGCGATTGGCATCGCCGAAGACCTCGCGGCGCACGGAGTTGTGGCCGACGAGCGTCGCGAGGTTGACGGCGATGGGCGTCTCTTTCGTGCGTTCGAGGAACTTGCCGACGTTGACAGCCGAGCCGCCGCAGTTGCCCGTGACGAGCGTAGTCACGCCCATGCGTACGAAGTTCTCCGCGTCGGGCTGTTCGTAGATGCTCTCGGCGTGCGTGTGAACGTCTATGAAGCCGGGCGCGAGAATCTGTCCGCGCGCGTCAATCGTGCGGCGCCCCTCCGAAGCGCCGACGCGACCGACGCGCGAGATGCGCCCGTCTTTGATGCCCACGTCGGCGCGGAACCAAGGGTTGCCCGCTCCGTCCACGACGCGCGCGTTCGTGATGACGAGGTCGAACGACGCCTCCGCGAGCGCGGCCCTCCCCGCATGCGAACGGCCCGCGAGACAGAGCGCGCAGGCCAGCACGACGAGCGCGAGAATCCTGAAGTTTGAAGTGTAGAGTCTCACCTTATCGAACAAGTTTTAGGCCCATGCTCTCATAGACTGCGGCGGGTGACGCGACGAGTCAGTACCCGGAGCGGTAGCGACGGGGTAGGTCTTGACTGACGCTCGACTTGAAAGCCGAGCGCGACTGCACCCCGTCGCTACCGCTCCGGGTACTGAACTCGCGTACTTGCATTCAAACGTCAGCCCTAGAAGTTGAACTTCGCCGCGAGCTGCACCTTGCGCGAGCCGCTGACCGTGTTGCCTGTGACCAACCCGAAGTTGCTACTTGAGATGACGAGGTTGGCGTCCGATGGGACGGCGAACGAAACCGTGTTCGTCGCGTTCTGCGCCTCCAATCTCAGCTCCAGATTCGTGCTCTCGGTGAACTGGATGCGCTTCGCGAGCGTCACGTCGAGTTGGAACAACTTCGGCCCCGTGAAGAAGTTTCTGCCGACGTTGCTGAACTCGCCCGCCGCCGGTGCGAAGAACTGAGCCTGCTGCTCGGGCGTGAAGAAGATGTTCCGCCCATTGGAAGAGAGGCTGATATTGCCCATGTCGGACGTGCAATTGTTGCAACTCGCCGGCGTCTGCAAGACATTCGAGAGCGTGTTGATGCCGGAATAGATCGTGAATGGTCGTCCCGAATACCAGCGGACGATGCCCGCCAGCTCAAAGCCACTGACGAGGTGATTCACCAGCCCGTTCGCGTCGCTCAGGAAACGCTTGCCCCTGCCGAACGGCAGTTCCGACGTGAAGTAGCCCTGAAGAGCGTGGCGGCGGTCGAAGTCGGAGCGCGCGTAGTTAAGCTCGCGGTTGTTGATGTCGAAGGGCGTGTTGGCCGCCGACTGCGCGGTGCCTCGGTTGGCGACGGCGAACGTCGGGTCGAACGAGCGCGTGTCTTCCGACTTGGCGAGCGTGTAAGCGATCTGGAAGCCGAAGCCCTGATTCATGCGGCGGCTGAATTGAATCTCCAGCCCGTTGTAGCGCGAGCGGTCGTTGTTTTCGAGCACGTTGACCCCGCCCGAAAACTGCGGGTATGCCTGAAAGAAGAACGGGCTGAAGCCGTTCGCCTGAAAGACGGGGATGGTGGACTGTCCGCTTCTGGTGCCTGCCATGATGAACGCCGCTGCGTTGGCGACGCCGCCCGCGTCCACGATGTTCGTGACGACGGCACCGCTGGCGACGCGGACGTTGCCGGACGACTGGCGCAGCAGTAACTGCGAGCCCGTCTCACCGGCGTTGAGCCGTGTGTCTCCTGCGAGAAGACGGTTGAGCAGGAAGTTCGGGTCGACGCTGACGGCGGCGCGAGTCGCCGGGTCTTGCAGTTGACGGAAGGCGGCGAGGAAGCCGTTGATGGTGATATCCGCTTGGTTGGCGTCGTATCCGCCGAAGAGTTTGCGCCCCTGCCGCCCAATGTAGTTGACTTCGAGAACGGAATTCCAGCCCAACTCGCGCTGGAGGCTCGCGCCATACTGGTGCGTGCGCGGGTAGGTCAGGTCGGGGTCAACGACCGTCAACGTGTTGAGCGAGAACGCGGGCGGCTGGCGGAAGGCGAGCGGCGTGATGTCGTTGGGATTCAAGTTCGGCAGCCCGTTGCGGAGCAAGGCGTTGGCCGCGCCGCCGGGGAAGTTGGCCGCCGTCAGCGTGATGGGGCGCGTCAGCCCCGGCGCGCTCTGGAAGATGAACGAAGAGAAGACGAACGTGTTCGTGCGGTCGTAGGCGAGACGGTAATTGCCTCGAATCGAAGTCTTGCCCGACTTGAACGGGTCCCACGCGAAGCCGACCGTCGGCGCGAATTGCGCCAGAGAATCTTCGTAGAGTTTGCCTTCGGTGAAACGAATCTGATTCGTCGGCGTCTCGCCGGCGCGGACAGGCGTCTCGGGGCGAAGGATGAGATTGTTCGCGCGCGGGCTGAGACGCATCTCCCAGCGCAGGCCGTAGTCAACGGTCAGATTCGGGCGCACCTTCCAAGTGTCCTGACCGTAGAAATCGTACTCGTTATACTTCGCCTCGTAGTCGAAGCGCAGACCCTCCTCGAACGTGGTGTCGTTAGCCGCGACGAAGCCCTGCTCGATGCGACCGATGCGACCGAGAAAGTCGTTGACGAAGCTTTCGAGGTTGGCTCGGTCGGTGCCGACGTTAATCCCGGTCGTGCCCGCGCCGCGCGTCCCGAACGAAGTGGGCACGGCATTATTACCCGTGCCCAAACGGACGACCTCGCGCGTGTTGAAGCCCGCGACGGAGCTGCGGTCGTCGAGGTGCTTTTGGAAACGCAGGTTGGTGCCGAACTTCAAGGTATGCGAGGCGAGTTGCCACGAGAGATTGTCCACGATCTGTATGGTCGTGAGCGTCCGCAGGTTGTTGATAGACGGCGAAGCGTTGAGCGGGTCGGTCGGGATGTTGAGAATGACGGAAGAGTTCTCGTCGGCATTCGGGTCGGGGTTGTTGAAGCTGAAGGTGAAGCGGTTGAACCCGACGACGAATTCGTTGACCATCGTCGGCGAGAGCGTCGCGCGGTAGTTGGCGGCGAGGTTGCGCGGCGTGCGGAACGTGTCCACGAAATTCGCTCCGTCCGGGAACCTCTGCAAGCCGCCGTTGGCGTTGTCGCCGAGCGTGTTCTGCGCGCCCTGCGAATAGCGGACGTACACCGCGTTCTGCTCGTTGAAGTTGTGGTCAACCTTCATCGTGAAGTCGTACTGCCGCTCGGTCTGCGGCGCGTTGAAGGCGAAGCCGGCGGTGTTCAGTCCGTCGCCGATGATGAAGTTGTTCGGCAAAGGCGTCAGGCCGATCAGCGCCGTCGTCGTCGGATCGGGCGTGAGCGGGATGTTCGGGTTGCCGACGAGGCTGAAGGTGCGGAAGCAGTTCGTGGTGATGGTGGCGCTACAGGCAGGCGCGACGGGGTTGCCGCTGCCGTCAACTGCTGGCGTCGCGCTGGTGATGTTCGAGTTCGCGCGCCCGACCATAAAGCGGAATTGTCCGTTGCGCGCGGCCTGCGTGTAGACCGTGCGGTTGACAAAGAAGCTCTGGCTCGTGCGGAGCAACTGCGTGTTGACGAAGAAGAACGTCTTGTCCTTTTTGATGGAGCCGCCGATGGAGCCGCCGAAGATGTGTTGCACGAAATTCGGCTTGCCCACCGCGGCGAACGTGCCGTCGAGTTGGCGCGTCACGTTGACCGTGTTCGTGTACTCGTTGGCGTGGAAGCGCGGCGTCTGATAGAACTCGAAGATGTTGCCGTGAAACTCATTCGTCCCCGACTTGGTGACGAGCGTGACCTGCGCGCCGGACGAGCGTCCGAGCTCGGCGGTGAAGTTGCCCGTCACGACCTGGAACTGCGTGATCGAATCGGGATTGGGCCGAAGCGGCGTGAAGTTCGAGCCGCCCGCGCTGCCGTCGTTGATGTCTATGCCGTCGAGTGTGAAGTTAAAGGCGCGGTCGCGCGCGCCGTGGACGTGAACGCCGCCGCCCGTGTTGGCGTCAGGCGCCACGCCCGGCTGGAAGAGGATGAAGGTCAGGGGATTGCGCCCGCGGTTGCCGACGATGGGGAGGGCTTCGAGCGGCTTCTCCTCGACCGTATTGCCGAAGTTGCCGGAGCTACTCGTCTGCACCAGTTCGGCGGACGACTGCACCGTGACGACATCGGCAACCGTGCCGACTTCGAGCGTCACGTCAACGGTCGCCGGCTGGTTGACGTTGACCGTGTTGGCGGTGGAGACGAACTTTTTGAACCCGGCTTTCTCGACCGCGACCGAGTAAATCCCGACCTGCACAGAGTCGAAGGTGTAAGTCCCGCTGGAGGAGGTCTCGGTCGTGAAGGCAACATTGGTTGCCTCGTGGGTGAGCGTCACGGTCGCGCCGGCGACGACCGCGCCGTTCTGGTCGAGCACGACGCCCGTCACGCGCGAGGCGGTGCCTTGAGCGCTGGCTCCGACGGCAAAGGCCAACATCAAAAACGCGCAGAGGGTCAAGGCAGACAGGCTACGTCTTTTCATTGGGAGACTCCAGTTCTTTTAGTGTTCAGAAAACGTGGGAAACCATCATGGCGGCGCGTCGCGAATGCGACACAAACCACGGAGAGTTTCCGAAAGCACCGGCACGGAGATTCGGAAACGACTCTTCAAACACGCTCGCACTGCATTCGCAAGAGCGCGCGGCACCCTGCTTCAGGGTGCTGTAATTCGGCGCGACAACTTGAAACCTTATGAAAGCGAAAGGACGGACACGCCTTTAGCTGCGAACTTTGCCGTGTATTCTATTAACGAATGGTCAATAATGAAAGCTAAAAGATTTTATCACTGAAATAAGCAGAATTTGTCGGACAAATTCTGCTTCGTGAGCGCCCGCGCGCGCATGCGCGGCGCGCAAGATGCACGCGCCACGCCTTTTTGAACTATGCGTGGGAATATGTTTTCATTGCCGCCTTCAGACCGGAAGCCGTTCCTGAATTCATGAAGAGTCCACAAAGCTACGCCCGGATGGTCTTCGATTTTCCCGACTCGCGAGGCAAGCCGCGGCCACTCTGCTTCGCGCGCCCGGTTGAGATTATCGAGGCGCGATCTATCGAAGAAGTCGGGCCTGCGCTTCGTGCGGTTCAGAAAGCCGTGGACTCCGGGTTTTACGCCGCGGGCTTCGTCGGCTACGAGGCCGCGCCCGCGTTCGACCGCGCCCTCGTCGTGCGCGAAGGCTCGAAAGCTCCCCTGCTTTGGTTCGGCATCTTCCGCGAGACTTCGCCGCCGGACGAGTCCGAGCCGAAGGGCGAGTATGCCGTCACGGACTGGACTCCGACGGTTGAGCGTAGCGCCTACGAGCGCAACGTCGCCGCCGCGCGTGAGTCAATCGCGCGCGGCGACACGTATCAAATCAACTACACCTTCAAGTTGCGCGCGCGCTTCGGCGGCGACGCCTACGCCTTCTATCGCCGACTCGCCGAAAGACAGGGCGCGGCTTTCTGTGCATACGTTGACACGGGGCGCTTCAAAATACTCTCCGCCTCGCCGGAGCTTTTTTTCCGCACGCGCGGTCGCGAGATAATCACGAGGCCGATGAAAGGAACTATCCGGCGCGGCCTCTGGCTCGAAGAGGACGAGACGTTGGCGGCGTGGCTCGCCGCCTCGGAGAAGAATCGCGCGGAGAACATTATGATCACCGACCTTCTGCGAAACGATCTGGGGCGAATCGCAGAGACCGGCTCGGTCAGCGTCACGCAGCTCTGCCACGTCGAGCGATATCCCACCGTCTTTCAGATGACCTCGACCGTCGAGGCGCGCATGCGCGAGGGCGTGTCGCTCGAAGACGTTTTCGCCGCGCTCTTCCCTTGCGGCTCTGTGACGGGCGCACCGAAGATAAGCACGACGCGCATCATCGCCGCGCTCGAAGACTCTCCGAGAAACGTCTACTGCGGGAGCGTCGGTTTCATCACGCCGCGCGGCGAGGCCGTCTTCAACGTCGCCATCCGAACCGTGATGATTGACGACGAGACGGGCGAGGCAGAGTACGGCGTGGGCGGCGGCATCACTTGGGACTCGACAGCCGCCGACGAGTTCGAGGAAGCGTTGACGAAAGCGATGCTGCTCAAGGCGGAGCCGCCGGAGTTCGAGCTGCTGGAGACGCTTAGGCTCGAACGCGGCGCGTATTCCCTGCTCGAAAGGCACATCGGACGACTCCGCGACTCGGCACGCCGTCTCGACTTCAAAGTTTCGGAGGACGACGTGCGCCGCTCACTCCAAAGTCACGCCGGCGAATATCCGAACGAGGCGCGGCGTGTCCGGCTTCTCGTTTCGAGGGACGGCGGCGCGAGGGTCGAGAGCGCACCGCTGGACGAGTTACCAACCGGCGCGCTGCCGGTGGCGCTGGCCGCCGAGCCGGTGTCGCGCTCCGACCTGTTTCTTTATCACAAGACCACGCGGCGCGGAGTCTACGAACGGCGTCGCGCGGACGACGCGGCGGCCTTCGACGTTCTGCTTTGGAATGAGGACGGAGAGGTCACGGAGTTTACGACCGGCAACGTGGTCGCGGAGCTTGACGGCGAGTTGCTGACGCCGCCGCGCGAGTGCGGGCTGCTTGCGGGGACTTTGCGCGCGGAGTTGCTAGAGAGCGGCGCGATAAAGGAACGCGTCATCACGCGCTCACAACTCTCTCAATGCTCTCGACTGTGGCTGATTAACGGCGTCCGCGGTTGGGCGCCTGTTTTTCTGCGTGACGTTGGACGACAGCGTGATGAAATGGAATCCGCCTAATTGCTCTCAATATCACTTTTCTCATGAGTGTAATGTTGGTAAGACCCACCGCAGAGGCGCAGAGAGCGCGGAGGGGGCGCAGAGGGTTGAGCTTTTCTCTGCGCGAACTCTGCGTCCTCCGCGCCTCTGCGGTGAACTGCCTCTTCCTACGCTCAAGTGAAAATTGTTCTAGAGCATCTTGACGAGCGATTTGGCGTCAACGCCTTCGGGCACGCCTTCGATGACGATCACGCTCGCGCCCGTCTGCTCGACGATAACGCCGCCCTCCTTCGTCTTCCAGAGTCGCGTGCCCTGTGAGTCCGACTCCGCAGGCTCGATGCCGTAACGCTTCGTCGTGCGCTTCACGTAAGCGTCGAAGAACTCGCGCGCGTCCTGCTCGGTGTCCCAGACGGTCTTTTGCGCGACGAGCGCGTCCTGTTCGTTCGCCCCGGTGAAGAGCGCATAGCGGTCGCCGCCCCAGCCCTCGGCGGCTTTTTTCGATTCGTCGCCCGATTTCAAAAACTCGTCGAGCAAGAGGTAGTAGCCCCACTCGCCCTCCACGTCGTTGTCGGCCATCTTCCAATTCTTGCCGAGCGCGTGCGAGATGTCTTTGAGCGCGACCTTCCGAGGCTCGTCGCCCGCGAAATATTTTTCGGGGTGAAGAATATGCTCGGTGGACTTGGGCAGATTCTTGTACGCCGCCGAGACCTCTTCCCAGCCTCCGCGCTTGTAGACATTTGTCGCGAACGCCATCCCCTGAAAGTATGGGAACGTCAAAGTCTCGCGAAGAGCGCGCGGGGCTTTGTCCAACTGTTCGGTCGAGCCGCCGCCGCCCAACACCATTGACTTGAGAAAGCTGAACTGGCGTAGAGGGTTGCGCGCGAGATACTGAAGCATCACGAGGGACGCGTCGCCCTCGACGAGCGCGTGCGCCGCAAGCTCCGCGTCCGAGTCGTGCTTCGGCCATTTCTCGAAGCGGCGTAGGTTGAAGTGCTGATCTTGAAGCGCGTGCGTCAGCTCGTGCGCCATGACGGGCTTCTGGCCGTCGAGGTCAATCCAGTCGGCGATGTGGAACTCGCGCGTCTTCGGGTCGTAGTAGCCCGCGACCTGTTCCGTGAGCAGCTTGATGATGAAGGGGCGCAACTGAAAGTCCGCGGGGGCGAGTCCGAGCTTTCGGAGCGCGATCTCGGAGGCGCGTAGCTCGTGGGGCTTCGCGCTTTCGTCGAGGTTGCGGACGAGCATTCGCTCGATCTCGTCGCGCGACTGCGCGCCGCTTCGCACACTGCGGAGGGTAGGCAGCTTCCTTATCTCACTCGTCTCGCGCAAGACTTCGATGGTCGCCTCGCGGACGGCGAGCGTCTTCGGGTTGACCGCCGCAGTCTTCGCCCTCTGCCTCGCGCCGACGCCCGCGCCGCTCAAAAGCACGATTGCGGCAAGCGCAGCAACGGCGTTGGACGTGATGGAATTTCTCAAACCGTTTTTCTTTGACATCCTGAACCTACGCTTTTATAGTCCGCTCAACCGAACAGTTCTCGAACCTCGAAATTTTACCTCCGGCGCCCTATTTGGACGCACGGAAAGCAAGAACCAGTTAAGACGATGCAACCGCTTGAGTCAGACGCCCTCTTCGACGAATGGCACGAGACCACGATCCGCGTCCGCTATGCCGAGACGGATCGCATGGGCGTAGTGTATCACGCAAACTACCTCGTCTGGTTCGAGATCGGGCGCACCGAATTCTGCCGCTCGCGCGGCTTCAACTACAAGGACATGGAGGAGAACGACAGCGCCTTCCTCGTCGTCGCCGAAAGTTATTGCCGCTACAAAGCCCCCGCGCGCTACGACGACGAGATGATCGTCCGCACGCACATCACGGAGCTTCGACGCCGCTCAGTCCGCTTCGGCTACGAGGTCATACGCGCCTCGGACGGCGTCATCATCGCCGAGGGCGAGACCGGCCACGTCGTTACGGACGTGAACAACCGCGTCATCTCGCTGCCCGAAAGTTACCGCCTCGCCTTAAGCTCGCCGCCGCTCGCGACCGCCCCGCTCGACGAGCGCGATGACCTTCTGCCGGAGTAGTTCCAAGTGATGAGCTGAAAGCAACGACCTGCCTTCAAACACGCACGCCCAAGCAAGATTAATCAGAAAATTCCTATCGCTCTGCTG
>Ga0190275_10003377_pt1 | contig 11383 bp, 13 predicted proteins | sample Popmic550T_FD_133745 | JGI IMG/M metagenome (GOLD analysis project Ga0190275, IMG submission 133745) | Populus adjacent soil microbial communities from riparian zone of Yellowstone River, Montana, USA - 550 T | ecosystem: Environmental > Terrestrial > Soil > Riparian zone > Trees stand | place... | reverse complement strand
GTCCCTGTCACCCAGGTTGAACCAGGTGTCCTCACCGTAGCGTCCGAGCATGTTCAGGGTATCGAAGGACTCACCGGCGAGGCCCCAGCCGGTATCCGGGTTGGCGATGCCGGCGAGCGTGTACATGACGGTGTCGAGGTCGGGGCAGATGTGCAGTCCCCAGAGGTCGAAGTCGTCCGCGGTGTTCACGACCACCGAGAGGTCTCCCGCCGGCAGCACACTTTGCAGGCCCGCGGCGAGCTTGGCGCCCCCGACGCCGCCAGCCAGCGCCACGACCTTCATCGCGTCCCCGCCACGGAGCGGTTCTTGCTAGATGGCGGCGACATGGTCACCCCCCAGTTGTTCGAGGGCGTAGGTGGTGAGGGCGAGAACGCTGAGGGCGTCGGTGATCCTGCCGTCCATCGCCATGGCTACGGCCTCCCGCAAGGGAACGCGCTGCACGCCGATAACCTCCGTACCTTCGTTCTGCGGCTCGCCAGCGACGAGGTCCGTGGCCAGAAACCACACGGCGCGCTCGTCGGCGACGGAGTTGGAGAGGAACGCCTCTCCCAACCTGCGCCAGTTCCCCGCTTGGAGCCCCGTCTCTTCCTTGAGCTCGCGCCGGGCAGCCTCCAGGGGTTCTTCGTCTTCCGGGCATCCGCCTTCGGGTATCTCCCACGAGTAACGTTCCAGGGGGTAGCGATACTGGCCCACGAGGTAGACGTGGTCATCTTCTACGGGCAGAACACCGACGGCGGTGTTCTTGTAGTGGACGACGCCGTAGATACCCGGTTCGCCGTCCGGCCGCAGCACGCTGTCTTCGCGGACCGAGATCCAGGGGTTCTCGTACACGCGTCTCGAATCAAGCGTGCGCCACGGGTTCCCTGCCGCCTGCCGCCTCACTTTCCCTCCGGCTCTATGCTGAAGATCCCGGCGAAGCGATCATCCAACCGTTCCTGGAGGTCCTGGGGAATGGCTTCGCCGTGACGGTCGGCGAGCGACGTCATCAGTTCCATTCCCCACACCCAGGTCGAGAGGCAAGCATCCCGAAGCTCGTCGCTGTCCAGGCGGGCGGTGCAAGCCGCGTAGCTGGCGTAGGAGGCTGCAGAGATCTCGCTTTCCAGGAACTTCGAAGAGTTGGCCCAGTGCGTCGTCGAGCCTTCGAGCACCCTTGCCAGCTGCAGAAGCCTGTCCCTTACGACACCGAGCAGGTCAAGCGAACGCGCCAGCTCGCCCCTCGCGTAGAGGTTCGAGCCGAAGAGGAACCAGTTCACGAAGCACTCGCCCAGAAACCGGACCTGTCCCGGCGTGTCGCGCTCCGGCGGTGGGCCCACTATCATCCGCAGACGCCGAATCAGGTCTCCGGTGCGGTCGAGCACGAGGGTATCCTCCAGGGACGGTAGCCAGTCCGCGTCCCGCATAGACTCTCCGACCACCGTCGCCATCTCGGAGGCCCCGTCGAAGTGAAACCCTCCCCTGACCAGGTTATCGAAGATCGCCGTCCCGTTGCCGTACTCGTTCACGAAGTAGAGGCCGACGGGTGAGATCCTGGACACCCACTCCCGCTGATCGAGGCTCTCCAGAGCCGCATCCTCGAAGAAGAGGATGAACTCTATGTCCGAGAACTCGTCTCCCGCGCCCTGGACGAAGGAGCCGTACATCATCGCCGCCACGAGGCGTTCGTCCCCGTGGCAGACGCGGCGCGTGCGCTCGATCATGGCTTCCTGCTGGAGCATCGCCCTCCGTAGCGATCCTGTTTCCGGGCTGCTATCTTAGCACCGCGGTCGGTCCGATCTTCAGGAACTCTGGCGCTTCCTGCTCCAGTCGCTCTCTTCGATCTCGTACCTGTACTCGTCGCTCGTGGAGCCCTTGAAATGGTCCGCATCCTTCTGGAAACCGACCCGCTCGAAGCTCAGTGACTCCACGAGAGCGATAGAGGCAGCGTTGCGCGTGTCTATCTCCGCGGCGACCACCCCGACCCGGTAGTCATCGAAGAGGTGCTCGAGCAAGCACCCGCACGCCTCCGCGGCGAAACCCCGCCGCTGGTAAGGCGCGAAGACCATGTAGGCGATAAAGGCGAGCTTGTCTTCTTCGACCGTGGCCTCGAGGGTGCCGACGTAGTCACCGGAACGCTTTTCGCGCACCGCCCAGTTGAGCCACGCCTCCCGGCCGTCGGGAGAACGCCGCGCCGACAGAAAGTCGTAGCGGTCCTCCAACGCTTGCGGCGTGGACGGAGGATCCTGGGGGATAAATCGGTACAACCGCTCTTCCTGCATGAGTTCGTGCAGCACGGGCGCATGGGCCGGTAGAATCGGCTCCAGCAGCAGCCGGGGCGTCTCCAGTCGCGCTTCCGGTGCAACGAGGTCTATCTCTTCGGGGGGCATCTTGCCTCTCCATCCGCCGGGTACAGGACCGAAGGCCGCCGCGCTTGGTATCGTAGCATTCTCGAGGATGAACTCGTCGGGTTGGCCGAAGGCAGGTGAAGGTTGACGTACTCTGACCGGGAATTCGTGGCGAGGCAGTACCGCGACCCCTCGAAGCTGAACGCCCGCATCGCGCTGCACGAACGCTTCAGCACCAATCCTTACGGGCTGCAAGCCTGGATCTTCGACCACTTCGAGTTGCCGGACGACGCCAAGGTTCTTGACGTCGGGTGTGGACCCGCCCGGTTGTGGAAGAAGAATCTGAGCCGACTACCCGAACGATGGGACATCACGCTAACGGACGCGTCGCCGGGGATGATTGCCGAAGCCGAGGGTAGCCTGGGGTCCGACCGACGCTTCGCATTTCGGGTGGGGGACATACGGCACTTGCCTTTCGAGGACGGCACCTTCGACGCCGTGGTCGCCAACCACATGCTCTATCATGCGCCGGACAGGCCGAGGGCTATCTCGGAGATCTCTCGGGTCTTGCGGTCCGGCGGGTTCTCGTACGCCACGACGAACGGCAAATACATGCACAGAGAAATGGGTTGGATGCAACACGTTCTCGATCCTTCCCGTCCCTCCGACGCCTACTTCGCGGCCCCTCTAGACTTCAGCCTGGAGAACGGTGCCGAGCAGCTCTCGCCATACTTCACGGACGTTACGCTACAGCGGTACAAAGACGCTCTCGCCGTCACGGAAGTAGAACCGCTCGTGGAATACCTACTGTCGGGTTCGGCGGCCGACGTCGCAGCAAGGCGCACCGGCGCCGAGAAGTTCGGGCGCAGGGTGGCGGATCTGAAGGAGCGTCTGGAGCATGAGTTGGGTTCGCAAGGCACCATAAACATAACCAAAGATGCAGGGTTGTTCGTTGCACGCAAGTAAGGGCATGGAGATACTAGTCGCGCAGCCCTTCGACGACCCCGAGGTCGGCTTCGGGCTGCAGCAGGCCGTGCTGGAGGAGGTCGGGGCGGGCGAAAGAGGCCCTGTTGCCCTGATCTGGACCTCATCGCGCTACGTCGGGGCCACGAGGCAGGAGACGCGCCTGGCCAGCTTCGCACGGGCTACGGAAGCGGCTACGGCGCTCGGCTTTCCCGTGCTGGTACGCAACTCTGGCGGAGGAGCCGTCGCGGCGAACAGGGGCTCGCTCTCGTTCTCTCTGACCTTTCCCGTGGAGGACCTGCGTCACGGGCTCTACGAACGTTACGCGGAGGGCCTCGACCTCATCGTCTCGGCGCTCCGGCGCGTCGGCGTCGGGGCGGAGCGGGGGGAGGTCGAGGGGGAGTTCTGTCCCGGCGCCTACTCCGTACGCTCCGGCGGCCCGCGGGGAGTAAAGTACGCCGGCCTGGCCCAGCGGGTCACGCGCCGCGCCGCGCGCCTGGAGGCCCTGATACTGGTCTCGGAGACGGACGAAGTCAGGACGGTTCTGGAACGCTTCTACGGCCTTCTCGGGCTGCCGTTCCGTTCGGGGAGCGTCGGGGACCTTCCGGTAGACGTTCCAACGGTGATAAGGGCGCTCTCGGACGAGGTTCTTGCCAGGTACGGGGCCACGGAGGTCGCGATCGGGGAGGAGACCCTGAATCGGGCGCGGGCGTCGCGGAGCGGGTGGCGCTTCATCCCTGATTCGGGCACCTCGCTATAGGGTACAGTTTCGCTTCATGGAGTACGTGTTCAACGCGTTCGTGACCCTGCTGGTCATCATCGACCCGCTCGGTCTCGCCCCCATCTTCGCCGCGCTGACGAAGGGCTTCTCCGAGAAGCACAAGCGAGAGTCGGCGATCAGGGGTACGCTGCTAGGCGGCCTCATCCTCTACGTGTTCGCGCTCGCCGGGGACGTGCTGTTGGAGGCTCTGGGGATCGGGCTTCCGGCGTTCCGGATCGCCGGCGGGATCCTGCTCTTCCTGCTCTCTTTGGACAAGGTCTTCGCGAGGCCTTCCGGGATGCGCGCCAGCGCCGTGCGCGAGCAGGAAGAAGAGGAGTACCAGCAGGACATCTCCGTTTTCCCCCTGGCCATCCCGCTCCTCGCCGGTCCCGGCGGCATCACCACCGTGCTCCTGTTCACCGGCGGCAGCACAGTCGGCCAGCAAGCCCTCTTCATGACCGTGCTCCTCGTGGTGCTGGTCTTGACCCTGGTCTGCCTGCTGCTCGCCCCCCGCGTCATGCGGCTCCTGGGTGAGACGGGCTCCAACGTGCTCACGCGCGTGCTCGGCGTCCTGCTCGCCGCCCTCTCCGTGCAGTTCGTGATCGACGGCCTCCAGGCAAGCCTTGCGTAGGTCGGTAGGCATCGAACGGACAGCTTGCTGCTTTTCGTTCCCGGTTGGGTGCTGACGTCTGATGGCCCGGATACGGAAGTCCATTCTCATCAATACCGCTTATACTCTCCATCATGTCGGATGCGCCCATAGTGATCGTCGGCGGGGCCACCTGGTGGCCGAGCAGCTACCGTGATCTCGCGAACACGCTACGCGACATCTCCGGCTCCGGGGTTCACGTGGCCCCCATCACGCCTTTGGACTGGGCGATCGGGTACTTCAAGGGCTTCGGGCAACTGGTGTTCGAGGTCGCGAGCACGGTGGACAGGGCGCTCCTGGAGGCCGGGACGAAGAAGGCCATCCTCGTGGGACATTCGGCGGGCGGGCTCGCCTGCAGGGTGTACATCGGGGGAGACCCTCCCTACGGCGGCCGGCGCTACTCCGGGCACAGGCGCGTGGGACGCTTGATCACGCTGGGCACCCCGCACAACGTCGGGGAGACGAAACGCCTCGCCCCCATCTCCCGGGTAAACGACCTGTTCCCCGGTGCCCTGCACGCGGAAGGCGGCCTGCGCTATCTCTCCGTTGCGGGGAACGCAGTCGACGGCGCCTCTTCCGCGAAGGCCCGCAAGCGCTACGAGCGGTTCATCGAGGACGGGGGGGTGGGCGGGGACGGCGTCGTGCCCATCGAGGCCGCCCTGCTGCCCGGCTCGGAGGAGGTCGTCCTGGACGGGGTCCACCACAACAAGCGGATGGGCTCCTGGTACGGGTCGGACGCGGAGACGGTCCGACGCTGGTGGCCCGATGCGCAAAGCGCGGATGGCGGTCTACGAGAAGTTCGAGCCGCCGAAAGGAGCAAGGATGCCGGCTGACGGCGCCAACGAGCAACAATATTCCTGGGAGGTAGCCGGCGCTGACGCCGACGCCTTGCGGGGTGCGATGAGCCATTTTCCGACCGGCGTCACCGTGGTGACCAGCGGGCAGGAGGAGAACGTCGAGGGGATGACGGCCAACGCGGTGATGTCGGTCTCCCTCGACCCGTTGCTCTTCCTCGTCAGCGTGCACAAAGAGGCGCGCATCAACCCGCGCATCAGGGAGGAGGGGTACTTCGCGATCAGCCTCCTCGCCGACGACCAGGAGGGGCTGAGCAGGCTCTTCGCCTCGCCCGAGCGGTCCAGCGGCCTTCCGGCGCTCCACTCTCTGGGCGGCGGCTACGGCTCGACCGGGGCACCCCTGGCGGCGGGGGCCCTGGCGGCGATCGAATGCGAGATGGAGGACACGTACTACGGGGGCGACCACGACCTGTTCCTGGGCAGGGTCGTCGGGGTGCGCCTGGGCGACACTCGCAAGGGACCCCTACTCTTCCACGAGGGCGCCTACCCCACGCTGAAATCGCCGTCCCGCCCCGAGGAATCCGGGGCTTTCGTCGACTCCGTCAGGGGCTTCGACGCCCGCATTAACCGCCTGCGCGACAGGAGAAGGAGCTAGTTGTTCGACCAGAACCTGCTCCAGATCGTCAGGCCCCTCCCCGTTGACACGGAGGGCCTCGTCTACGTCGACGGCTCGGCAGACGACGGCATGATCGAGAGCGGTGAAGCCCGCTCCCCGACGACGGGCGAAACGTACGAGATCAAGAACGGTTACCTGGACCTCCTGGGATCCCGTCTGGGGGCGGAAAGCGTCGCCAACCTGACCAACTTCCTCCCGGGCGCGGGCCGAGGCTACGAACCCCTCTGGCGCGTCCGCTCCCTGAGGTTGCTTACCGGCGAGCCCTTCCCGAACGAGCAGGAACTTCAGATCATAAGAGATCTGATCCACCAGGCTTCGGACGGTCGCTATCTCGACCTGGGTTGCTCGGCCGGCCTCTACACCCGCGGGCTCGCCCGAGAGCGAGATACGAGCGTGGTTGGCATAGACATCTCTCCTTCCATGCTAAGAGAAGCAGACCGTCGCGCCCGCCGGACAGACACCAGGCCCTCCTTCCTCCGCGCCAACGCCCAGAACCTCCCGTTCTTCGACGGCGTCTTCTCCGGGGCGGTCTGCGGCGGCTCCCTGAACGAGTTCAAGAACCCCGCCCGCGTGCTGCGGGAGACCCACCGCGTTCTCCAGAGCGGGGGCCGGCTCGCCATAATGGGCATCCTGCGCGCGGACACGCCGCGCGGACGCCGCCTCCAGCGACTCGCCTCCACGGGCGGCATAAGGTTCTTCGACCCGGAGGAGTTGAGGAGCCTCCTGGATCACGCGGGCTTCGAACCGGACCCCCTGAGGACCAACGGCCCCGTCTTCTTCGCCGGCGCTACTCGCAAAGCTTGATCTTCAGCCGAAGCCGCTATCTCATGGCTTCTACAGATTCGGGAGTCGGCAGCGCGCCCTGGGCGCCTTCCTTCGTTACCGCCGCCGCGCCGGCGCGCACAGCGTAGGCGACGGCGTCTTCCAGGGATGCATCCCGGGCTAGTTGGCTCGCCAGGGCACCGACGAAAGCGTCTCCGGCGCCTGTAGTGTCCACGACTTCGACCTCCGGGCTCGGAACGTGGCTTGTAGAATCTCCATCGCTGAAAACGGCACCGTCTTTTCCGAGCGTGATCACGGCGGACGTCGGCCCCAGTCCGAGAAGCTCGGGGGCGGCGGAGAGGGCCCCATCCACGCCCTCGACCTTTTCGCCGAGCAAGAAGGCGGCTTCATGCTCGTTTACCACGAGGGGATCGAGCTTCTCCAGCAGCTCCCGGGGGACCTCTCTGGTTGGTGCCAGGTTGACGATGGCGCGGGTTCCCTGCCGTGAGGCGACCTCTACGGCCCGCAGGACGACCTCGAGCGGGACCTCCATCTGGGCCACGAGCACGCGTGCATCCCCGATGGCTTCGGAGGCTTCGTCGACGTCGTCCGCGGTGAGGCTGCGGTTGGCACCGGGGGCGACGGTGATGGCGTTCTCCCCGTCGGGCGTGAGGGTTATGAACGCGGTGCCCGTGGACCATCCGGGGGAGGCTTCGATCGGGCTGGTATCAACGCCCTTGCTGGTCAGGGCCTCGACGAGTGGCTCGCCGAGACCGTCGTCACCCACGCGGGCGAGAAACGTTACGCCCGCGCCGAGGAGGGCGGCCGCGGCGGCCTGGTTAGCGCCCTTGCCGCCGTTGCCCTTCGAGAGTTGCGCCTCCGTCACGGTCTCGCCGGGCTCCGGACGGCGCTCCACGCTCAACACGAAGTCCTGGTTTATGGAACCAACGACGAAGACGTCGGACACGAAGATGCTCCTCTCCCTACGGCTTGCGAGCGCCCTCTACTTCAAGAGCTCGGGGACCTCGGGGGCGACCACCACGTCCAGCAGGTATGGCATTCCGGCGCCCAAGGCGCGCTTGATGGCGGGCATGAGGTCCCCGTCTCGTTCGACCAGCTCGCCTTCCACGCCGAGACCCCGTGCTACGTCGACGAAGCCTATCCCCTCCACGTCGAGGCCCGGCACCGTATCTCCCGCCCCGATGGCGTCGCGGAAGCCCTTGAGGATGGAGTACCCCCGGTTGTTGATCACGATGAAAGCCACCTCCGCCCCGTAGCGCGCGGCGCTCCAGAGCGCCTGGATGGAATACATGCTGGACCCGTCGCCCACGACGCAGACCACGGGTTTTCCGGGCGCCGCGAGCTTGAACCCGACCGAAGCGGGCATGCAGAACCCCAGGCCCCCCGCCGCCGAAGTGCGGTAGCCGTCCGGCTCGTTGAACCTGACGTACCTGTGGAGCTTCGCCATGCTGGAGGCCGTCTCGTCGAAGACGGCGGCCCCTTCGGGAAGTACCGCCGCTAGGGTGTGCATGACGTACTCCACGGACATTGGGGTCACGGGCTCGGGCTGCGATGGCGGCTCCTGGGCCGGCGGCGGTCGACGGTCCGTCCGCGGTAGCAGCTCGGTGAGGACCCGGACCGCGATGCCCACGTCGCCGACGAGGCTCTCGCCGACGGCGGCGCTGGCGGCCTCCTCGGGATCCTCCGAAACGTGGAGCACCCGCGTACCGTCCGCCACCGTCGGGCCTGGCACGTAAGGGTAGTAGAGGAACACGGGCGCGCCGAGCACCAGCACCACGTCGTTGCCCGAGAGCGTTCCCGCAAGCGCTTTCTGGGCCGGAGGCAGATGGCCCTGGAAGAGCGGGTGGTCCTGGGGGAAACCGGCGAGCGGGGAGATCGGGGCCTGCCAGACCGGCGCCGCGAGCTTCTCGGCGAGCGCGACGACGTCGTGGAAGGCGCCGGCCCTTCCCACGCCGGCCCCCACCACGACGGCGGGGTTTCGGGCCCCGGCGAGGGTGTCTGCAAAGCGCGCCAGCGCCCCTGGGGCAGGGGCCGAGCTATGGACCACCTCGTGGTCGGTTGGCGCTTCGGCCTCCGCGTCCCAGTCGTCCATCGGGACCGAGACGAAGACCGGGCCCCTGGGATGCTGCATGGCGGTGTGGTAGGCGCGATGGATCTCTCGTGGCACGTCGGCGGCCCGAACGGGCTCGAAGCTCCTCTTGACGTAGGGCCTGGCCAGTTCGACTAGCTTCCCGGTGAGGAGCGGCTCCAGGGCCCTGTGGCGCCTGTCTTGCTGGCCCGCGGTGACCAGCAACGGCGTTTTGTTGTGCCACGCCGTGATCATGGCCCCCATCGCGTTGCCTAGCCCCGGCCCGGTATGCAGGTTGACCAGGGCGGCCCGTCCCTCGCCCTGGGCGAACCCCTCAGCCATCCCGAGCACCGTCGCCTCCTGCAAGCCTAGCACGTAGCGGAAGTCCTCCGGGAAATCCCGGAGGAAAGGCAACTCCGTCGAACCGGGGTTGCCGAACACCGTCGTCATCTTCAGGCGACGCAAGAGATCGAAAGTTGCCTCACGGACCGTGGCCATCGCGTCCCTCCCCAGTGCGAACAACTGCCCCTCGGGCGAAATATATCAGAGGGGATACGGGGCCCACATCCGCGACGTGCGGGCCTTCTACCTCCTGCTGGCCGCGATCTGGCGCACGAGCACGGAGGCCAGCCCGAAGGCCGCCGCCCTCACCAGGCCCTGCAGAACTGCTTCGGTCAAGTCGTCCCTGATGCCCCTGCGCTCGGGGATCTTCTCCCCGATGAACCTGGCCAGCGGCTGGCTCAGGCCCATGGAGATCACTATGGACAGGATCGTGAGAAGCCGTTGCTGGGCCTTGTCGCTCATCTGGTTCCTTCCCGCCGGCGGGGCCGGGGAGCCCATGCCGCGCATCTCTCTCGCCTTGTCGAAGCCGGCCACCGTGATCACGTACTCCGAGGCGTTACCCCTGGTCTCTATAAGCTTCTGATCGACCAGGTACCTGGCCGCGATGGCGCACTCCGTGGACCGTGGGTCCAACTCGGCCCTCGGGGCCGCGCCGTCCGGCCCTTCGAGCGGCACCGGCTCGGTTAGCTTTCCGTCCGAGAGGTCGTAGAAAGCGCCCAGAAGCAGCATCGCGCTCTCTTCTACCCCGCTGGTTGCCGAGGTATTGTTCTTCTCGGCCAGCGGAAGGGCATCTGCCTGGTTCTGCATCTACGCGTCTCCGCCTTTCAGGTGCCTCTCCAGGCGCGCCTCCAGGCTCTCCAGGCGCTTGTCCATGCGGTCGAGGCGCTCGTGCACCCTGTCCTTGTAGCCCGTCTCGGCGTCCTGGCGGTCGCCCCCGTCGCGGCGGTCTGCGCCGCCTTCGGCACGGTCACGCCCCCCTTCGGGACGGCCACGATCCCGTTCTGGACCCCCGCGCCTGCCCGGTCCCTCTTCGTTAGCCCTGCCTCGTCGTCCCACGCGGTCCTCCTGTCCGGTCTCGTTGCTGCCACACCTAAACCGTACCCGGTCGAGACGCCGTATAACCATCTACCTTCGTAAGGTCACTACCCGAAGTGTAGAATCACCTAGGCAGCGTTTCGAGGATGGATCAAGGGCAGGATGTCAGAGGCGAGAAGAACGGTTCTGGACAACCGCTACGACGTGGGTCGACCGCTCGGGAGCGGGGGTATGGGCGAGGTGTACCTCGCCCGCGACCGCGTGCTCGGACGGGACGTGGCCCTGAAGGTGCTGAGGACCCAGTACGCCGGTGACTCCGAGTTCGCCGAACGTTTCAAGCGGGAGGCCCGCAGTGCGGCCAGCTTGTCCCATCCCAACATCGTCCAGGTCTACGACAGGGGCGACACGGAGGATGGCTCCTCCTACATCGCCATGGAGTACGTGCCCGGCGGCACGCTGAAGGAGAAGATCTCCGGGGAGGGCCCCCTGGGAGCGCGGGAGGCCGCGGCGCTCGGGGCGCAGGTGGCCGCGGCGCTCGGGGCCGCCCACGACAGGGGCATGGTCCACCGGGACATAAAACCCCAGAACGTGCTGCTCACAGACAGGGGTGACGCGAAGGTCGCGGACTTCGGTATCGCCAGGGCGGGTTCCTCCGTGACCATCTCCAGGACGGGCTCCGTCATGGGTACGGCGGGCTACATGTCGCCCGAACAGGCGCTAGGCGAGCCGGCAACCCCCAAGAGCGACCTCTACTCGCTCGGTGTGGTCCTGTACGAGGCGCTCACCGGAGAGCTACCCTACACCGCGGACAACCCCATCGCCGTCTCCATGAAGCACGTCAACGAGCCGGTGCCCTCCCCCAGGGAGATAGACCCCACCATACCCGAGGGCATGAACGCCCTGGTGACCAGGCTCATGGCCAAGAACCCGGAAGACCGCTACGCCTCCGCCGACAAGCTCGCCGACGACCTCTGGAATATAACCAGGGGGCG
>Ga0190275_10003376_pt1 | contig 11383 bp, 9 predicted proteins | sample Popmic550T_FD_133745 | JGI IMG/M metagenome (GOLD analysis project Ga0190275, IMG submission 133745) | Populus adjacent soil microbial communities from riparian zone of Yellowstone River, Montana, USA - 550 T | ecosystem: Environmental > Terrestrial > Soil > Riparian zone > Trees stand | place... | reverse complement strand
TACTCCGTGCCGGTCACGCGCGAGCTGGAGGATCTGGAGATCAAGCGGACCACGGTGTGGGAGCTGATATATTCTCCCACCTCATCCTGAGGCGGCCGCGAAGCGGCCCTCGAAGGATGGCCGCAAGCTCAGTATATGTTGCCATCCTTCGACACGCTCGCTGCGCTCGCTCCTCAGGATGAGGACCGTCGGGAGACCCCCATGACCTTCGCCGGCATCAACTATCTCGCCATCCTCATCGCGGCCGTCCTGGGGTGGCTCGCGGGCGCGCTGTGGTACGGCGTGCTCGGCAAACAGTGGGTCGAGGCGCAAGGCCGCACCATGGAGGAGTTCAAGGCGCAACAGGCCGCGATGGTCGGCAGGCTCGCGGGTCAGCTCCCGTTCATCCTCGCGCTCGCCGCCAATCTGGTGATGGCGTGGGTGCTGGCCGGCATGGTCGGGCACATGGGTAGCGTGACCATGCGCAGCGCCATCATCTCGGCGCTGTTTGCCTGGGCCGGATTTGTGCTGACCACGATGACGGTCAACTATTCGTTCGGCGGTCGGCGCTATCGGCTTCTCGCCATCGACGCCGGGCACTGGCTTGTCGTGCTGGTGCTGATGGGCGTGGTGATCGGCTGGATGGGGGTTTAGTGCCGCGCTGTCGTCCCGGGGACTTCGCGTAGCGAAGGAGCCCGGGACCCATAACCACGACACGTGCGATTCAAGAACCGGCTGTGGTTATGGATTCCGGGCTCGCGCCTTCGGCGCGCCCCGGAATGACCAAGAGGCCCGACCAAAGTGTGACACCCCTCGCCTTGTCCCAGATCAAGGCCGCGTCGCATAATGCGACCCAAGGAACAGGCTGAACGGCCGCGCGTATCGCGTGGGGAGGAGTAGCATGTCGGACAAGATCTATGCGGTACCCGGAGAGTGGAAATCGCGCGCCCATGTGGACGACGCGAAATACCGGGCGATGTACGAGCGATCGCTGAAGGACCCGAACGGCTTCTGGGCCGAGGAAGCGAAGCGGCTCTACTGGTACAAGGTGCCGAGCAAGATCAAGAACACCTCCTTCGCGCCCGACAACGTCTCGATCAAATGGTTCGAGGACGGCGTCACCAACGTCTCCTACAACTGCATCGACCGGCATTTGGGCAAGCGCGCGGACCAGACCGCGATCATCTGGGAAGGCGACGACCCGAAGGACGACAAGAAGATCACCTATCAGGAACTGCACGACGAGACGTGCCGGATGGCCAACATCCTGCGCAACCGCAACGTCGCGAAGGGCGACCGCGTTACCATCTACATGCCGATGATCCCCGAGGCGGCCTACGCGATGCTCGCCTGCGCGCGCATCGGCGCGATCCACTCGGTGGTGTTCGGCGGCTTCTCACCGGACTCGCTCGCCGGCCGCATCGAGGACTGCAAGTCGAATGTCGTCATCACGGCAGACGAAGGCCTGCGCGGCGGTCGCAAGGTGCCGCTCAAGGCCAATGTCGACGCCGCGATCGCCAAGGTCGGCGGCGTCGATCACGTCATCGTGGTGAAGCGCACCGGCGCGAAGGTCGACATGGATCCGGTGCGCGACGTCTACTACCACGAGGCAGCCGCCGTGGTGACCAGCGAGTGCCCGTGCGAGCACATGAACGCCGAGGACCCGCTGTTCATCCTTTACACGTCGGGCTCGACCGGAAAGCCGAAGGGCGTGCTGCACACGACGGCGGGCTACAACCTGTTCGCCGCGATGACGCACCAGCTCGTGTTCGACTATCACGACGGCGACATCTACTGGTGCACCGCCGACGTCGGCTGGGTGACAGGCCACAGCTACATCGTGTACGGCCCGCTCAGCAACGGCGCGACCACGCTGATGTTCGAGGGCGTGCCGAACTACCCGTCGATGTCGCGCTTCTGGGAAGTGATCGACAAGCACAAGGTCAACATCTTCTACACGGCGCCGACCGCGATCCGCGCGCTGATGCAGGCGGGCGAAGAGCCGGTGAAGAAAACCTCGCGCAAGTCGCTGCGCCTGCTCGGCAGCGTCGGCGAGCCGATCAATCCTGAAGCCTGGGAGTGGTACTACCGCGTGGTCGGCGATAACCGCTGCCCGATCGTCGACACCTGGTGGCAGACCGAGACCGGCGGCATCCTGATCACGCCCCTGCCCGGCGCGATCGCGCAGAAGCCCGGCTCCGCGACGCTGCCGTTCTTCGGCTGCAAGCCCGAGATCGTCGACGCCGACGGCAAGGTGTTGGAAGGCGCCGCGAGCGGCAATCTCTGCATCGCGGATTCATGGCCGGGGCAGATGCGCAGCGTCTATGGCGACCACCAGCGCTTCGTCGACACCTACTTCAAGGCCTACCCGGGCAAGTACTTCACCGGCGACGGCTGCCGCCGCGATGCCGACGGCTATTACTGGATCACCGGCCGCGTCGACGACGTGATCAACGTCTCGGGCCACCGCATGGGCACGGCCGAAGTCGAGAGCGCGCTGGTCGCGCACGAGAAGGTCTCGGAGGCCGCCGTCGTCGGCTATCCGCACGACATCAAGGGCCAGGGCATCTACGCCTACGTGACGCTGATGGCCGGCGAGCAGCCGACCGAAGAATTGCGCAAGGAGCTGGTCGGCTGGGTGCGCAAGGAGATCGGCCCGATCGCGGCGCCCGATCTCATCCAGTTCGCGCCGGGACTGCCCAAGACGCGCTCCGGCAAGATCATGCGCCGCATCCTGCGCAAGATCGCCGAGGACGAGCACGGCAATCTCGGCGACACGAGCACACTCGCCGACCCGGCCGTGGTGGATGATTTGGTGAACAACCGGCAGAACAAACGGAATCACGTCTGACACATGTTTGGGGCGCAGCAGCGCTCGCCGAGGCTGCGTTGCACCAGCCTTGTGGCCCTGATATATGGGTACCCATATCGGTGAAGCCGTCGGTATGGGTCGTCCATGAAAACCACTTTGGAAATCTCCGATCCGCTGCTGCGCGAAGCTCGCAAGATTGCCATCCGCGAGAACACGACGTTGCGTGCACTCGTGGAGCAAGGGCTGCGGCAGGTCGTGGCAGAGAAAAAAAAGCACAAGCCATTTCGGCTGCGCAAGGCAAGTTTCAAAGGAGACGGCCTCCATCCTGACGTCGCGAACTTGAGCTGGCAGGAAATTCTCGATCTCAGCTACGAAGGGCGCGGCACCTGATCGCCGTTGATACCAACATCCTCGTACATGCCCATCGCGAGGAAACGCTGTTTCATGCAGCCGCTGTCCGCTGCATTGATGAGCTCGCACAGGGCCGTTCCCCTTGGGCAATCCCATGGTCGTGCGTCCACGAATTTCTAACCGTCGTTACCAATGCACGAATTTATCGCTCGCCGAGTCCGCCAGGTGTCGCGCTCGATCAAATCGACGCGTGGCTGGAGTCGCCCACGCTCAGTCTGCTGATTGAGTCCGATACACATTGGCTGGAGTTGCGTCGCCTACTGGCGGCAGGAAGGATTTCAGGCCCGCGCGTCTACGATGCCCGCATTGCGGCGATTTGCCTTCAGCACGGCGTGCGCGAACTGTGGACCGCTGACCGCGATTTCAGCCGCTTTCCGCAACTGAAGACAGTCAATCCGCTCATCCGCTGAACCCAACCGCGTCCCCGCGGCAACACCTGGCCGAAAAGCACATCACATCACGCTCTTGTGGCGCCACACTGGTTGCCGCCCCAGCCAAATCTTGATTGTTTTTTCACCGTGATTGCAGGTCACCGCTGAGCAACGGCGGGGCTTGGCGTATCATGGCGTTGGGGCAGTGAGGACGCTTGGCCGGCGACGCTTGGCCAAGCGCGGGGATTGGGAGATTTCCATGCGGCCGTTTGCTCGCCCGCTCAGGGCGATTGCGTCCATTGCGGTCATCGCGACATGGTTTGGCGCAGAGCCCGCTGAGGCGCGCGAAGTCGTGGCATTCCGCGATTCCAGCGTCGCGGCCGGCACCGTGATCGTGCGCCAGCACGAACGGCGGCTCTACTACGTCATCGGCGACGGGCGCGCGATCCGCTATCCGGTCGGCGTCGGCCGGGCCGGCAAGCAATGGGCCGGCACGACGCGCATCGACGGCAAATACGTGAAGCCCGCGTGGTCCCCGCCGGCGGTGGTCAAGCGCGACAAGCCATCGTTGCCGGACGTGATCCCGGGCGGTAGCCCGCGAAACCCGATGGGCGCGGCCGCGCTGACACTTTCGGGCGGCGAATACGCGATCCACGGCACCAATGCGCCGGGCTCGGTCGGCGGCTTCGTCTCGTACGGCTGCATCCGCATGCACAACCGCGATGTCGTCGATCTCTACGATCGCGTCAGCGTCGGCACGACCGTCGTCGTCACGCGCTGACCGGCAGCCGTAGGGTGGGCAAAGGCGCGCGCTTGCGCGCCGTACCCACGCGCGTCGAGATTGAATTTTCGAGTGGTGGGCTCGCTTGCTTCGCAAGCTTAGCCCACCCTACGAGTTCGTCATCGTCTCCAGCAACGCCGCCGTCTGCTCCGGCTCGTCGAGCATCACATGATGCCCGCAGGAAAGCGCATGCGCGCTCCAGCCGGCGGCTCTTGCGCGTTCGTAGAACGGCCGGAATGGACTTTCGCGCGGCAGCACGGTCCCGTGCACGTAGAGAGGCCGCTGCGCTGCGCGATACGCACCCGACAGCTTCAGCTTCTCGGTGAAGCAGCCGAGCGGGAACGGCGTCGCCAGCGCATTGACCGTCGCGGCATCGGCGGCGTTCACGCCGAAGTAGGCCGCTGACGGCGCCGGCACCGCGAGCCCGCCGAGCGCGCCAGCACTTTGAATGAAACGCTGCGTATTGGTCGGAATGTTGATGTCGAACAGCGACTGCCCGTCTTCGGGAACGAACGCGTCGAGATAGGCGAGCGCCCTGACCTTGCCGGCGATGCGGTCCGCGACGCCGGTGATCACCATGCCGCCATACGAGTGTCCGGCGAGCACGACATTGTCGAGCCGCTCGAAGCGGAACACGCCGAGCACATCCTCGATGTGGGTCGAAAGGTTGACCGCGCCGCTCAAGAGATGCGCGCGCTCACCCTGCCCGGTCAGCGTCGGCGTGAACACGGTGTGCCCACGTGCGCGCAGTAAATTCGCGACGCGCGCATAGCACCAGCCGCCGCTCCACGCGCCGTGGATGAGGACGAAGGTGGTGAGATTCGCGGTCATCAAAGGGTTCCTCGCGGCAGATCGCGCAAGGATCGTCGGGCGGGTAAAGGGGCGCAAGCGCCGTGCCCGCCCTGCACTTCTTGGGCCTGCGGCGAAACGGCGCAAACCTATGGCCGTCAAGGCGTTATCGGGATGCTGCATCACGTCGCAGCCGCTTGAAGCAGGCGCCGCACATTCCCATTTCTCGGCGGACTAGGAATTGATGCCGTAACGAATTACCGCGGCCTGGAGGAGGACAATGAACTATCTGCGAACGGCCATTCTGCTTTCCGGACTGACCGCGCTGTTCATGGGCGTCGGCTACCTGATCGGCGGCTCGAGCGGCGCGATGATCGCGCTCGTCGTTGCGGCGGGCATGAACCTGTTCGCCTACTGGAACTCGGACCGGATGGTGCTGTCGATGTACGGCGCCCAGGAGGTCGACGCGCGTTCCGTGCCCGACCTTTACGGGCTGGTGCAGGAGCTGGCGGGCCGCGCCGGCTTGCCCATGCCGCGCGTCTACATCATCGACAATCCGCAGCCGAATGCGTTTGCGACCGGCCGCAATCCGGAAAACGCGGCCGTGGCCGTGAACACCGGCCTGTTGCAGATGCTCTCGCGCGAGGAAGCCGCCGGCGTGATCGCGCACGAGCTTGCGCACATTCGCAATCGCGACACGCTGATCATGACGATCACCGCGACCATCGCGGGCGCGATCTCGATGCTGGCGCAGTTCGGCATGTTCTTCTCGGGTAACCGCGACAACAACAACGGCTTCGGCGTGATCGGCACGCTTGCGATGGTCATTCTTGCGCCGATCGCCGACATGCTGGTGCAGATGGCGGTGAGCCGCACGCGCGAATACGCGGCCGACCGGCTTGGCGCAGAGATCGTCGGCGAGCCGCGCTATCTTGCCTCCGCACTCGCCAAGCTCGAGCAAGGCGCGCAGGCGATCCCCAACGCGCAGGCGGAGAATAATCCCGCGACCGCGCACATGTTCATCGTCAACCCGCTGACCGGCGGACATGGCTGGGACAACCTGTTCGCCACGCATCCCGCGACCGGGAATCGCATCGCGGCGCTCGAGCAGCTCGCTGCCGAGATGGGCCGTGGCGGAAACATGCGCTCGCAACTATCCCGTGCGGCGACTGCTCCGCACGGGCCATGGGGCCAGCGCCGTGGCCCGTGGGGCTAAAGGCCGCCAGAAGAACGAACCGTCACGCTTCCGCTTCGTTAGAATGCGGAAAGTGATTCGGCGGGCGGCGCTCCAGGCAAACGGAACTCATGACACCGGCTAGACGTATCGCGCCCGCCGAAGTTCCCGGTCTTGCGGCCCGCCGCATCGCGGCCGACATCCTCGACAACGTGTTGCGGCGGCGGCGTCCCCTCGATGCCGAGCTCGACGGCGCCGACGCGCATCCCGGGCTTGCCTCGCTTGCGGATCGCGACCGCGCGCTGGTGCGCAAGCTGGTGGCGACCGTCCTGCGCCGGGTCGGCACGCTCCGGCATCTGCTGGCCCGATTTCTCGAGAGCGGATTTCCCTCCGATGCGCCGCGGGTCGAGACCGTGCTGCTGATCGGCGCCGCGCAGATCCTTTTTCTCGACGTGCCGGACCATGCAGCCGTCGACTTGAGCGTGCGGCTGGTGCAGGCGGACCGGCGCGCCGCGAAGTATCCCGGGCTGATCAATGCGGTGTTGCGGCGCGTGGCGCGCGAGGGCCAGGATGCGATCGCAGCGCTCGATCCGGTGCCGCTCGATACGCCGGACTGGCTGTTCGCGCGGTGGCGCGCGACCTACGGCGAAGAGACCGCGCGCGCGATCGCGATCGCGCACGGTCACGAGCCGCCGCTCGATCTCACGGTGAAATCCGAAGCGGAAAGCTGGGCGCAGCGACTGCGCGGGCGCGTGATGCTGACCGGCACGGTGCGCACCGTCACGCAAGGCCACGTCGCGCTGCTCCCCGGCTACCACGAAGGCGCCTGGTGGGTGCAGGACGCAGCCGCCGCACTCCCCGCACGGCTGTTCGGCGACGTCGCGGGCAAACACGTCGCCGATCTGTGCGCGGCGCCCGGCGGCAAGACCGCGCAGCTTGCGCAAGCCGGCGCACGCGTGACCGCGGTCGACCGTTCGGCGAACCGGCTCGTGCGCGTGCGCGAGAACCTTGGGCGCCTTGGCTTGGCTGCCGAGATGATCGCCGCCGACGTCACCGAATGGCAGGCGGGTCCGTTCGACGCCGTACTGGTCGATGCACCCTGCTCCTCGACCGGAACGATCCGCCGCCATCCCGACGTCGGATGGCTCAAGACCGAGGCCGACATCGCGCAGCTCGTCGGATTGCAGAACCGCCTGCTCGACCGCGCGGCGGCGCTCACCAAACCGGGCGGCACCATCGTCTATTGCGTCTGCTCGCTCGAACCCGAGGAAGGCGAGCAACAGATCGACGCGCTGCTCGCGCGCGAGCCTGCCCTCCGGCGCAAGCCCATTAACGAAGGTGAAGTTCCGGGGCTGGCCGAGTTCCTTACCCCGTCCGCCGATCTGCGCACGCTCCCCTGCGCCTGGCCTGATTCGGACCCGCGCATGGGCGGGCTCGACGGCTTCTTCGCGGCACGGCTGGAGCGGATTTAACAGTGTTTTTTACTGGTATTTGGCCCTGACTCCCGCGGGGGCTATCTTGCGCCCCCGAGCGGGACGGGCCGCATCGGCGATAAGGGGTTCACGCGCGCAAATGTCCCGCGGCTTCGCGGATCGCATCAGACTGGCTGCTTTCGCGGCCCGGCGTGCTTTGCGTACGGGCTGGGGCAAGATCAACGCGCATCCGACGGTGCGCTGGCGTTTCACGCCCGCGATGTCCGATCGCCTGCTGATCGCGCCGCAGGATCTGCGCACGGCCGACCCGACCCGCGCCAGCGAGATCTACTCCGGGCGCTTTGCCTTCGCCGGCAAGATCGTGATCTGCGATGGGCGCTCGCCGTTCGAGATCGAGCCGCCCTCGGAGGAATGGTCCGATCAGCTTCTTGGCTTCGGCTGGCTGCGTCACCTGCGAGCCGCCGAATCCGCCATCACGCGCGCCAATGCGCGTGCGCTGGTGGACGAATGGATCTCGCTGCAAAGCGCGTTCGATGCCGTCGACGGCTGGCGGCCCGATCTGGTGGCGCGGCGCGTCATCTCGTGGCTCTCCCAGGCGCCGCTGGTGCTGCACGAAGCCGACATGCGCTTTTATCGCCGCTTCCTGCGCAACCTCACACGGCAGGTGCGCTATCTGCGCCGTGCCTACAAGGCGTCACGCGACGGCGTGCCGCGCCTGCAGACGATCATGGCGCTGAACTACGCAGCGCTCTGCATGCAGAACCAGGCGCGCACACTGAAAGGCGTCACGCGGCTGCTCACCGACGAGCTCGAGCGTCAGGTGCTGCCGGATGGCGGCCATGCGAGCCGCAATCCGTCCGCGCTCATCGAGTTGCTGCTCGATTTGCTGCCGCTGCGCCAGGCCTTCGCGGCGCGCAACGTGCCGCCTCCGGCGGCGCTGAACAATGCGATCGACCGGATGATGCCGATGCTGCGCTTCTTCCGCCACGGCGACGGAAACTTCGCGCTGTTCAACGGAATGGGGCCGACCCGCACCGATCTGGTCTCGACCGTGCTCGCTTACGACGATGCGCGGGGCCAGCCGGTCGCGAATGCGCCTCACTCGGGCTATCAGCGCGTGCAGGTCGGCGATGCCCTGCTGATCGTCGATGCCGGACAGCCTCCGCCGCTGGCGCTGAGCTACGAGGCGCACGCCGGCTGCCTGTCGTTCGAGCTGTCCTCGAAAAATCACCGCATCGTGGTCAATTGCGGCCTGCCCGGAACGAGCCGCGAGACCTGGCGTCACGTGGCGCGCGCGAGCGCTGCGCATTCGACCGTGATCTTCAATGACACCTCCTCGTGCCGTTTTCTCACCGCCGAATCATTGAGGTCCCTGCTCGGAGCGCCGATCCTGTCCGGTCCCGCCGACGTGCAGATGTCGCGTCAGGAGCGCGACAATGGCATGACGCTGCGCCTCTCCCACGACGGCTATGCAAGCCGCTTCGGCGTGGTGCACCAGCGCATGCTCCGGCTCTCGCCCGACGGGCGGCGGCTCGACGGCGAAGACGTGTTCGCGCCGGCCCATGGCGAGAGCCTCCCCGCCCGCCGCGGTGACAATTTCGCGGTGCGTTTCCACCTCCACCCGCTGGTCAAGGCGAGCCGCCACAGCGACGGCCACGGCGTCATGCTGGTGCTGCCGAGCAAGGAGGTGTGGACGTTCGACGCCTACGACGAACGGGTCGAACTGGAGGAAAGCGTCTATCTCGCCGGCCCCGACGGGCCGCGCCGCTCGGTCCAGATCGTGATCTACGGGCACGCCCGCGCCGTGCCGCGCGTCCACTGGACGATCTCGCACCAGGACGCGCAGGAACCGGTGCGGCGCGCCGAGCAGGAAGAGCCGCAGCTGCCGCTATAGTCATTCGGGGCGCGCCAAAGGCGCGAGCCCGGAATCCATAAACACCAACGTGAATCGTCCTGGGGCGGCATTGCGCCCACGCAAACGATTGTGGTTATGGATTCCGGGCTCGCCACTACGTGGCGCCCCGGAATGACCCATGCCCGAACTTCGCCGCATCACACGCGCCCTTCTCTCCGTCTCCGACAAGAGCGGACTGATCGATTTCGCGCGCGCGCTCTCAGGCCACGGCATCGAACTTGTCTCGACCGGCGGCACCGCGAAGGCGATCGCGGATGCAGGCCTGAAGGTGGGCGATGTCTCCGAGCTGACCGGCTTTCCCGAGATTATGGACGGCCGGGTCAAGACGCTGCACCCGAAGGTGCATGGGGGGCTGCTCGCGATCCGCGATGACGCACGGCATGCGGCCTCGATGAAAGAGCACGGCATCGCGCCGATCGATCTGCTCGTGGTCAACCTCTATCCGTTCGAGGCGACCGTCGCCAAAGGCGCGGCTTTCGACGACTGCATCGAGAACATCGACATCGGCGGGCCCGCGATGATCCGCGCGGCCGCGAAGAACCACAATGATGTGGCGGTGGTTGTCGACGCGGACGACTACGCGCGCCTGCTCGACGAGTTGAAGCAGCACGGCGGCGCGACAACACTCGCGCTGCGCAAGTCGCTGGCGCAGAAGGCCTATGCGCGCACCGCGGCCTACGATGCGGCGATCTCGAATTGGTTTGCGAACGAGCTTGGCGAGGCAGCGCCCGCCTATCGGGCGTTCGGCGGCAAGCTCTTGCAGCCGCTGCGCTATGGCGAGAACCCGCACCAGAGCGCCGCCTTCTATCGCGCGCCCGAGCAGCGCTTCGGCGTCGCGACTGCGCGGCAGGTGCAAGGCAAGGAACTCTCCTACAACAACATCAACGATACCGACGCGGCTTACGAGTGCGTCGCCGAGTTCGACCCGAAGCGCCCGGCCTGCGTGATCGTCAAGCACGCCAACCCGTGCGGGGTCGCCGTCGCCGAGGACATCACCGTCGCCTACGAGCGGGCCCACGCCTGTGACCCGGTCAGCGCCTTCGGGGGCATCGTCGCCGTCAACCGCCCACTGCCGCTCGCCGCGGCCAAGGCTCTGGCGCCGGTGTTCACCGAGGTCGTCGTGGCCCCCGGCTACGACGGTGACGCCCTGGCCGCGCTCACGGCCAAGACCAACCTGCGGGTGCTCACCGCTCAGCCGCCCGGCGCACCCGTGCTGGACGTCCGGCCGGTCGATGGCGGCCTGCTCGTCCAGGAGCCCGACCCGGTGTCCACCGACCGCTCGGCGTGGTGGGTCGTGTCGGCCACGCAACCGACCGAGGCCCAGTGGGACGACCTGCAGTTCGCCTGGACGGTCTGCGCCGCGGTCAGCTCGAACGCCATCGTGTTCGCCAAGGACCGCCAGGCGTACGGCATCGGTGCCGGGCAGCAGAACCGCCTCGACTCCGCCCGCATCGCCGCCGAACGGGCCGGTGACCGGGCCGTCGAGGGGGTGTGCGCCAGCGACGCCTTCTTCCCCTTCCGCGACGGTGTCGACGTCGTCGCCGCCGCCGGGATCACGGCGATCATCCAGCCCGGTGGGAGCATCCGGGACGCCGAGGTCATCGAGGCCGCCGACGAGCACGGCATGGCGATGGTCTTCACGGGCCAGCGGCACTTCCGGCACTGATCCCGCCCGGACCGGCGCTCGGGATGCCCTGGTTCGCCAGGCCCCGGCCGGT
>Ga0190275_10003375_pt1 | contig 11384 bp, 10 predicted proteins | sample Popmic550T_FD_133745 | JGI IMG/M metagenome (GOLD analysis project Ga0190275, IMG submission 133745) | Populus adjacent soil microbial communities from riparian zone of Yellowstone River, Montana, USA - 550 T | ecosystem: Environmental > Terrestrial > Soil > Riparian zone > Trees stand | place... | reverse complement strand
TTCGGGTTTGACTCCGCAATATCGTTTGAAGAGCGCGGGTCGTAAATCTTTGATTTGTTCGTAGCTCATTGATTGATTCCTGTGAGCTACTTGTCGCATCAACTATCTGACTTTTGCAAGAGGTCTAATATATCGTTACGCTTGATGAACACTTTAAAGAAGGAGCATACAAAATAAGCAAAATTCGAGATACTCTGGAATCCTTACGGGATCTGTAAGGACCTACAGATGTGGTTTAAAGATTTAGCCTTTGTGCATTCCGCTGTAGTTTAACTTTGCGAAAAAATGATCCTCGATTATACTTTACAAACTCTGATACACTTATCAATACGAGGCTAATTACTTGGGCCAAAAACGTATTTATATTGAAACTTTCGGTTGCCAAATGAACGTCGCAGATTCGGAGCGTGCAGCGACAAGCTTACGCGCGCAGGGATACGAATTGACGGAGTCTTCGGAATCTGCAGACGTTGTTATTTTTAATACCTGTTCAGTAAGAGAGAAAGCCGAACAAAAAGTTTTCCACCGAATAAAAGATATTAAGAAGCAAAATAGTGAGAAGTTCCCGATCATTGGTATTATGGGATGCGTTGCGCAGTTGATGGGGCCAGCCTTACTTGAAAGCGACCATTCTTTGAAAATGGTGATCGGAACAGGCGCAACTGACAGAATTCCGAGGCTCTTGAAACATATTGCGGATACGAACGAGCAAATAATTGATCTGCATGGACGTGAGGAATCAGACATTTGGGATGCATCAACGACAGACCGTCATTCCAAATACATTGGATTTGTTCCAATTATCGAAGGGTGTAATAAGTTTTGTACGTATTGTATCGTGCCTTATTCGAGGGGGCGGGAGCGCAGTCGAATAGCACTAGACGTTATTTGCGAAGGACAAAATCTGCTTGCCAATGGTTATAAAGAGATCCAGTTAATCGGACAGAATGTTAATAGCTATCGCCCGCATTCTGATATTGGGCTGCAGGGCTTTGCAGGCGCTACGGCATTTTCAAAATTACTTAGGGCGATTTCTTCGACTGGTTTACCTCGAATTAAATTCACTACATCGTTCCCGCGAGATTTTCACGATGATATCGTAAGTGCCATTGAGGAAAATGAGAATCTTTGTAACTGGATTCATCTACCCGTTCAATCAGGGAATAACCGGATTCTCCGCGCTATGCGTCGCGGTTATAAGGCCGAGGAATACATAAAATGCGTTGAAACGATAAAGAACTCTCGTCGGAGAATTTCACTTACCAGCGATATCATTGTAGGTTTTCCGGGTGAGACTGAAAAAGAGTTCGAAGACACAATGAAATTAATTGAACAGTGCCAATTTGATGGCTTGTATATTTTTAAGTACTCAGAAAGGCGGGGAACTCCTGCTGCTAAATTGAATGACACGGTGACTTCAGATGAGAAGACGCGACGTTTTCTCTCACTGGAAAAACTACAGATGAGTATTCAGAATAAACTTTATAATTCATATGTTGGATCAACTGTAAGTGTTTTGGTCGAGGGGCTGAGCGCTAGGTCCTCGGAAGACCTGACTGGACACACAACCTGTAACAAGGTTGTGAATTTTAAGGGGAATTCAAATCTAATAGGGAAAATCGTTAATGTTTGTATATCGGAAGCCAAGGCGCATAGTCTTTACGGTAGACTAATTTGAGAGATGGAAAGAAGCGTGCGCTGATATGGAAATTGAAGTCAAAATTAGAGGGTTAATGATGGATCCGGGTAGCGGAACCCCCATCATTATTCTAAAAGATATAAATAGCGAAACGATGTTGCCGATTTGGGTCGGCGCTTACGAGGCCAACGCAATAGCTTTGGAAATAGAAAAAATTTTACCTCAGAGACCTATGACTCATGATCTTTTGCGAAACATCATTACAGAGATGGGGGCTAGCGTTGAGCGAGTGGTAGTGACGGATCTTCGTGATAACACTTTCTTTGCTGTGATAGTTATGAATGGTAGTACAGGCGAAGCAATTCTTGTAGATGCGCGTCCTTCTGATGCGATTGCTTTGGCCCTTCGTGCGGACTGCCCGATTTTTGTTAGTGAGGAAGTTATTCGCGCTTCACGTAACACAGTTTCGGATAATGTTGAGGCAAGTGATTCAGGGGCAGATGAAGAGTGGCCTGATGTAATTGGTGAGGCAGGAGATTTGACGATGTGACTCAAACGTATGTCTATTTTCTTCCCGATTGGAATTTGACATTTGAACCTTATTATTGCCATCGCAAACCAGAAGGGTGGAGTGGGGAAGACCACTACAACGATTAATCTTGCCTCTGCATTCGCACGGCAGGGGCATCGGGTTCTTTTAATTGATCTTGATCCACAAGGTAACAGCTCAATATCATTCCTACAGCCTCAGGCTATTTATAAATCTGCTTATGAATTGATGATTGATGGAGATAAGGATATATCTGACTGTATTTACCATACTCCAGTTGAAGGTTTGGATGTAGTGCCAGCAAGGATTAATCTGGCAAAATTAGAGACAAAGCTTGTGGGGGATTTTGACGCTCCCTTTAGACTTAAAGATAAACTTGAATTGTTAAAGGATCAATACGACGCCATTTTTGTCGACACGCCGCCTACTTTGGGTCTGATAACGGTGAATGCGCTGGTTGCAGCGACTCATGTCCTAATACCGATTCAATCCTCATATTATGCTTTGGAGGGAACTGATGATTTATTAGAGACCATCGAAAAAGTTAAAGCCCGCCCCAACCCTAATTTACGTATACTTGGAGTCGTAGTTACATTGTTTGATAAGAGAACAACACTTGCTAAGGAGGTCTATGAGCAAATACGAGAGGTATTTGGTTCTCAGATGTTTGAGACTGTAATTACTAGAAGTGTTCGATTGGAAGAAGCTCCGGCGTACAGGGAATCGATTTTCACATTCGCACCGCAATCTTCAGGGGCATTTGAATATGCAAAACTTTATGATGAGGTGATGAGGCGTGTCTAAAAGAGGACTACCTTCGGGGATACGCATGCGGCATGATGCGCATTACGTTGAGGAGTTAGCAAGTCAAGGGCCTGCTTCTCTCGGGCGAATGATCTCTGTTGATTCGCTTGATCCTAACCCAGAACAACCTCGTGTGGACATTGGAGATTTGACCGAACTGATAGCCTCTGTTAAAGAGCTGGGAGTGTTGGAGCCACTTCTCGTTAAGCCGACGGAAATTAAGGGTAGGTGGATGATCATTGCGGGAGAGAGAAGGTGGCGTGCGGCTCGTGCTGCTGGGCTTCGGGATGTTCCCTGCGTTGAAATGGATGTTGATGAGCGAACTATTGCGGAAATTGCCCTAGTTGAAAATATGCAAAGAAAGGACTTGACCCCTTGGGAGGAGGCGGATGGTTTAGCAGCCCTGTGCCACCGCTACGGGTACACCCATGAGGATGTCGCGAAGAAAGTGGGGAAGAGCCGAAGCACTGTGACTGAGGCACTAGCCCTAGCTTCAATACCTGAAGGGATACGTGAAGAGTGTCGGCAAGCCGGCATTAATGTTAAATCATTGCTTTTACAAATTGTTCGCCAGCCCGATACAAGTACCATGCGTCGAATGATTAGCGATATCGCCCATAAAGGGTTGAAAAGAGAAGATGTTCGTGCCTCTAGGCGGACAGGATCGGCCAATGCAGAGAGTAAAAGCTCAATTAAGCCTTATATTTTTAAATATAATTGGATGGATGGAGGGGCGAGGATTGAGATTCGCTTTGAAAAATCGTCGGTAGATAAGTCAGAGATAATTAGAGTGTTGAAGGCCGCATTGGACGAGTTCGATAAATAAATTCAGTTGATTACAGATTTAGGTTGTCTTTTTACCCTGTTTGGCGCGTCGTTGGAGGGATTTTGCCCATCGTTCAAGTGTTGGCTGGAAAGGTTTAAAAAGGCGTGCACGAAAATTGTGCTCCTTTTCATTCCACTTTTTGATGTTTTTCTCTGTGTAATCCTTCACAGAAGCTTCTAAATGACCTTTTTTTACTGAGTGGCGCAGGGTTAAAAAATGATGTTGCCCAACTAAAGAATAGAGAACGGCTGCCAAATTTGCTTTGAAAGTAAGCCTTGGAATAAATCTTTTGCGCAGTGATCCCGTCGGCAATAAGACATCCAATGAAATTTCGATCCAAGCTAATTGAGAGCCTTGTTTAGGATGATATAGCCCGGGAAGTTGAGAAAAGTACTTTTGCCCGCTCCGCAGGCGAGGGTCCTGAATTAAATCGACAAGCCGAACCCGATCAATTCCGAGGGTATGCTCTCTCGGGACTATTTTTAAAATATTATTAATAGTTTCTTCAGTATGAGCTGGCAGTGTAGGGCGACTTGATTTGTTCTCAATTTTGATTTTCATTGCGACTTAAGACAGATGCCTCGGACAGATTGGAAGAGCGCTGAGTGCTGAGTTAAAGCAGGTATTCGGTTTCCTTTAAAGAAAATGACGGCTATTTGCAAGCGTACAGATATTGAAACTTGCACATAAGGGCACGGCTATGCGGCGTCCGATAATAGATATTATGTATTCATTTGAGCATCCTTGACACCTATCATTGCCTATTGCTAAAGTACGCGGTCTTTTATATAGAAATCCCATAGTAGTACTATTCAAGCACAAGGAGCAAATCAATTGAGCAATTCAGGAAGTTATCTTTTCACCTCAGAGTCAGTCACCGAAGGTCACCCCGACAAAATTGCAGATCAAATCTCTGATGCTATCCTAGATTCCGTTCTCGAAATTGACTCTACAGGGCGAGTTGCCTGCGAAACGCTTGTAACTACCGGACTCGTTGTAATCGCAGGTGAAATTACGACACCTGCCCAAATTGATTTCTCGCGGGTGGCACGTGAAACCATTCGAGAAATTGGTTATACACGCGCCAAATATGGTTTCGATTGTGACACTTGCGCGGTTTTAACGGCAGTTGACAAACAGTCCCCAGACATTGCCTTGGGGGTCGACACAGGAGGGGCCGGAGATCAAGGGTTAATGTTTGGTTTCGCCTGTAATGAGACGGAAGAACTGATGCCAATGCCGATTCAGCTTGCACATCAGTTAGCGAAGAAACTGGCCGAAGTACGTCGCTCAAAATCTTTACCTTACCTACGGCCTGATGGAAAATCTCAAGTAACAGTAGAATACAGGGATGGGCGCCCTTCACGAATTGATGCTGTCGTTATTTCGACACAGCACTCCCCGGACGCAACTAATGAACAGATACGTGAAGAAATACTTCAGCAAGTCATCTTCGCGATTATCCCCACAGAACTGCGCGACAAGGCTACAAAGTATCATATTAATCCCACGGGCCGCTTTGTGACCGGGGGGCCACAGGGGGACGCAGGCCTAACTGGCCGAAAGATTATAGTGGATACCTACGGAGGATATGCTCCACACGGTGGTGGTGCTTTCTCCGGCAAAGACCCTACAAAAGTAGATCGTTCTGCCGCCTATATGTCCCGATACATAGCAAAAAATATTGTTGCCGCCGGTCTCGCCGAGCGTTGCCTCGTGCAACTAGCTTACGCAATCGGCGTCGCTGATCCTGTATCCGTGCTTATAGACACGGGTGGAACCGGAAGAATCAGCGACAACACCCTGTCGAATCTTGTCCGGGAGTATTTCCAATTAACCCCCCAAGGGATAATCGAAACCCTCAAGTTGCGACAGCCACTTTATAGAAAAACGGCTGCTTACGGACACTTCGGACGCTCTGAGGAAGGCTTTAGTTGGGAAAACACCGATCGATCACAGTACCTTCGCGAAGCGGCTGGAGTGTAGTAGGAAAGGCCGTCTTAAAGGTCTCCAGCAATCTCAAAAAATTCAACACCTAAACGCACCTTCAATGGTAGGGAGTAATAAAATGGATAGCACTAGTGTCGGTGAATTCGATGTTAAAGATATCGGCCTTGCCGACAGCGGCAAGCGCCGAATTGACTGGGCAGAACGCGAGATGCCCGTTCTGCGTCTCATTAGAGAGAGATTTGCTATTGAAAAACCTCTGCGTGGTGTGCGCTTAGTTGCCTGCGCGCATGTTACTTCAGAAACAGCAAATTTAGTGCGTACGCTCCAAGTGGGTGGTGCAGAGGCTCTGGTAATTGCCTCTAATCCCCTCTCGACACAGGATGATGTCGCTGCCTCCATTGTCTCAGAATGGGGGGTGCCCGTCTTCGCCATCAAAGGGGAGTCTACGGAGACTTATAATCGACATGTGCACACCGCACTTGACTTTCACCCCCAGATAATTATTGACGACGGATCGGATGTGGTCGCTACCCTTCTTAAAGAGAGAGGCGAACAAAAAAGCGAGATCATTGGCACGACGGAAGAGACAACCACAGGCATCGTGCGTCTACAGGCGATGGAGCAAGCCGGGGTTCTTTCCTTCCCCTCCATCGCCGTGAACGACGCACAGACGAAGCATTTTTTCGACAACCGCTACGGCACAGGGCAATCTACGCTCGATGGCATCATTCGTGCGACAAATATCCTTCTGGCAGGAAGAACCGTCGTGGTAGTAGGCTACGGCTGGTGCGGCAAAGGTGTTGCAATGCGCGCACGCGGCCTAGGCGCCAATATTGTTGTTACTGAGGTTAATCCCATCAAGGCGGTTGAGGCCATAATGGATGGCTTTCGAGTCTTGCCGATGGCCGAAGCCTCCGGCATAGGGGATGTCTTTATCACGGTCACAGGAAACCGGCACGTGATTGACGGCTCGCATTTCTCACGTATGAAAGACGGGGCGATTGTCTGTAACAGTGGACACTTCGACTTGGAACTCAATCTAGTCGCATTACGCGACATGTCGCTACCGCCAGTAACCCTGCGTCCGTTCGTTGAAGAATATAAATTGCTGGCCAGTGAACGACGAATCATTGTTCTTGGCGAAGGCCGTCTCATTAACCTAGCCGCGGCGGAGGGACACCCTGCCAGCGTGATGGACATGAGTTTTGCCAATCAGGCGCTGTCAGTGGAGTATCTTGTAAAGAATAAGGGAAAATTAAGGCCTGGGGTTCACATTTTACCTGAGGCGGTTGACACCGAAATTGCTGGGCTGAAACTGAAGTCATTCGGAATCAGCATTGATATTTTAACGCCTGAACAAATCGAATATATGTCCAGTTGGGAAACCGGAACGTAAACCGATTTGAGCCGGCCTGTTTTCCTTATTCAATCTTAAGTTCTGGAACGCGAGAGAAGGTATATACCCACCGCCATAAAAAGGAAAGATGGTGACCAAACAGCAATAAGAGGGGATATGAAGCCGCTTGCTCCAACTTGCTGCAAACCATTTGTGATCCCGAGGAATGCCAATCCGATGCCAATGGTTATACACAAAGCCAGCATGCTACTACGCCGGCCCAAGACTAATGCGAGCGGGGCACCAACAAGCACCATAACCAACGGATAAAAAAGCTCAACCTTCCTTCGTTCCAGGGCAACGATCAGTGAATTTACGGGAGCGCCGCTCGCTTTAAGCGTTTTTATGTAAGCGCTTAAAGCTTTGGTGTCGAATTCTGACGATTTTTTAACCCCGCTGTTAAGCGCTTGGAACTCTTCAGATGGTAGAAGCATAGTTGGGTATTGAAGGTGGGTAACCTTCTGCTCCCCAAAATTTATTACTTCAACCTCCTTTGCCATCATGCTTGCCGTTGGGCCGGGCGTGGCTTGCACAGATCTTAACATTTGCTCTAATTGCATTAGCTCTGGATTTAACTTGAAAATTATCAGATTGTTTATCTGCTGCCCGCCCTCAATCGTAGTATCGAACGTATATATACGCTTTGAATCTGTGCTCGAAATCCAAATCCTTCCCTGCTGGGCCTCCGTCTGAGCAGTTCCATTCTTAATTATTCCACGTAGAATGTTTTGCCGACGATTTGCGTCTGGCATCACTTTCTCTTGGATAAACCAAATTGCGCCTCCAAGCATCACCGCGAAAAATATACAGGGCAAGATGAGCCGGAAAATGCTCTGCCCGCTTGCCCACCAAGCTATAGATTCACTCCTGCGAACCATCAGGGTGAAAGAGATCAGAACAGATAGGAGAGTGCTAATAGGGGTTAAAGCGATGCACATAAAAGGAATTAAGAAAATAAAATATTTCGCCACGATGAGGCCGCTTATGTGGTTAAGCGCAATGAACCGGAGAAGCTCGAAAAATGTGAAGATTATAAATACTGAAACGAGCGTAGAAAAAGTAAGAGAGAAGTTCCATGTCAATGTTGAGAAAATTTTTTTATCAAGTAGGCCCAGAAATATAGACGCCCAACGTACATCCGATCCACGCCCCTTCATCTTTAGCGGCGTCCCGGCTCTTAGCTTGTCAGAGAGGGGGAGAGTAAAATTCCAGTAACGAGTCCATAAGAGCAATAGAGCGAATACAGTGGCAAGACAAAAAGCCAACCAAGATCCGACAACCGGTGAAACAACCGCTGCGCGACCGAGCTGCTCACCCGCCAGGGAAATCAGGTAGTAGAGCAACATGCAAACGAGAGAGAGCACAATACCTTGAGAGCGTCCACCTCTAATAGACCTTAACCCAAGACAAGCGCCGAAGAATGCGAAAATGATCGGCGAAAAACTGAGCGCCAGCCTTTTGTGTAGAGATAATTGGGATTCACGCCTTTTGGCTGGATCTGACTCGCTTCTGGTTTTTTGTTTAAGTTGCGCCCACCCCATCTCGTCGAACTCAGGCTCGCGCTCTCGAATGCGTTTCGCAAGGGCGCTCCTCCCAGCATTGAGGCGCTCGTCCTTAATACGCATGCTTGCGGAACGTTCAATCGTCACATGTTCGTCTCTCCTAATCGCCTCAATTCCCCCTGCAGGGAGAGTCGTGATAGTTGCGTCTTCGAGTACCAACTCAGTCTGATCGCCGGAAAAATCCAAACGCCCCTTCTGTGCTGTCACCAATCGAACTCGTCCATCTGGGTCTTGCCAGTAGATGAATATCTTCTCCCACTGTCCGCTCTCTCTGTCCCCTTCCCGAACATATACAACCTTACCGGGCATTCCCGTATAGAAACTTCTCGGCTCGACGGGCGACTCCAACTTGTAAAAAGCGGCCCTGAGACCTATCTCCCTTAGATTTCGCGCGGCTGCGGGTGCCACAGTGAAGCCGACGTAGAACGTTAAAAGGCCGATCAGTCCCCCGAGGATTAATGTAGGTAGGATGATTCTTAAGGTACCGATGCCTGCGGCCCGCATCGCAATCAATTCGCTATCATGCCCCATCTGACTAAAGCCTGTCGCCACACCGACAAGGGTTGACATCGGCAGTGTGAAGACCAAAAGGGTCGGTAGAAGGTTTAGCGCTACCTCCAACGTGAGGCGAAGCGGTGCCCCCGCTGAGCCTAGAATATCCGCGAACCTTGTCGTCTGCTGAATCAGTAAAATGATTGTGAGTATTGATAGACCTAGGGCTACGTAAGGCAGCACTGCAGCGATGATGTATCTGTCAATCGCCCTATGAAACATAGACGGTACTCATTAAGGTTCTTATTCACCCACAGGTTGCTTGTCCGCGGAGCGTTGCGGTTGAATAGCTTGGAAGCTCTGGTGATTGCCGCGTATGTCTTTCTCCAGAACCCTTTTGATCAACCCTCGGCTTATGGACGAAGCTATCTGTTGACCGGGGGCGGGAGTCTCCGAATACGCCTCTGACCAACTGGCCGGACGCAACACGCGTATTGAGGATAGTAATTCGTAAACTTCCTCGGACAGGAATCGCCCGCCACCTCTGTAACATTCAGCGCACCAAACGATGCCTTCGGGTGTGATATACGCGCCGCTTGATATTCTATCCTTCAGGTGCCCCCTACACCCCCCGCAAACCTTTGAGTCTGGGAGAAAGCCTGTGAGCCTCAGTATCCAAAGCTCGCAGTAAGCGAATATCGCTTGGGCGTTGTGCGGGGTGCTTGCAAGAGACTCCACACAGGCACGCAGCATCCTGAACAGCCTTTCATCCGCAAGATGCGGGGTCGCAAACTCTTTGACGAGTTCGACCAGATACCCCATCGATGCGACGACCTCGCTGCTTTCCGCTGCGCCGAAATATGACCTTAGAATCTCCGTGTTTTTGATGGTAACGAGCTCGCGCGCCTCTTTCTCGAAGTAAGTGAGGTTGATGAGAGTAAAAGGCTCCAGACTCGCGCCAAACTTGCTCTTCAGGCGGCGCGCTCCGCGTGCGACGCCACGGACCAAGCCCGCCTTTTCGGTCATGCAGACGGCGATCTTATCCGCCTCGGCCAGTTTGAACGTGTGCAGTACGATTGCTTCTGTTTCGACTAAACCCATTGTGTAGATGAACCCAAGTGTTGTTGAAGGGCTACCACGGAATCCAATAGAGCATCCAAGCCAGGCCGAGGCCCACTCCTACAAATTCAGCGAATATTTTAAGGCCGTAGAGGAGCCTTTCACGCCCTCCCTCGCGACCCACAATCCCGAAGATCAAAGCCACGAAAGCAGCGAATACGATCATCAGCAGAAAGTGCTTCAAGATTTCCTCCCTGCTCCTATGTCGAATGCGTCGAGAGCTAGAATAAAATTCAGTAGCCCGGCGGCCATCAAGAAAACATTGCCATACTCAGAAGTGGCGAGCGCAGGCTGCTCGTTCATTGCAAAGCCCGACATCCTTGAGAACAGATATAGAAGACCTGATCCCGCATTACAGAAACCGAAAAGGATTGAAAGAAGACCCTCACCTGAATCCTGGAAGGTGTAGATATGACCTCCTAAAGAGGTTCCCACAAGAAATGCCAAAACAACCGTTGCTCCTCCCAGGAAGCCTTTAAGGACGCATCCCTGCCCTAAGTGCCCGAGCCCCGGTAGAAGCCATCCGATGAAAGCTAAAAGCCAAGCTTTCGCGGGGTTGCTGCGTGTTGTTTTAGGGTCTGCTGCCAAAGGCTGTCTCCTTTTTCCTTAATGCGATCGATGGTTGAAAATCCTTATCGGACGCGAGCGAGTCAGTAGAGAGAAAACTCGCTTCGGATTTTTTCAAATGCCTCAACTTCTCGCTTCCAATTCTTCTCAATCTCTTCGAGCGAATCCCCTCTCTCAATCGAAAGGCGTAGAGAGTCTGAGCCGGCGATCACATCGAAGGGATTTTTATCGTAGACGTATTCGTAGGGCGGCTCTTTCCAACGGAACATCTCTGTGTACAAGTCGTGGCATGCCTTCACCACTGCAACGCCTGTTAGAACGGGTCTGAATGTCTCTCGATTCAGAACGTGTACCTGCACGCCCCCGCAAGTAACGCCCGCGTGCTTCTGAAAGGTCGGCGTGTAGACGACCGGACGAAACGTCACGCCGGGAAGCGCCATCGCCGCGAGGTCCGCCGCGAGCCGACCCTCGATGAACGG
>Ga0190275_10003374_pt1 | contig 11385 bp, 10 predicted proteins | sample Popmic550T_FD_133745 | JGI IMG/M metagenome (GOLD analysis project Ga0190275, IMG submission 133745) | Populus adjacent soil microbial communities from riparian zone of Yellowstone River, Montana, USA - 550 T | ecosystem: Environmental > Terrestrial > Soil > Riparian zone > Trees stand | place... | reverse complement strand
GTCGTGGGTGAGATCGGACGCATCTTCGGCGCCCTGCACGAAGAAGAGGGCCGCAGCGCAACCCGCTTCGGCGGCGACGAGTACCAGAGTATCCTGCCCGAGGTCTCTAAAGAGGAGGCCGCGGAGGTGGCGGAGGAGATCCGCCGCAGCGTGGAGGCACACGCCTTCGAGAGGGAAGGCACGACGGCCAGGACCACCATCTCTATAGGCGTGGCGTGCTACCCCGAAGACGGCGCGACCCGCCAGGAGCTGACCCACGCGGCAGACGCGGCACTCTACCGCTCCAAAAGGGCCGGCGGCAACACGGTGAGCGTGTAGAAGCACGCTCCGGCCCTTCGGGCCCACGCTTGTCAGGGTCTGGGCGGTTTGTGGCAGGCCTGCCTGTCGTTCGGGTGATGATGGGCTCTTAGCTGTATCGCGGGTTCTTCGGGCGTGCATATAATGTGTCTGGTAATAAGGTATCGGCGCGCCGCGAGGGCTCGGTGGCCGCGAAAAAGGAGGAGTGCATGACCCAACCGCAGGCGTTACCGTCCGAGACCGGGCACTGGTGGGCCCTGGCGATACGCGGAGCCATTGCCATAATCTTCGGGCTGGCCGCGTTGCTCAGGCCGGGTATTGCTCTAGAGGCTCTGATCCTGTTGTTCGGCGCCTACGCTCTGGTTGACGGTGTGTTCGCGATTGTGGGCGTGTTCGGGGGCACCCGCGGGGGAACGCCCCGCTGGCTGCTTCTCATCGAGGGAATAGCGGGCATCCTTGCGGGCATTATCGCCTTCGTGCTTCCGGGACTGACCGCGGTCGTGCTTGTGTACCTCATCGCCGCCTGGGCCGTCGTCACGGGGATCTTCGAGATCGCGACCGCCATCAGGCTGCGTCAGGAGATCAGGGGCGAGTGGGCGCTCATCATCGGCGGCGCGCTCTCCGTGCTCTTCGGGGTGATCCTGGCCGTTGTAGGACCGGTCGCGGGGTTGCTCTCGCTGATATGGCTGATCGGCATCTACGCCCTGGTATTCGGCATCCTGATGCTCATCACGGCCTTCCAGGTGCGCGGCAGGGACGCTGGCAGCGGCACCGACAGGCCGAGCAGGGTGGTCTGAACTTGTAGACGCCTGAACTAGGGCGAATGGTCGGCAAAGCGGGCCTGACCTATCTGGGGGTAAAGGGTGGCGCGAAGAAAGCGCTCCGGAGGAAAAACACGGACCGAGACGAGCAGGTATAGTCCCACCCCGATCCGTATCTCGAAGCGCACCCGTACCGTGCTCGTCGCGCTCGGCTTGCTCGTATTCGCCCTGATCATGTGGTACTCGCCGACTGTACCCGTCGTGCTGCTCGGCGGTTTCGCTGTAGCGCTCGTTCTCTCTTTCCCGGTGCGCTGGCTCTCCCGCATCATGCCACGGTGGTTGGCCATGCTCATCACGTTCCTGGTGCTTACAGGCCTGGCCTTGCTCGCCTTCCTCATACTGATTCCCATCCTGGCCGTGCAGTTGGTCTCGTTCGTACAGGCCGCGCCAGACATCGTGAAAGGGGCGCGAACCACGCTCGAGAATTTGCTTCAGCCGCTCGCCGATTACGGACTGCTGCAGGGCACCCCTGATGAGTTCATCAAGGAGCTGGAAGGGGACATACTGGACTTCGCCAGGTCCGTGGGACGTAACATCCTCGGCGGGCTACTTAGCTTCGTCTCCGGCACGATCAGCCTCGTACTCTCCCTCTTCGGGATTATCTTCGTCGCGGTCTACCTGCTCGCCAACGTCCGCGGGATCAAATTCACCTATCTTATGGTGGTGCCGAAGCGCTACAGGCGCGACGCCGCCGAGCTTTGGGAGAGCGAGGGGATCTCCCTGTCGCGCTATCTGAGCGGGCTGGGGCTCGACATGGCCATACAGGGCGTCATATCCTCCATTGGCCTGTTCCTCATCGGGGTCCCATACGCGCTCTTGCTCGGCACCTGGGTCTCTCTAACGGCGATAATTCCGTACCTGGGTGCCTGGCTTGGTGCCATACCGGCGGTCGTGGTCGCCCTCACCATCTCACCCGGCAAGGCCGTGCTGACGGCACTGCTCTACCTGATAATCCAGCAGCTCGAAGGCAACGTGCTGCAGCCGAGGATACAGGGACAGGCGATCAACATGCCATCGATCCTGATCTTCCTCGGCGTGATCGCGGGCGCAGAGATAGCGGGGTTCATCGGTATCCTTTTCGCCGTGCCAACCCTGGCGGTCCTGAAGGTCCTCTTCGACTTCCTACGCGTCCGCCTGTACACGGAAGATGCCAGCCCGGCCACCGCCTCGACTCATCCACCGGTACAAGAACCTGATACGTGATGCCAGGTCCGGACGCACGGTAATGCCAACGCGTGGACCAATATCTTTCACTAACCGTGGATTCCCGCTTCCGCGGGAATGACGGATGAGGGAATCTCGGCGCTCGCGCCTTGCCGCCGCCCGGCACCCAGAACTCCCGGGATCCGAGCATGTTCCAACCGGATGACCTCCCACCACGTCGCCGCCGTTCGGCAAAGATATTGCTAGAATCCGCGATTCCTCTGTAGGGACGGGGGTTTCAAACCCGCCAGGTCGCGAACCGCCCACGAACCACCCTAAGGCTTCATCTGGTATCGAAAATCCGCCACCTGCTCGGCGGCGCGGGCCGCCCTGAGCAGCATCGGCTCGGTGAAGTGGTCGCCCATGAGCTGGACTCCGACGGGAAGGCCTTCGGAGAGACCTCCGGGGATGCTGATCGCCGGTACTCCGGCCAGGCTGGCGGGGACGGCGCAGATGTCCTGCAGGTACATGGCCAGCGGGTCGTCGGTCTTCGCTCCGAGCTCGAAGGCGACGGATGGGGAGGTCGGAGAGATGAGCACGTCGTAGCGGGACAAGGCAGCGCGGAAGTCCTCGATTATCCTGGTCCTCACCTTCTGTGCCTGGGCGTAGTAGGCGTCGTAGTAGCCTGAGGAGAGGGCGTAGGTGCCGAGCATGATCCTGCGCTTCGCCTCGGCCCCGAAGCCCCTTTCGCGCGTCTGACGGTACATCTCGTGTACGCCGTCAGCAGGAACCCTCAGCCCGTACCTGACCCCGTCGAAGCGGGCGAGGTTGGAGGAGACCTCGGCCGGCGCAATGATGTAGTACGCCTCCAGCGCGTAGTACGCGTGCGGCAAACTGACTTCGCCGACCTCCGCCCCTGCGTCTTCGAGACCCTCGGCCACGGCGCCGACGACCTCGCGCACCCCGGCGTCTATGCGCTCGTCCATGAGCTCGGTTACCACCCCGACCTTGAGGCCCTCCACGCCACCGTCTAAATCGGCGAGATAGTCGGGAACCTCGACGTTGGCGCTGGTGGAGTCGCGCCGGTCATGGCCGGCTACGGCCTGCAGCAGGAGCGCCGCGTCCCGCACGTCGCGGGTCATCGGCCCGACAACGTCGAGCGAGGAGCCGAAGGAGATGAGCCCGTAGCGCGAAACCCGCCCGTATGTGGGCTTGAGCCCGACGATACCGCACAACGCCGCGGGCTGGCGCACCGAACCACCCGTGTCGGTCCCCAGTCCCCACCAGCCTTCGCCGGCCGCAACGGCCGCGGCGGAGCCACCGGAGGAGCCGCCGGGGACACGGCCCAGGTCCCACGGGTTGCGGGTGGGTCCGTAGGCCGAGTTCTCCGTGGACGAGCCCATCGCGAACTCGTCCATGTTGGACTTGCCGACCATGACGAGGTCCTCACCGAAGTTCTCCAGCGCCGAGGCGTCGTAGAGCGGCTTGAAGTCCTCCAGTATCTTCGACCCGCACGTGGTCCTCACACCGCGCGTGCTGAGTACGTCCTTGACGACGAGCGGAACACCCTCCCAGAACCTCCCGTCGCCGTTCTTCGCGTCCACCTTTTCGGCGCGCTCGAGCGCCAACTGGGGGGTTCTCGTGAGGAAGGCGTTGACCTCGTCGTCGACCTCCTCGACGCGCGCGTTGGCGACCTCGGCCGCCTCGCGGGCCGAGACCTCGCCGGTATCTATCTTGCTGGCGAGTTCGTGGGCCGTCAGGCCAAGCAGATTCTCCGGCATCTCAGTCGATCCTCGGGACGGCGAAGAGGTCGTCCACACGCTCTGGGGCGGGGGCCAGGGCCTCTTCCTGGGAGAGTTCGGTGCGTGGTTCGTCGGGACGGATGACGTTAGAGAGGTTCAGCGGGTTCGCCGTCGGAGGTACGTCCGCGAGGTCAAGCTCCCGGATCTTCTCTATGCTGTCCAGGATCGCGTCGAGCTGCGTGCCCATCTTCGCTATCTCATCGTCCGTCAGGCCCAATCGCGCCAGATTTGCCACGTGGCGCACCTGCTCTTCGGATATCATGTCTTGCCCCCGGTCTTTCGCTCGCAGAATGCCAACGTATCTTAGCGCAGCATGTCTCTCGTTGACGCCGTGGATTCCCGCTTGCGCGGGAATGACGTGTGGGAGGGCCGCGGGCTACAGATCGACCGCGGCCCTGTTCGAGCTGCCCCGGTACGGCTCAGGCTTCGCCGGTGGCGCGCAGGGCTGTGAGGAGAGCTTCGAACTCTTCGCGGCATTCTCCGCACAGGTGGAGGTGTTCCTGGACCAGCGGCATGGCCTCGGCGGAGTCGAGGCCGGCTAGCTGCATCGTTACGAAGCGATCGAGCTCCTCAAAGCACTCGTCGCAGCCGATCTCGCTCCTGTCACGGGTCCCGGCTATCTCCTGTACCACCGCTTTGAAAATTCCCTCGTCTATCGCCGGTCCTTTGTTCTGGGGCCCATCAACGCACCCCGATCAAGGGATGCGCCGGTCGGGCCGGATCTTACCTCAGGCGAAAATACCGAGCACGTCCTCCGCCGAGAGCCTCTCTGCCTGCATTCTGCGCTTGAGCCTTTTGCGGGCGTCGTAGAGTAGCTTGTAGAGCGCGTTGCGATTCGTATCCATGCGGGCGGCGATGGCCTCCAGGGGCATGCCGCCGAGCGCGGCCAGCAAGGCGACGCGTTGCTTCTCGGTCAAATCTTCATCCATGTAGCGCCGGAAGTCAGCGAGCATCATGCTCTTCGCCGTGGCCCGTTCGGGGTCCGTCACCGGGTCTGATGGCGCGACGGCGCGCTCACCCTGGCGGTCGATCACGTCCTCCAGGGAGACGTCGCGCCACCGGCTGCGCCGCATCTCGGCGAACGCGGTACGCACGCAGATCTTGTGCGCCCAGACCGTGAAGCGGCTCTCCCCCCGAAACGAATCGAGGTTGTCCAGGATCTTCAACAGCGCCTCCTGCACGAAGTCCTCCACGGAAGGGTCGGCACCACCCATCCTTCCACGTAAAGCCGCCCTGAGGCCCCGCACCAGCAGGCCGCGCAGGTCCGCGAGCGCCTCCTCCTTCTCCGGTCCCCGCAAAGTCGCGAGCCACTCTTCGTTACTGCGCTCTACTATCCGAAACCACCGTTGTCGCGCGTGCTGACCACCAGGATTGCAATTGTACCGACCTGGGCCGCCCCGGTCGCCATGTGAATATCGGCCGTCATGCAGGAGGTAAGAGTCTGGCCTGTCGGAAACTCTGTATCGGTGAGAGGGATAATGAGGCGGCGAAAACGCGCCGTGAAAACCAGTCACAGAGGAGGAAGCCGGAAGATGGAGATCCACGAGGCGGCAGGCGCATCCGACCGGGTCGGGGGCATGCCAGGTTACAGGCCTATCGAGAATTATGGAATCATCGGTGATCTGCACACCACGGCCCTGGTGGGGATGGACGGCTCCATAGACTGGCTATGCCTGCCGCGCCACGACTCCCCCAGCGTCTTCGCGGCCATCCTCGATGACGAGAAAGGTGGGCGATTCACTATCTCGCCCGACACGGATGGGGCCACCTGCAAGCAACTCTACTGGCCTGATACCAACGTCCTCGTCACGCGGTTCTTCACGCCCGACGGTGTCGGGGAAATCACGGATTACATGCCGATTGGCGTCTCGGACGGCGGCCAGGGCCGACACCAGATCATCCGCCGTGTCGAGGTGGTGCGCGGCACCATGGCCTTCCGGATGGAGTGTACCCCCGCCTTCGACTACGCCCGCCAGGAACACGAGACCGAGGTCGTTCCCGGTGGCGCGACGTTCCGTACTTCCGAGCTGAGCCTCGGCCTTGCGTCGTTCTTCCCCCTGCAGAGAAAAGGCAACGGGGCGGTCGCCGAGTTCACCCTTCGAGAAGAACAGTCCACGGTCTTCGTCTTGCGGCAGATACAGCAGGGAGACGACTGTGGGGTCTGTTTTTCGAAGATGGAAGAAGAAGAGATCTTCATGCGAACCGTGGAATACTGGCGGCGCTGGCTCTCGCGGTGCACCTACACGGGCCGCTGGCGCGAGATGGTCCGCCGCTCGGCCCTCACGCTCAAGCTGCTAACCTACGAGCCGACGGGGGCCATAGTGGCCGCCCCCACCATGGGTTTGCCCGAGGGCGTTGGCGGGGAGCGCAACTGGGATTACCGGTACACCTGGATCAGGGATGCCGCCTTCACCCTTTACGGCCTCCTGCGTATCGGCTTCACGGAAGAGGCGGAAGGGTTCATGAACTGGCTCGAAGCGCGCTGCCAGAGGTCTAACCCCGACGGGTCTTTACAGCTCATGTACGGCATAGACGGTCGGAGCGACCTCACGGAGACGACGTTGGACCACCTCGAAGGCTACCGCGGTTCGCGCCCGGTCAGGCTCGGCAACGGCGCCTACGACCAGTTGCAACTCGACATCTACGGCGAGCTCATGGACGCTGTCTATCTATTCAACAAGCACGGATCGCCCATCTCCTACGACCTGTGGACCCACCTGCGGGTTCTCATAAACTGGGTCTGCAACAACTGGCAGAACCAGGACGAGGGGATCTGGGAGACCAGGGGCGGCCGCAGAGACTTCGTGTACTCCAAGCTCATGTGCTGGGTCGCCATAGACAGGGGCTTGAGGCTCGCCGACAAACGTTCCTTCCCCGCCGACCGCGACAAGTGGCTGGCGATCAGGGACGAGATCTACGAGGAGATCATGGAGCAGGGCTGGAGCGAGGAACGCCAGGCGTTCGTGCAGTCCTACGGCGACGAGACCCTGGACGCCTCCAACCTGATCATGCCGCTCGTCTTCTTCCTATCCCCGAGCGATCCCAGGATGCTGAAAACGCTCGACGCCGTAAATCGCCCGCCGAAGGACGGTGGACTGGTCTCCAACAGCCTGGTCTACCGCTACGACGTGCAGAAGTCGTCGGACGGCCTGACGGGCGAGGAAGGAACCTTCAGCCTGTGCACCTTCTGGCTCGTAGAGGCGCTCACCCGGGCGGGGCGCCTGGAAGAATCCCGCCTCATTTTCGAGCAGATGCTCGGCTATGCCAACCATCTCGGCCTCTACGCCGAGGAGATCGGACACCGCGGCGAGGCGCTGGGCAATTTTCCACAGGCCTTCACGCACCTCACGCTCATCAGCGCCGCCTACAACCTGGACAGGGCACTCGGAAGCAACGGTTAGCACCCACAGAAGGGAGATTTACTCTATGGCAGCAGTACATTACGACGCCGTGGTGATCGGGTCAGGGCAGGGCGGAACCCCGTTGGCCAGAGCCCTGGCCGAAGCGGGACGGAAGACGGCGCTAGTGGAACGCGAACACGTAGGCGGGACGTGCATCAACGAGGGCTGCACCCCCACCAAGACGATGGTCGCCAGCGCGAAGACGGCCTACGTGGACCGACGTTCGGCCGACTACGGCGTCCACGACGGTCCGGTCACCGTCGCCATGCCCGAAGTAAGGCGTCGCAAGCAGTCGATCGTGGACAGCTTCAGGGAGAGTAATGAGAATCGTATCGAAGCAACGGAAGGCCTCGACCTGATCGACGGCGAGGCCCGCTTTACGGGCCCGAGAACGCTCGCGGTGCGCACGAACGACGGTGAAGAGTTCGAGATCGGGGCGGACAACATCTTTATCAACGTGGGAGCCAGGCCGGCCGACCCCCCGATCGAAGGCCTGGACAGCGTGCCCGCCCTGAACTCGACCTCCGTTATGGAACTCGACGAGCTACCCGAACACCTGCTCGTGCTCGGCGGCAGCTACGTCGGGCTGGAGTTCGCCCAGATGTTCAGGCGTTTCGGTAGCGAGGTCACCATCGTGCAACGGAGCGGCCAGTTGATGGGACGCGAAGACCAGGACGTAGCCGAAGCAGTCGCCGACATCATGCGCGAAGACGGCATAGAAGTCCTGCTGAACACACAGACCACGCGTGCCGCGCAGGATGACGGACAAATCCTGCTGACGGTGAACACGCCCGACAGGGAGCGCACGCTGGAGGGCTCCCACCTCCTCGTGGCGGCGGGCCGGCCGCCCAACACGGAATCGCTAGACCTCGACGCAGCCGGCATAGTGATGGACAAACGCGGCTTTATAGAGACGAACGAGCGCCTGGAGACCAGGGTGGAGGGCGTCTACGCCATCGGGGACGTGAAGGGCGGCCCGGCGTTTACCCACATCTCCTACGACGATTTCCGCATCATACGCACCAATCTGCTGGAGGGCGGGAGCGCCTCAGTTGCTGACCGTCTCGTCCCCTACACCATGTTCATAGACCCGCAGCTCGGCCGCATCGGCTTGAGCGAGCAGGAGGCCAGGGATCAGGGCCGCGACGTGCTCATCGCCAAGATCCCCATGAGCTACGTAGCGCGGGCCATAGAGATGGACGAGACCCGCGGCCTCATGAAGGCCGTCATCGATGCGGAGACAGACCGGATACTGGGATGCGCGGTGCTGGGAATAGAGGGAGGCGAGATCATGGCTATGATCCAGATAGCCATGATGGGCGACCTGCCCTACGCCGCCCTCCGCGACGCCGTGTTCGCCCACCCCACGCTCGCCGAGTCGCTGAACACCCTGTTCTCGACCGTGGAAGAGTAAAGGAGAGCAGGAGGACCCAGATGATGCCCGAAATCTCCCTCGTAGGCGTGCTGATCGTGGCCGCGGTCGCCTTCGTCGTGCCGCTCGCCCTCGGCCTCGTACCGGTGCTGCGGGTCCCGTCGGTCGTCGTCGAGATCGTGGCCGGGATCGTGATCGGGCCGGCAGTCCTGGGCATTGTGGAGGTGGATGCGCCTCTGCGCTTTATGTCCCTGCTCGGCCTGGCTTTCCTGTTGTTTCTGGCGGGGATGGAGATAGACCTCGGCGGCCTCTTGCGCGGCGGGGCCTTGCGTAGCGCCGTACTCGGGTTCGTGTTATCTCTGGCCATAGCGTTCGGTGTCGGCCTGTTGCTCGGGGTCGCCGGGCTCATAGAGTCTCCGCTGCTCGTGGCCATCATGCTCTCGGCCACTTCGCTCGGTATCGTCGTCCCCGTGCTCGCCGACGCGGGAAAGAGCCAGTCTACCCTGGGACAGTTGGTGATCGCGGGCTCCTCGGTCGCGGATTTTGGGGCCGTGATCCTGCTCTCGCTGTTCTTCTCGGGGGACTCCAGCAGCGTCGGGTCTACGCTGCTCTTGATCGGGGCGTTCGTCGTGCTCGTCGCGGCCGTCGGGATCACGGTCGCCGAGTTCGAGCACGTGGGACGGCTGAACGCGGTCCTCCTGCGACTGCAGGACACGAGCGCCCAGATAAGGGTGCGTGGCGCCCTCTTGTTTTTGATCGGCTTCGCCGTAATGGCGCAAGTCCTGGGGCTGGAGATCATACTCGGAGCCTTTATCGCGGGCACCGTGTTGAGGCTCGTGGACAGGGACGGGATGATGACGCACACCTTTTTCAGGCAGAAGCTGGAAGCGGTCGGCTTCGGCGTCTTTATCCCATTTTTCTTCGTCGTGAGCGGGATCCAACTCGACGTGGGCGCGCTCCTCGCCGGAGGCGGGGCGGCGCTTGCTCCGGTGCCGATCTTCCTGCTGGCCCTGCTGCTCGCCCGCGGGCTGCCGGCGATCCTGTACAGGCCGCAGGTCGACACGAGGGGCGTGCTGGCGGCAGCCCTCTTACAGGCGACCTCCCTGCCGTTCATCGTCGCGACGACCGGCATCGGTATGGGCCTGGGAATCCTGAGCCCGGCCACGGGCGCGACCCTCGTCGTCGCCGGCCTACTCTCGGTCGTGCTCTTCCCGCTCGGCGCCCTCACTCTCCTGCGAAGCGGCAAGGGACCGGCAGCGGAATAGCCCTACAGCGGTTTGCGGAGGGGTCGACCCTTCCGCAAACCGCGCCATCAGCATTCAGCCGTCAGCGTTCTGCTCTTGCTGAAAGCTGATCGCTGAAAGCCTGGACCACAAAATGTCGGTAATTTCGCAAACCGCTTTAGAGGCCACACGTTTGCGAACGCAACCGCCCGCTCTATCCCTTCAGCTTCATCTGCGCCGCCGTGACCGTGTTGTGGAGGAGCATCGCGCGGGTCATCGGGCCGACGCCGCCGGGGACGGGGGAGATCCAGGCCGCTTTCGGCTCGACCTCATCGAACCTGACGTCTCCGACGAGCCCCCCTTCCTCCTTACGATGGATGCCGACGTCCACGACGACCGCACCTTCCTTTACGTGCTCGGAACCGACCATCTCCCTGCGTCCCGCGGCGACGACGAGGATGTCGGCCCGCCGGGCGACCTCCGGAAGGTCGCGCGTTCGCGAGTGGCAGACCGTGACGGTGGCGTTCTCGCGCAGGAGTAGCTGCGCCAGCGGCTTGCCGACCAGGTTCGAGCGTCCGATGACGACAGCGTCTCGACCGGAGATTTCTATGTCGTTGCGCTTTAGGATCTGGATGATGCCGTGCGGGGTACAGGGCAGGAGGCTAGGCAAGCCGATGGCGAGCCTGCCTGCGCTCTCGGGGCTCAGGCCGTCCACGTCTTTGGCTGGGTTTATGGATGAGATCAGGGGCATGGCGTCGAGTCCGCCAGGGAGGGGGAGCTGAATAAAGAACCCTGAGACCGCTTCGTCCTGGTTCAACGCCCCCACGAGTGAGGCGAGATCTTCTTGCGCCACGTCCGCCGGGTAGCGGTGGACCCGCGACTCTATGGCGACTTCCTGGCTGTCGCGCTCTTTGGAGGCGACGTAGGTGACGGAGGCAGGGTCCTCGCCGACGAGGACCACGTCGAGACGTACGGGGACGCCCCGATCTTTGAGTCGAGTAACCTCGGAGGCCACCTCGGAGCGGACCGCGGCCGCAGCAGCTTTACCGTCCAGTATCTGCGCCATGAGCCCTAGAGAACCGAAAGGAGTACGGGGGCCACTTGCTTTTTGCGGCTCATCACGCCGGGCAGGTCGATGACGCCGTTCTGGGCCCTGGAATCGAAGGCCTGGTGCACGGGTGAGCAGTCTCCGACGCAGAGAAGCTGGGTTCCGCCCTCCATGATGTCCGTGACCATCAGCGCGGAGAACAGGTACTCGTTCTCCCCCTTCAGGTCTTCCAGGGCTTCCATGAGCTCGTCCTTGCGCTCCAGGAGACCGGTACCGAC
>Ga0190275_10003373_pt1 | contig 11386 bp, 7 predicted proteins | sample Popmic550T_FD_133745 | JGI IMG/M metagenome (GOLD analysis project Ga0190275, IMG submission 133745) | Populus adjacent soil microbial communities from riparian zone of Yellowstone River, Montana, USA - 550 T | ecosystem: Environmental > Terrestrial > Soil > Riparian zone > Trees stand | place... | reverse complement strand
TGGAGATGACCCAGGAGGAGGCCGAGGAGCAGATCGCGCAGCTCCAGCCCCCCCGTCACGCGGGGGGCTCCCGCGTCCAGTTCCGGGATGTCCCGGCCCGTGCGCTGGATCTGAGGCGGGAGCCGCTGCCCCCGGGGATCCCCGCGCAGGTGAGGGATCCGGCCACGTGGCCGCTCTGGTGGCATGCGCCGAGCGGCTCGGGGCGGACCCTGACGGGGCAGTGGCTCGAGGCCCGAGCTCAGGCGGTGTTCCTCCAGGCCGAGACGTGGGCCGAGGCCGAGCGCCAGCTCCCCGAGCAGGGCGCTGTCTTCATCGAGCTCGGCTCCGCGGAGGGGGCTCCCTTCCACGCGACATGGCCGTCCGGACTGAAGATCTGTGTGGCCACCGAGGCACCGCCTCCCCGGCCTCCGGAGCTGGAGGCCGAGCGCGGCCCGCGGGAGCTGCGTGAGCACCCCAAGGCCCAGTCCCCTCGGAGGCTCGCGTCCTCGCCCTGGCTCGGCGTGAGCAGCCCGGATGTGCGCTCGTGGCTGCACGAGCTGGTGGCGTGGGTGGAGGAGCGCGTCACGGTCGACGGGTTCGATCGGGAGGCGTGCCAGCGGTGGCTGTTGGAGACACCGGACGTCCTCGCCCGGATTGACACCCTCAGCACGGCGCTGGGCTTCATCGGGCTCTTCGCCACCTTCAGCAGGAGGGGGGACGCCGCGGGGCTGGCCAAGGCGCGACGCTCGGCCGATCTGGCCCGGCTCTTTCTGCGCATGCGCCTGCAGCAGATTGAGGGCGTCGAGCTGCCGCAGGAGCTCCTGTGGGAGCGGCTCCAGCACCTGGGCCGGCGTCTGCTCGTGGAGAGCGAGACGCCGTGGTTCGAGGCCCGCTCTCTGGACACGTGGCATGCCCTGGTGCACATGCGGCCGGACCATGCCGATCTGGAGTGGCTGAAGGAGCTGGAGCGCCAGGGGATGAAGGTGGACCGGGGGGCCTTGGAGAAGCTCGAGGGCCGTCTCCCGGCGGACGCGTTCCGGATCGTGCGGGCCCTGAAGGATCTCGGCTTGCTGCGCGAGAGGCAGCCCCAGCAGCTGGCCTTCCAGCCTCCCTGGGTGCTGGCGTCGCTGATCGAGCAGTCCCTCCTGGAGACGCTGGAGCAAGGGCCCCACACGTGGGGCGGTGTCCTGCTGCGCCAGGAGCATGCGGCGGCGGTGTTCGAGGCCCTGCTCGAGCGCTGCCGGGGGGGAGACTTCGCGCTCGTGCGAGGTGTCCTGCAAGGGCCCGACACGCGGTCCCCCGCCTGGGTTGCCGCGCTCGAGGCCTCCTTTAGAGTGCTCGGCCTGGTGGCCCTCGAAGGCAAGTCCGTGCCGGACGAGCTCCGCCTGGGCGTGCTCCGGCTCCAGCGGGCGCTGGTCGTTCCGGATGCCGGGGGGCTGCCTCGGCCACGCATTGCTTATGAGCTGGCCTCCGCGGGGGAGTCCGTCCTGGTCGATCACCGGGTCTGGTACGCCGCCCTCCTGGCACTGTCCGAGACGCTGACTGCCGGAGCAGACCTCGCGCTCGACTCCTGGTGTGCGAGGCCCTCCGCCGATGCCCGGAGGTGGCTGCTGTACATGGCCTCCTATCGGTCGCCGCAGGAGCGGCGCATGCCCGAGCAGTGGCTCATGCCGCTCCTGTTGCTGGGCGGCCGTCTGCTGGACAAGCTGGGCCCGCTCCCCCCGCCCTCCACGGCGGCTCCGCTGCTGCTCCAGCCTGAGCGCCTGCTCCGCTTCCTCCAGCAACAGGCGCTCTCCTTGAGCCAGCTGAATCAGGCCGTGTCCTGGCATGCGCTGGGCACGCTGCTGCCGGAGTATGCGCGGCGGCGCGGGGTGGACTGGGAGCAGTGTGCTCGGAAGGTCTGGGCGGCCTGGCTCTCCTCGAGCGCCGGGGATCTTCCGCCGTTCCTCCACCCCGAGGAGGCCCACGCCAGGATCTTCTGGCAGTTCCTGCCCCCCGAGGCAGTCGAGGTGCTCGCCGGCAAGCGCCACCGCCAGCTCCTCGGGGAGAAGGACGCCTGCAGGTTCTTCCAGCCGGAGCACTGGCAGGCGTTCATCCGGGTGTGGATCGACAAGGCAGAGTCCTGGGGCGTCGCTCCCCTGCACGCGCTCTGGCAGCGGATTCCGCCGGAGTATGTCCGGCAGGCCATCCGTGCCGGGCGACCGGACAGCCATGATCACGCTACCCGCAAGGAGCTCTGGCAGCGCCTGCCCGAGGTGTTCTGCGAGGAGATCGACGGGCTGTTCCGCCAGGGGCAGTGGGACAAGGGGCTGACCCAGGTCTGGGGCGCACCCCCCTCGTACATTCCGCGGCTGCTGGCCAGCGCGAAGGCCGCGCTCGAGCACCGCGGCGCGCCTCCGCCCTCCTCGGTCATCCAGTGGCTCCACCAGATGATCGCCCAGCGGGTGCCGGACTGGAGCAAGGCCTGGACGCTGCTCGAGTACCTGATGCCTCCGGCTCCGGTGTGACTCAGAGGACGATGGGAGGCTCGATGAGTGCGGGGGGCGTGGCCCGCTTGTCCCTGGGGTCCGCCACCCACTCGGGCTCGCGGGCAGTCTCTCCGCGCTTCCAGGCACGAGGCACGCGCCGCAGGCCGATGGGGAAGATGCGCAGGTGCCCCTCCTTGTCGATGTGCAGCCGGATGAAGTTCTTCCAGTCCGGGATCGCCAGGGAGGAGAACGCCTCGTTGGGGTGGGCGCCGAAGACGTTGAGCGAGAGGAGCAGGTAGAGGCCCATGATCGTCGGTCCGGCCAGGAAGCCGCCGACGAAGATGAGGGCAGCGCTGAGCATATCCCTCCCCAGGCTCCGGAAGGGCAGGTCCACGAGTGAGCCCATGAGGTGAGAGACGCCCCAGGCGATCAGGAACGCCGCGGTCAGGTGCAGCAGTCCGTGCAGCAGCCCGACGAGCCAGCGCCAGCGGCCGAAGCGCCGGTCCGCGAAGCCCATCAGCCCCAGGATGACCAGCGTGGAGATGAGCACGATCCCCGGATTGGAGAGGGCCGTGCGCACCACGAGTCCCAGGGCCTGCGGCACGTTCGCCCCGCCGAGGTTCACCGAGAGCGCCCAGGCCAGCAGCATGTAGAGCAGGCCGGTGAGGACTCCGAAGCGGGGGTTGCTCACCACGAGCCCAAGGTTGCGCCAGCACAGCCGCTGGGACTCCTGGGGGCTGGGGAAGATCTTGCGCGGGGTGAAGCCGTCGGCGAGCTCGGCCTCCTTGCGGGGCAGGTGCGTGGGGTGCAGGAAGGCGCCGCCGCCGCCCGCGATGATCTTCTGCCGCCCCTCTGGGTTGGCGTGGCGCCGGTAGTGGTGGAGGTCTCCCGCGAGGAAGACGCTGACCTTCTTTCCGAACACCTGCTCCTCGAGGAAGTCGAGGTTGTTCTCCAGGTAGGACCGGCCCTCCTTTGGGCGGACCTGGGAGACGAGCCACGCGGGCTCCGCCAGGCACAGGATGATGCGATCCTCCTCGCCCATCTGCTTCGCGAGCTCCTGGAAGTAGCTGACCTGGGGCTGGTCGACGTCCGACTCGAGCTGCATGTCCGTGCCGATCAGCCACCACCCATGCGGGAGCTTCGCGGCGAAGTAGCTGCGCCGCTGGCACGTCTCGAATCCGGAGAGGGTGCGGCCCTGGCAGAACAGGCGCATGAAGGACACGAGCCCGTCGTACCAGTCATGGTTCCCCGGGACGGCGAAGAGGTGGGGTGGTGGCCGCTGCCCGCGCAGCGCACAGGTCCAGGGATGGAGGGTCCGCTCCTCGTACGCCAGGAGGCTGGCGTCCGGGTACACCTCGTCGCCGCCGAACACGAGCACCGCGCCGCCCCGTGTCTCATGGGTGGCGCCTGTCTCGTCCCGGAGCGTGAGGGAGGGCCGTGCGACCGTCTCCGCCACCGCGTAGGTGGAGTTCCAGCCGTCCCCCAGGTCCGACACGTAGTCGAGCCAGAGCTCCTGCCGGGGCCGGCCCGCAGCATCCACGGAGACGTCGCAGGGCTTCACGTCGGGGGCCGCCAGCGCGTCGAGCAGCCGGCGATCGGCCTGCTTGCCGATGGTGGCGGAGATGGCGGACCGAATGCCCGTCTTCACCAGGGTGAGCGGGTCGAGCCAGGCCACCATCTTCCGGGCGGGCGGGCGCTTGGGGGGCTTAGCGGGAGCGGGCGCTGGAGCGGCGATCACGTCGGTGGTTGAGGCCATGGCGCCTCCTTCATGGGGGGAGAGGGCCGAGGCGTGATGCGGTGGGCTCGAGCGATGAGGTGATCGGCGAAGCGGTCCGCCAGGGCGGCGATGGTGAGGCTGGGATTGGGGCCGGTAGGGCCCGGCATCGCTGCACCATCCGCGACATAGAGGCCGGGGTGGTTGAAGACCTCACCCTCCGCGCTCACCACGCCCTCCTGGACGGTGCGGCCCATGGGGCAGCCGCCGAGCGGGTGCACGGTGATGACGCGGCTGAGGTAGCTGAGCGGGTTGTGGAGCAGCTTGCCTTCGAGCGCGTCGGCGATCTCCGCCATGGTCTGGCGGACGCGCCGGAAGTAGCTGGACGAGCGGCGAATGCTCCAGTCGAGCTCCAGCATCCCATCGCGGTTCAGCGTCATCCTCCCATCCGGGATGTCCCTGCCCATGGCGAGCAGCGGCAGCGAGCTGGCCGAGCCCACGCAGTCCCCGAGGACGTCGGCGATCTCCGCGCTCACGTCGCTGTCCCGGGTGAGGCCGAGCCACCCCTTCACGAGCCGGTGGCCCAGCCGCGCGAAGCGGCGCAGGAGGGCGAGCTGGTTGCTGCTCTCGTAGAGCCAGTTGACGAACTCCGGGTAGCCCGCGTCCTCCACGTAGTAGCCGCGTCCGGTGCCTCCCTCGGCGGCGTCCCGGATGTGGAGGGCGCTGGTGATGACCGGGCCACGGCCGCCGTCGAGGATGCGCGGCTCGCGCTTGCCCTTGCTGCCTTGCGTGGACTTGAAGAGGAACCCCAGCATGTCTCCATTGCCGCAGAACCGCGTCCCGAGCTGGCCGCTGAGCCCTGGGAGCGCGTGCTGGTTCTTGAGCAGCAGGTAGGTCGTCCCGAACGTCCCCGCCGCCAGGACGAGCTTGTCCGCGGAGATGATGGTGCGCGGCAGCATCGAGGTGGGCACCTCGGGCCGCTCGCCCTCACGGGCCTCCGAGTGGTCCACGTACTCGACGACGTACTCGCCGTCCTCGGGCCAGAAGGCCCTCACCTCGCACCGCACGCGCAGCTCCGCCCCGAGCCGCTTGGCGGCCGAGAGGTACGTGTAGTCGAGCGTGTTCTTGCTGCCGTAGTTGCAGCCAATGTCGCACTCGCCACACAGCCGGCACGTGAGGCGGGTCCGCCCGTGCAGGTTCGGGTAGCGCTCGGGGATGGGCTCACCGGGCACCGGGGCCTGGCCCGGGTTGGCGAAGGTGACCGCCAGCGGGGGGAGCTGCCAGTCGTCCTGGAGCCCCATCCGCTCCGCGGCGACCTTCATCGCGATCGTCTTCGAGGTGTGACGATAGGGCTCGTGCTCGAAGGGGTAGCGCTGGGGCTTCAGCATCCTCTCCACGGCGTCGTAGTGCGGCTCCAGGTCCTCGCGGGTGACGGGCCAGTCCTCGTACCCGCCGTCCTGGAGGTTCTCGCGGACGAAGGTCTTCTCGTCCTTGCGCAGCAGGACGTTGGCGTAGATGAGCGAGCCGCCGCCCAGTCCGCTCGCCACCACGCCGCCCAGGCTCTTGAAGGACCACAGGTTGAAGAGCCCGTGGAGCCCCTGGCTCGGGTCCCAGAAGTTGCGGCGCATGCCATAGGGGCTGCGCGGGAAGGAGCCGGGGGGATAGGCCTTGCCGCGCTCCAGGACGCAGACGCGCAGGCCCGCCTCGGCCAGCCGCCAGGCCATCACCGAGCCGCCAAAGCCCGAGCCGACGATGATGGCGTCGAAGTGTTCACGTCGCGGGTTCATGGTGGCTCCTGGCTCATGGGGGAGAGATGGCCTCACGCTCGACGGCCTCGGGCTCGCGGGCCATGGGCGCGTAGACGTCCCAGAGGGTCCCGAGGAAGAACCGGCCGAAGCGCATCACCGCCTGGGCGCCGTCGGTCCCCGAGCGAGAAGAGCGCATGCTGGAGACGAGCTTGAGCAGATCTCCGAGCCCCAGCTTCAGGACGCCCGCGCCCACCACTGGGCCGCGCTCGTCCGGGCCTTCGTGGAGCCGGCAGTAGAGCCGGGTGGTGTCGTGCCAGAGGTCCGGGCCCTTGTCGTCGCGGATCGTCTTGGTTCCGGACAGGTAGTACTCGCGGCCCTGGTGCTCGAAGGCCATGCCATAGGTCATCAGCCGGGTGTTCGGGGCGTCGCCAGCCTTGAAGAGGTTGAAGCTCCCGCGCTTCACGGGGAGGTTGTCCCCGAAGGGCGGATAGGAGACGTGGGCCACGAGCCGGGCCGCGTGCTGAGGGTCTCGGATGAACGCCTCCATGTCGTCCACGCTGATGGTGGCGTGGAAGGTGAAGGTCGAGTGGCGGCCCTTGCCTGCGCCGGCCGTGGGATCGGTCTCGTTGAGGGCCAGTGGGCCGGACATGGTCTCGCGGAAGGTGAGGTCGGGAGCGGGTGCGTTCATCTGCGTGATCTCCGGTGTGAGCGGCAGGCCCTGGTCACTGCGTGTGTCGAGGTAGCGCCGGGCGTCCGCGTACCCCAGGTCGATGAGGGAGCCGGCGGTGATGTGGCCGGCGTAGAAGTCCGGATCGAGCGGCAGGGGCCGCTCGGGCCTGACGAGGTGGACCACGATGGGCTGGCGGTGGCCGTGCACCACCTCTCCGGCCCGGATGCGGTCGTTGAGCTCCTGGATGCGCTCGAGCTGTTCGAAGAGGGCGCCGTTGGCGCTGAGCTCGATCATGTGGACGTACTGGTGGAACACCCCGCGCTGGTAGGTGGGCGTGTTGCCGATGCACCACAGCACCCAGAGCTCCTGGGCCCCGCGCCGCACCGCTTCGAGCAGGTTGGCGTCCTGGATCCAGACGGAGTCCAGGTAGAGCGCCGTCCTTGCGAACGGGCGGCATGAAGATGGGCAACGAGATGCCCGCGACGAGCAGATCCAGGTCCACGCGGGTGTGGGGGATGGCCTCGTTCGTCTTGCGGGTGAAGTCACAGACGTTGAAGGTGCCCTGCATCGCCGTGTGGGCGCGGATGGCGTCCACGTTGATGCCGAGGTGGGGGAAGACGTGCTCGCGGATGCCATCCGCGTCACCCATGGCCTCCATGTCCCAGGCCTTCAGGTACTTCTCGGGCGAGACGAAGGAGACGAAGTCCTTCACGCGCAGGGTTCGCCAGCGGTCACACATCTCCGCGGGTGACTGGCCCGACAGCAGCATCGCCAGGTTGATGATTCCGCCCGAGGTGCCGTCGCCGTGTGTGAAGCGAAGCCCCGCGTCCTGGAGCGCCCTCACGACTCCTGCCTGCCAGGCCACGCGCATGCCACCGCCCGCCAGGATGAGGGCCCGCTTCCGCCCGTCCTCCGTCGGTGAGGAGGCGAGAGGTGAGGTGACGGGGCGCGGCTCGGTGGGGGGAGGGGCCTTGGGCGCGGACTTGAGCGGAGGGGACAGCGCCACGCGCTCGGAGCGGCGCAGCAGGCCGAGGTAGCCTAGGATCAGCAGCCCGGAGAGGAGATCAAACCCAGCGACCCCCAGCGCGAGCGGAGAGAAGATCCCCCGGGCCACACCCAGGCTCACCGCCACGCACGCGCCGAGCTTCTGAAGCCCGGCCCACACGAAGGCGGCAGGGTTCTCCTTCGGGCGGACCAGCGCGTGGAGCAGCAGCCCTCCGAAGAGGACCATGAACATGCCGACGATGCCGAAGAAGTGGCGGCTCGTCGGAGTGGACTCGGCGCGGAGGAACTCGAGCTCGAAGCCGGGAGCGATGAGCTGCACGGCGCCGCTCACCACCGTGGCGACAGAGATGGCGACGAGGCTCCAGCGCAGCCAGGGCTCTCCGCGGCCCCTCATGACCGGGCCTCCACCCACCGGCGGGCACTCGGCTCCTGGGGAGCGGGCTTCGCGACCTCGGCGCGAGCGGGCTTCTCTGCCCGCAGCACCTTGTGGGCGAAGTAGCCCATCATCGCCAGCCACTGGACGGTCCACAGCCCTACGCGGATGCGGTTGGTGTTCATCCACGCGGCGAGCACTTCACGCAGGCGCTCGGGGTCGCGGATCCCCGCGGCCATCTCCGCGTTGTAGCGGAAGATGAAGAACCGGGTGAGCAGCGTGGCGGCCACCACGCCGAGCAAGACGATGGCGGGGTACCAGCGCAACGGGCTCTTGCGCTCGGCGAGGAACAGCACGACGGCGGAAGCGAGCATCACCCCCGTCATCCAGGTGAAGAACCGGGTGGCGGCCGTCACCTGGGGGACGAACTGGAGGTAGTAGGTGTCCACCGTCAGCTGAGGGGCGATGGGGAACGAGAACAGCACGAGCGACCAGCCAGTCCCCAGGTACATGGAGGTACAGAGGAACAGCAGGCACGCATTGAGCGTGTGAAGGACCGAGCGCCTCATGAGTGCGCTCCCAGGCCGGCGCCGTCCGAGACGCTGTCGGGCCGGCGGGGCTCGGCGCCCTGAGGGCCCTCCTCCTCGGACGCTTGCTCCAAAGAGCCCGCCGTCGCAGCCACGGGGGGAAGCGTGGGCTGCCTGCTACCAGCGGCCGGGGGAGCCAGCCACTCCTGGCTCAGCCCGAGATCCGCCACACTCTCCAGGCCCTCGGGCTGACCGGCGGGGAGCTGGGGGTAGCTGAGGAACCAGCACTCGAAGTGGTCATCCAGCTCGCCGCTCGAGGAAGGCAGGAAGCCCACGAAGAACGGCTTGGAGGCAATGCCGAGCTTCTTGAGGGGCTCCACGCGCGGGTGATCGCCGAGGGTGAGCCGGGCCGAGGCCTTCCGTCCCAGCCGGAACGCGAACTTCCCGCGGAAGTAGATGAAGGACTTCATCAGCATCCCGCGGAACTGGCAGTAGTTGGCGCCGCTGGCTCGCAGGGGGAGCCAGGCCTTCCCGGGCCGATCGATCTCGATGCGCACTCCCAGCTTCCCGTCCTTGTCGTACTGGCTGCTGACGGTCTGATCGCTGATGCGGAAGTCCAGGTTCGCCTGATGCTTGGGCATTCCCCAGATGCCCTTGCCGCCCTTCACGGAGATCTCCGTGCTCACCGGCAGGTCCACCACGTACTGGCCCAGCCCGTAGTGCTTCTGGAAGAGCAGGGGGAGTACCGGGGGCGCGGGCCTCGGGCCATGGGTGCACGCGATGGCGACGCTGAACTCGATGTACGGGCCGATGTCCGTGTCCCGGTAGTCAATCACCGTGACGAGCAGCACGCCCTTGTTGCCCCAGAGCCGCAGCGGGTGCACCTCGTTGCCGGGCAGCAGCGCGGCGGCCTCGTGCGCGTCGATCGTGAACGCCGCCATCAGGGCGGGGGAAGAACGGGAGTTGATGGGCAGCTCGTAGGGGATGCCATCCACCCTCGAGAAGCGTCCCGTCTGCTGCTTGATTCGCTTGGGTATCATCCACATGGCAGCGCTCCTTCAGACTGGCTTGTTCAGCTCGGCGAGGATGAGGGGGAAGACGTCCCGGGCCGCGTCCTGGCCCATGAAGACATCGAGGTGGCCGTAGTCCGGGATCACGTGCAGGGCGTGGTAGCCGGGCCGGTGGTGGTCGAGCCGCTCAAACGTTCGCCGCTGGCTCTCGGGCAGGAAGCACCGGTTCAGCTCCCCAGCCAGGAAGACGAAGCGGGCCTCCGTCTCCGGCGGGCGCTCGGCCACATCCTCGGGCAGCTCCCGGTAGCCCTCCACCGGCACCAGGTGTCCCGCGCGGATGCACTCAGCCATCTGCTCAAAGAAGGTGAGCGGTACCTTGGCGAACTCATGCTTCAGCCACTCGTGCGTCTCGGGGTTGAGGTTCTCGTGCCGCCACAGCGTGGGGAACCCCGTGCCGTAGGTGAAGCTCGCCAGTCGGCACACCGTGTTGTCGCACTCGTGGTGGGTGGCCTTCACCAGCAGGGTGATGGCCTTGGCCGTGAAGCCCTCCGCGTGCAGGCCCCACTGGGGATCCAGGTAGGGCGTCATCCGCGCCACGAGCGGCACGGCGTAGAAGGCCTTCAGCCGGGCCGAGCGCGGCACCACCGGGTGCAGCGAGACGGCGTTGCTGAGGATCACCTTCACCTGGGGGACGAGCCCCGCCATGGCCGACAGCATGAAGCTCGTCGAGCCCTGGCAGTGGACGATGGCCTTCACCTCGTCCCGGCCGGTCTGCTGGACGATTGTCTGGATGGCCTTTGGGTGATCGTGGACGGCGGCCTGATCGAGCGTCCACTCGCTCGGCTCCACGTCGATGCTCGCGCGCCAGTTCTCCAGCCACACGTCGTAGCCATCCGCTACCAGCGCGTCGACGATGGTCCTCGCCACCGGCGCGCGGAAGATGCTGGCCCGCACGCCGGCGCCGTGGACGAGCACCACCGGGCCCTTGGTTGGCTCCTGCTCCCCGCGGATGTGGACGAGGTTGAGCGAGCGGCCGTCACCTGCCAGGAACGGGACGACACTCTCCATGTAGCGAGAAGGGGAGGAAGGGTCAGTCTGCATGACGGGGCCACGCTCCTTGGCGAGGGCACACGGCTCCCGTGCGATCCCCACCTCTGTCCCCCACGGACACACGTCAGCGGAGGACTCGCACTCGGGTGGAGTCCCCCTCTAGAGGATGTGACTGCGCGTGATTCTTGGACGGTGGAGCCTGGCTCTCTGCTTGGAGCCAGCACGGACAGAGGTCCGCCCCCACGCTGCAGACGGCCTGCTCAGCCTGGGATGCGGGAGAGGGCCGCGTCGAACAGCACCGTCTCCAGCCGCTCCTGGTCGTACTCGGACATGCCCTGGAACGCGAACGAGAGCCGGTAGTTGCCGATCTGCTTCCGGGAGGCGACGACCTTGGCCCGGCCGATGATGGGGTCCGCTCCGTCCGGCATCTTCAGCGTGTAGCCCACCATCTCGTTGTCGCCGGGAGGCTTGCCGAGCACCAGTGAGAAGCCTCCCTTGGAGACGTCCAACGTCATCGCTCGCACGATGCCCAGGCTGAGGCTGAGCTCGATCTGCATCGCCTGCGCGACACGGAACGTCTGGCGCGCCATCTCGCCGGGCTTGAGGGTCATCCCCTGAGCGGCCGTCAACGCGCGTGCGAACTGCTCACGCGCCTGGAGATAGAGCTGCTTCTCCTCTTCGTTGAGATGCTTCTGCCGGGCCCGCTTGTGGAGTGCCCGGAACTCCTGGAGCCATCCATTGATGCTCATGGACGGAATGGTACGCCTCACCTCAAGTGAAGTGCACTTCCTGGGTGCGCCATTTCGGTCCAGATCCGCTCTGGCGCCCCATTTCGGTGCGCT
>Ga0190275_10003372_pt1 | contig 11391 bp, 10 predicted proteins | sample Popmic550T_FD_133745 | JGI IMG/M metagenome (GOLD analysis project Ga0190275, IMG submission 133745) | Populus adjacent soil microbial communities from riparian zone of Yellowstone River, Montana, USA - 550 T | ecosystem: Environmental > Terrestrial > Soil > Riparian zone > Trees stand | place... | reverse complement strand
TCGTCGACGTCCGCGTCACCCGCGAGGAGAACACGTACCCGATGATCGCGCCGGGCGCCGCCGCGCGCGACATGGTCGGGTGAGGGCGGTGGGCGAGCCAGGGACCAAGGAGCTGCTGACGCTCGCGGAGCTCGAGGCCTCCTCCGGGGTGCGCACCGGACGCAAGCACACGCTCTCGATCCTCGTCGAGAACAAGGCCGGCGTGCTGACCCGCATCGCGGGCCTGTTCGCCCGCCGCGGCTTCAACATCGACACGCTCGCGGTCGGGCCGACCGACGACCCGCGTCTCTCGCGCATCACGCTCACGCTCGACGGGGCGATGCACCCGATCGACCAGGTCACCAAGCAGCTCCACAAGCTGGTCAACGTGATCAAGATCCGCGACCTCGAGCCGGCGGACACCGTCGCGCGCGAGCTCGCGCTGTTCAAGGTCACCGCCGACGGTGGCGCGCGCGGCGAGGTGATGCAGATCGTGGAGATCTTCCGCGGCAAGATCATCGACGTCACGAAGCGCTCGGTGATCATCGAGGTCACCGGCGAGTGGGAGAAGATCGAGGCCTTCGAGCGCATGGTGCGGCCGTTCGGCCTCGTGGAGATGGCTCGGACGGGCGAGATCGCGATCTCGCGCGGGCGCGGGGAGACCTGACGCCCTCCGAGCTGTTCGTCCGCGAGCTGGGCGAGGGACCGCCGGTGGTGGTGCTCCACGCCGGCGCGGGCCTGGACGGGTCGATCTTCCTGCCGGGCGCCGAGGCGCTCGCCGCGACGCACCGGCTGCTGCTCGTCGACCTGCCCGGCAACGGGCAGTCGCCGGAGCCCTCGGAGTGGACGCTCGCGGCGTTCGCCCGCGCTGTGGAGGAGCTCGTGCGCGAGCGCGGCCTCGAGGACTGGACCCTGCTCGGGCACTCCTTCGGCGGCTACGTCGCGATGCAGCACCTCGTCGACTTCCCGGGCAGCGCCGCGCGGCTGATCGCGTCGTGCACCGACGCCGACGAGGAGCCGGCGCCGGGCGCCGGCGACCCCGAGGAGGCCTACAAGAACCTGCCGCCCGAGGTCGAGGCGGCGTTCGAGCGTGAGAACAGCGTCACCAGCGACGAGGAGGCGCGGCAGGTCTGGCTCGACCAGGTGCCGTTCTTCGCTCCCACCCCAGAGGGCCAGGAGGCGGTGCGCGCGGCGTTCGCCGACGTCGTCTTCCGGCACCAGGGGCTGCGCGACCACGACTGGGGCGACCTGCACGCGCTGACCGCGCTCGCCACGAGCGAGATCCCGGTGCTCGCGGTCGCCGCCGAGCACGACCGCTCGACCCCGGTCGCCGCCGCCCGCCGGATCGCCGCGACCGCGCCGCGCGGCGAGCTGCTCGTGATCGCCGGCGCCGGCCACTTCCCGTTCGCCGAGGCCCCCGAGGCCTACTGGGGCGGCATCGGGGCGTGGTTCGAGCGGACGCGGTAGCTGCCGCGAGCGCGCACGAGCACGGTCCGCCGGCGGGCGAGGTCCTTGACCGCGACCCGTCCGCGCGTGACCCTGGTGACCGTGACGTCGCAGCGGTCGCGCGTGAGCCAGGTGCTGCGGAGGCCGGTTGCCGCCGTCCGCTTCGTTCGCGTCCGGAAGCGGGCGTCGCCGGCGCGCACGAGCAACTGACGCCCGGCCGGGCAGGCGCGCGGCCCCGAGAGCGTCAGCCTGGTGCGGTCGACGATTGCGCGCCCACGCGACACGAGCGCGGTGGCGGTGCCGCGGCGGGTGGCCACGACGAGCCGCAGCACGCCGCGCCGGGTGTCGATCTCCGAGCCGTTCGGGATCGCGCCGGCCCGCCGGAGCCGCACGAAGCGCCGTGCGCCGCGCGCCCGTACGCGCACGGTGCCGCGCACCGGCGCCGCGGCGACCGAATCGGGCTCGCGCGGCTGCCCGACCGGGTCGGTCGAGGGCGGCTGCGGGCCGATGGGATCGGCGGGGCCGGACCCACCCCCGCCGGCCGAGCCGCCCGCGCCGGCGCACCCGGGTGACCCGAGCTCGACGGCGTGGACGTCGGCCGCGCCGTTCGTGTCGTCCGGGACGAAGGTGCCGCCACCATCCGTCTCGAACGCGACGAAGCAGCCGTGCGCCGAGATCGACGGCGCGAACGAGTCATCGCCCGCGCCGAACGGCGAGCCCGGGCGCATGCTCACGCGCGTGGTCACGTCGGTCTGGCGGTCGTGGACGAAGATGTCGACGACGTTGTTGGTGTCGCTGGGGGTGAGGGTCGTGTCCAACGACGCGAAGGCGACGAAGCGGCCGTCGGAGGAGATCGCGGGCTGGATCGCGAACGCGGTGCCTTCCGTCCCGTCGCTCGCGACGCTGACGCGCTCGGTCACGTTGCGGTTGCGGTCGTACACGAAGATGTCATCGCGCCCGTTGCCGTCGCCGGGGACGAGGTTGGAGGCGGCGGATCGGAAGGCCACCAGGTCGCCGTTGCCGGAGAGCGCCGGGTCCTCCGAATCGCCGTTCGGCTGCGCGCCGCCGAGGCCGAGGCTGACGCGCTCCGTGCCGCCGGCGAGGGCGGTCACGAACACGTCCGAGCTGGCGACGGGGTCGCTGCCCGCGGCTAGGTTGGTGGCCTCGGAGCGGAAGGCGACGAAGCGCCCGTCGCCCGAGAGCGCGGGCTGGTCGGAGAAGCCGTTCGCCTCTTCGCCGCCGAAGCCCTCGCTCAGGCGCCGGATCGAGCCGCCGCGCCAGGAGAAGACGTCGGAGAGGCCGTTGTCGTCGTCGGCGATCAGCTCCTGCCCGGCCGACTCGAACGCGACCGTGCCTCCGTCCGCGGAGATCGAGGGCGCGAAGCCGCTGACGTCGTCGCCGTTGCCGGTCGGAGCGGACAGGCGGACGATCGGGCCGCCGCCGCGGCGCAGGAAGATGTCGCCGACGGGCCCCGCCCCGAGCTCCGGCGCGAACGACTCGAACGCGACCGAGGTGCCGTCCGCGGAGACGGCGGGCGCGGACGAGCCCGCGCTGACCGCGGGGCCGTTGCTGATGCGATCGGTGTTCCGTGACGCGCGGCGGCGGGTGAAGACGTCGAGGCCGCCGTTGCCGTCCCCGCCGACGAGCGTGCTCGCGCGCGACTCGAAGGCGACGACGTCGCCGTCGCCGGAGATCGACGGAGCCGTCGAGTCGTCGTCGCCCTGGCCGCCGCTGGAGGCGAGGCTCACGCGCTCGACGTCCCCCGTCGCCGCGGCGGCGACGGGGGCGCTGAGCGCGGCGGCCACGAGGCCGAGGATGAGGGCGGGTCTCAGCATGTGTTCGTGCGGCTCACCTCGGCGGGAGTGCCCGCCAGCGTCGCGCCCCGCTTGGAGGCCGTGAGCAGCACGGTGCCGCGCTCCCCGGCGTCGGTCGTGTACGCCACGTTGACCGTGCCGTAGCGGCGGTTGCGGGTCAGCTTCGCGCGCTTGACTCGCCACGTGCCGGTGGTTCGGGTCTCGGGCTCGGGATGGTCGAAGCTCGAGTCGTCCTCGATGATCGGCGCGAGGAAGCTCGTCACGAGGAGGTAGGTGTTGTCGCGGCACAGCGTCACGCTGCGATCCAGGCTGGCGCCGGTGACGTTGCCGCTCTGGTGGGTCGTCCAGACGGTGCCTCGCAGGAGCTTGGCCGCGGCGCGCTTGTCGCTCGTGCCGGCCATGGCCGGAGCGGCGGCGACGGCGGCGACCGCGAGGCTCGCGAGGAGCGCGGTGACGACGCGGGTCGTTCTGGTCATGATCGCGAGCTTCGCGCCCGCGCCGGCACGCGCATAGGCACCCCTGGGAGGAATCGGGGTAACCCTGCGAGACTGATGACGATGAGCGTCCGCACGTTCACCCGCGGCCCATTCGCGCTGCGCTTCGAGGAGCGCACCGAGCTGGCCGCGCGTTGTGCGCGCGCGGTACGACGCGCGCGCCGCGCCGGCGGCGAGATGCTCGTCGGCCTGACGGTGACGCTCGATTCGGCCGTCGACCCGAGCGCGGTTGTCTTCGCCTCGCGGGGGGCCGACGAGGACTGGTTCGCCTACGAGCAGCCCGCGCGCGGCGGCGCCGCGGTCGCCGCGCTCGGCGCGGTGCGCCGGCTCGAGGCGAGCGGGCCCGACCGCTTCGCCGCGGTTGCCGCGGCCTGGCGCGAGCTCGCGGGCGGCGCAGTCGCGGGCGAGGACGGCGGGCCGCCCGGCTCCGGGCTGGTGGCGGTCGGCGGCTTCGCGTTCGCCCCCGACGGCGGCGCGGCGCCGCACTGGGCCGGCTTCGGCGCGGGCGCGCTCGTCGTGCCCGAGGTCGCCCTCGCACGCCGCAACGGCGAGGTCAGCCTGACCGTCGCGGCGCTCGCGGCGCCCGACGACGTCCCCGAGCAGCTCGCCGAGCGGATGGCGACGCGGGTGGCGGGGCTGCGCGACGACGCGCTGCCGCTGCTGGACCCCGCGCCCGCCGGGCGCTTCCGGATCGCCAGCGTCGCCCCGCCCGAGCACTACGTCGAGGCGGTTGCCCGCGCGGTCGAGCGGATCCGTGCCGGCGCGCTCGACAAGGTGGTGCTGGCGCGCGAGGTCGCCGTCCACGCGCCCACCGCGCACGACGCCGCGGCCGTGTTCGGCGTCCTGCGCTCGGCGTTCGGCTCCTGCTTCGTCTTCTGCGCCGGCCGCGGCGAGAGCGCGCTCGTCGCCGCCTCGCCCGAGCTGCTCGTGCGCCGCGAGGGGCTGCGCGTCTCTTCTGTCGCGCTCGCGGGCTCGATCCGCCGGTCCGCCGAACCGGCGGTCGACGACCACCTCGGCGAGCAGCTGCTCGGCTCGGCCAAGGACCGCGAGGAGCAGGCGATCGTCACCCATCGGATCGCCCGCGCCTTGCGCCCGCACGCCGTCTGGGTCGCCGCGCCCGAGGAGCCGGCGGTCGTCAAGGTCGCCAACATCCAGCACCTCGCGACGCCGATCCGCGCCCAGCTGGCCCAGCCGCGCAGCGTCGTCGAGCTCGCGGGGCTGCTGCACCCGACGCCCGCCGTCGGCGGCGAGCCGCATGCGGTCGCCGCTCCGCTGATCCCCGCGCTCGAGGGCATCGACCGCGGCTGGTACGCCGGCCCGATCGGATGGACGGACGCCAACGAGGACGGCGAGTTCTGCGTCGCCCTGCGCTGCGCGCTGCTGCGCGGCGCCGAGGCGCGGCTCTACGCCGGCGTGGGCGTCGTGCGCGACTCCGACCCGGCGGCCGAGCTGGCCGAGACCGAGGTCAAGCTGGGCGCGCTGCTCCCCGTGCTGTCGGGCTGACGCATTCACGTCGCCACCGACAGCGTCACGAGGTAGTCGTAGCGGACCGTCGTCCCGCCGTCCGACGCGTGGTGCTCGAACAGCGCGCGCAGGTCGTCCGCGAGCGCCGCGCCGCCGAGCGCCACGACCGGCCCGAACGTCGTGGTGTAGCGCTCGACCGCGTCATCCAGCGACGCGAAGCGCTCGGCGTAGGACGCGCGCTCGAAGGCGAGCTCGAGGTCGCCGAACAGCGACCGCACGTGCGCCGGATCGCCCCACGCAAGCGGGTTCTCCGCGAACTCCGGGGGCGGGGGCGCGATTGCGCCGAGCGTGCGGAAGAAGTCGCCGCCGGCGCCGTCGGGCGTGAACGCGCAGATCCCGAGCCGGCCGCCCGGTCGCAGCACCCGCGCCAGCTCGGCCGCCGCGACGGCGTGGCGGGGCGCGAACATGCAGCCGAACACCGACAGCACGATGTCGAAGGTGTCGTCCTCGAACGGCAGCGCCTCGACGTCGCCCTCGACCCAGTCGACGTCGACGCCCGCCGCTGCGGCGCGCGCCCGCGCGGCAGGGAAGTGTTCGGGCGTGAGGTCCACACCGGTGACGCGCGCGCCTGTCAGCGCGGCCGGGATCGCCACGTTGCCGGTGCCGCACGCGGCGTCGAGGACGGTGGCGCCCGGCCGGACGCCGGCACGCGCGACGAGGCGCTCGCCGACCTCGGCGACGAGCGGCGCGAACGCGGCGTAGTCGCCGGCCGCCCACATCGCCCGCTGGTCCTGCTTGTGGTCCGTCAGTGCATCGATCATGGCTCAGACGCTCGCCGACCGCGTGCGCCCGCGCTTCGCCTCGTCGGGCCATCCTGCGCGCGCCGGGCCGATGGCCCGGATGGGCCACTCAGAGCAGTCCGCGGCGATGGGCGAGCGCGACCGCGGCGGCCCGCGAGGAGCAGCGCAGCTTGGCGTGGATGTTCGCCACGTGGCGGTGCACAGTGTGCTCGCTGAGCGTCAGGCGGCCGGCGATCTGGCGGTCGCCGAGGCCTTCCGCGACGAGCCGCAGCACCTCGACCTCGCGCGCGCTCAGCTCGCCGGACCGCGCGGCTCCGAGCCGCTGCGCCACCGCCTGCGCGCGCCCGCTCTCGATCGCCGCGCCGAGCCCGTCGAGCGCCTCGGCGGCCGCCGCCGCCTCGCGGCGCGCCGCATCAACCCGGCCGAGCGCCGCGAGCGCCTCGGCGAGCCCGAGCCGCGCGCGTGCGGTCTCGAGCGGCGCCTCGCTGCCGGCGTAGCCCTCGATCGCCTGCTCGTGGGCGGCGAGCGCCGCGGCGTGATCGCCCGCGGCGGCGGCCGCCAAGCCCTCGGCATAGCTCGCGGCCGCGCCCACCGGTCCGGTCGGCACCGCGCCGGCGATCGCGCGCAGCTCCGCCGCATGGCGCGCCGCTCCGTCGCCGTCGCCCTCCGCTGCGCACGCGCGGACGAGCAGTTCCAAGACGCCGGCGCGTGCCATCGGCGTCGCGGCCGCCCGTAGCAGCCCGGCGGCGTCATCGCGCGCGCTCGCGGCGTCGCCGTGGTCCAGCGCCGCCTCCGCGCGACCGAGCCGGGCGAGCGGGTCGCGCTCCGCCGCGCCGAACAGCTCGAGCGCCTCGGGGATCCGGCCCTGGCGGCGCCGCAGCTCGCCCAGCCGGACGACCGCGACCGAGCGCCACGCCGGGCGCTTCTCGGTCAGCTCGTCGAGCGCGCCGGTCAGCTCGCGCTCGGCGCCCGCCCAGTCGCCGTGCCAGCACAGCACCGCGCCGTAGTGCGCGCGGCAGACGCCGTTGACGAAGCGGATGTCGAGCCGCCGGCTGAACGCCTCGGCCTCCGCGCACCACTGCGCGGCGCGCGCGAAGTCGCGGACGCGCTCGCACGCGCCGATCAGCAGGCAGCACGTCCAGCCCGCCGCGCGCAGGTCTTCGAACTCGCCGCCGAGCGCCGCGGCGGCGGCCTCGTCGAGGCGGCGCATGCCCGGCTCGACCGCGCCCTGGGCGATCAGCGCCACGCCCTCGGTCGCGACGGCGAACATCTCGACGTCGACGGCCCCGAGCTCGCGGCCGATATCGCGTGCCCGCCCGGCGAGCCCCAGCGCGCCCTCGGGATCGCCTGCGGCGAGCGTCACGTGCGCCTCGAAGACCGCCAGCCAGCCGTGCTCCGGCGCGAGCGGGAGCTCTTCGAGCAGCCGCGCGGCGCGCTGGAACCAGCCGCCGGATACCGCCTCCTTGCGGTGGAACTCGGAGTAGTCGTCGCTCAGCCACAGTGCCATCCTCGCGGCGCCGCGCAGGTCGCCCGCCGCGCGGTAGCCGCGGTAGGCGCGCTCGCGGGCGTCGAAGCACGCGTCGACGTCGTCGAGCCACCACGCCGCCCAGCTCAGGCCCTCCCACGCCTCGGCGCTCTCCTCCTCGCGCAGCGCCGCCTCGAAGCTCGCCCGCGCCTCCGCCCAGGCGCCCCGCGCCAGGGCGGCTCGGCCGGCACGCAGAGTGACCACGGGGCGACCCTACCGACTCGTCACACGTCCCAGGCCAAGCGCACGCCGGAGAAGATCTGGCGGCGCTGGGGGAGGTCCCAGTTGCGGAACGTCGCCGTCGCCACGCGCGAGCGGGTCGCCCACGATCCGCCGCGCAGGACGCGGTAGCCCTTGCGGAAGAACACCTCGGAGTACTCGCGGTAGGGATGGGGGCGGAAGCCGGGGTAGCCGTCGAACTCCGTCGCGGTCCACTCCCAGGTATCGCCGAGCATCCCGAGCGGGACCCCGGCGGGTCCGTCGCCGACCGGGTGGGGACCGAGCCCGGTCTGGTCGAGGTTGGGGGTCGTCGCGGATCGTGTCGCTTGGTCCCAGGCCGCCGCCTTCTCCCACTCAGCCTCGGTCGGCAACCGAGCATCGTGGGCTCTGGCGAGGGCGTCCGCCTCGAACCAGGACACGTGGACCGCGGGCTCCTCGGGGTGCAGTGGCGACCATCCGTCGACGCGCCACTGCCGCCAGCCGTCGGGCCCAGCGGCCCACCCGTCTGGGTGCGTGATGTCGTAGTCCTCCTTCCAGGACCACCCCTCGTCAGACCACCACTCGCGGCGCTGGTAGCCGCCGCCCTCGGCGAAGTGCAGGAAGGTCGCGTTCGTGATCGCGGTGCGCCCGATGCGGAAGCCCGGCAGGTCGACCAGGTGGCGCGGGCGCTCGTTGTCGAACGCGAAGCGGTCCTCTGGGGCGCCCATGGCGAACTCGCCCGCGGGGATCTCGATCGCGTGGAGGCCCGTCTCGCCGCCGCGCGCGGGCCCGCGGGCGGCGGGCTCGAGCCCGGGCGCGGTGCCCAGCCGGGCGAGCTGGATCGCCTGCAGCATCGTCTCGGTGTGCTGGAGCTCGTGCTGGAGGACCATCTCGTGGACGTCGGCGGCGCCGCGGCGGTCGAGGATCGACAGCGCCCGCTCGCGCACGTCGCCGAGGTAGCAGAGCGCCTCGGCGCGGTCGAGCAGCGGCAGGTCGCCGCGCACGGCCCGCGGAGTCTCGAACGCGTCGTACATCGCGGCCAGCTCGGGGTGCAGCAGCGGCTCGCCGCCGTGGCGGTGCACGAGCCACAGGTCCTCGTAGGCCGCGATGTGGGCGAGATCCCACACGAGCGGGCTCATCAGCGCCGAGTGCGCGGTGTCGACGTCCGCGTCGGAGAACGGCGCGACCAGGTCGAGCGTCCGCCGGCGCGCGTCGATCAGCGCGTCGGCGATCTGGGTGGCGACGGGCACGGACACGGCGGTCTCGAACCCTAGACAGTCCGCTACGCGCGCCGCGCCTTACGCCACACGTCGATCACTTCCCTCACCGTCGCGGTGCGGTAGGAGATGCGCGAGTCGAGCGGGCGGACGCTGAGCTCGAAGCGGCCGCTCTCGCCCTGCACGAGCTCGGTCACGAGCGCGTGGAAGCGGCGGCCCTTCTTGTCGACCTGCACGATGTCGCCGGGGGCGATCCCCTTCGAGGTCGTGCGGGGCGCGGGAGGCTCTGCTGCGGGAGTGTCGATCAGGCTCTGTTGCACGGTTCCTGCACGCTAGGCGGCGCCGCGGACGGACTGCAAGACGGCATCCCAGACGCGCCGGTGGAGGTCGACGTTCTCGGCGCGGTCGGTCTGCACCTCGATGATCGTCGTGGTGCCGGCGGCGAGCGCGCCGTCGAGCGCCTCGCGCAGCTCCTCGGGGCGCTCGACGCGCACGTGCCCGCAGCCGTAGAGGGCGGCGGCGTGGGCGAAGTCGAGGCCGTGGGGCGTCGCCACGTGCTCCTCGAAGTCGGTGCCCTCGCGCTCGACGGGGAGGAAGTGGAAGATGCCCCCGCCGTCGTTGTTGAGCAGCACGATCGTGAGCGGGATGCCGAGCCGGCGGGCGGCGAGCAGCCCGCCGATGTCGTGGGCGAGCGCGACGTCGCCGGTCAGCAGCACGGTCGGCCCCTGGCCGGCGGCTGCGACGCCGAACGCGGTCGAGACCGTGCCGTCGATGCCGTTCGCGCCGCGGTTGGAGAGCGCGCGCGGCGGTGCGTCGCGGCGGGCGGGAAAGAATGTCTCGACGTCGCGCACCGGCATCGAGGAGGCGACGACGAGTGTCGCCTCGGGCGGCAGGCGCACGCCCAGCTCGGCGGCGACGCGCGGCTCGGACAGCCCGTCGAGCGCGCCCGCGATCGCGCCCGCCGCGGCCCGGTCGGCGCGCGTCCACGCCTCGAGCCAGCCGCGGTCCTTGCGCGGTCGCTCCGGCACCAGCATGCGCGGGTCGGCGCTCACGATCGTGGCGACGGCGCCGGCGGGGTCCTGCCACGCCGCCTCGGCGTCGAAGGCGATCTGGAGCGCGCCGTCGAGCCCGTGCAGCCATTGGCGCAGCGGCTTGGAGGTCGGGAGGTCGCCGATGCGCAGCACGAGGTCGGGTGCGTGGGCGGCGGCGAAACCGGGGTCGCGCAGCAGCGCGTCGTAGTGCGCGACGGCGGCGGGGCCGCGGCGGGCGCCCGAGAGCGGGTCGGCGAGCAGCGGCAGCGCGAGCGCGTCGGCGAGTTCGGCGAGCGCCGCCCCGAGGCCGGGGTCGCGCTCGCTGCGCCCCGCGACGATGACGCCGCGCGGTTGCGCGTCGAGCGCGGCGCGCAGCCCGTCGAGCAACGCCGGCGCCGGCGCGAACTGCGTGGAGGGCCGGGTCACCCACGGCCGCTCGCCCGCGCGCCCGCCGCCTCCGGGCTCCTCCTCGGGCAGCGGCGCATCGAGCACGAGCGGCTCGCGCAGCGAGAAGTTCAGGTGCACCGGGCCCGGCCGGCCGTCGAGCGCGGTCCAGTACGCGCGACAGGCGAGCTGGCGCAGCCAGCGCATGCGCTCGGGCGTGGCGGGGTGGTCGTCGACCTCCAGGTACCACTTGGCCGCGCTGCCGTAGAGCTTGACCTGGTCGATCGTCTGCCCGGCGCCGAGCTCGCGCAGCTCGGGTGGGCGGTCGGCGGTCAGCACGAGCAGCGGCACGCGCGCCTCGTGGGCCTCGACCACCGCGGGCGCGTAGTTGGCCGCCGCGGTCCCCGATGTGCACGCGAGCGCGACCGGCACGCCAGTCGCCTTCGCGAGCCCGAGCGCGAAGAAGCCGCCGCAGCGCTCGTCGATGTGTGAGGTCGCGCGGATCCGCGGCTCGCGGGCGAGCGAGAGCACGAGCGGGGTCGAGCGCGACCCCGGCGAGGTGCAGGCGTCGCGCAGGCCGCAGCGCGCGAGCTCGTCGACGAAGGCGCGCAGGCCGAGGTAGGCGTCGGTGGCTGGCATCGTCTGGGGGGTCATGCCCGCCGACCTGGTCCTCCTCCACGGCTTCACGCAGACCGGCGCGAGCTGGGACGGGGTGGTGGGCGAGCTCGCGGGACGCTACCGCGCGCTGGCGCCCGACCTGGGCGCCGGGCCGTGGGAGGCCGAGCTGGACCGCCTCGAGGCGCTCGCGCCGCCGGCCTTCGCGCTGGCCGGCTACTCGATGGGCGGGCGGCTCGCGCTGGCGCTGGCCCTGCGCTCGCCGCAGCGGGTGTCGCGGCTCGTGCTCGTCTCCGCGAGTCCGGGGCTCGCCGACCGCGGCGAGCGCGCACGGCGACGCGACGCCGACGCCGCGCTGGCGGAGCGGATCGAGGCGATCGGGGCGGAGGCGTTCGCACGCGAGTGGGCGGCGCAGCCGCTGTTC
>Ga0190275_10003371_pt1 | contig 11392 bp, 11 predicted proteins | sample Popmic550T_FD_133745 | JGI IMG/M metagenome (GOLD analysis project Ga0190275, IMG submission 133745) | Populus adjacent soil microbial communities from riparian zone of Yellowstone River, Montana, USA - 550 T | ecosystem: Environmental > Terrestrial > Soil > Riparian zone > Trees stand | place... | reverse complement strand
CCTGCTCACGTAGCTTGCCGGCAGGAGGCATTTTGATGCGCTCCTGGTAACCGATGACCTCCAGTAGTCTGCTGTTTTCAACATCGCCGGTGATGATGACCGGACCCGTATCTGCTCCCTTTCGGAGGCCTGCAGCGGTCGTCAGATCCAGTCCGGCGGTTCGCGATTTTGGGTTGTGACATCCCTGGCATTTATTCGCCAGGATTGGCCGAACGCTTTTCTCAAAGAAGTCCGTGTGAGCAGCCGGAGGCGCTTGGCCAAAGACTGCCTGAAGACAGGCCAACACCAGGATAGCGACGCGAACTCCGGGATGAAGCGTCATGTACATTAAGATGCAGTATACAGAGTGTACTGCGTCAGCCGAACACGCGACTGGACGAAATGACCTTGGGCGGCGCCAGCGCGGTACCGAGAGTTTTCTCAGGCCCGCCGTCACGGAACTCTGCAGACACTTTCTCAAACTGGCGTTCGAAGGCGGTCTCGAAATGCCGTTCGACACTTCCGAGGCTGGAGTTTGCTCCTTCCAGAGCTTCGAGCACACCGTCTGTCTTGGCTTTATTCGAGCGCTCAGACTTCTGCAGGAGATTTATTGCTGTGACGATCTGACCTCGAGCGATACCGATCTGTCGTACAAGGCGGTTCCCCACAAGGGCGAACGCTGAGAGTTGGGACGATGTGTTAACGTATCGCATCGTCTCTGTCAGTTGCTCACCCAGGTGATTGAACGCGGTTGCGAGTTCCGCGATCTCACCGGTTCCCTTGATGTTGATGGCCGCGTTCCATGTCCCTCGACCCATGATGTTTATCTGGGACAACAAGTGGCGGATGGGACCATAGATTACTCGATACCAGGCATAATTAAGCGCAACAACGGCAGCTAGAAGAGTGATGGCGGCATGCAGGATGCGCATCGTAGTTACGTGGGAGAACATCTTCTCCCTGGTCTCCTGCAGTTTGGCTAATGCCAGCGAGTGGTCAGCGGTTGCTATGAGGATATTTTCATGCTGTTCGAGGAGAGCCGAGGTCTGTCGGTAACTCAGCCACTCCGACACCCCGAACAGTGTGAGGATTATTCCAGAAGTTATAAGAATCAACTTCACGCGCAAGCTCATCGTGTTCATCGTTCACCCTTTTTCCAATGATGCAGACGCGGCGGGACGCGTCGGGAAAGAAAACGCCAATTGAAACTAGGAGAACAGAGAGAAGGCGGGTGGAGCCCGGCTGCCCAGGCGGTTGGGCCGGATGATGGCGAAACGGCTGAATTCCTGCAACCTGACGGGCTCACTCGTCACGATGCGAGGAGTTGTCGTGACGGTCTCAATCAGCAGCATGATCGCTACCGAAAGAACATGGATGCAGCCAATTTGCTTAGAACAGGAGGCTTGCAGTAGCGGACGCCCGAAGCTTCTGATCCCTTCATCGATGGCGATCGATGGAGCTACGAGCGCGATCAGCAGTACGAAAACGACAGCGAAAACCGCGGTCAACAAACGTTGACATGGCACGGCGGACCTGTCCATACCTGCAGTTTAACATCGCATTCCTAGGACCGCATCAACTGTTGCACCCATTCGAGCATTTGAGCGTGGTGCGAGCCGCGCCAAAACACCTTATGACAGGCTGCGCAACGGCTGAAGTTGTCCTTAGTCTCCCGCGTGTGAGGCGGCAATAGATCTATTACTTCCTCCTTCGATACCGAATGAAGTGTGCCATTACAATCCATGCAGCGAGCGAACGGAGCAAAGTACGCCTGAAGCGCGAAACGGCGCACTACCTCGCGCAACTGATCGTGCGGCTGATCGCTACGAACGCAATACCCACTTTTAACTTCGCGTCGTTTCAGCAGCCCGATGTCGCGTGTGAGTAGTACGCGATGTTCCCGGTCTGATACGGCCGCGAGTAAAACATCATCGGCGGTATTGTCGTACCACGTGTCGAAGCCAAGCATTCTGAGGTAGGCTGCCAAACGGCCCAGATGTCCGTCGAGTACAAACCGTGGATCATTCAATACGACAGGCAGCACGTACGGAAAGACCTCAACGATATCTCCGTCCTGCAGCTGCTCAGAAGACAGGCGTGGGTGGCCGTTGACGAGGATCCGGTCGAACTCGGTATGGGGTACACCCAGCGACTCGATGACGTGCTTTATGGTGTCGGTGATCCCTGCCGGCGATTCGAATTCGATGTTCCGTCGGTCTGTTGGAAGAAAGTCATTCAGTTCGCCGTGGAAGCGAAAGCGTACGCGAGCGCCAATCACTGAACTGTATTGTCGCTCCGGAAGCCGGTCAAAGCGATTGAACAAACTCGATCAGCTCACGCTTCTGCTCATCTGTGAGTTGAAGACCGAAGAATGAGTCATAATGATTGACCACATCTGCCAGCGTGGGAAAGCGACCATCATGATAGAAACCACCCTTTTGTTTCGCAATCATCCCTTTGAGTGGAGTTGTGCGATACTTGCGATCCGGCGAACGGTTTGCCTGGAAGTCATCAATGCCGACCTCGGAGGGCGTGTGCATGTTCCAACCGGGTTCGGTGTAGATCGGTGGAACATGACATGTAGCGCAGCGCGCCTTCCCGTTAAACAATTCCTCACCGCGCTTTGTTGAGCGAGCGAACGGATTGCGTTCCAGTGTGGGAGCGGGAATGGCAAGTTGATATGCTTGCAGCGCAGGCAATTTCGCGGTGATCAGGTCTTTCTGGGGTCGAACATTCCCGAAACCCGCTCTTGCCGCGATCGGAAACTGCGAAGCGACATTCAGGCGTGGGTCCCAGAATGTACCGCTGCCGCCCATCTCGAGATTAGCTACGAAGGCATTCCAATGCGAGACTCCTCCCCAGCCGGTGTATGTGTGCTGGCTAATTCCTGCCAGGCCGAAGGCGGCGGGCAGCAACGTAGCTGCCGGCTTGCCGTCAGGCCGGAAAGCCTTCCCATCCAGGATTAACTCCGCATCGAACTTACCGGGACCCCAGCTGAGAAGCACTCTGCGGACAGTTGGCTCATCCACGCCCAGCAGATCTGCAAATGGCTTGACAGTAGGCGCCGAAGCCATAATTGCCCCCACGTTGAGGTCGCGAGCCGGCCAACCGTCCAGACGCATACCTATGTTGCCCGTAGGGATGGCGGCCGTCGAGAAGGAACGATCGACAGTCGAGTGGCAGAGCGCGCATTCAATACCAACAGAACTCAGCTTTCCATCATTGGAAAAGAAACCCTTCACGCCGATTACCGCATTGAGCTTGAGCAACGCTAAGGTTGTGGCGGGGTCATCCAAGTTGACGGCGCCCATTCTGACGGACTCGACAAGCTTCTCCGGCAGCGCCTCAGCGTCCACTTTCAATCCGAGTGACAAAGCGGCTCGTGGGCTCAGGCCAGCAACGGTTTCGTGCAATCGGAGCCTCCCGCCCCAGAACGCCTCGCTACCGAACGTGTCGTGACGAAAGATCTGACGGCCGTCCTGAACCAGGCGAGCTGCGTAGTCTCGAATGGCCGCGTCGTGCCCTTTCAGGTTTTTGTCCGCTTCGGTGGAATCACCGGAGAGAGCAGCGACAACGGTGATGACCACGGCTGCAGCAACCGCGTATCTCAGTACAGCAGACGGAATGTTTACAATCGAGTTTGTAGAGCGATCAGAACGTCTCATATTTGACCTCTGCCGAACTGAGTGACAGCGGGCTTGGAAGGTGACAGAGAAGATTTTCGGGAACCTTTTGATACCGACTGACTCTGTTGAAGCGTGGGAATCGAGTGCGCTCCGATGATCCAGGAAGCTAGCCCGGCGCTGACCGACGAAGACATTGTCCGGCGGGTGATCGAAGGTGAGACGACACTGTTCGAACTGCTGATACGCCGGCATAATCAACGGCTATATCGCGCGGTTCGAGCGATTCTAAAAGACGAAGCAGAAACGGAGGATGCGATGCAGGAAGCGTACGTTCGCGCCTTCGCGCACCTTGACCAGTTTGCCGGCAATGCGATGGTATCCACGTGGTTGACAAAGATTGCCGTCTATGAGGCGCTGGGGCGTCTACGGCGGCGCAAGCGGATGGAGGATATGCCGAGTACCGTAAGCACAACCGGAGATCCGGAGCGCATCGCCTACAGTAGGGAATTGCATGCCACGATCGAATCGGCAGTTGATTCAATTCCTCCCTTGTATCGGAGCGTTTTCGTCTTGCGTGATATCGAGGAACTCACCGGCGCGGAAGCAGCGGACTGTCTCGGAATATCAGAAGATACCGTCAAGACGCGATTGCATCGCGCGCGGCGGCTGCTGCGGGCACGACTCGAGCATAGCCTTGGGGAGTCAATCGGTTCATCGTTTGCTTTTGGCAACCAACGGTGCAATCGTGTGACCGCCAGGACGATGGAGCAGATAGCTATTCTGAGACAACTTCAATTCGAGGAACTTTCGCGGTCCGCCGAGCGTACTGAGGGTATACCAGAGAAGGACTGGAAAACATGAAGGCTTATTCGGCTTTGGCTTCCATTCTGTTGTCGGCGGCTGCAGTATGCGGGCAAGAGACGCAAGGAGAATTCGTTCGGTCCCTTAACGTTTCCGGCGGCGCCGAACTGGACTTGAGCACGGATTCAGGAGGAATCTCAGTTAGCGCCGGACCGGCAGGCGTTATAAAAGTGCGAGCGATCTTGAAGGCACAACGCGGATGGCTTCTCAACTCGAATGTCGAGGATCGGATTCGCCGCATAGAGAGCAATCCACCGATCGAACAGTCAGGTAATCGGATTCGAATCGGACATGTGTCAGACGTATCGCTAATGAAAGGCATCTCGATGCGACTGGAGATCCAGGCTCCAGCCGATAGCCGGGTTCGCGCTCAGGCGGATTCCGGAGGAATTCGCGTGGAAGGGATCAAGGGTCCTGTTGACTGCCGGACCGACTCCGGCGGCATACGGATCCGCGACGTACAAGATTCGGTTTTCGCGCGCGCCGATTCAGGTGGGATCGAAGCAATCAGCGTGTCCGGACCTGTCGATGTCGCAACGGATTCCGGTGGGATTCGTGTTGAACGGACCAAGGCTGCGGTCATCCGAGCACGCGCCGATTCCGGGGGAGCTCAACTCCGACTGGCGCGGACCGGAGGATACGATTTGTGGCTCTCATCGTCTAGCGGCCGCGTTTCGGCGCCTTCGCTCGATTCGGGCTCAAACGTCTCACGGCACAAAGCAAGCGGCAAGTTCCGTGGCGGTGGACCGACCGTGAATGTCGAAGTAGACTCCGGGGGAATCGTAGTGGATTAATGTTGCGTAGGATCTCCGGCTTTCATCAGGACGAAGAACGCCATTGGGTGGCCGAACTCGAATGCGGGCATAATCAACACGTTCGGCATCAGCCACCTTTTCAGAACAGATCCTGGGTAACCACATCCCAGGGGCGGGAAAACTTCATCGGACATAGCCTTCCGTGCGCTCACTGCCGAGATGAAGAGGCTTCAGTTTCCGGAACGGACGGTTCCGAACGGAGCGGAACGTGATCGCGATTGCCCAATTGAGCCTTTGAACGTCTCGAGCATCGTGACGTCATAGTGAGTGCGCGGAGTCAGTTTCATCGCTTGCTGCTCGGCTGCCTCAGCGTCTGATACACGGCCTGCGCGCCGATAGCTGGAAGCAAGCGCGAGATAGCGTCCGACCCCTGGTCCTATCAAGACGACGCGCTCGAACGCTTCGACCGCTTCCTTTACCCTCGATTCGCACGCGTAGGCATGCCCCTGCATCCCCAGCAGCTCAGGAGTCTTGCGAGCTTCTTCCGGAGCACGTTCAGTCAACTTGATCGCATCCGTACACCGATGCGAGCGTATGTAGGCGTATGCCAGATGCGTATATCCCCGCGATTTGCCGGGTGAGGCCTGGGTGGCGTCTTCCCAGAAGGCAATATCGCTGCCCCAGACCTTTGCGCGTTCGTAGGTCAACGCACAGCATGTCAACGCGTATGCGACAAGTCCCGTTGTCACCATGCTGCTCAGGCTCCATCGCGCAAGCATCTGAATCAGTATGAGCAAAAGACCGACGAGCGGAAGGTACATCCGACGCTCGGCTGCGACGTCCTGGAGTGGAATCACCGAAGAAGCTGGAATCAGCAAGATCGCGAACATGAGAGCGCCTGCCAAGAGGATCGGAAGACGCTTGCGCTGTTGCCAGATCACTAATGCCCCAAGGCACAGCACCGCCAAAGCCACGGCTGAACCCTGATCAGCCAGGCTGCGGGATATTGCGATGTCATAATCTGCATTCTGACGGAATGGCAGAATGGCCAGTCCTAGGTAAAGCAGCCAGACCCGGAACTGCGTAAACAGGTACTCGTACCACTGAATGCCAGGAACACTAAATCCAGCGGTCGACGATCGCGCAAGTAGCCCCACGATGGCCAAGGTTGCGAAAACTCCTACGATTGCGATGGGCGCGTAGAGCCATACCCCACGGTTTAGCGCTTCTCGCAGACTCCGCCGGCGGAAGACCGTGTCGATAACTAAGAAAACCCCAGCTAGCACCACAGCCTGCTCTTTCGAAAGCACAGCCAGGCAGTAGAGTGCCAACACGGCGAAGGCGCGTCGTGCCGTCAAGTCCCCCACTCCTGTGTAGACCACGAGAGCGGCCAGGCTGAAAAAGCCGCAAATCAGTTCCGATCTTCCGGCAATGTAGGCTACGGCTTCCGTTTGGATTGGATGAATCAGGAATATCGAACATCCGACCGCGGCACAAAGAATCGCCCTGCGCGATTCAATCGATTGCAATCGAAGAATCCGCAGCAACAACATGAACACCAGGACGGAGTTCACCGCATGAATGACAACATTCAGTGCATGATACGTCCATGGCTCGCGCGCCGACATCTGAAAGTTGATCCAATAAGTCAACATCAAGACGGGCCGAACTCCCGACAGCCAAGCCCCGAGCGGATTGTCGGCAAAAGACGGCAAGTAGAATGGCAAGCCGAAATCGTCGAAGAGGAACGGTCCGCTAAGAGCTGGACCGTAAAGAGTGAATCCAACAATGAGTGCGATGAGCGCGATGGCGCCAAGAAAGGACGCCTTCGAAGCGAAATGCAATTCCGCCGGTAGAGTGGGGGCGCAAGTCGACGTGGCATCTTCATTAGAAGAGATGTGCGGGGTCTTCCTTCGCCTGGACATTCTCTGAGCCACGTAGACTTAATTCCTCAACTGAAACTAACTTATCTATACAGTGTACTTGGGAGTTTGACTACATTTGGAAAGTTTAGGAGTGTGAGCCAAGCATGGCAAGCGGTAACGGTGAACTATGAATATAGGGACAATTACCCGTTCGGAAGCCCGGCATTGGCGGACGAGGATCAGGCTTTTGTTCACTTAGATTTACGGGTAGCAGGTGGTAAGGTTCGGCTCGGTGGAACTGGCGAAGACAACGTTAGTCACATCTTTGTAGAAGGTCGACATAGCAACGTGGAATCATAAAGAGTTATCATCTTCGTCGACGGATACACTGTTACTAGGATAAGTTAGATGGCTCAAAATCCACGGAATCTTGAAACGTTCGACGCCGTAGTTGTCGGGTCTGGCGCAGGCGGTGGCACAGCCGTCCAGGTTCTTATCGCAAAAGGCATGCGCGTGGCGCTCCTTGAGGCCGGACCGATGTTGGATGTGAAAACCGAATTCAAGGAACACAAGTGGCCGTACAATTACGATCATCGCGGCGCAGAGGAAGGTGGAGCCGCTTACTTCGGAAAAGGTAAGTCTTTTGGCTTTTTTTCCACGACGAGCGGTGGTTGGCAACTCGAGGGTGAGCCGTATACGGTTGGCGAAGGGAGCCAATTTCAATGGTTCCGTTCGCGAATCCTCGGTGGCAGGACGAACCACTATGGTCGTATGTCCTTCCGATTCGCCGAATATGATTTCAAGCCATATGACAAGGACGGCTTAGGTTTTAACTGGCCGATCTCGTATCAGGACATAGCGCCGTACTACGACAAGGCCGAAGAGTTCATTGGCGTTTGCGGGACACAGGAAAACGTAGCTTCGTGTCCCGACGGCAAGTTCCACTCAGCTCCTCCGCCCAAGGTACACGAGATGCTTGTCAAGAAATCCTGTGACAAGCTCGGCATCATATGCATCGCAAATCGGCGCGCTGTCATCACGAAGCCTTTGAATGGCCGCGCTCCGTGCCACTACTGCGGTCAGTGCGGACGCGGTTGCTTAACGGCGTCGGCTTATAGTTCGTCGCAGGTGCAGGTCTTTCCAGCGATGAAGACCGGCCGCCTCAAAGTGTTGGACCTCGCCATGGCGCGCGAAGTCATCATGGACGCGAATGGGAAGGCGAAGGGCATTCTCTACATCGACAAGAGGACCCGCACGGAGAAGACAATTTACGCCAAGGCCGTAATTCTAGCTGCGAGCGCATGTGAGTCCACGCGTATTCTACTCAATTCCAAAACCAAAGAGTTTCCCAACGGACTGGGCAACGGATCCGGGCTTCTAGGACGCTACTTGATGGATACCGTCGGGTTTGGCCTTTCGGGCTATGTTCCAGCGCTTGAAGGCATGCCGCGCTACGACACGGATGGCTACGGCGGAGCTCACCTCTTTATGCCATGGTGGCTGTGGGACAAGCACAACAAATTAGACTTCCCGCGCGGCTATCACATCGAAATTGGCGGCGGCTATGGTATGCCCGGGATCGGTTCGTACCACGGCGCGGCCAGGCGACTCGGATACGGGGCCGAGATGAAGAAGAAGATCCGGGAAGGCTATGGCGCCAGCATCGGATTCGCGGGTCGGGGCGAGATGATTCCGAATATCCACTCGTACTGCGAGTTGGACCCGACAGTCGTAGACAAGTGGGGCATACCCGTGTTGCGTTTCCATTTCAAGTGGACCGACTACGAGTGGAAACAGGCTCGCCACATGGAGAAAACGTTCGCGGATATCATCACCACGATGGGTGGCCGCGTGTCAGGATTGAGCGCAGCGCAGCGCGAGGCCGATGGCATTTCGATTCCGGGAACGATTATTCATGAGGTGGGCGGCGCCCGTATGGGAACGTCCAATAAGAATTCTGTTCTGAATGGCTATTGCCAGGCCCACGACGTCAAGAATCTTTTTGTCATGGACGGCGCAAGTTTTGTGTCTAATCCGGACAAAAACCCGACTCTGACGATCAACGCCCTGGCATGGCGCGCTTGTGACTATATGGCTGACGAGATGAGGAAAGGCAATGTCTAATTCGATTCCGGCTTTCGTACCAGTGGAAGCGATAGATCGCCGTTCGATGATCAGGCGATTGGCACTCGCAATCACTTCGATAGGCGTCCTCGATCTTGACGCCGCGCAGCACGTTCATACTGAGACCGCCGCTGAGAAGGCGAAGGGTCCCTACAAGGTAAAAGCGTTCCAGCCGGCAGAATTCAAAACATTGCAGCGTTTGGCGGAAATCATCGTTCCGAAAGACGACGTCTCGGGTAGCGGGTTAGATGCGGGAGCGCCGGAATTCATCGACGTTCTCTCCAGCCAAAACGAGGCTCTGGCAGATATCTTTCACGGGGGACTCGCCTGGCTGGACGCAGAGATGCGAAAGCGTTATCAGACCACGTTTGGGAACGCTACGCCTGAGCAGCAGACTGCGATACTCGATGTCCTTGTGAAAGCCGGCAATGTTGAAGCTGCTCGCAGGACCGAAGAGCTTGTCTACGAAAAGTCCGCCACTTACAAAGATTTCAGTGGATATACGGTGCACAGGCCGCAAGACTTAGGGCCGGGGATCGTGTTCTTTGACTGGGTCCGCAAGATGACGGTGGACGCTTTCTATACAAGCGCAATCGGTATGAAGGATCTGGGTTACAAAGGCAACGGAGCCTATAGTAAGTATGTTGTGCCCAATGATGCCATGGAGTACGCGATGAAGAGAAGTCCATTCGCGTGAATCTCCGCGCAATCCCTGAATGACAGAATCAGAGTGGGCGGCTCTTCCGGATGACGAACTCCTGCAACTGCGCTTCTGCGATCTCAATCTTCGCATTGAGGGCACGGAACTCGAGTCTCGCGTAGTTGAACTTCATCAGGAACTGGAGACGGCCAATCTCGCCGTTAAACCTCTGTGCTACCTCGGCGAGGAATGGTTCTCGCCCGATGGTTCGCCATCGATTGCCGTTCCATTCTTTCTTGCGCATCCTCGCCTGAAGCAACTCGAACTGAATCAAATTCTCGAAGTCGAGGGTGGGACGCCCGAATGGTGTCTTCAGCTTCTAAGGCATGAATGCGGTCATGCTTATGACCATGCGTATCAGTTCTCCGGACGCGAGCGTTGGATGGAGATTTTCGGAAACCCGGATAGTGAATATGCTCCCGAAACCTATCGTCCCAGACTGCATAGCCGGAGCTTCGTTCATCATCTTCCGAATTCGTACGCGCAGGCCCATCCCCACGAAGACTTTGCCGAGACGTTCGCGGTGTGGCTGAGTTTGCCTGAGCAAGAGTGGCGTGAGCAGTATCAAGGGTGGAAAGCTCTTGAGAAGCTCGAATACGTGCACGCATTGATGGTGGAAGCCCGGGAGAATAATCCTGTCGTCTCGAAGGGTCGTAAAGTGTGGGATGCCAGCAGGTCCCGCCGAACTCTCGCAAAGCACTATGCCGCCAAGCGGAAACTCTACGCTGAAGATTTTCCCGACTTCTACGACGAAGATCTACGGCGCATCTTCGGCAAGCAGGATGTAGGGAACGAGACTGCGGCGGCTGTTTTACGTCGTTTGCGACAGCCTCTGCTGACTGCGATTGTGCACTGGACCAACCAGCGAAAATATACGGTCGACATGCTAATTCGAAGGTTGATCGCAAGATGTCGTGAACTCAACCTTCGGGCGCCACAAGACCGGGAACAACTCACTTTGGAACTGGCTTCCTATCTTGCGGCGATGGTCACGAATCATCTTCACACGGGACGATTCAAGGGCTCCATCCGACAATAGAGGTAGATGAAAGTACTTGTCCTGTTTGACCTGCCGCGGCCGGTCGATCCGAATCAAACGTTCACTCTCAAAGCTCTTCGAGAAGAAGAAGACCGGCCCACTGAAGCCGATGTGATCAGTTGTTTAAAAAGGCTAGGGTACGAAGTACAGACGTTGGCCGTTTACGACAACATCGTGAGCGTTGTACAGAAAATACAGGATTTGGCTCCGGACGTAGTTTTCAACTTATGCGAATCGTTCTTGAATGATCGGGCACATGAGCCGAATGTCCCCGCGCTCCTCGAACTTCTGAAGATTCCTTATACCGGCGCCGGTCCGGAAGCGCTTCTTCTGTGCAAGGACAAGGCTTTGGCCAAAACTCTGTTGTCCTACCACCATATCCGTATGGCGCGCTTCGTTGTGTCGCGAAAGCGGCAGCCATTGCGACGGATACGTTTGAAGTT